>Ga0255338_1000115_pt1 | contig 356555 bp, 281 predicted proteins | sample MeOH1_35cm_T4_19_FD_203715 | JGI IMG/M metagenome (GOLD analysis project Ga0255338, IMG submission 203715) | Sandy soil microbial communities from University of British Columbia, Vancouver, Canada - MeOH1_35cm_T4_195 | ecosystem: Engineered > Artificial ecosystem > Sand microcosm >... | reverse complement strand
ATTATCTTTCAATTTAACAATTGCTACACTATCTGTAAAATCACCTGCCTCATTGTATTTAAATGGAATTATGAGGTTTAGTTTCCTGTCTGCGTATCCAAATTTATTTTTTCTCTTAACACGTAACAGTCCGTTTGAAGCAAAGTGAACTTCATCATAAACTCCGAAATCTATTGTTATACGACCGTTAGCATCAATCATGGCCTGCTCATTTTTATGCAGTAGTTTATATGACGTGCCGTTCGTATAAAACTCAACAGGCTTTTCTTTTAGAAAATCATATACAACAGGGCTAATAAAACATCCGGTACCACTATAAAAACCATACATTGAGTTTTTGACCAATATAAAAACATTACCCGCTGTGCGTAAAACCAGATCGTATTCGGGTTCTAAAACAACAGCCCCTTGAGAGTTAATGATTCCATAATGATTGGCTTTTTTTACAATAGCTGTATAATATTCGTTGAAATCAGAAATCCACTCAAATTCTGCTTCTTGTACCAAACCGCTCTTTGAAACAAATCCGTATTTTCCATTTTCAACGTAATATGCAAAATCATTTTTAAAGTCGCCCAGCTTTTGAAATTTTGGTTCAATTACCGCTTGCCCGAGATAGTCTATTGCGCCGTATTTGCCGTTTTGTTTAACTACGTAAAGTTGCGAAGAAAGCTCATTCACTTCTTCGTAAGCAGCAGAAATTATCTGCCCCTGACGATTGATAAAAAACCATTTGTTATTCTTCTTTACAGGGGCCATTCCATTTTTAAAACGATAGGCTTCAGAAAATATCTCATTAAACTGATTTACATTTTCTTTATTGATATAAAAAACCGAATCATTTTTATTAATAACTGCAAGACCCTCATAAAAATTACCAACAGCATCATATTCAGGCTTTATAATTATTTTACCTGTAGTATCGATATAGCCAAGAAGTTCGTTGGCCTGGAAAGGATATAATGTGATTTTGTTTAGTTCCAATTCCTTTATAATTGAACTTTTAAAAGGAAATCCAGGATATTCCAGTAAAAACTTTTCAAGCTCTTTATCTGAAAATGATTTTACGCTTAAAGAAAAAAGTAGTTTCCAGGCTTCATTTAGTTGAGGGGCTTTCGGGTAAGAATGCACAAACTCCTTTAAGCCCTGAATATTTGATTGTCTTTTATAAAGCCTGAATAAATTTTCGTAGGCTTCGTTAACCATAATATTTGATGGGTAGAGTTTGATAAACGCTATAAAGTCCGATGCTGCACCGCCCACAGTTGATTCGTCATAAATCTGTCGTTGCCTGAAAAGTAGAGCTTCCTGAAAAAATTCACTTTCGGGATGTGTATTGATAAACACAGTTGTTGAATCGCTCCGATTTTGCCGGATTACTTTATTAAATTCAAGTTCGTCTCTTAGGTAGAGAGCGTTTTTTAATAGTATTGAGGAAGCCAGATAATTTTTTTTCAGGTATTCATCCAAAGTCTTAACAGAAAGATTTTTCCTTACAAGGTTTAGATTTTTTGTTGCTATACTATCACAAAGATTAAGTATTGATAGGCTGTCAATTACATACCCGGACAATTGCATTTTCACAGGTTTTTTAAGATATGCGAAGTAGCTGAGTGCCGCATACTTAGCGGCGCTGTCGTTATTATGGAAAGGATTATCATTACGGCTATAAATTATTGCAAGACCATAAGAAGCATAAGCATTGGCATGCTTTTTATTAATGCTATTGAACTTTTTTTTGGCAAGAAAATAATCGTAAATACTTAAAGCCTTAAAAGCTTTTTGAATGTTGGAGCCTACGCTCATTGAACAGATGAGGAAACATATTAAAATGCCCGCAGACCGGAATATGTACTTTGAATTTGACAGAATAAAAATCCTAAGTTCAAAAATATTTAAATGATTTAAAACTTAATCCCGGGGTTACGGCGTATATTTGCGAACAATTAATGTTTACTACCGGAAGAATAATTTTTGTCATCTTTTTTTTAGTGATATTTATTGGTGGACTCATTTGGTCATACAAGAAGGATAGTGGCGTTACAAAAGTTCATTTCAAAAAACCGTACCTCGTGCTTTTGGGTTTAATAATTTTTTTAACAATTCTGCTATTGATTGTTAAAATGCGGAAATTTGTCTGATTCGTCGATAAATTTTATAATTTTGTGCCTTAAAATTTAGAATAAGCTTAAAAAATGAAACAACTACTCACTTTAGCAATCTTTGTTACTTTCCTGGGAAATGTTAACTCAGCTACTCTTGTTGTTGAAGGTAAGTATCAGAACAAAAACGTTTATGTTCAAAATTCCTTTAACACAAACGGAGTTGGTTTTTGCGCCCAGGAAATAAAGGTAAACGGCAAAATTACAACAGACGAAACTAATTCAAGCGCTTTTGAAATTGACCTTGCATCTTTACAATTGAAGTACGGTGAATCTGTTACTATTGAAATTATACATAAAGATGGTTGTACCCCTAAAGTGCTTAACATGGAAGATCTCAAACCAAAACCAACTTTTGAGGTTTTAACCATGAATATTTCACCTGCCGGTCTTTTGAAATGGACTACAAAAAATGAATCCGGATCTTTGCCTTACATAATAGAGCAGTTTAAATGGAACAAATGGATACCAATAGGAGAAGTTGATGGTGTTGGTACCCCTGAAACTCATGAATATTCATTTCAGGTTGCATTACATAGCGGTGAAAACAAATACAGGGTAAAACAAAAAGGATTAAGTTCTGTGGCTAAATATTCAAAAGACATTACTGTTAAAACAGCCGTTGCAAAACCTTCATTTGTTATTTCAAAAGGAAATACAGGCATAGATTTTACTGCTGAAACAGGATACGAAGTTTATGATGTATATGGCGTTGTTGTTAAGAAAGGGTTCGGAAAACAAATTAAAACAGATAACCTGTCTAAGGGAAAATACTATTTGTGTTACGATAACACAATGACTGAGTTCAGTAAATAGATTTAAGTACGGCTTTAAATTCGTTTAAAATCATTGCCGTTGCTCCCCATACCTTTAAGCCCTCTATTTCAAAATAGGGGGCTTTTAATTTTATTCCGGGTTGCGATTCTATTTCTCCCAACTTCACTATACTTTCATCAAGTAAATCTTTAATATAAAGTTTTATTATGCGTTTAACTTCCCTTTCGTGCGGAAACATAAAAACGTTTTTAATATTACACGAAGCAACAACAGGCTGTACCATAAAATTACTTACAGGAATGTAAAGCCTGCTTAATAATCCGGTTAGTTCAATACCTTCATTTAAACCTATTTCTTCGTAACATTCCCTAAACGCAGTATGCACCAGATCCACATCCTCTTCATCAAATTTTCCACCGGGCAAACTTACCTGCCCTGCGTGCGCCCCGGTGTATGAATAACGTTCGGTTAATGGAATAAACAAATTATTGTTTTCATCAAGGCAAAGTAATATAACAACAGCACTTAACCTGTAAGATTTTTCATTCAAATTAAGCTCCTTGAGCCTTGCGCGATTTACAGGCGCCATCAGGTATTGCGTGTCTTCACCTGGCAAAGGATCCTTTAACTTTTGTTTTAGTTTATTTATCAGTTGTACCAATATTTAGAAAGCTATTAACCGCTTAAATTAATTAAATTTGCTTCAAATTATGAGTGAATTTAAATTAAATACTATTGAGGACGCGTTGGAAGATATCCGCCTGGGGAAAGTAATTATTGTTGTTGACGATGAAGATCGTGAGAATGAAGGTGATTTTGTAACTGCTGCCCGCAATGCAACTCCCGAAGTAATCAATTTTATGGCTACCCATGGCCGCGGATTAATCTGTGCCCCACTTACAGAAGAAAAGGCGCACGAACTGAAACTTGACATGATGGTTCCTTCCAATACATCTTTACACGAAACCCCATTTACCGTTTCTATTGATTTACTTGGCTTTGGCTGCACCACTGGCATTTCTGCGTCTGACCGTTCAAAAACAGTAAAGGCTTTAATTGATCCAACAAAAAAACCTTCCGATTTCGGAAGACCCGGACATATATTTCCTTTAAAATCAAAACCAGGCGGGGTATTGCGACGTACCGGCCACACCGAAGCTACAGTGGATCTTGCAGTTCTTGCAGGCTTTGAGCCATGCGGGGTTCTTGTTGAAATACTGAACGAAGATGGCACAATGGCCCGCTTACCTGAACTAATGAAGATCGCTAAAAAATTCGATCTTAAAATAATAAGTATCCAGGATCTGATCTCCTATCGCCTGGATAAAGAAAGTATTGTTGCCCGTCAGGTTGAAGTACAAATGCCAACCGAATGGGGTACTTTCAGATTGATAGATTATAAAGTTGAAACCAATGGACAGGAACATTTGGCCCTGGTTAAAGGCGAATGGGATATTGACGAGCCTGTGCTGGTAAGAATGCACTCTTCATGCGTTACCGGCGATATATTTGGCAGTTGCCGCTGCGACTGCGGAACCCAACTGCACAGATCAATGGAAATGATTGATAAAGCAGGTAAAGGCGTAATTGTATATTTGAACCAGGAAGGCCGCGGAATTGGACTTTTAAATAAACTTAAAGCTTATAAATTGCAGGAAGAAGGTTTTGATACCGTGGAGGCAAATGTTGAACTGGGCTTTAAAGTTGATGAGCGCGACTATGGCGTTGGCGCACAAATCCTGAGAGATTTAGGCGTTAGAAAAATAAAACTGATGACGAATAATCCTAAAAAAAGGGCCGGACTTATTGGTTACGGCCTTGAGATAGTTGAGAATATTCCAATAATAGTTACCCCTAATCCCCATAACGAAAAATATCTTAAAACAAAAAAAGATAAACTGGGACACTCATTTTAAAAACCTGTACTTCGCGCCTTGCCATTTTTCAGTTTCTTTTTATTAATTTACAGGAATGGCTAAATTTATTTCTCCCTCCGATTTCGCTGGAATGGTGCGGCAAAACCTGCCCTTTACCCCTAATGCAGATCAGGAAACAGCCATTGACCTTATAACGGATTTTATTTATGATGCAGATGAGCGCGGAGTATTTGTTCTTAAAGGTTACGCAGGTACCGGTAAAACAAATCTTATTTCGGCATTTACAAAAGCTTTGCCAAATATTAAATGGCGCAGCGTTTTACTTGCACCAACAGGCCGGGCAGCTAAGGTAATTGCGGGTTACGCCCGTCGCGATGCCCAAACCATTCATAAAAAAATATTCAGAAAACAAACCGGATCTGATGGCGTTGTTTATTTTTCACTCGCCGAAAACCTCCACAGAAATACATTATTTATTGTGGATGAGGCATCGATGATTAATGCGGATAGCGGCGATAGTGGCTCATTTAATAATTTGCTTGAAAATCTTTTTGAATATGTTTACAGCGGTGATAACTGTAAACTGATTTTAATAGGAGATACGGCCCAACTGCCACCCGTGGGAAGTAACGACAGTCCGGCTCTGGATATTAATTATCTCAGAAGCGCTTTTCATTTAAATATTAAAAACTTTGAGTTGAAGGAAGTAGCGCGCCAGCAAAGCGAAAGCGGCATATTGAAAAACGCTACTTATTTGCGTGAACTTTTGGTTGAGGGAACAGATAACATTCCAAAACTTACCTGCACCAGTGATTTTGTTAAACTGGAAGGAGATGAACTTGAAGATACGCTTAACTCATGCATTTCAAAATTTGGCGAGGATAACGTGATTATAATAACACGAAGTAATAAGCGCGCTAATCTTTTCAATCAGAATTTTCGTAACCGGATAAAATTATTTGAAGAGGAGCTTTGCACTGGGGATAAACTGATGATTGTAAAAAACAACTATTTCTGGACCGGAGAAAAAAATGCAGAGATAAGTTTTATTGCTAATGGCGATATCGCAGAAATTACCCGAATTACAAAACGCGAGAGCCTGTATGGTTTTAATTTTACAGATTGTAACCTCAAGCTTTGTGATTACGATAACCTGCCTGAGCAGGAAGTGAAAATTTTAACTAACTGTCTTCACTCTGACGCCCCTGCATTAAATAGTGCCGAGCAAAAATTGCTTTACGAAAATGTGCTTGAAGATGTAAGTAACGAACCAATAAAAAGCATTAGGAACCTTTATGTTAAAAACAGTCCGTATTACAACGCATTACAGGTAAAGTTTAGTTATGCCATTACCTGTCATAAATCGCAGGGGGGACAATGGCCTGTGGTTTTTATCGACCAGGGATATATAAAGGAAGAAGACATTGATCAAAATTATTTACGATGGTTATATACTGCCATTACCAGAGCTACAGAAAAAATTTACCTTATTAATTTCAATCCTTTGTTTTTCAAGTGATTAATCTCATCCTGTATAACTCAGCAAATCATGTCTTAACAAAATTTTTGTAATTAAATTTATTATCGTATTTTTAAAGAGTTATTAACCCAATGAGAAGAACCCTACTTTTACTCATATTTTATAGTATTGCTTTAAATTTAAGTTCTCAAAACTTTGCGCGCCCAGGCGATTGGAAAAAGTTCAGGAAGGAAATTTTTATTTCGGTTGGAACAGCCAATTTTCTGGGGGATCTGGGAGGCCGTGATGCAATAGGTACTGACTACAGCCCTGTAGATATTGAGCTTTCGGAAACCCGTACGGCTTTCGGCCTTGGTTACCGTTACAAAGTATTTCGCTGGTTTAACGTGGTAACAAAATTTAATTACCTCATTGTAAGAGGTGATGATGCCTTAACCAACGAGCCTTTCAGGCATAACCGTAATTTAAATTTTAAATCCAACATTTTTGAGCTTTCCGGAAGAATTGAACTTGGCTGGCAGAGTAACAAGGCCGGTAACCGTTATGGTATTAAACGTACCCTTACCAGAAGGATGAAAAACAACAACCATTCCATTTTCCTTTTTGCGGGTGGTGCAGGTTTTTACTTTAATCCTAAAGGTCGTACACCAAGTGGGCATTACGTTAAGTTAAGGCCTCTTCATACTGAAGGACAAGGATTGCCAAACGGACCGGAACAATATAACAATTACAGTATTGCCATTCCGTTAGGAATTTATTACAAAGCCACCATCAATAAGCAATGGACCGTTGGTGTTGAATTGGGTTATAGAAAAACATTTACTGACTACATTGACGATGTTTCTACAACATATTATGACAAGGCTACACTGGAAGCAAATTATGGCACATTGTCAGCCCAAATGGCCGATCCAAGCCTTGGCGAAATATACGGCGCCAGCCTACCAGACGCAGTTGGAAACGCAGCCCAGCGCGGAGATGCTCAAAAAGACGCATACGTTAGCCTTGAAGTAACTGTAGGTTACATCTTTAAACAAAAACGTAAGCGTGCGAGATTAAGAAGTAAGTTCTAAGAACAAAATGCTTAATTGCTTTTGTATTAGTAATGCTTAATCACCCAATTCCTTGATTAGAGTTAATCCTCAAAAAGTAATTTTGTAGTCTATTTTCTTTTTTACTTTTCCTTAAATGAAAAGTAAACAATCCGCCGCGGCGGATCAAGGTCCGTCGATCTTTCCTGGCGTTATTGGTTTTTCGTGAAAGTGAAGCAAAGTAAAAATTTTTGACCCATTATTGCGAATATCATTTGAGGGATACTAATTACTTCTTCTTTCCTTTTCCTTTCACTGGAGCTATAGTTTTTTCAGCAACAAATCCGGTAACTTTTATTTCAACCCGCCTGTTTTGCGCGTGTTGTTCTTCACTGCAGGATGATTGTTGTTTCCCTTCGCATTTGCAATCATTAACCAGTTTTGACTCGCCATAACCTTTTCCCTTTATTCTTTTTGAATCAACTCCTTTACTTGCAATATATGCCGCGCTGGATTTAGCGCGCTTATCTGATAAGGTAAGGTTAGCTCCGGCAGCGCCATTACAATCAGTATGAGAGCTTAATTCGATAATTACTTCAGGATTATCCTTCATCAGCTTAACAAGTTTGTCAAGTTCTAATGCAGCATCCGGACGCACATTAAATTTACCTTTATCAAAATAAATATTATCAATTTTAATAGCCTTGCCTACAACTATTTTCATAGCGTAAATATCTTTTTTAAGATCTTCATCCTTAGGTATAAAAAATTTATCGGTGTTTGAAAAGTAATCCGGCTTCTTTTGAGAACCAATGTATAAAGCTTTATCCAAAGGGAGATTGCAAATACTGTAATTTCCGGATGAGTCCGTTATATGATCAAGATACTTATTTCCTTCTTCGTCATAAATTGCCACTTTTACTCCTGACAATGGGAGATTATTATCCTTGTCAACTATTTTTCCTTCAATGCATTTTCTTGATTTTGGTCTCATTTCTACTGTTATCACTGTGTCTTTTGTTTCAACAGTTTGCATTATGCTGGTTGGAAAATATTTATTTGCCACCGCGGTTAAATTAATGCCTTTACCCGGACGAAGACGGGTAGTATAAAACTTGCCACTATCAACGGCTGCCTCTGATACACCTGTTGGTAAGGACAGGCTTAAAGTAACCGGTACCGGCGCGGAAGTGAATGCGTCAACAAACCTGATCTTAGCCGGAAAAGACCGGGGTTTATTATTTCGCAGATAATACAGATCGTTATCATTATCCTTACGACTGGATGTAAGATAACCAGTTTTACCCTCATCTATGAAAAATATTCCAAAATCATCAAATTGAGTATTCATGGGATTTCCAACATTTTCCGCTTCAATAAAACTATTTCCATCAATTGTAGGTTCTGCTGCAAAAATATCTAACCCTCCAAGCCCTGGCCTTTTGTCGCTCGCAAAGTACAATATGTTGTCGGATCCAATAAATGGATAACTCTCATTTCCTTCTGTATTAATATTTGGACCAGCATTTTTTGGCTTATCCCAGGCTCCGTCTTTCCATTCGCAAATCCAAATGTCGGTACCACCAAGAGATCCTGGCATGTTACTGGTAAAATATAATTTCTTTCCGTTTTTACTTATGCTTGGATGCATGCAATCATATTCAAACGAATTGTAGAGAAATGGCTTTATTTCTTCGTGTGCCAAACCATAAGTATTCATGGCGGTAAAGAATATTTGCTGCTTTAGTGCCGGACCTTTTTTTCCGCTCTTCTTGGTATCTTTTACTGATGCCGACCGGGTAAAGTAAAGTGTTGAATCATCGGGAGTGAAACAAAAAGTAGAATTAAGATATTTATTTTGTATGTGCTGATTAAAAATTTTCTCATTGAAATACCCCGCAGAATCTTCTTTTTCTGAAGAATAAATTAAAGTGTAAGGTTCTTTTTTATAGCTGCTAAAAAGCCTTAATGGCTTTTTCTTTTGGGCGCCAACATATAATAAATGAAACTTATAAAACACCGGACTGTATTCGGATCGGGGTGTATTAATTCCCCGTATTTCGTACACTTTGCATAATGCCGAATCTTCATAAAAATTAATAGAAGTGGCGGTGGATTGCGCGCGATAAATAGAAACTGACAAAGTGAGAAGGATAAACAGGATATTTGTTTTGGTCATCATGATAGACATAAGAATGGGATGTGCGTAAATTTCCTGTTTTTAGGTTAAAAACTTTACCCCGGTATATTTAATTTATCAAAATGAATGAACAATAAATTACTGTGTTTACGGGATAAAAATCAAGTATACCTTCTTATATTTACACATTCATGATAACTTATACTTTCTTAGCATTAATTGTTATTTTTTCGGTTTACTGCCTTAACGACAGAAGGGCAATGAATAAATATCTCTTCCATCCTTATTCTATTAATCATCACAAGGAACATTACCGTTTTTTAACCCATGCGTTCATTCATGGAGATTTTATTCATTTGGCATTTAACTGCCTGGCATTATTTAGTTTCGGCTTAAGCCTGGAGGAGCAACTTTTTCCTCAGCTATTTGAAGATGAAAAGCTTGGGAAGTTATGTTACCTGATTCTTTTTACCGGAGGAATATATGCAGCCTCTATTACAGAATACTTCCGAAATAAAAATAATGTTCAATATTCTTCACTTGGTGCAAGCGGAGCCATATCTTCTATTATGTTCTGCTGGATCATGCTGGTTCCAAAGGCAACCATTGGTTTGTTTTTTATTCCTATGCCGGGCTGGATTGCAGGACTTTTATTACTAGGCGTTAGTGTGTTTCTCATAAGAAGAAAAAAAACCTCTGATTATAATGATAACATTAGCCATGAATCACATTTTTGGGGGGCCATCTTTGGGGTTGTTTTTATACTGGTGGTAAAACCACAGGTGCTCCAACATTTTATCAAGCAGGTGTTCGGCAATTTTTAAAATAGTTTAGCATGAAAAAAATACTTATTGCATTTTTGTTTTCGCTCCCTTCATTTGCTTTGGCACAGGCCGTTCGTTTAACCGTAAATGAAAAAATTAAAGATGCGCTGGTACCTATTAGTAACACAAAATTCGAAATCACTCTTAACGATACTTTAAAACTGGAGCTTACGTCTGGCAGTGACGGCCAGCTCGGAAAAATTCCACTTGAAAACGGTGTTTACAAAATTGTTTTGTCAAATGCTGAATTTGTTGACGCAACAGAAAACAATGTTACGGTTAATGCATCAAAAACTACTGCCGTTACACTAACCTGTACCAGAAAAAATGGTTTAAAAAAGGAACAAAAAACTTCCGGAAAATAACCTTACAAAATAAAAAAGCCACAGGTAAAATCCTATGGCTTGTATAATACTCTTTTAATATTTACCTATCCAATAACTTTTTTATGTCTGGTTTAAAATACAGATTAGACTTCAATATTTTTCCATCTTCTCTGAAAATTGGCTGGCCATTCTCATCCAGCTTACTCATGTTGCTTCTGTGAATTTCATCATAAACTTCTTCTATCTTATGTTGCAAACCGTGTTTAAGAATGGTTCCGAACAAAATATACAATTGATCGCCCAAAGCATCGGCAATTTCAACAATATCGCCATTTTTGCAGGCCTCCAGGTATTCATCGTTTTCTTCTTTAATAAGATTGTATCTTAAAGTGTAATCTTTTTCATCAATCAGCTTAATCTCTGAAGCGTTACCGATCTGAAAAATATTATGAAATTCTTCAACGGCTTTAATCTTTTCGTACAGCTTGCTCATTATTTTTTAGATTTAGATTTAGATTCTTCTTTTCTCTTTTTGTAATCAGCATTCACCTGCTCCATCACTTCTTTTGTAACATCAAGAGCCGCGTTTCCCAACAGCATACTTGGTATCGATTCGCTGTAGGTAAGAATATAATCATATCGTCCATTATTCCATTTAACCAAAAACGCTTTCAGGTTATCCTGAAAGGCAGCGTTTTTTTCATTTATCGCCATCGAAAGATTGTCCATTTGCAACTGTTTGTTCTGAGCTTCAAGCTCCAGTCCCTGAATTTCTTTAGCAAGAGCCTCCATATCAGATTGTGAACGTATTCCTGCTTTTGCAGCACTCTGATATTCCTCAACCTTTGTCTGATACTTCATGCTCAAACTTTCAACGCTGGCTTCAATGTTAGCCTTGCTGCGTTTTGCTTCTGCAATAAGATCATTCACTTCAGCGCTTTCTTCATTAATTATATCAATGTTAACAAAGGCTATCTTCCCCGTTACCGGGGTTGCAACAGTATTGAAAGAACTGACATTTTTTTTGCCCGAATCAGCGGCAACAGTTTGTTTGTTTTCTTCCTTTGTCTCCCCATCAGTGGCACTAATCGTATTTACCTTGTAAAATAAAAACGCAACAGCGGCTACAAGAACGATATTAGTACCAATTAAAACTTTGTTCATTTATTTAAAATTTATGCAAATATAAAATTACGCCATAGTTTACACAATAATAGTTTTCGAAAACACAATTTGTGCTAAATTAACGTATCTTGGAACGAGCCAGAGGTCTTACAAACACAGTGTTTCACCGCAAACTTAGCTCATCCTGTTCAAAAGTATACGGAACCGACAGACCAAGTTGATTTTGTAAATTTTTACCTGCAAAAACACTCTGATCAAAATATTCTGATCTTAACTCATGCGAACACCAACTTTTAACCTGTAACAGGTAAGCACCGTTGTTTTTAGAACAAAAACCCTTAACATAAAACGGAAGATTTGCATATTCGGGTTCAGAAATAAGGATGTTTTCTTCGGCAGATATTCCGCTTTTGAAATTAAAAGACAGCGCGTCCGGCCAGTACTGTTTTGAGTTCATGCCAGGCATAATCCAAAAAGCAAAAACCACAATGTAAAACAATGGTTTCTGAAAAAGTACTAGATGATTAAAATAACTTTGCCGTGTTTTTCCCGAAAACAGAAACACTATTATTCCCCCAAATACCAGGTTCATGAACCACAATGCAAAATTGCTGTTATGCGCAGATGGAAAAAGTAAAATAAATAAAATAAGATGTAGCGTTAAGCCAAGGCTTATGGCCAGATATTTCACTGGCTGTATTAGCATTCCCACTCCAACAAAGATCAAAATAAACGGTGTGATCTTTCCCGCACCAATAAAAAAATTGAATTGCCTTTCACTCATTATTTTTTTAAGCGGTAGAATTACATCATAAAAATCAGTGGAAATAAAATTAGGATTCCTTAATTGGCTGATACCATTGTAAACATAAACCGAAGCAACAATCAGTTGAATAAAAACAAAAACAGCGGTAAACTTATCCGGATTATCAACCCGCCCATTATAAAAAAGAAAAATAAATAAAACAGCGTTATAAATGTAAAACCAGGGCTGAAGTCTGTTAAGATCAAATAACACCAGAAAGCAATTGGTTAGCAACGCCAGAAAAATAAACGAGCGGGTATGGTAAAAGATGGTAGACCCAATAAGAAAAAGTATGCTTAAAACCATTAATGCGTAATCAAAAGGTGGCTTTAAAAAAAACTGTTCAAAAACAGGAATACTTGGAAAAAACCTTTGTCCTCCCCACAAGTTAACACTAAGAAAAAAAGAAATTATTAATCCAATAGTTACAATTATTCTAATAAAAAATAAACGCTGTGGAATTGAAAATTGTAATCCTCCCATTTTATGATGAATGCTTTAGCCTCCCGGCCGAATAAAAATATTTTTTGTAATAGGTTTCGTTAAGATCGCTGATGATAACGCCTTTGCTGGTGCTGGCATGAGCAAATTTATTTTGCATCAGGTACACCCCAACATGCGAAATGTTTTTACCGTTGATGATAAAAAAAACCAAATCGCCCTGTTTCAGCTTATCTGTTTTAATTTTATTACATTCCTTATATATCTCTCCGGCTGTACGAGGTATTTTAAATCCATAAACTTTATCGTACAAATTACTGGTAAAGCAACTGCAGTCCACGCCGGTTTTCTGGCAACCTCCATATCTGTATGGTACTCCATACCACTCATTTATGAATGAGTACAATTTATTGCTTCTAACTTCCTTACTGCTAACACCCAATATAGTCTCCAAAGGACCAGAAGAGTCGGATGTATGCGTGTTTTCCTTTGTTTTTGCAAGATCTTTTTTATGCCGGCAGGATGCTATTAACAAACAAGACGAGACAAGAAATATATACACTTTACAAAACCGCATTCTCCACTAAATTACATTAGCATCCGACGGATATTTTACTTCCTGAGCGGCAGTTGTTTACAGCTCGTTGTTAACAACCGGTTAGTCGAACAGTTGTGTATATTTCTACTAAAATTCACTACATTTAAGCCTTATTGTTTCCCGAAAAAATGGACGATGCAACGACTAAATCCGGTACTGTGAAAACCAAAATACCGATAGATGTTTTAAAGCAGGCTTTTGAACTAATGTGTACTGCTAAAAGTATGGCTGAGCTGTATGAAGCCAACAAGGAAGTTACTGCAAAATATGTACATGCAACAAGCCGCGGGCACGAAGCAGTTCAACTAGCCCTTGGTCTTCAACTACTACCCCAGGACTTTGTTAGTCCGTATTACCGCGATGACAGTATTCTTCTTGGCATAGGCATGCGTCCGTTTGATCTGATGCTGCAGCTACTTGCAAAACGTAATGATCCATTTTCAGGAGGGCGAACATACTATGCACACCCTAGCTTGAAAAGGGATGATATGCCAAAAATCCCTCACCAATCCAGTGCAACAGGCATGCAGGCCATACCTGCCACCGGAATTGCAATGGGATTAAAATACATGGAAGATGCCGGAATTTCGAAGGGTTATGGCGGGCAGAACCCTGTTTCGGTTTGCTCTCTGGGAGATGCCAGTTGTACAGAAGGGGAAGTATCAGAAGCCTTTCAGATGGCCGTTTTAAGAAAATTGCCAATGCTGTATTTTGTTCAGGACAATGAATGGGATATCAGCGCTAATGCGAAAGAGATCCGCGCACAGGATATTTCTGAGTTTGCCCGTGGGTTCAAAGGTCTTGAAACAAGAACCATTGATGGAACTGATTTTATTTCAAGTTACAACACAGTTAAGGAATGCCTTGAAATTATCCGTAAGGATAGGAGGCCAATGTTAATTCATGCAAAGGTTCCTTTATTGAACCATCATACAAGCGGAGTTCGTAAAGAATGGTATCGTGATGATTTGGAAGAAGCTGCTAAGCGTGATCCATTGCCCCGCCTGAGAAACCAATTGATAATTGGCGGCGTTGATGCCGTCGAAATAAAAAAGATAGAAGAAAAAGCTAAAAAGCTGGTTGAAGAAGATTATCAGCGAGCCCTGGCAGAAGAAGATCCAAGACCGGAAGACCTGTTTTTACACGAATTTGCCCCTACCCCGGTTACAGAAGAAAAAGGAAATAGGGCGCCAGGTGGCAAACAGCCAACCGTTATGGTTGACAGCGCTTTATTTGCTATTCGCGAATTAATGACCAAGCACCCTGAATGCTTATTGTACGGACAGGATGTTGGCGCACGCCTAGGCGGTGTGTTTCGTGAAGCGGCTACACTTGCCCAGCAGTTTGGCGATTACAGGGTATTTAACACTCCTATACAGGAAGCCTTTATAGTTGGATCAACAGTAGGAATGAGCGCAGTTGGACTTAAACCAATAGTTGAAGTTCAGTTTGCAGACTATATATGGCCGGGCCTTAATCAGTTGTTTACAGAAGTAAGCCGCAGTTGTTTTTTAAGTAATGGCAAATGGCCGGTAAGCATGATTCTGCGGGTTCCTATAGGAGCTTATGGAAGCGGCGGACCTTATCATTCAAGCAGTGTGGAAAGTGTTCTGGCGAATATTCGTGGGATCAAAATCGCGTATCCAAGCACAGGTGCAGATCTTAAAGGATTAATGAAAGCTGCTTATTACGATCCTAATCCCGTTGTAATGCTGGAACATAAAGGCTTATACTGGAGTAAAATCAAAGGAACTGAAGAAGCTAAAACCATAGAACCTGACGAAGATTATATTATTCCTTTTGGTAAAGTGCGAATTGTACTTGAAGCAAATAATCAACAGATACAGGAAGGTAAATCTTTAACCATTATCACTTACGGAATGGGCGTTTACTGGGCTAAAACCGCGTCTAAAAAATTTGAAGGGCGTGTTGAGATCATTGATCTTCGCACCCTCGCGCCAATTGATGAAATTGCACTTTTTGAAAGCGCTAAAAAACACAGTAAAGTAATGGTATTAACAGAAGAGCCTGTTCACAACGGATTTGCCCAAAGCATTGCCGCAAGAATTAGTGAGAATTGCTTTAAACACCTGGATGCCCCGGTAAAAGTAATAGGGGCTGAAAATCTTCCTGCTATTCCTTTAAACTCTACACTTGAAAAAGCAATGCTTCCTAATGCGGATAAAGTGGAAAAAGCAATTGATGAGTTGTTGAATTATTGATAGAATCAGGTCTAAATAGTCTAGCTTCATTTCTATAATTGAATAACTGAGCCAGATTTTTGCTCTATATTAAAAATTTTTCTTGCTTTAAATATTGAGCCATTGTCCTTTTTGATTGCTGTTTCAGCGTTATAACCATTATTTTGTCAGTATTATTACGTTACTCAGGCATAAATTTTTAGAATATTCTTCTACTTGCAGTGCTCCCAAAATATACTCCTCGTAAGACCTGCCAACTTTGGTTATAACATCGAAACAGCGGGTTCTAATGTGTTTCAAAACGTAATTGGTGCTGCCGAGGGGGATAGCATTGCCGATAAAGCATTAAAAGAATTTGAAGAATTTACTGAGGTTCTTCGGGCAAAGGACATTGGTTTTTTTGTTTTTGATGACACAACTTTTCCTGTTAAGCCCGACGCTATATTTCCCAATAACTGGATTACATTTCATGCAGACGGCACCGTGATTCTTTACCCCATGCTCGCGCTTAATCGCAGGATTGAAAGAAGGCCGGATATTATCGAAGCATTATCAAAAAGCTTTGAAGTAAAAAAAATAATTGATCTGACTTTTTACGAAAAGGAAAATAAATTTCTTGAAGGAACCGGCAGTGTTGTTTTTGATCACCAAAACAAAATTGCATACGCATGCCTTTCACCCCGGACACATAAGGACATTTTTATAGAATTAACATACATCCTGGGATACAAACCCATTTATTTCCATGCACACGATCAGCTACATAGGGATATATATCATACTAATGTAATGATGTGTATTGGCGAAGGCTTTACTGTAATTTGTCTTGAATGCATTATTGATGAAAAAGAAAGAGCAATGATTGTGGAAGTACTTAAAAAATCAGGGCACGAAATAATAGACATCAGTCTTTCACAAGTCGGGTATTTTGCAGGAAACATGCTTTGTTTGAAAAGTAAAAACAACAGGAATTTTCTAATCATGTCTCAATCCGCGTTTGATTCACTTACCGAAAGTCAGCGCACCACTTTAGAAAAATATTCTGAACTTCTTCCCGTAAATATAAAAACCATTGAAACTGTTGGCGGAGGCAGTGCCAGATGCATGATTTCGGAAATCAATCTTCCCGCAAAAAACATAAATTAGTTTTAACAGAAGTTAATTTTTAACGGCACAGTTTTTGAATTTGAGAATTGCATGAAAAGATTATTATTTCTTTTGTTGTGTTTTGGGTCTTTAATGGCATTTTCTCAATCTAAGAAAACAACCTCTTACATTCAACAGCTCGATAACACACAATTTATTATTAAACATAACGCTCCTGCTTCTTTTGATATAAAAAGCAAAGCAATGAATAAGCTCGTAAAAACAGGAAAACCGGCCGTTGAACAATTAATAATGTCTTTAAACGATACCTCAAAAACAATCATGAGCCATATAGTACTATGTCATATCTTTTTCAAGCATGTTTCGTTTGCCGGACCAAAATATGTTTCCAATGAAAAACAAAGCATTGCCAAATATTATCTGGGACCGGAAAAAGGAGAGGGTTTAATTATAACAGAAATTAAAAGTAAAAACGGGATTTACGAAAAGTATATAACTCCTGAAGATCGTGATAAAATAATTGCTTACTGGAAAAATAAAAACTCGGAAAAGATAAAATAGGGAAAATTTTCCTTTGGCACTTTTGAAAAATTTTTGAATAAAGTAGTTTCAACCGCGATTAAGAGTTTGAGGATTTCTTATGCTATTGATTTGTTGGAAACCCCAACAAAACACTTTCATCGCAGACAGTTTAATTCTTAAATTGTCTGTTTAGGTTCAATATAAAACGTTTTAAATATTGCGGGAAACCACAAACAAAACTAAAAAAAGACCGCCAGTTATTTATTAATATCAGTATTCCACTCAATAAAACCAACCACTTGTAAAACCGTTAGCCTCCCCCCCTGTTAATGTGCCTTTTCTAAAGTATTTTAGCAAGACTTTAGAGCCAACAGGTAAGCCTCAGTAATAGTGTTTAGGCTCCTGGAAGTTTCTGTAAATAACTATGATTGAAATTAGTCCAATAAAAGAAACTGAAATTACTGAAGCTCTTGAGCTGATCCGATCTTTACTTATTGAGTTAGGTGATGAGGCTAAAGATGCTGAGTTGGTTGATAAATTTATTCAGAATAAAGAACGTTTATTGGCCCAATCAGGTCATTATATTTTTATTGCGAAGTTTAACAGAGAACTGATTGGAGTAATAACACTATCCGAATGTTTTGGCATATACGCCGGTGGAGTATACGGTGTTATTAACGAAATGTATGTAAAAACACCTTTTAGAAATAAAAATACAGGAAAAATGCTTATAGACGCGGCCAAAACCCTTGCTCAAAAAAACAGATGGATGCGTCTTGATGTTACGGCCCCAATAGAAGAAAGATGGCAGCGTACCATCAGATTCTATGAAAATCACGGCTTTCATTTTACGGGCGAAAAGCTACGCTATAGATTTAATAATTGATAAGCGCCGAACGTTGTGGCCGTTCCCCCGGGCCACGCGCTTTTTCGGCACAAATTTTTCATATTCCCTTTAGTTATTTGGGTTGATTATTTTCAGTGTTTTGTAGGCTAATTCAAATGAGTTGCAGGAATCATTTTGTCTCGCAAAGGATTTATAATTAAAGTAAATCCATAATTATAATGCAGTAGAGAATCCCCAGCCCAACTGATAGTATTGTTAAAACGCATATCCAAAAGAATTACCTGGCATATGTCACTACAACAATTATTATTCAGGCATTGTGATTCAAATAACTATTTATGATGCGCTATTATTATTAAATTGAAGGAACTTGCTTATGGAAATTCCCAATAACGTTACAACATATGAATTACAGGAATCGATTGTTTGGATTGATAACGATGGAATCGTGTATTCGGTTCCAAAACCAGGAATTACAACCAATTTTTCGAAAGAAAGCTCGAAACAGGATATGATCCGCTTTGGGGAAATTACCGGCAATAAAAAAGTGTGTTTAATTATTGAATCAAACCCTCATTCAAAACCCCCTGCAAAAGAACAAAGAGATTTTATTGCCGACCAACTGAATAGTTTTACAAAAGCAATGGCAATTATTATTACTTCACCAGTTAGCAAAATGATCGCCAATCTCTTTTTTGGTCTTAAACCCCCGAAGTATCCAGCAAAAATGTTTACATCAGTTGAAGATGCCAGAGAATGGGTAAAGCAATACCTGTAATCACTATTAATTTATGTCTGACCCTCGCTATGAAAATATAAATAACCTTATCCTGAAATACACTTTGGGTGATTATACTGTTAGGGGAACCCCTTCTGAAAAAGGTGATGAACTTGATGCGATAATAATTGGACTGAACACTCTTGCAGAGGAAATTCAAAGCTCTGGCAAACAAGTGAAAGACTATGATAAACGGATTGGTCGTATTATGGATGTTGTAATGAAATATACCTTGTTTGATTTTTCGGAACAGGCGGAAATAAGCGATGTTGGCGATGAACTGGACGCTGTTGCAATTGGTTTAAACACTCTTGCCGAAGAATTACTGACAGCCAGAAAAAATGAGGAATTTCAGTTAAGGAATATCCAGGAAGCAAATAAATTTATGGATGCTGTACTTGAGCATATACCAAATATGGTTTTTGTTAAAGACGCGAAAGAGCTTAAGTTTATTCGCTTTAACAAGGCCGGCGAAGAACTTATTGGTATTTCAAGAGAACAAATGATAGGAAAAAGTGATTATGATTTTTTTCCAAAAAACCAGGCAGACGCGTTTACATCCAAAGATCGCGAAGCTCTTCTAAAAAGTCAGGTAACAGATATACCCGAAGAACCAATTGACACAACAACTGGTAAAAAATGGCTGCACACTAAAAAAATTCCGATTAACGATGAATTGGGTAATCCTATTTATCTTCTCGGAGTTTCTGAAGATATTACCGAACGAAAAAAAACCGAATTTGCCTTAAGACAAAGTGAAGAAAGACTCCGCTTACTTATCGAAAACATAAAGGATTATGCCATTTTTATGATAGATCCGAATGGCTATGTTATTAACTGGAATAAAGGCGCACAAAAAATAAAAGGTTATACTGCAGCAGAAATTATCGGCAAGCATTTTTCAACTTTTTATACTGATGAAGATATTAAAGCTGGGAAGCCTATGCATCATCTTAAAGAAGCTCTTAAACGGGGTAGTTATGAGGATGAATACTGGAGGGTAAGAAAAGATGGCACAAAATTCTGGGCCGATGTAATCCTTTCACCATTATACGATGAAAAGAATCAACTCCATGGATTTTCCAAAATAACCAGGGATATTACAGAACGAAAAGAAGCCGAGCAAAAGGTTCTTGAACTTAATATGGAACTTGAAAAAAATGTTCGCCAACTGGAAGCACTCAACAGCGAACTTGAAGCATTTACTTATTCTGTGTCACACGATTTAAGAGCCCCGTTACGGGCAATACATGGTTATACCAAAATAATTGAACAGGAATATGCAAGCAAACTTGATAGTGAAGCAAAGCACCTTATGAATTTGGTGATGGCAAACGCGAAAAAAATGGGCAAGCTTATAGAAGATTTGCTGGCGCTTTCACACCTGGGTAAGAAAGAGTTAATCAAAAAACAAGTTGACATGACCGAACTTGCCCGTACCGCACTAGAAGAACTTAAAAACAATATTGACGAAAATAAAACGCAGATTATTCTTAATCCTTTGCCTCCGGCATTGGCCGACGAGGGGCTAATGCTACAGGTTTTTACAAATCTTTTATCAAATGCCATAAAATACTCTTCTAAAAAAGAAAATCCCGTGATTGAAATCGGTTCCAAAGAAATAAATAACAAAACTGTTTATTATATAAAGGATAATGGCAGCGGCTTTAACATGATGTATTATAATAAACTGTTTGGCATTTTTCAACGCTTGCACGATGCAAGCGAATTTGAAGGTACCGGCGTTGGTCTTGCCATTGTAAAAAGAATTATTCTCAGGCATAATGGTAAGATATGGGCAGAATCAGAACTGGGAAAAGGGGCAACATTTTATTTTACACTTAAATCAACCTAAATATTTATAACTATGAATGCTCAGCCAATAGAAATCATACTTGTTGAAGACAATCCGGATGACGCGGCACTTACCAAACGCGCCTTCAAAACAAGTAATCTTTCCAATAATCTTATTCACCTTAAAAATGGTGAAGAAGCGATAAGTTTTATTTTCGAGGGAAAGGAATTTGACGGAACAAAATTTACCGAAAATCCAAAAGTAATTTTGCTCGACCTCAAAATGCCAAAAGTAAATGGCATCGAAGTACTTGAAAAAATAAAGAGTAATGAAAAAACAAAAAGCATTCCTGTGGTTATATTAACATCTTCTTCTGAAGATCCTGACATAAAAAAATGTTACGAGCTTGGAGCCAACAGCTACATTGTAAAGCCGGTAGAGTTTGAAAAATTTTCTAAAACGGTTGCAGAACTTGGTCTGTATTGGCTGGTTCTTAACAAAGTTACAAAGTAAAGCCGCTCTTAAGGAAATTATTTATTTCCTATCTTTGGTACAATATGGAATACAATTTGAATGATGGTCTGCTAAAACTAGTCATTGCTCTGCTGATAGGGGCAATTATTGGAGCTGAGCGCGAATACCGTTCTAAAGCTGTGGGCTTCAGAACAGTAATTCTGATTACGGTTGGCTCTTGCCTGTTTACTATCATTTCGGCTATTATGGGGGCTCCCGGAGATACTACGAGGATTGCGGCAAATATTATTACAGGTATAGGTTTTCTTGGAGCAGGTGCTATTTTTAAGGAAGGCAGCAGTGTTAAGGGTGTTACAACCGCCGCCACTATCTGGATCTCAGCTGCAATTGGAATGGCAATAGGCATAGGCCTTTATGAATTTGCGTTTGTAGTGGTTGCAATTGTAATGATTGTACTTCTTGGCTTCACCTGGTTTCAAAATATTATTGATAAAACCAATGCTCATAAAACATATAAGATTACTCTTTCAGGGCACACCGAAGAAAAGTTTAAAGAACTGGAACAGATTTTTGCGAATTATCAACTTAAGGCTAAATGCAGTCATTACGCCAAAATCAGCAATGAAATGATCTTAACCTATCGCATACAGGGTTCAGAAAAAGAGCATGACAGACTGGTAAAACATTTTTATCAAACAAGTCTGATTGATGCCTTTGAATGTTAAACGCTTGAGCGGGTTCAGTACTTTAAAGATTTGATACGATCTCGCCGCAGATAAATTCAGCTGCATGTCCATCACCATACAATTTTGGAAACTTAAGAGAAGCGGCCGAGTGCAGTTTTTCAAATGCTGCTTTTATTCGAATTTCATCAGCATCCGCAACAATAGCAGTGCCACATTCCACTAACTCTACCCACTCCGTTTCAGGCCTCAGAATTACGCAAGGCTTCTCAAAATAAAAGGCTTCTTTCTGCACTCCTCCACTATCAGTCATAACAAGATTACAGTTTTTTTCGAGCGCAATCATTTCAAGAAAGGATGCAGGCTCAGTTATTTTAAATCCTGAATTACTTTTTATGGCCGTCAGATTTTCTTTGCTCAAATTAGTTTCCAATAATTTCGCGGTCCGTGGGTGCAATGGCAGAACTACCTCCAGTCCGTATTTTAATGAAATATCATTTAAAGATTTGAAAAGTGCGTTAAGCCGTTCGGGTTCATCAGTATTATTATTACGATGTATGGTAGCTAAAATAAAATCTTTTTTAAGATTAAGCCTTTCAAGAATATTTGTCTTTGTTTCGGCAACAGAACTAAAATAAAGACTGTTATCATACATAACATCACCACAATGATATATTTTAGGGTTGTCGGCAGTGTAAGGTTTAGCGGTTTCTTTTTTAAACCCTTCTCTTAATAAATTTTCAAATCCAGTTTTTGTTGGAGAAAACAATAAAGTGCTTACATGATCGCACATAATGCGGTTTACCTCTTCAGGCATGGCTTTGCTGAATGAACGAAGGCCTGCTTCGATATGAACTACAGGAACGTGTATTTTACTGGCTGCCACAGCGCCTGCCAAAGTAGAATTAGTGTCGCCATACAAAACAATTGCATTGGGTTTTTCTTTTAAAAGAATTTCTTCAATGCCCGATATCATAGCGGCGGTTTGCTTACCATGACTGCCGCTTCCAACATTAAGATTATAATCGGGCTTTGGTATGTTTAGTTCTTCAAAAAAAATCTGGCTCATATTAGCATCGTAATGCTGTCCGGTGTGAACAATAATTTCCTGAAGTTTGTTACTGTATTTTGTTTTGATGGCTCTGCTCAAAGCCGCCGCTTTTATAATTTGTGGTCGCGCGCCAATGATTGTAACAATTTTTATCATTCTGTTTTCTAATTCTAAAATCTATAAATACGCCTTATAATATTCCTTCGTCACCAAAACTATAATAATTCCTGTCCCCCACAATAATGTGATCCAGCAGGGCAATATCAAACAACTGCAAAGCTTCCTTTAATTTCCTGGTTATATTTTTATCTTCTGCACTCGGCATCAATTGACCGCTTGGATGATTGTGCGCAAGTATGATTGAACTCGCGTTATTTTCAATTGCAGCTTTGCAAATCAGTCTTGCATCCACAACAGTGCTGGTGATACCACCCTTACTGATGCATTCCTGTTTTACAACATTATTAGCCCGGTTCAAAATTAAAACCCAGAATTCTTCATGTGGGAGATCGCTTAAAAATTTTTGCAATACCTCGTAGGCAATTTTACTGGATGTAATTTTAACCCGTTCTTCGCTTTCAAAAGAGGTTCTCCTCCGCCCTATTTCAAAAGCCGCTGCAATATTCACTGCTTTCGCTAATCCAACGCCTCTATATTTTTTCAGATCATTAAGCGATAATTTAGCTATCGCGTTAATGTTGTTATTGTTCTCAGAAAGCATTCGCTGAGCAAGCTGTACCGCTGTTTCATTTCTGCTTCCGGAGCCTAGAATAATAGCCAGCAATTCGGCATCACTAAGATTGTGCCTTCCCAACGTTACCAGTTTTTCCCTTGGCCTGTCATTTTCCGACAAGGATTTTATGGATAAATGTTTTAGGATATCTTCCATCGTACGAAAATACAAATATAGATTTATCTTCAATTTGCATTAGTCTAGATAGTTTTCAAATAAAATCCTGCAATTGTAATTATCTTTGCAGGGCTTTTATGTCGCTACTAAAAACCGAATCTTTGCAGATTTTCAGAATTAAAGAATTCCGCCTCTTTGTATTGGCCCGGTTTTTCCTTACAGTAGCAATTCAAATGCAATTCGCAACCATAAGCCTGCAGATATATTACGAATACTCGAAAGAAGAGCTCATCCAGGGATTTATTGGCTTAACAGAAGCTATTCCTTTTATCGCCACTTCCTTTTTCAGTGGTTATCTTGCAGATCATTACCCGCGTAAAAGAATAATTGGCGGAGGGATTGTTTTTTTACTTGTTGGAGCGTGCCTGCTTTACTTTAACAGCGAACCCTTGATTGGCTTCCTGAAAAGCATTGGAATGTTTGCCTTGTTTGGTGTTGTGTTTTTATTCGGCATCATTCGGTCATTCCTGGCCTCAGCAATGCAACCATTTATGAGCCAGATTACAAGTCGCGAACATTACACCCACGCCGCAACCTGGAATAGTACTGCCTGGCACGTTGGGGCAATTCTTGGTCCGGTTGTTGCCGGCTTAATTTATGGGTTCCAGGGCAGCTTTAATGCTAAATGGTGCCATTTAACTGAAATATTTTTATTCAGCTTTTCACTGTTTTTTATTTTGCGAATCGGCAACAAAGGAATTCCGGGCAATACTGAGAAAAGGGAGCCTGTTGTAAAAAGCATGAAAGTGGGTTTGAATTTTGTATTTAAAAACAAAATGGTACTAAGCGCCCTATCCCTGGATTTGTTTGCTGTGTTGTTTGGAGGCGCGGTTGCTATGATTCCGGCTTTTACAGATAAAGTGTTGAACCTTGGCCCTGAAGCATACGGACTTCTTCGAACAGCTCCCGCAATAGGAGCTGTTATAATGGCTCTATTCATGGTGTTTTTTCCACCTTCAAAAAAAGCAGGACTTGCCTTGTTGTGGTCAGTTGTTGCTTTCGGGGTATTTACGATCCTTTTCGGACTGAGTACCAATTATTGGTTTGCTTTTGCAATGCTGGCTTTAACAGGAGCGTTTGATAATGTAAGCGTGGTAGTGCGACACAGTATCCTGCAATTAAGCACGCCCGATCATATGAGAGGTCGTGTTAGCGCCATTAACAGTATTTTTATTGGAAGCAGTAATGAGATTGGGGCTTTTGAAAGCGGTTTTACTGCGCGTTTGTTTGGCCTTGTTCCATCTATAGCCTTAGGAGGTTTTTTAACCATTCTGGTTGTTTTAGGGATTAATAAGGCTAATCCAAAATTAAAAGAACTGGATCTTGGAAAGCTTCGGTAGAAAAAACCAACAATTCATTGCTTTAATTTCATTAAGTTTACAAAGTAAAATTTTAAATTATTGTATGAAAAAACATTTATTAATTTCTTCGTTAGCCTGCATTTTTGCGGTAACAACTAGCAACTCGCAATGTGTAACATATACGAGTGCTGTATCTGATGTAACCCTGCAAAGTACCGGAGGAACTGGTAACAGAACAGCTGTAGCGTATTATCCTACTAAAAACATGTATTATTCGGTTAATGCGGGAAATTCCTCGTATCCGATCCAAACATTTACATATACCGGCGGAACTGCTTTAAGCACCATTGCACAGGCTGCCGATTACCGTGGTTTGTGGTACAACCCAAACCTCGGAACGATAGAAGGCAATGAGTTCGGCGACGGAGGCGTTTATCGCCATGATATTAACCAGGTAACTGGTTATGCCGCTGGTACCGTTTCCAATGTTGCGGCGACTACAATGCCAAATTCCCAGTCTGCCGGAGCCTACGATCCTGTAAACAATCATATTTTATATTACAACGCCACAACCCTTTATAAATATAATCGCGCTACCAATGCCCTGGTTACAAGCATGGCAATTACCGGCCTTCCTACTTCAAGTATTAATAGTTATCATATTATTTACACCGGAATTCCGGGAAGCGAGGTTGGTGTTTATGATTTCACTAACAAGGCTGTTTATTTTATCAATTATTCAACAGGAGCGTATGTTTCAACCTGCCAGTTACCTGTGACCGCACCAGGAGCAAGCTCTTTCAAATTTTCATATGCCAACAACAGAGTTTTTCTTTATGATGGTATAGGAAACTGGTTCGGGTATAAAATCACCAATCAGGCTGATCTTTTATATACCGGAAGCAACTTTGTTTGTTCAGGATTACCACTTACTGTTACAATTTCAGGAGCGAATACTTACACCTGGAGCACCGGCAGTAATTCATCATCAATCAGTGTTACCCCTTCAGTAACCACCATTTACTCTGTAGCTGCTACCAACTCATTAGGTTGTACCAACACATCTAACTTTGTGGTTAGTATCGGTGGAACTCCGCCAACATTAAGCACTACCGCCAGCAATACGTTTTTCTGCGGAAATGGATCCGCTACGCTCACTGCAAGCGGTGCCACTTCTTATGCATGGAATACCGGCGCACTTACTTCGTCGGTGAATGTAACGCCAAGTGTAACCACCATTTATACTGTAACAGGCTCTAATGGCTCTGGATGCGATGACATTGAGACATTAACTGTTACAGTTGAAAATAACCCTACGGTAACCGTTTCAGCAGGTACCAATACGCTTTGTGAAGGCGCAACAACAAGCCTGACAGCAAGTGGTGCCGCGTCGTATACCTGGAACACAGGCTCCGGTTCATCTGTACTGGTTATTACACCATCAGTGAGTACTTCTTATACCGTTATTGGCTCAAGCGCAAATGGATGTACCGGATCAAATAATACATCCACTATTTCAGTTTCAGTGTTCGCTAACCCAACCGTGAATGCAGTGAGCAACACCTCGCTTTTATGTACAGGACAAACAGCTACCTTAACCGGAAGCGGAGCCAGCACCTATTCATGGTCTACCGGGGGCAGCAACGCCTCCATTGCGGTTTCACCAACAACTACAACAACCTATACAGTATATGGTACTGACAGTATAGGCTGCAGCAACAATGCTGTTATTACGCAAAGCGTAAGCGCCTGTACTGGTATTGAAAGTATAGTGTCGGAAACAAACCACATCCATGTATATCCTAATCCGGGTAATGGAATTTATTTCCTGAGCTTCCTATCTGAAGGCGAAAAACAAATTGAAATATTTGATGCGGTTGGAAGATTAATTCAATCACAAAAGGTTAATGGTTTAGAAACCACAGTTGATCTGACTCCATTTGAAAACGGCATTTACCTTATTGTGCTTAAAGAACAAAACAGCAAAACTTCTGTAACAAAAATTATTAAGCACTAATCCCATTTAATCAAAAACGAGGCTATCACCTGGTGGCCTCGTTTTTTATTTTAGTAAATTGAGAAAACATAGCGATATCAAACTTTTCCTCGATGATGCTGTATTAAAATACAACAACAAAAGTTTTATTGAACACGACCCTGTTTCTATTCCTCATATTTTTTCTAAAAAAGAAGATATTGAGATTGCCGGATTTCTTGCCGCTACAATAGCCTGGGGCAACCGAAAATCAATTCTCAGTAACGCCAAAAAATTAATGCAGATGATGGACATGCAACCGCATGATTTCATTTTATCGTCATCTAAAGCAGACCTTAAAGTATTCGAAAAATTTGTTCACCGAACATTTAATGGAATTGATTGTATTTTCTTTATTGAATCATTAAAAAATATTTACAAAAAACATGGCGGACTGGAAAGTGCTTTCGGGTTAAATGATTCATATACAAACAATGACTTTCTACTAAAAGAAAGAATTATCGGCTTTCGGAAAATATTTCTTGAAACAAAACATTTAAACCGCAGTGAAAAACATATTTCAAATCCTGCGGCAAAATCAAGCGCCAAAAGAATTTGTATGTTTCTACGGTGGATGGTTCGGAAGGATAAAAAGGGGGTTGATTTTGGTTTATGGCAATCTATTAAGCCCTCTGAACTTTGTTTACCTCTTGATGTTCACACTGGTAGTGTTAGTCGTGCTCTTGGGTTATTAAACCGTAATCAAAACAACTGGCAAACTGTAGAAGAGATCACTATCGTTCTCAGACAATTTGACCCTATAGATCCTATCAAATATGATTTTGCACTCTTTGGATTAGGAGTAAATGGTTTTTTAAAAGAAACCTGAGTTATTGAAGTAAAGACTTATACTTTGTTTTCGTTAACCGAAAAACATTTTGCATTATACTCTAACTCCTATGATGCAAACATCGTCAACCTGTTCGAGGCCACCCTTCCACGTTTCAAATGTAAGATCAAGAGTTTTTCTTTGCATCTGCATATTCAATCCGGCATTTCTCATTAATAAATCCTGCAATTGTTTATACTTGAATTTTTTGCCCTTTTCACCGCCAAACTGATCAGGGTAACCATCAGTAAAAATATAAAAGCTGTCACCTTTATATAATTCAATACTATGGGTTGTAAATGACTTCTGATTGATATGTTTACCTATAGGCTGCTTATCGGCTTTAATCTCATAAAAAATATTGTTTTTTCGATACCACAAAGAATTATTGGCGCCGGCGTATTTAAGAATGAATTTATCATTACCCGATTCTTTTAAGGCGCATAAGACAATATCCATTCCGTCTTTTACTTCCTTATCACTTTTTTCAAATGTTTCGATAACCAATTCTCTTGTTTTATCTAAAATTTGTCCAGGATCGGTGAAACCAAATTCTTTTACAGCGCGATTAAGCGCATTGCTGCATACAACACTTACCATTGCACCGGGAACACCATGACCAGTGCAGTCAGCCGCAGCAAGGAGTACAAGCGATGCTCCACTTTTTTGGAGTTCGTCAACATGCATCCAATAAAAATCACCGGCAACAATATCTTTTGGTTTATAAAGTAAAAAGCTATCCGGTAAAAAATCCTGAAACATTTTTTTTGAGGGCAGGATGGCTTCCTGGAGGGTTTTGGCATACTTGATGCTATCTAAAATTTCCACCTGCTTTTCTTCAACCAGATCTTTAGCCTGTTCAATTATATCCCTTTGTTTCTCAACCTCCAGCTTTTGAACCTCTATAATCTTTTTTTGTTTTTGAGTTACCCTGAAACGGTTAAACATGAATCCGGCAAAAAGAGCTACAAGCCCCAGGCCGCTGTATAACGCGAAGCGCTGCGTTTTTTCCTTCTCCAGTTGAATGGTAAGTACTTTTTTTGCTTCCACAGTTTTAACACTGTCTGCGGCCGCCTTTTTATCAAATTCATACTGCAAATGAGTTTCCATTGTCTTTTTTCTGTTCTCCTCATTAAGCAGGCTATCACGATATCTTATATACAGTTTATAATTCTCATAAGCACCTTTATACTTATTTTCGCTGCTATCCAGTTGAGATAATAAATCATATGTGCTTCCAATGCCGCTTTTATTTCCCAGTTCGAAACTTAATTTCAACCCCTGATTAAGATACTTCCTGGCAGCATTGAAATTTCTTTTGTTAATGTTAACCATGCCCAGATTGGTTAAAGAGGATGCGATCCCTAACTTATCACCTATCTTTTCTTTTATGTCAAGCGACATTAAACTGTATTGTATGGATTTTTCATACTCTCCTATATGATTATAAACTGTAGCGATATTATTGTATAAATTGGCGATGCTGCGTTTGTTATTATTGGCAAGACTTATTTCCAGCGCGCTGTTATAGTTTTTAAGTGCCAGAGAATAGTTTTGGAGGTTATGGTAAATTATTCCAAGATTAGTGTACGACTGGGCAATACTTTGTGAGTTACCTTTCAATTTCTTTTTTATCTGCAGCGATAAGGTACAATACCTTAACGCCTCATTGTTATTTTCGAGAGACATGTAAATCTGGCCAATATTATTGTAAGATGCGGCCATTCCGGCTTTATCATCAATTGATTCTCTGATCTTAAGGGCAGTGAAATGATTTTTTAATGCCAGGTCGTAACTACCCTGCTTTTCGAGCACAACTCCTATATTGTTGTAACACCATGCAACGCCGGGCTTATCATCAATAGTTTGACGAATCTTCAAGGCTTCGGAATAGGATGCCAGAGCTTCGTTAAAATCTCCTCCATCCATGTATAAAACACCCATAAGATTTTTGGCTTTTGCCGAACCTTTGGCAAATTGAAGTTTTTCTGACAATGCAATAGCCTGGTTGGCGTAAAGAAACCCTTTTTCCCTTTCGCCTTCATTCCGGTAACTCCAGGCTATTTCGGTTAACACATTAGCTTTTATTGTATCATCTTTCTTGTGCGTTTTTATTATGTTTTCAAGGGAATCCAAATTCTGCTCCTGTGAGAAGCAGAAAGCATTCAGCAAAATAAAAAAGAATATATAGAAAGGTACCTTCAAGACCATTATTCTTGTAATAATACCAATAAATTTCTTAAAATGGCATTACCCCTTCTAACTACATTTGGACAGAAACGCCTGTTTTTTTTTTAACAGCGTGCTAATTGTTGATATCTGCTAACAGATTTTAAGGTGATTCTGGCATATTAAACCGTTATTTTCGCCTTTCAAAATACCATTTTTAAGGTAAAATTCTTAAATTCGTTGCTCTTAACAAACGAATTAAAACAATACAATTATGGCTTTTGACATTGAAATGATACGGAAGGTGTATTCTGAACTTCCTTCACGTATTGAAGCCGCCCGCAAACAACTGGGCCGCCCGTTAACACTCGCAGAAAAGATTCTTTACGCCCATTTGCACACTGATCAGAAATCAGAAAATTTCGAACGCGGAAAATCGTATGTTGATTTCGGTCCTGATCGCGTGGCTATGCAGGATGCAACAGCCCAAATGGCTCTGTTACAGTTTATGCAGGCAGGCAGGCCAAAAGTTGCGGTGCCTTCAACAGTGCACTGCGATCACCTGATCGTGGCTAAATCAGGCGCTAAAGACGACCTTGCTTTTGCTACTAAAGAAAGTAAAGAGGTTTTTGATTTCTTAGGATCCGTTTCAAATAAATATGGAATTGGTTTCTGGAAACCAGGCGCTGGTATTATTCACCAGGTTGTATTGGAAAATTACGCTTTCCCAGGTGGAATGATGATTGGTACGGATTCTCACACTGTTAATGCAGGTGGTTTAGGCATGATTGCCATTGGTGTTGGTGGAGCTGATGCCTGTGATGTAATGGCCGGGTTACCCTGGGAATTAAAATGGCCCAAGCTTATTGGTATTAAATTAACCGGTAAACTAAGCGGTTGGGCTGCTCCTAAAGATGTTATTTTAAAAGTTGCCGGTATCTTAACCGTAAAAGGTGGTACCGATAAAATTATTGAATATTTTGGTGAAGGCGCAAGGAGCCTTAGCTGTACAGGTAAAGGTACAATCTGTAACATGGGTGCTGAAGTTGGTGCAACCACTTCAACTTTTGGTTACGACGAAAGCATGAGCCGCTACTTAAAAGCGACTAACCGTGCGGATGTTGCCGCCCTTGCTGATGGTGTTAAAGAACATTTAACCGGCGACCCAGAAGTGTATGCAAATCCTGAAAAATATTTTGATGAAGTAATCGAAATCAATCTTTCTGAACTTGAGCCGCACATTAACGGACCTTTTACTCCCGATTTAGCAACTCCTATTTCAAAATTAAAAGAAGCGGCTGTTGCAAACGGCTGGCCTTTAAAAATTGAAGCCGGCTTAATTGGTTCTTGCACCAACTCTTCTTACGAAGATATTTCACGTGCTGTATCATTAGCCAAACAAGCTTTAAAGAAAGGGTTAAAACCTAAAGCTGAATACATGATCAATCCGGGATCTGAGCAGATCCGTTACACTATTGAGCGTGATGGTTTCTTAAAAGTATTCGAAGATCTTGGAGCTACCGTGTTTACCAACGCTTGTGGTCCTTGTATTGGTATGTGGGACCGCGTTGGCGCTGAGAAGAAAGAAAAGAATACAATTATTCACTCTTTCAACCGTAACTTCGCTAAGCGCGCAGATGGTAACCCAAATACATACGCGTTTGTTGCTTCTCCTGAAATGGTAGCAGCTATGGCTATTGCGGGTGACCTTACTTTTAATCCAATGACTGATACTCTTACCAACGAAAAAGGTGAGAAAGTGAAACTGGATGAACCTTCAGGAGATGAATTGCCATCAAAAGGTTTTGCTGTTGAAGACGCGGGCTATCAGGCGCCTGCAGCAGATGGAAGCAAAGTACAGGTGCTTGTTGCTCCAACCTCACAACGTTTACAATTATTAGATCCGTTTACCCCATGGGAAGGTGTTGATTTGAAAGGATTAAAACTTCTTATCAAGGCAAAGGGAAAATGCACAACAGATCATATTTCAATGGCAGGCCCATGGTTAAAGTTCCGCGGACATCTTGATAATATTTCAAACAACATGTTAATCGGAGCAGTTAACGCTTTTAACGATCAGACAGATTCTGTAAAAAATCAACTGACTAAAGTATATGAAGGTGTTCCTGTTGTTCAGCGTCAATACAAAACTGCAGGACTAGGCAGTATTGTTGTTGGTGATGAAAACTATGGTGAAGGATCAAGCCGCGAGCACGCAGCAATGGAGCCAAGACATCTTGGCGTACGCGCAGTGCTTGTGAAATCATTTGCACGTATTCACGAAACCAATCTTAAAAAACAGGGAATGCTTGCGTTAACTTTCTCAAATAAGGAAGATTATAACAAGATTCAGGAAGACGATACTATTGATATTATAGGCCTAACTGAATTTACCCCTGGTAAAAACTTAACCGTTGTATTAAATCATGCTGACGGCACCAAAGATCAGATTCATGTGAATCACAGCTACAACGCCCAGCAGATCGAATGGTTTAAAGCGGGAGGCGCTTTAAACATTATCAGAGCAAGTGTAAGAGCATAATAAAAAGGCCGGAATTTTTTCCGGCCTTTTTTGTAATCTTTCTTACACATTAAAAACGAATTGTTGTCCGTACCAACGAACCGGCAATCCTTTACTTATCATTAGCGTAATTTACACCGATTGCACAGATTAACAACAACGTATAACTGTTGATCTCATGTGCTAAAAAAACAAAAAACTAAATTCCTGCCGTTTTTATTTTTCTTATCTTCAACCCAATTAATTCTATGGGAAATTACATTTTTTTAGGTCTGGTACTTGCCTCGTTTTTCGGGCTCAGTAAGTTGTTTGCAAAAGCGGGTATTGAAAGTTGGAAAGCCTGGGTACCATTCTATAATTTTTATTGTTTATCAAAACTTTTAAAAAAACCGTGGTGGTGGTGCCTTATTATGGCCGTACCAGGGGTAAATATACTTATGTATGGCGTTTATGGCTTTAATGTGGCGCGCGCCTTCAATAAACCAAGCAACGTTGATCTTATTTTCGCTTCAATTTTACCATACATTTTCTTCGTTAAAACAGGATATGACCCAACTGCAAAATTTGTTGGTCTTGATAAATTTAAAATAGAGCCGAGTAAAATCATTAAGAATTGGGTTGATCCTATCATCTTTGCGGTAATTGCCGCATCCATCATTCGCGGATATTTTATTGAGGCATTTACCATTCCAACTTCTTCCCTCGAAAAAAGCTTAATGGTGGGTGATTTCCTTTTCGTAAATAAATTCGCATACGGACCAAAGATCCCACAAACCCCTCTGTCATTTCCTTTCGCGCATCATACACTTCCTTTGAGCGAAACAAAAAAATCTTATCTCGAATGGATCAAACTACCGTATTTCCGTTTGCCGGGGTTTGGCAGTGTTAAGAATAACGATATTGTTGTATTCAATTATCCCGATGGAGATACTGTTGCCCTTGGATTTCAGGATGCAAGCTATTATGAACTGGTTCGTAACCTTGGATATCAAAACATGAACAATCCAGACTTTGAGGTTCCTCTTAATAATGGAACCAGTAAAAAAGTAGGAAAAATTGTTGCGCGGCCGGTTGACAAACGCGAACATTACGTAAAACGTTGCGTAGGTATTGCAGGAGATAAGCTTGAAATCAAAGATGGAAATGTTATTATAAATGATAAACCTCAGGCAATGCCTGCAAAGGCCCAGCATTTTTATTACGTAAAAACAGTTGGTCATCCTTTCAGTGAAGTGTATACCGATCCTATGACCGGGCAAAGGCAATCGCAATTAAATGCGCGTGAACTTGACAGACTTGATATTTACTACGATGAAGCTTCGATTCTTGGAGAATCTGCAGACAGCTCTGTATATCGCCTTAACATGCCCGCCGACGTTGCGGCAATTGTTTCAAAAATGATTGGTGTTGTTGAAGTAAAAATTCAAAACGACCCAAAAGGAGAATATGCTCCGAACATTTTCCCGCATAATCCTGCTTACCCTTGGAACAACGACAATTTTGGTCCATTACAAATACCTAAAGCAGGCATGACACTTCCTATCGACACACATAATCTTTGCCTTTACGAGAAGATTATGAATACTTACGATGATGGAATTCACCAGGTAACAAAACAAGGCGCGCAGGTATTATATGATGGCAAGCCAATCACAAGCTACACCTTTAAACAGGATTATTACTTTATGATGGGTGATAACCGTCACAACAGTGCTGATAGTCGCAGTTGGGGTTTTGTTCCATTCGATCACGTTGTAGGCTCTCCTTTCTTCGTGTGGTTCAGCATGAAGTATGCTGATAAAAATCCTATTAGTGGAAAATCTGCTTTAAAATCATTAACTAAAAATAGTAAGGAAGGTAAATTCCGTTGGGAACGTTTCCTTTGTTATGTAGAAGCTGGTAATTTACATTCAATAAAAATTCCATTTATATTAACCGTGCTGGCCATATGGGGATTAAGCAAATGGAACAGCCGCAGAAAATTAAAAGCTGGAAAAACTTAAACAAATATTTCAGTCACCAATTTTCAAGTGGAGCAGCAGTATTATAGTGGCTCTACTGCTGGTGTTTTTTCTGAAACGTTTTGCATTTGATGTTATAAAGGTAAATGCAAACGATATGCTGGATACATTTAAACAAGGCGATGCTCTTTTCATAAAGAAGTTTGCAAACAACTATCATTTAAACGATTTTATTTACTTCAAATATCCTGAGGCCGACGGAAGCAACGACATTCAATGCCTTCAGCGGCTTATAGCGCGTCCGGGCGACTCAATAGAATTAAAAGACAAACAGCTTTTTATAAATGGAACTTTGCTCTCTGATACCAATACAACACGTTATAATTACTTTATTAAAACCTCACAAAAACCAGACAGTTCTTTTTTTACGCGTTATCATCTACATGAAGGAGGACAGGTTGCAGGAGAGGATGATTACAGTTTTACACTTACCAAATCACAGGCTGATACATTGAAACATTCGTCTCATGTTAAAAGCCTGGAAATAAAAATTGAAAAGCCAGGGGTTTTTGATGAAACTGTTTTTCCGTATTCCACGGCTTATCCATGGAATACTGACAACTTTGGAAAACTATATTTACCAAAGAAAAATGATACTTTATTACTGGATTCATTAAACATAAATATTTATTCCAAACTAATTTCCGTGTACGAAAACAATAAACTCTTTATTAAACAGGATAGCATATTCATTAATGATATTCCTGTAAAAAATTATATTGTAAAACAAAACTATTATTTTGTAATGGGCGATAACCGCGATAACGCAAATGATTCCCGCATTTTCGGTTTTTTACCTGAAAATTTCATCATAGGCAAAGTTTTGTTTACCGTAAAAAAACAAAAGTAATGGTCCTTCTAAGTACAGCCTACTGGCCTAACATACACTATTTTTTTTATGTTTTAAATGCTGACCGGATCGTTATAGAGCAACACGAACATTATCAGAAACAAAGCTTTAGAAACAGGACAAGTATTTTATCGGCCAATGGGAAACTTGATTTGGTTATTCCAGTAAATCATAAACAGGATAAGCAGAAGATTTCTGAAGTGGAAATTTCATACAAAGAGGCGTGGCAAATCAGGCACTGGCGCGCAATTACAAGCGCTTACAAAAATTCGCCTTATTTCGAATTTTTTGAAGATGAATTAAAAGTGTTTTATTTTAAGGAACATGAACTGCTTCTTGATTATAATTTGTTACAGCTTCGAACAATTTTGAAAATTTTAAAAATAAAAAAAGAAATTGAGCTTACTGAAAATTATGAAGACAAGCTGCTTGATTATCCTGATTTAAGAAACATAATACACCCTAAAGTAAACATAGCTGAAGATCAAAAAATAAGCCGGTTTGTTAACCGGCCTTATTATCAAACTTTTGAAAATAAATTTGGTTTTACCCCAAACTTAAGCATCCTTGATCTTTTGTTTAATCAGGGATTGCAAACCCTGGATTACTTTCCTAAAGTAACTTTAACGTTATAAGCCCCTTTATTATTGGCATTATATACGGTTTCATAAATGGAGATAAGTAACATTCCTGAGGCTTTTGCAGTTCCGCTGAATTTAGCGCCAGCCTTTAAATTCTCAGTAGATGTTTCACCAATTTTGTAAACTACTTGTCCGTAAGTTGGGTAACCTCCGCCGGAATACTCTCCATCTTCGCCACTACCATATGGTTTGGTAAATTCTGTTGCGCTTTCCGCTTTGCTACTTCCGTCAGGTTTATACTTTGAATTACTTAAACTTGCAAGGGTTACTTCACCATTGGCAGTAATGTTAAAACGTTGTCCTGACTTTAAGAACACACCGGTTTTCAGCCAACCGCCACTCGTGTTTCCGGTGATATGCTTTGAAGCTATTAATTTAAAAGTGAAGTCTCCTTTACCGGGTTCAGCGGCAACCGAAACATCTATGCTTTTTATTTTTTCTTTTGGAACCGAAAGATTTCCATATTCAGTTTTTACATCCATTTTCAAAAAGTTGTAGGTTCCCCCCATCACATAGTTATTATCCATTGTGATAATGTCTTCTACAGGTGCTTCGTGACTGATATTCGCATTGGATTTTATTTCAGATAAAGCATTATCAATAGTAAATTCTCCAGTGTAAGTAGATTCCTCAGAAATATTTTTTGGATCGTTATAAAAATCATTGATTGCCGGAATTGCTTTTATTCCAAGTTTTACAAGATCAGCATAGGCGCCTTTGCGGGTGTCTTCACTGTTACTCGTTGCAAGAATTTTTAAATGACTTTTTGCTTTCTCAGCAACTGAATTATCTCTTCCAATTCCAACTTCAATATGGTTTATTTTAGCAACCGGAATCATCAACTTACCATAAGCGGTTGACAATTCAACATCGTTTACAGTGGCCGTACCCTTGATAACGTTTCCATCAAGAAGTTCAAGACTAACGTCAGCCTGCTTTTGCGAAAAAGCTGTAACAGCTGATAAAACCAGTAAGGAGGCTATTAATTGTTTCATAATATCGAAGTTTAAATTATAGTCCGCTTGTTCCGCCGAGTAATAATGAGAAGTTCATGTCCTGAGGATGCTCTTCGGGCTTAATTGCAATAACGGGAATCTTACTTAAGTGAATAACCTGCTGTGCATAAGGCCCAAGGAAGAAGCCGCTGATTTCCGCGTCCTGATCGGTCATAATCACAATAAGATCTGCGCCAAGCTTTTCTGAATAATTTACAGTTGCTGCGGCGCGATTTTTCACGTTGCTGATTACATCAGAGTGAAACATCACATCTTTTTCTTTTGCGAGTTTTTCAATTTGATGAAGAATAAGTTCTATTGCTGGTTTTTCATCATCTTCACCTGCGCCAAGTACAGCTACCGCGTGAACCGTAGCACTGAATTTTTTGGCCATTTCAAGTGTATAATTTACCTTTTGACGAGTATGCGCGCTTGTGTCAATTGGAAGTAATACTTTATAATATCCTTTTTTGGTGGCCTCACCGCTCATTACCATTGTAGGACACGAAGCCTTTGTTAAAACCTTAAGTGCAACGCTACCTATCACCAGCTCCTCTAAAGGCGAGTATCCATGTGTTCCCATTACAATTAGAGAAGCTCCCATTTCCTTCGCAACATTTACTACCTCAGCACTTGGGTTACCTGTTTTAATAATACATTCAGTATGAATATTATGTTCAGTTTTTATTTCCTGGGCCAGCTGTGCAAGCCTTTCGCTTGCTTTAAGTTCAATATCATTGTTGGCTGTAAACTTAACAAGTGGCACAAACATGTTTTGCGACATGTAATGAACGTTAATTACATGTAATAAATAAATATCAGCTTTAGTAAAACGAGCAATAAAAGCGCCGTGTTTAATAGCCAGCATTGATGTCTCGCTGAAGTCAACGGGAATAAGAATTTTTGAGGAATTGAAATGAATCATTATTTGTGTGTTTTAGTTTATGTGATTATCAAAATTTAAACGGCTAGCTTCTTATAACGCGGGCGTTTAGGTTCAATATTACCCAAACGTTTTTTTCTATTCTCTTCGTATTCACTATATCCTCCCTCAAAATAATGTACTGTGCTGTCTCCTTCAAATGCGAGAATGTGCGTACAAACACGATCAAGGAACCAACGATCGTGGGAAATAATAACAGCACAACCCGCGAAATTTTCAAGACCTTCTTCAAGCGCACGCAAAGTGTTTACATCCAGATCGTTTGTAGGCTCATCGAGCAAAAGCACGTTACCGCCTTCTTTTAAAGCAAGGGCAAGGTGCAAACGATTTCTTTCTCCACCTGAAAGAACACCGCATTTTTTACCCTGATCGCTTCCATTAAAATTAAATCTTGAAATATATGCCCTTGAATTGATTGATCTGTCTTCAAACATAAGATTCTCCAATCCTCCACTAATCACTTCAAAAACTGTTTTATTTGGATCGATAGCTTTGTGGGTTTGGTCAACGTAACTGATCTTAACAGTAGGCCCTAATTTAAACTCTCCACTGGTTGGTTTCTCCTGTCCCATTATCATTCGGAATAAAGTGGTTTTACCTGCCCCGTTAGGCCCGATAATACCAACTATTCCGGCAGGAGGTAATTTAAAATTCAGATGTTCATACAATAACCTGTCGCCAAATGCTTTGCTTACCTCTATTGCTTCAATTACTTCGTTACCCAGGCGCGGACCGTTAGGAATAAAGATTTCCAGTTTCTCTTCTTTTGACTTAATATCTTCATTCAGCATTTTTTCATAATTACCTAAGCGAGCTTTTTGCTTCACTCCACGGCCTTTTACACCAGCCCGTACCCATTCTAATTCGCGCTGTAATGTTTTCTGACGTTTGCTTTCTGACTTTTCTTCCTGTTTCAAGCGTTCGCGTTTTTGCTCCAGCCAACTGCTGTAATTTCCTTTCCATGGAATGCCTTCTCCCCTATCCAGTTCAAGAATCCATCCGGCTACATTGTCCAGGAAATAACGATCGTGGGTTACTGCAATAACCGTTCCCTTATATTGCTTTAAATGCTGTTCAAGCCAGTCTACGCTTTCGGCATCGAGGTGGTTGGTAGGCTCATCGAGCAATAAAATATCAGGCTCCTGTAATAGTAAACGGCAAAGGGCAACACGACGACGCTCTCCACCAGATAAAATATTAATAGGTGTATTACTTTCCGGACATCTTAAAGCATCCATTGCGCGCTCAAGACGATTGTCGAGGTTCCACAGATCGTGCTGATCGATTAACTCCTGAAGTTGCGCCTGACGATTGATGAGCTTATCCATTTTATCTGGATCATTAATAATTTCTTCATCCATGAACTTATTGTTCACCTCTTCAAACTCATTTAATATATCCACATGTTTTTTTGCTCCTTCGCGCACAACATCAATAACTGTTTTACTTTCATCAAGCTGTGGTTCCTGTTCAAGCAAACCAATAGAATATCCTGGAGACTGGTGAATTTCACCAATATAATCCTTGTCAATGCCTGCCATAATTCGCAGGAGAGTGGATTTACCCGAACCATTTAAACCGAGTACGCCTATTTTTGCTCCATAATAAAACGAAATATAAATATCTTTTAAAACCTGTTTCTGTGGCGGGTGAATTTTGGAGACATTCACCATACTGAATATAATCTGGCGTCCTTCCGGTGTAGTTGACATATAGCTAAATTTTAAGGAGTCTAAGGTAACGATTGTTTAAGAAATAAAAAATGTAGAAAAAGTAAGGCTTTCTATCATAAAGAGCAGCAAATAATCTTGCATACAATTATGGAAAAACCCAAAAATGCTCATCTGTTTTTATGACAGATATTCGTTTTATCTGTATCTATTATTTAACTATTAATAATTCAGGAAATATGAGTAGCAATTTCTACACTAAAACCGTGTTAAATCAGATTATTTTACAGCGATTTTTTTTGACTTCATTAATTATTATCAAATATGGTTCGGAATAGCAAATAAGTATAATAAAATTAAGTGGCCTTACGTTTAAAACTAAGGTGTTTACTTACTATAAAAGTTCAATTGAAAAATTACAGAAAACAAATGAATAGTATACTAATTAAAGTGGCATATTAAGAAAGAAAACATTTTTCAATGTATCAGGATTTGCATAATTACAAGATAATTTCAACCTTAACTGCCAGGCAGGTAGAGGTAAGTGAGAATACACAGTTTAATCATATTGAGGCAGCATGTGTTATTGTTATGGATGGCGTTAGGGCCAGGCTTTATGGTACTGTTACCGAATTACTTGTTATAAAAAAGGACGCGAAAGTTTTTGTGCATGGAGCTGTGACTGGAAAAATACAGGACGAAGGTGGCAGGCTTTATATTTTTGATGTATAATGAAGGTCCCATTGCACCCATCATACTAATTTTACCCAAGTTTCATACTTAGACCAATACATTCTACCTTCACCGGACATTATTATTTGCATTCGTTAATATAGGCCTAATCAACCCTAATTATGAATTTTTTCATACATTAATATAATTTGTGGTAATGTTAAAGCTCCAAAAAACAAATAAAAAATGCAATATTGTTTCATAAAACACTGCAAGTCAGTGCGTTTTAAATAAAATACGAGCAGAAAAGCAAAAAAATTAGTACTTAAATTAGTGGCAAAAACTGCCTTTAAAAGTTGTTAAACAAAATTGCCAAATTATTAACGGCCAGTACAGATTAACCAAGTTGAATGTATATTTGTATTGGGTCAGGGTTTTCGGGGGAAAATTTTCCTGGCCTTTTTCAGGCCCCTGCCATTTCTGGTGGGGGCTTTGTTTTATTAACCAATTTAAATTGTATTAAACAAACACTATCTTATTGTAATAATGTCAGAAAAGAAAAAAGTAATTGCAATTTCAGGTAGCACACGATCATGCTCAACAAATTTGAATTTGATTAAAGCGATTGCAAACTTATCGGCCAACAACTTTGAAATAACCATATTTGACGGACTAACGGAAATACTTCATTTTAATCCAGACCTTGACAATGAAAATCCGCCAAAGCAAATTGCCGCATTTAGAAATATTTTAAGAAAGTTTGATGGCATTTTGATTTGTACTCCCGAATATGCAATGGGAGTGCCAGGTACATTGAAAAACGCGATAGACTGGACTGTTTCTTCAATGGAATTTTCAGGTAAGCCCACAGCATTAATAACCGCCTCTTCAGTTGGACAGAAAGGACATTCTTCACTATTGGAAACTTTAAAAATCATAGATGCACAGATAACAGATGAAACCCAACTATTAATACCTTTTGCAAAAACAAAAATCAACAATGATTGTTTAATAACAGATGGTCAAACGCTCGCTGAAATAAAATCATTAATCAACTCGTTTGATAAATTAATGAGGAATTAACAATAAAGACTTCCAACCATACATGTAACCCTGAAAGAAATTCTTACTTGCTGATTACAAGTTTTTGCTGCGACAAGATTCTTTGTGATAAAGTATTAACTACCTCAACAATATAAAGCCCTGTATTTTCAGGAGACTCAAGAGATAAAGCAGAATAACCAACTGAGGTATCATGAGTAGAAGATTTTACAACACGTCCAAACATGTCCTTAACGTATACAGTAACGTTCATTGCTTCTTTGGCAAGAATAGTTACGTTAAAATTACCGGTTCCGGGATTTGGAAATACATCTGAAACCGTAAGATCTCCAGCCGATTCACCCAAAGGATAAATAAATGTACTCTTCCTTTTTCCGTTGTATTCAACGGCTGTAATTTTATAATAATTCATTATCCCGGGCCGGAAAGCGTTGTCATTAAATTTATATTTAGAAGGTTTGTTATTTGGTAAAACATAACCTATCTCTTTAAAATTAACGGCATCTGTGCTACGTTCAATAATAAATTCCTTTATATTAGATTCCTCTGAAGTCTCCCAGTATAACCTATTAACATGATCAATCTGTTCACCATAAAAATCTTTAAATCCAATAGGCAAAACAGAACAAACACCGACATTAAAAGCACACGGCGACTGGAATTTATAAGCAGTATTAGTCATCGTCCACTGGTTGTATGGTGTAGCTGAAGTAGCATTATGTGCTGTAGCATTCACGGGAGGAATATAAGTTGTTCCATCAAAACTGTGAAGGCCCATTATTGCCTGCCCATTATTCCAGGTAGAACATACCTGTTTGTTTTTAATATGTATTTCTATCGCATTGGTGGTTTCAAAAAGTTTTATCTGACCGGAAAACCGCTGGGCAGCCACTGTTTGACAAGCAGATGAAAACATTGGAATATCCTCATAACTAACAATAAAACGGCGGTTTGGAGCGGTACCAAGCGTGGTGTATTGAATTTTAGAAGTCGCAACGGTTGCAGTTGAGTTGGGAAGAATATCGTGCCAAGGAGCGAGAATAGCATTACGTGGTACTGATGTATTAAGTATTGGCGCTGGTCCTGAGATCGTATATCCTGTAGAAACTCCCCCTGCAGCATAAGTACTGGTTTGAATGTTTGGATAACAAGTTACGGCATCAAAAACAAATGCAGAATTTGAAGCTACATAACCACCCGAGTATTGGGATCCACCAAAACAGAAGGCAAATCCAAAATTCACAACTGCATTAAAAAGTACATCATCTGTTGTTGGCAGTAAAGTGCCTGAAAAATTTTCAAAGTTGAAAGCGGTTGTGGCAGCAGTATAGGTAGACAGCGGGCAAGACGTTGCGCCGCTTTGCGTAACGCTTGTTTGTACTACACTACTTGCCGCGGTAGAACTGCCACAAGTTAAAACTGCCCTGTAATAAGTTGTGGCAACTGTAGTAGTTAAAGCATAATTGGCTGTTGTTGCACCTGAAATATTGGTATATGGACCAGCTGAAGCTGGTGACGATTGCCATTGAAAAGTGATTCCACAACCTGAGTATCCACTAAGGGACAAGTTTGTACTTAATGAACCACAAGCGTAAGTTGGCGAAGCTGATGCTGTAACCCCGTTGATAACGCCTGAACATAAGCCGGGCGCTGAAATACTCACATTATAAGGATTACAAGTTGGCGAAGGATAGGAGTCAATAACCAAATAATAGGTTTGGCCGGCTGTAACGGTAACACATAGTGTTTGGTTACCCAGTGAACTTTGGGCATTTCCTACACACGTACCACCAGAAATAGGACACCCATTATATAATGTAATTCCCATCCAAGTTCCACTTGAAGTTACTGAAATATTTACAGCTCCGCTGGAGGATGGGGTAAATGCATAAGTGGCGTCTTCACCTCCATAATAAGAAGAAGAACCGCACACAGTAGATGCATTAGCGCTTGTTACATTATTTCCCTGTCCGCAGGTTGTTTGTCCATTGAGTGTAAAAGGTAAGGATGCAACATTAACCTGATTACATATTGCACACGAACCTACAGCAATTATGCTAGCCGTGGCCGGTGTACTTGCAGCTGTGGCACCTGAGCAACTTAAAACGCAACGGTAATAAGTTGTGGAGGTATTGGTAACATTTAAAGTAGAACCGGTGGCTCCAGCTATATTTGAATAAGGTCCGCCAACGGCTGCCGAACTTTGCCATTGGTAAGTTATACCACAACCGGCTGAAGTACCGGTTAGAGAAAGATTAGAAGTAAAAGTTCCACAGGAGATTGAAGGTGTGCAAGCCGCTGAACCAGCAGTAGGCGCTCCACTGCAAGTTACAGGGTCCCACCGATATATCTGGCCTGTCGCAGGCTTTGAAGACAAAACATCGGTTTCCGTAACTTTAGAAGCGTTGGGTGCACCACCTACTCCATCCAATGAATAAAAATCACCGGTTGTTAAACCGGTTAAGCCAATGGAAGCTGAGGCACTATTAATATTAGCCCCTGCATTACCATTTCTATCATAAACAAATTCAATCCGGTTTGTAGTTTCATACAATTTTACCTGAAATGAAAGCGCCCAGGTAGTTGCAGCGTAATTCCAGTTCATTTGTTTCCATTCAACGGTAAGCACCCTGTTAGGTGCGGTTCCTGTTAATTTGTAGTTAACTTCGCCGCCTGTACCAGTTTCCAAATCGTCCCACAGGGGCGCAATTATAGGCAGGTTAGTTGTGCCGGAAAGATCATTGAACGCGCTAGATACAGTAATTCCGGTATTAAAAGTTAACCAGCCGTTAGTTGATGCCTTAAACTGGGTGTAGTTATTACAGCCATATTGAAAAGTAAACCCTATATTGGTTGCCGCTGAAATAGCATCATCAATAGCACTTGCATGCAACTGGGTAGGAGAAGTATTGTACGTAAAAGAGCCATTTACTCCTGAAAAATTATAGTTAATCTGTGCTTTAGAATTAAAAGCAATTACTATAATTAATAAACTAATCTTAACGATCTTATTCATGTCCTGTAAAAGTATTATTGAGAAAATTCTTTAATCATTGCCGGGTCATCCTGGTTTGAAAAAGAACATTGAGATAACATTTCTTTTGCGGACCCTTCCTTCAGATATAGTTTAATGTCACCTGCGGCTTTCTGACATGCCTGCATTACCTCATCCTCAGAGGAAAAGTTTGATTTGAATGCCCTAACAATAAACACATTCATATTGGTGCAAAAACAAATTAATTTAACGCTACTAACAGAAGAAAGAGAAGCTCTTACCTTTTCTATTACGGCGTTATCCTCTGTACTTACACCAATAATCATGTCTAATGTATCTCCCGACTGAACAGGATTTGTTGACATTTTTTGTTTCCCAAAAATATGAGAACTAAAAATCATAAAAAGAATTAAAAAAACATTTTTCACGGCAAATAATTTCTGCTTGTAAGTTAAGGAAAATTTAACTTATAATGCCCGATTATTTAATGTATTTTTAAAAAGTAATGAATGATAAAAAGTACTCTATCAGCAAATCCTCATTCCTAAAACTGGAACAGTGTTCAAAATCGTTTTTCCTTTATAAAAACCATCCCTATTTACGCGATAAATTATCTATTGATAAGCGTCTTACTTTTCAACGCGGTCACGATATAGGCTATTTTGCCCAACAACTTTTTCCGGAAGGGATAGATGTTTCAAAAGAAACTAATAATGCAGGAGAGGCTTATGAACTCACAAAAAAACTTCTGCAGGACAAAAAACCTGTTATTTATGAGGCAACATTTATTCATGAAGGGGTTCTTGTTATGCTTGACATATTGGTATTTGATGGCGAAAAATATCACGCATACGAAGTAAAAAGTTCTATTAAAGTTTCTGAAACCTATTTGCGTGATGCCTGTCTTCAGTATTATGTTTTAAAAAACTCACTCCCGTCTTTTGAAGATCTTTTTCTTGTTACCATTAATGGCGAATATGTTTTTGAAAAAGAAATTGAACCAAAAAAATACTTTAAAAAAAGAAGTGTAAAAAACGAAGCAGAAAAAAACCTGGTATATTTTGAGGAAAAGATTAAGGAAGCTTATTTTATTCTTGAACAAAACCTGATCCCAAATATAGCTATAGGAAAACACTGTTTCCGACCTTATCAATGCGATTTTTTTCAAACCTGCTGGAAGGGAAGGCTGCATGAAAAAAGCATATTTAACCTGCCGCTTATCAGCAAGGATAAATTGTTTGAATGGCATGAACAGGGCTTCGCGGCAATAGACGAACTCAAAGATGATTTATTTGAAAACGAAAAACACCTCAGGATTAAGAAAAGTTTTGCCGGACAAGAACCTATAATAAACATTGAGAATATAAAAAAATTGCTTTCAGGAATAGAATTACCGGCAGCCGCCCTTGACATGGAAATTTGGTCTTCCGCTGTACCGCAACTTGAGGGGACAAGGCCATTTCAACAAATTCCATTTTTATTTTGCATGACCGACGGCTTAAAGGAAAATCACTTCATCAGCCGTCACGCTACCGATGAACGAAAAAGGTTCGCCGAAGAATTAATACAGCAAACCTCTCCTTACAAGACTATAATTGTGTATGACAAAACAATGGAGGAGCTTGCTATTAACGGACTGAAAGAGAATTGTCCGGAATTATCGGGGGAGCTGGACATACTAAAAACAAAACTTAAAGATCTGTTTGATATTATTAAAAATCTTTATTTCTACGACCCTGCATTTAAAAACAACTTCTCCTTAAAAGTAGTCAGCGATGTCCTGAACACCGGTGTTACCTATACGGATATTCAATCAGGACTGGAAGCTATGAATTATTATGAAAAGTACCGATCGGAAAGTAATGTAATAGAAGATAAACTACTTGAAGAAAAACTGATAAACTATTGCATGAACGACGCTTCCGCCACATTAAAGCTTTGGCAATACCTTGAAAACCTTATAAAATAAAAAAACCCCTAACAATTGTTAGGGGTTCATTATTTCATCTTTTTAAAGATTAGTGTTTTTTACCACCTTTACCAGCTTTAGCGATTGAATCAGCGATGCGGGTAGAGTCAGCTTTTGCTTTTTCAGCAGCAGCAGCAGCTTCAGCAGCTTTAGCAGCTTCAGCTTCAGCAGCAGCAATTGAATCTTGTTTTTGTTTTTCTACAGCAGCAATTGAATCAGCTTTTTCTTTTTCGCGTTTTTCAATTTCTTCTTTAGAAGGACCACAAGCTACAAATCCAGCAGTTAAAGCTGCGATAGCTACGATTGATAATACTTTTTTCATTGTTGTGTTTTTATTTGGTTTAATTTAGGCGCAAAAATATTATTTTTTTTAACACGAACACAAAAAATGTAAAAAATACCTCGTTTTTTTCAACATTCCCAAAATCAATAATCCTTTAAACCTCAAATAACTTAATTTTAAGCCTCCATATGTATTCGCTTTTAAAACCTTTTTTATTTTCCTTAAACCCCGAAAAAGCCCACCACATCACATTCTCTTTGCTAAAAGCCTCAGGGTTTATTCCGGGTTTTGGCAGTTTAACCTCAAAAACTTACCAGAATAATGACCCACGTTTAAAAAAAAGACTTTTTGGGTTAGAATTCAGGAATCCCGTTGGTCTTGCTGCCGGGTTGGATAAGGATGCTACCGCTTTTAACGAGCTTGGCAACTTTGGGTTTGGTTTTATAGAAATTGGGACGGTTACCCCAAAACCACAGCCAGGCAACGAACAACCCCGATTATTTCGTTTAGTGAAAGACGAGGCTCTAATAAACAGAATGGGTTTTAATAATAAAGGAGCGTCCAGTGCCGCCGAGCGATTACAGAACCGTAAAGATAAATCGTTAATCATTGGGGGCAATATTGGAAAAAACAAATTAACCCCAAATGAAAAGGCTACTGATGATTATATACTTTGTTTTAACGCTCTGTACGACGTAGTAGATTATTTTGTTGTGAACGTATCCTCGCCCAACACGCCTAATTTACGCGACCTTCAGGAAAAGGGCCCTCTTACGGAACTTTTAAATAAGCTTCAGGAACTTAACTATTCAAAACCAAAACCAAAACCAATCTTACTTAAAATTGCACCGGATCTTACCAACACTCAGCTTGACGATATTATAGATATTGTGAAACTTACTAAAATTGAGGGGGTAATAGCCACAAACACCACCATTTCCAGAGAAGGTTTAACTACCTCAAAAGAAGAACTGGAAAAAATAGGAATGGGCGGGTTAAGCGGTAAGCCATTAAGCAAAAGAAGCACAGAGGTTATCCGCTATCTAAAGGAAAAATCAAACAATGCCTTTCCGGTTATTGGCGTAGGAGGCATTCATTCAGCGGAAGACGCTCTTGAAAAAATTAAGGCCGGTGCAGATCTTATACAGTTATATACAGGATTTATTTATAAGGGCCCTAAACTCATAAAGGAAATTAATAACGCTTTGCTCAATAAAAAATGATCAGAATTACAGAATGTCCGCGTGATGCCATGCAGGGAATAAAGCAGCAAATCCCTACTGAACTAAAAGCTGAGTACATTAACCAGCTCTTAAAAGTTGGGTTTGATACACTAGATTTCGGAAGCTTTGTATCGCCAAAGGCTATTCCTCAAATGCAGGATACTGCTGATGTTTTGAAACGTCTCGATCTCTCTGTAACAAAATCAAAACTGCTTGCTATTATTGCAAACTTAAGGGGAGCCCAGGATGCCTGTGCTTTTGAAGAGATAAGCTACCTCGGTTTTCCATTTTCCATCTCTGAAACTTTCCAGCAAAGAAATACCAATTCGTCAATTGAAGAGTCATTAAAGCGCGTTGAAGAAATTCAATCGCTGTGTATACAGCATAATAAAAAATTGGTTGTTTATATTTCAATGGCTTTTGGTAATCCATATGGCGATAAATGGAGTCCGGAACTTGCCATTAACTGGTGCAAACAGTTAAATGGCATGGGAATCTCAATACTTGCACTTGCCGACACTATCGGTTGCTCAACACCTGAAAATATTAAGCAGCTCTTTAGCGCTTTAATTCCTGAATTAAGTACGGTACAATTTGGAGCACACCTCCACTCTACCCGTTCAACAGCTTACGAAAAAATAGAAGCAGCTTATAAAAACGGATGCAGAAATTTTGATGTAGCCATTCATGGTTTTGGCGGTTGTCCTATGGCAAAGGATGAATTAACAGGAAACCTGGCCACCGAAGATCTTGAATTATTCGCCACAAAGAATAATATAGATTTGGGCTTGAATAAAGATCAGCTAATCAAATGCTACGAAAGCAGCTGGAAGATCTTTAACAATTATCATTAATATTAGTTATCAAATTAACCGAATTGTTGATTCCTGAAAAGAATGAATTTTTAGTGATTATAACCTTACGCCAATCACCAATAGATCATCCACCTGTTCAAAGCCATTCATCCATTCGTTAATTTCATTCTTCAAAATCTCTTCCTGATCAGGCATTGGCTGATGGGCATTAACCAACAGCAGATTTTTCAGCTTCTTGCTCATGTATTTTTTTCCATCCGGTCCTCCAAACTGATCAACGTATCCATCGCTTGTTGCATACACGGCATCGCCTTTATCGAGCTTCAATTCATGCAGAGCATAATTAAAATCAAATTCAGTAAAACTGGCAATACTTGCCTTTGTTGCCTTTATTTCCATGAGTTCGCGTGAACCTTTCTTTAACACCCAAAGCGAGCGGTTTGCTCCCGAATATTTAACCAAACCGGTTCTGATATTTACTTTCAACAGGCAAATCTCCATTCCATCCTTGCTTTTTCCTTCGTTCTGTTGCCGCAGGGTTTCTTTAATACTGTTGTTTACCATAAATAAAATTTTATCCGGCTCAGTACTTTCATTTGCGGCGGCGTGTAATTTATCAGAACAAATCATACTCATAAAACCACCCGGCACTCCATGGCCAGTACAATCTGCACAGGCAATTAAAAATTCATCTTTATCAATGGATTTGAACCAGTAAAAATCCCCGCTTACAATATCTTTAGGCTGAAAGAAAATAAACAAATCTGCCCACATTTTTTTTATCTCACTTATGCCTGGCAATATAGAATCCTGAATTCCTTTTGCGTAGTTGATACTATCGGTAATTTCCCGGTTCTTGTACTCAATCTCCAGTTTTTGCTGATTAATTTCCCTGGTACGATCTGTAATAATATTTTCAAGACGGATATTCTGTTCGATCAGCCGCTTTGAATTTAGCTTAATAATAAGATAAACAAGAAATAAGAAAATGGCCGCATAAAGAACATAAGCCCAGATTGTGCGGTACCATGGAGGTAAAATGGTAAAAGGCACCTTTATTTCCTGACCTTCCACACCAAGTATATTGCGCGATTTTACATAAAAAACATAATCTCCCTCATGAAGGTGATCAAGATTTACAATCTTATTGTTTGTGTACGGTCCGTATGATTTATCTCTGCCCTTCAGGTAGTAAGCAAATTGTAATTCATTTTTATCAATAAAATCAGAAGCTCCTAATTTTATGTCAATAGAATTATTATTGTAATTGAGAATAATATCACCCAGCGAAGTTTTTGGATTGATATTATTATAGTAAAGGGCCGAATCCGAGCCGCAATTAAAAGAATTAATAAATGTATTTAAAAAATTACCGCTTTTAGGCAAAGTAACGTCATAACAGTATAAACCATTGTTTGTACCCACATAAACCAGCGAATCGTTATAGCAAAATGATTTTACGTTAGATTCCTTAATGCGTGAAAGTTGTAACGGCTTTATTTCAAACTGGTTCTGTTTAGGTTCTAAACAAATAAAAAATTCATTGGTTTTACTTACCCTTACTTCTTCTTTCGGCTTTGTGGTACACCATACTTCATCACCAATTGTAATTGCTCTCAGTACTATGTATTTGTTATTTAATAAACGAAAGGCAGGATCAGGAGCTACAGTATATGACTGCATAGTCTTATTAATCGCGTAAATACCATTATCGGTAGCAACCAAAACTTTTTCATGGTAATTAAAAATATAATTTTCTTTCAGGTTAGGAAGGCCTTCTTTTTCAGTAATACTGATAAGAGTGTCTGAGTTTCTTCCTTCAATAAATATCCCGCTTTCAGTTGACGCGAAACACACATCGCCTGCGCCGGTAATTGCAATTGCTCTGATATCAGCATCCAACTCATTAAATTCAGATGTAAGTGAAAATGTGTTACCAGTTAGAATACCTTTTGCGTAACCATTCTCCGTTCCAAGATAAATGAGGTTTGTATTCTTCGGATGCACAAAAATAAAATGCACCGCAGTTGGAGATTCATAAACCAGCCGGAATGAATTATTTTCAAGAATAAACAAGCCTGAACGGGTTCCTGCAAGCAGCCTGCCGTTTGCCTCCGCCAGAAACCAGGCGGTTTCGGTAAGATTAGTTTGCTCAAACTTAAGAGAAGAACTATTGTGTTTTAAAACTCCTTTATCAGTAGCAAGATATGGTGTACGATTATAAAAGATGCAGGATTCTACTGTTCCTTTAACTCCATCAGTTTTCGTAAATCTGGTTACAGGGCTGTTGAACTCAATAAAACTCACTCCTTTTGCCAAGGCGAGCCAAATATGTCCCTGAACATCGTTATATATATAGTTAACGCCGTCATCCTGGAGATCGTTAGTACTGTTTATGTATTTCACAGGATTAAAGGAAAGGTCCGTAATCATCAGGCCTCCCGTAACAGACCCAAAAGCATAATTCAACTTTCCAATATTAGCTGCGCAATAAACAGTTTTTTCGCTTAACCATTTATTGGCAGGACTGTTAAATTGTTTTATAACCGAAAGTTCGGGCAGGGCTTTATTGAATTGAAATTCATAAAGAGAATTGGGAGTAACAATGTAATAATCATCCTTTTTTCCTTTAATAATTCCACGAACAGGGTTATTATTATCTGCGAACTGCGCTCCTTCTCTAAACAGTTGGGGTTCGCCGGTAACTGATAAAAATTTTAAACCAACTCCTCTCTCACGCAAAACAAGATTATTGCCAACTTTAAAAAATGTATGAAAACCTTCCTCACCGGCTTCAATAACTTTTAGTTCTTTGTCACTGTAATCTATTATCTTTTCATTACTGCAAAAATAAACATGACCAGGAAGGGTTATTATTGTCCAGAATTTACCAAGTTCTTTATCCCTACCCTTGAGTAAAGATGAGAATGATTCAAAAACATACAAACCATTTTTTCCCTGTACAATTTTTCCAAAATCACCATCACCACCAACATACACCTGTTCACTTTCGTCTTTCTCAAGGGACAGGCATAAAAAGGGAAGATTGAGTTTATCCCATTCGGCTCCGTTATTAATCAGAATGCCATCATTATTTGCGACAAAAATCCTTCCGTAAAAATCCTGAATAATGCAGCGGTTCTGATCTGCGGCATTATATTGCGAAGGCAAGTAATTGTGCATAAAATAATTTCCTTTCTGCGCTATACAATTGAGCAAAACGAAATTCAGAAACAACAGAAATATTTTTTTAAGAAAATGCACTTTCACTAAATTGAGGAAAAATAATAAAAACGCAAAAATAAGATTTCATTTAGAGTTACCACATAAAGCGGTTTTATTAACACCTCACAATTTCACGGATGCTGAAGGATAAATTTTATTACTTTTAATGACTAGTAGAAAAACAATTTATCTAATGAAAAAACATTTATTCATTTTTATTATCGCGCTTAGTGCGTTAAGAGTATTTGCGCAATCGGTTCCTAATGGTGGCTTTGAAAGCTGGATTGTTAATAGTTATGAAAATCCGCTGCATTATCAGACTTCTAATTATGAAAACAAAAACAATACTACTTATGGAGTAAATGCAGTTAAAACAACCGACGCATACGCGGGATCTTACGCAATTAAATTAACCACGGCAGGTTCAGGCACAAATACAATGTTTGGTTTTTTTGCAAATGGTAATCCTGGCGGCCAGGGTAACGCGTCCGGCGGTATTCCTTATTCTCAAAAACCTACAGGTATAAGATTCCATTATAAATGTAATATTATTGGTAATGATAGCGCGCTGTTTCTGGTTATGTTTAAAAAAGCCGGTTCTGTTGTAGCTACTTATATTTACAAATTTTCGGCAAGCAAAACATCGTATACCCTGTTTAATCCTTCTTTCAGTCCTTCTCTTACGGTTGTGCCAGATACAGTAATTGTTGCCAGCGCCTCAAGCAACGCTTTTACAAACTCCGGAAATCCAGGAAACATGATGCAGGTAGACAGCATCGCATTTACCGGCGTTAATTCACAACCCGCTCTGCTAAACGGAAGTTTTGAGAATTGGGTGCCGTTTTCTGATTATAAACTGAATGGATGGGATTTGAGTGGAGATTTTCAACGCACAACTGACTTTTATTCCGGAGGCTATGCACTTGAGCTGCAAACCGCCGGGCCGAGCTTTGGAGACAACCAGATAAGAGTTGGAAGGGCAATGACCGGAACACCAACCAATTCAACTACGCTTGGTGGCACACCTTTCACCAATCAGATTGACACAATGGTATTTTATTATAAATATCTTCCGGCTGATCCTGTTGACAGCGCGCGTGTATCAGTTTCGTTTAAGAAAAATGGAAATTTCATTGGCGGATGGATGAAGCTTCTTAAAATAGCGGCCTCTTATACACAAGTTTCCGTGCCTTTTAATGTAGGACAAGTACCGGACACTATGATTATATTTATTGAATCGTCAAAATGGCCGGTACAGGCAAGCTATATAGGTTCAGATTTAAAAATAGACAATCTGTACCTGAAATCTCAAAAACTACCAATTAGTAATTTTATTTCTCCAACGTTCGGTTGTGTTGGACAGCCTGTACAACTCATGGACAATTCATATAACATGGCAAACGCCTGGGGTTGGATTATGCCAGGCGGTACCCCGGGTAGTTCTACAGCTCAAAATCCTGTTGTTATTTATAATTCGGTTGGAACAAAAACAATCACAATGGTTTGCAGTAACCAGTTCGGATCAAGTGCTACCATTTCCAAAACAATTACTATCAATGCCATTCCAAATGTTGCATCAACATCATCTGTTACACCTTGCGGGGGCAGCAATGTTGTTCTTACTGCCACCGGGGCCAATTCCTACACATGGAGTAACGGGCAAACAACCTCTTCTATTACAGTTTTCCCTTCAGCCACCACAAATTATACCGTAACAGGAACAACCAATGGATGCAGTAACTCAGCAGTTGGAACCGTTGTGGTTCCCACAGTTCCCAAACCTGACATTTGCATGGTTACTGTAGATAGCGCTAATGTGTATAATGAAATCTATTGGGATAAAAATCTTTATCCTATGCTTGATTCAATGATCATTTATCGTGAAGTGATAACCAATAACTATCAACGAATCGGAGCTGTGTCTAAATCAGCGCTAAGCATGTTTATTGATACAATGCGCAGCATAGGGCCTGCAAATGGCGATCCAAATGTTTCTACGTATCGTTATAAAATTCAGGTTCGCGACACATGCGGGCAGTATGGTCCAAAAAGTTTATGGCATAATACCGTTTACTTTACTCATACCGGAGGTACTTTTTTCTGGACAAATAATTACATGATTGAAGGTGGCATAAATCCGGTTCAGACATACAGTTTAATGGTTTGTGTTAATCCAACTGTGTCTCCAACCTATTCGCTGGTAGGAACAACAACAGGAAATCAAAGCACACTAAATGATGCGTTTTATAATATTTACCAGGCAACAGCCGATTGGCGCGTAGAAGCAGACCTGGGATATCAGTGCCTGCCAACTGCAAAACCAATTAATGGTAGTAATCCGGCAATGCTGCAAGCGAGCAAATCACGAAGTAATATTCAAAATAACCGTCTTATTGGATTAAAAGAAAACAACCTTCAGAATGCCGTAAAATTATTTCCTAATCCTTCAAGTAACTTTATTAATCTTGAACTGAACAGAAATACGAATTACAAAAATGTTGAACTGAAGATGTATGATATTATTGGAAATGTAGTTTACGAAACCAAACTAGACAGCAATACTAAAACTATTGATGTGAGCGCGATTGCAAAAGGCGTTTACATTTTAAATGTAGCAGACAATAACAGTAAAGCAACTTTTAAAGTAGTTATTAATTAAACTTTTAATGATTATAATTAAAAAAGCCCCTTATCGGGGCTTTTTTTGTTACTCAACTTTTATTTTTTTTACATTATTACTTTCACTACTTGCCTTCTTGGGAATTGTAAGATTTAATATTCCATCTGTATATTTGGCTGCTATTTTTTCCGAATCAGAATTATCTGGCAGCGTGATGGAACGGGAGAAAGAAGAATAGTTATATTCTCGACGGGAAAAATTTTCAGACTCGCCTTCAATTGCTCCTGATTCTTTCTCGCTTGAAATTGTCAGCACGTTATCTTCTACATTAATATTAAAATCTTCTTTTTTTAAACCTGGCGCGGCCATTTCAACTTTATAGTTATTTTTTTCTTCTCTGACATTAATTGAAGGCACGGTCATTATATTATCTCCATTCCATATATCGATGAAATCATTTCTGAAAAGCCGGTCTATTGGATTGTGCATACGGTTTCTGTTTGCGCGTTTGGTTAACATAGCTTTTAATTTAAATTTTAATAATTGGGTTAATTACTCCAAAATACATTGAGATACCCAAAAAATATTATGCCATCACACAAAGTGTTTTGAGAAATTGACTACAACTTCGAAAAATAAACATTGGTATAAAAATTTAAACAACAATTAAATAAAAATCAATGTTATGAAAAGAACGTCAACAGTAATATGGCATGGGACTGGCAAGCAAGGCAGCGGTCTCATTACCTCTCAGAGCAAGGCTATAGAAAACGCAAACTATGCTTACGCAACAAGATATGAAGATAAGAAAGGAACAAATCCTGAGGAATTGATAGCGGCTGCGCACGCGGGCTGCTTTACAATGAAATTCAGTTTTATGCTGGAAGAAGCGGGATTTAAGTCAGACACAATAGAAACAAAATGCACAGTAACACTTGAAGACAATAACATAATTGAATCGCATTTGGCAGTTAATGCCAAAATACCGGGTATTGACGAACAAAAATTTTATGAGATTGCCGAAAAGTCTAAAAACGAATGTCCTGTATCAAAAGCGCTGAACACTAAGATAACTTTAGAAACAGTGTTGAGTAACGAAAAAGAATACAGTCCTGACGAATCATTTATAATATAAAATTATGAAAACTTCAAGAAGTACAACCAATAAACAGAGTAAACAGGGTATGAGTAAAAAACCAAGGCCTGAAGTTCGTGACGACCTGGATAGCCGCGAACATAAGGAGCCGGGATATACAAACAAGACCAGTAAAAAAGGGCAGTATAAAAAGAAACAAAAGAATAAATAAACATTGCATTGGGAAACTTTTTCTCATTTTTAATTAAAACCCCAGGCATAAATATTTAATTTATATTATTGGAAACCTTTCCGGGGGTGCTGCAAAGCTGAGAAAACCCTTTGAACCTGATTCGGTTAATGCTGACGTAGGGAAGGAAAGGTTTCCCGGGGGGGCCACTTTTGTGGCCCCCTTTTTTAATCTTTCAATCACAAACTAATATGATTCATGACTAAAATCGCAATAATACTGGGCAGCACCCGGCCTAACAGAAATGGAGAAGCTGTAGCAAAATGGATCTTCGAAATTGCAGAAAAAAGAAGCGATGCTGAGTTTGAATTCATAGATATTAAGGATTATAATTTGCCTTTACTTGATGAACCTACACCTCCATCAATGGGACATTACAGCAATGAGCACACAAAAAAATGGTCAGCAATCATCGATAAATTTGATGGTTTTGTGTTTGTAACCCCTGAATACAATCATGCCACATCAGGCGCCCTGAAAAACGCGATTGATTATCTTTACAAAGAATGGAACAACAAGGCCGCTGGCTTTGTTTCATACGGTAACAACGGAGGCATACGCGCGGTAGAAAATTTACGGCTGATCATGGCTGAGCTGCAAATTGCCGATGTTCGTGCTCAGGTAGCTTTTTTGCTATCTGAAGATTTTGAGAATTTCGCCATTTTTAAACCCAGGAAGGACCATGAGAAATCGGCAGACACAATGCTGGATCAGCTAATTTCGTGGAGCAAAGCTCTAAAAAAAATAAGATTAGACTAATTTATATTAATTGTAAAGTGAAATAAAAGATGCTTCCTTTTCCCAGTTCAGATTTGAGCCAGATTTTTCCACCATGATTTGCAACAATGTGCTTGCAAATAGATAAACCAAGACCGGTGCCGGGATATTCATCCAGACCATGCAGACGTTGAAACACATCAAATATTTTAGAAAAATATTTTTCCTCAATACCAATTCCATTATCCTTAACAGCAAATTCGGCAAATGCCCCTTTCACCTGAAATGAAATTTCTATTTGGGGAGTTTTTATATTTGTGAACTTAAGCGCATTTGAAATTAAATTCTGAAATAATTGATATATCTGCGATGCGTCGCCTTTCACTTTTGGCAAATCCTTTACCACATTGATTTCGGGTTTTGTTTCATCAGGTCTGAATTTTAAGTTTTTAAGCACTTCATCAACGATTTTCCCTGTATCTACTTCAGAAAAATTTTCAATCGGCTGAGTCACCTGCGCGAACTTCAACAGATCATCGAGTAAGAAAATAATTCTTTTAGTTGAATGATCTATCCTTTCAAAGTACTCATAAACTTCATCGTTCGCGGGCAGATTTTTTAATCTAAGTTTTATAAGCTCCAGGTATCCTCCAATATTTCTGAATGGAGCTCTAACATCGTGGGCAGTAGTAACCGCAAAAACTCCAAACTCTTTATTTATCCGATATATTTCCGTGAAATCTTCAAGCTTGTGTATAATATATTTTATCTCCTTATTTTTTCCATAAATTGGAATATTAAAACATTTCATGTATTTCTCTTCAAATACATCTGAATTTTCTTTTTTTATATCAAATTTTTGAACCGCAATAATATCCTCTTTTTTATTTTTTAAAACAGTATTCATTGAATCGCGCAGGTATTGTACGTCAGTTTTATCTGTTTTATTGGTGATGCTAGAAAACACGTCAAAAATATTACGACCTAAAATATCTTCACGTCTAGTATCAGTGTAAGAAAGGTAAGCGTTGGTTACCGCAATTATTGTTAAGTCTGTATTCAATACAAGGAAAAGGCACGGCGATTGCTCAAACAGAACCTCATAATCCGGTTCATCTCCTTTCATTGGCATAATAAATAATATTTAACTGATAAATGCCAAAAACATGCCATTGCTTATTTCCTTTGAAGAATGAAAAACCATCTTATATCCACTCTTCGGATTAAGCAAGTTCCTTTTTCTTTACCTGCACGTAATTTCCAATGTATTCCAGAAATGATATCACATTATTCACTCCAAATATATTATACTTCGCAGCTGTGTTTCCATGCCCTACTTTTATTGTATAATGATAAGGTTCATTCAAAGCATTAAACATATCTTCGTCCGTAACATCATCGCCTATTGCCAATACAAAATCAAAATGATCTTTAGATAAAAACTCTGTTACAAAAAGCCCCTTGTTCATGAAGGCACTTTTAATCTCAATTACCTTATTTCCATGAAGAATGTGAAATTCATTATTAAGGTTCATCACTGTAAGATCTTTTGAAAAGGCAAGTTTTATCTCTTCCTCATCGATATTTTCTACTGAACGGTAATGCCATGCAATTGAGTACTTTTTTTCTTCAATAAACGAACCGGGAACAGATTGAATATACTTATCCATGTAATTCTTCACTTCTTCTTTCCATAAAAGATTAACTTCCGGCGGGTAAACCCATTCGGTGCTTTGCGCAGGCTTATACAAAACCCCGTGCTCAGCCGCAATTCCAATATCAATGTTATCAAACCAATTCTGTAAGGTTTCCGAATCGCGGCCACTGATTAACATTATTGAATTTTTTTTATCAAGACTCAGCTTATTGATCAACTCTTTGATAACATCACCTGGAACAGCTTCTTCAGGCTTATTGTAAAAAGGAATAAGGGTTCCGTCGTAATCAAGTAAAATCAACCTTCTTTTAGCTTTTTTATATGCTTCTGCTATAATGTGCTTATCATAATAGCTCATTATATTTGCCTGTATGTTAGCGCGATTATTATCTGCCATAGCATCATTCAAAAAAGAATTCGTCCACTTGGTAACATCGTTTTTTTGTATCACTTCCTGCATTCTTTTTATCCTTTCTTCCTGCTCTTGTTCAGGTAAAGAAATTCCTTGAATCATTGAATCCTGCATTAATTGTATATCGTTTGGATTAACCAGCAACGCACCCGAAAGTTCGGCCGACGCCCCTGCGAACTCACTTAAGATCAAACAACCTCTTAGGTCTTTCCTGCACGCCACAAACTCCTTTGCAACCAGGTTCATGCCATCTCGCAATGGCGTTACAAGGGCCACATCGCAAGCAGTGTAACAGGCCATTAACTGAACAAAATTTAAATGGCGGTATTGATATATGATAGGCTGCCATTGCAACGTACTATAAACCCCGTTAATACGGCTCACATTTTCCTCTATCATCCTTTTTCGTTCTGCATACTGGCTTATTGTTTCCCTGGAAGGAATCACATTTATGATAAATACAACCTTTTCCCTTAGATCAGATTGCTTTTCAAGCAAGTATTCATAAGCTTGAAGACGATTCATTACGCCTTTGCTATAATCCAACCTGTCCAGTGAAAAAATAATTTTTACATTCTCATATTTCTTCCGAAGTTGTTTACGTTCTTTCTCCACAGCCTCATCATCATAAGCCGAATTAAATTTCTGATAATCGATACTTATTGGGTAATCTTTAATGAGAGTTACATGACCATCCTGCGATGTGCAGCTGTTAGTGCACTCAATACCCAGGAAATAGGACAAAGAACTCTTAAAGTGATTACAATAATCCGGCGTTTGGAAACCCACTACATCCGCGCATATTAAACTTTTAAGGATTTCGTTTCGCCAATCTTCAGGAATTAACTTAACAATTTCAAATGATGGAAATGGAATGTGCAGAAAAAAACTACTGTTTACTCTCTTTTCCCCTTCCATTAAAAAGCCCGGCACAAGCATGAGATGATAATCATGCACCCAAACCAAATCTCCGGGCGTTACACATTGTTTGATTGCGTCTGCAAAAATTTGATTTATATCCCTATACGCCTTAAAATGAACTTCGTTGTATTCGGCAAACGTTGGAAAGTAATGGAATAGCGGCCATAATAGTGAATTGGAAAAACCGTTGTAATACTGATCTTCCTTTTCCTTATCCAAAAACAAGGGTACTATATCAAACTCATCTTCTCCCCTGCGCTTACGTTTGTATTCTTCCCAATCTTCGTTACTAAAATCAGCAGCGCCAATCCATATGATTGAATTACCTTTTGGCATTGACCGTATGGCCGAAACAAGTCCACCTGTTGATTGGACAACCTCAAAAAGATCATTATTTTTTTTTATACTGAAAGGAAGTCTGTTGGATACAATAATTAATTTTTTTTCCATCTTTTCAGGTCATTGCCATAACACCCGGTTTAAATACTTTAATAAATTTTAATGCCTGCTGGTATGCTGTTTTCTACAATTTTGAAAACCAGGAGTTAAATAAAACCAGGCAAAAACGATCCTAGATATGCAAGACGAAGAAAATAAATACGCCCAATGCCTGCGGTATATTAGAAATTATTGGGAAAAGATCACTTACTATCACCCAAAAGATAAAATAAAACACCTGGGACTGCCAAACAAGTTTATTTCCCCAAACAATGGTATTTTTCGTAACGACCAGTTTTATTGGGATAGTTATTTTGTAATTGTTGGTTTAGTAAAGGCAAAAAAAGTAAAACTTGCAAAGGGGATGATTGAAAATTTTGTTTACCTGCTCGACCGGTTTGGGATTATCCCCATGCGCAACCGGTATTACAACCTTGGAACTTCGCAGCCACCATTCCTCACCTCCATGGCATTTGAGGTTTTTGAAGCGGATAACAACATGGAATGGCTCAAAAGTGTGATGATTGCAGCGGAAACAGAATTAAAAAAATACTGGATGAACGCGAATTTAACAGAAAATCATATTGTGTATAAAAATCTGTCACGTTATTGTGACCATTATATTACACACCTCGGAGCTGAGCATGAATCGGGCTGGGATATGACTTCACGGTTTAATGACCGTTGCCTTGATTACCTTCCTGTAGACCTTAACAGTTGCCTGTATAAATATGAGGCTGATCTTTCCAAAGCTTATGAGTTATTTAATATGCCCAGACATTCAAAAAAATATAAGCGACACGCCGAAGCCCGAAAGGAACAAATGAACGCGTTAATGTGGAATGATACAGTAAATTTTTTCTGTGATTATAACTATAAAAATAAAGAACAAAATCTCTTTTTATCCGTTGCAGGATTTTACCCTATGTGGTCCGGAATGGCAAGCGCTGAACAAGCCTCGTTAATTGTTAAGCATGCTTTGCCATTATTTGAATGTGAGTGCGGAATAACTAATACCCAATCCACAGGCCTTTCCGCTGATAGAAAACAGCACGACTATCCAAACGGCTGGCCCCATCAACAATGGATTATAATAAAAGGATTATTAAATTATGGTTATCATCTTGAGGCTGAAAGAATAGCAAGAAAATGGCTGGACATGAATGTCAGGGTATTTATGGAAACAGGCAAATTCTGGGAAAAATATAACGTGGTTAATTGCGATATAAATGTTCTGAATTCAGACCGGTATATTCTTCAAAGCGGTTTTGGCTGGACCAACGCTATTTTTTTAAGACTGGTAAAAGAGTTTAATTTCAGTTAAATAACTCTTATTTATAAATAAGAATTTCTTTTTTTCCATCACTCTTCATATAGGCACGATACATGCCTGATGAATTGAAAGGCATTGCTATATTTCCCTTAGCATCCATCGCAATAAGTCCACCTTCACCACCCATTGTTTTTATTTTTTTCATTACTACTTCTTCTGCAGCCTTAACAACCGATAAGCCTTTATATTCCATTAAAACAGAAACGTCGTATGCGGCTACAGCCCTGATAAAAAATTCTCCGTGACCAGTGCAGGAAACACCGCAGGTTTTATTGTTTGCGTATGTACCTGCTCCAATAATTGGCGAATCTCCAACTCGTCCGTATTTCTTATTCGCCATTCCTCCTGTAGATGTACCTGCGGCCAGGTTTCCGTATTCATCAAGCGCCACAACCCCAACAGTTCCAAATTTCCGATCAGTTGTATCCCCAATATTTATTGAACCATGATCTAATTGAGTTTTTTCACTTTCTTTTATTTTTTGCAACTGGTCCCAACGTTTCTTTTCAAAAAAATAAGATGAATCAGCAAACTCGCAATTACAGGTTTTCGCGAATTTTTCAGCCCCTGCCCCAACCATCATCACGTGTGGAGATTTCTGCATAACACATAAAGCAGCTGTTATTGGATTTTTAATGGTTCGTACTCCTGCAACCGCGCCGGCTTTTAATTCCTTCCCTTCCATAACAGATGCGTCCATTTCATTTTTTCCATCGGCCGTAAAAACTGAACCTTTACCGGCGTTAAACAAAGGAGAATCTTCCATAATTTTAATAGCAACAATTACTGCATCCAAACTTGTTCCACCATTACTTAAAGTATCGTATCCGGCCTGTAGAGCTTCATTCAATTTTTCTTTATACTTTTTTTCGGTTTCCTCATTCATATTGGCTTTAAGAATTGTTCCGGCACCACCGTGAATAACAATGGCAAAGGTTTTCTTATTGGTTATTTTTTGAGAAAAACCAAAACTATTAAACAGTAAAAATGAAAAAAGTAATATTATTTTTTTATTCATACGCATTGATTTCTTTTTGAAGAAGAATCTAAAGTTAATTTAAGAATTTAATTTTTACTTCTTATGACTCTTTCCTTTTGCTACTGCAGGAGCTGTCCAGGGATCTTCTGGCCACGAATGTTTCGGATATCTACGCTGAAGTTCCTTCTTCACTTCAAAATACATATTATTCCAGAAACTTTTCAAATCTGATGTAACCTGAACTGGTTTGTAGCCAGGCGAAAGTAAATGCATAACAACAGGAATTTTCCCGTTGTTAACAGCAGGCGTATCGCTTAATCCAAACACTTCCTGCAAACGCACTGATAAAACCGGAGTAGCGCCATTAGAAAAATACTGAATATTAATGTTAGAACCACTTGGCACTTCCAGTTTCTGCGGAGCCAGTATATTTAAAGCTTGTTGTTGCTCCCAGGGTAACGAATGATACAACGCTTCTGCAAGATTTATCCTCTTTAAATCGTCAGTTTTTTTCACATCTTTAAGATAAGGTCCTAACCACTTTTTATTACTCTCCAATAAATGAGCCGTACTTACATCAGGCCATCCTTCTTCGGGGTTCCACTTTCTCAGACTTAATATTCTGTTTTGCAGTTGCCCCATTGAATCATTAAAATCCAGAAGATTTTCACCTTCGAGAGTAATCACATTAGAAATAACCTCAGTAATTTGTTCCTCCGAAGGTGAAGGCAACGGTTTAGACTGAAGTATTATGTTTCCAATCTTAAGGTCTTTTGTAGCAATTAATCCACCTTTTCTTGTATCCCAGGCAATTACTTCCTGTTCTTTTACCATAGGCAAAAGATCTTTTGGATTGAGTGGCGCGGCAAGAAATATTTTACCAAGTCCATCACGCAAATCCATGTGCGCTATAGCGAGCCACGATTCGTGCGCCAGATCATCCTTATGTCCAGCCGCGGCAATTTTTCCATTTGCCAGCTGAAACTGCGCGTTATTACCGGGCCTTGCCGAAGCAATACGTTCAGGATATGCATAGGCCAATAATAAACCAGTTTCATAAACATCTACCGGACCGTTATCAGCTTCAATATTCAGCATTTTCCTATAGGATGCGGCTCCTTTTTCTATACGTGCAAAACGATTTCCTATAGTATTATTTGCACGTGCTCTTCTTAAAGCCTCTATTCTTAAATTAATATCAATACCTGAATCACGCGGCAATGGATCACGCTCTTCAAGAATTGCCGCAATATCGCAAGCAAGCTGTTTTTCTTTTTCGCCAGGGGCCATCAATAGCATATGAGCTATACGTGGATGGCAAGCAAGCCTGTGTATCTGTTTACCGTGCGCTGTAATCTTACCTTTTTCCAAAGCGTTTAATTGATGAAGCGTGTCAGTTGCCTGTGCCAAAGCGGCTTTCGGAGGAGGTGTTAGCCAGGTTAATTGCAGGATATCATTCACACCCCATTGAGCCATATCAAGCACAAGCGAAGCAAGATCCGCTTCCATAATTTCAGGAACACGATGTTCGGCTAACCGTTCATGTGTGGCCTTTGTCCACATTCGGTAACACACGCCCTCACTTAAACGGCCTGCACGGCCTGCACGCTGATCGGCAGAATCTTTTGATATACGGATAGTTTCCAGGCGGGATAATCCTGACCTTATATCATAACGAGATGTTCTTCCGAAACCGGTATCTACAACAATTCGTATTCCTTCGATGGTTAAACTGGTCTCAGCAATTGAAGTAGCAAGAACTACTTTACGTTTACCGAATTTATTTGGCATAATAGCAAGGAATTGTTCTCGCGGTGGAAGTTGCCCATACAAGGGATGAATTTCAAAATCAGACGGATGGTTTATTAAAATTTCTTCGCATTTTCTTATTTCTCCTTCTCCCGGTAAAAACACCAGCGCATCACCATCATGCGCTTTCATTGCATTAATAACAGTTCGCGATGTAAGTTCCGGCAACAATGTTTCATCAGCATCATTGGCCGCGTAATATATTTCAACAGGATACTGCCTTCCCTTGCTTTCAACAACCGGCGCTTTTAAAAGGGCGGTAAGCTGCGGCATGTTTAAGGTTGCACTCATTACCATAATTCGCAAATCAGGACGAAGAACCTGTTGTGCCTCACGACAAAGAGCCATAGCTATATCTGCATGTAAACTCCGTTCGTGAAATTCATCAAATATAACAAGCCCCACATCCTCAAGCGCATTATCCGATTGAAGCATCCGGGTTAATATTCCTTCTGTTACAACTTCTATTTTTGTTTTTTCACTTACACGATTTTCAAAACGAACGCGGTAACCAACCGTTTGGCCGGGTTCATCTTCAAGAAGAGCTGCCATGCGGTAGGCAATGGTTTTAGCTGCAAGCCTGCGGGGTTCCAGCATTACAATTTTTTTATCTTTCAGCCAGTTCTGATTCAGTAAAGCAAGCGGCAGAAGCGTACTTTTTCCGGCCCCGGGTGGAGCATTAACAATCAGTGTATTTTCATTATTTAATTGTTCACGCACCTGCGGGATTATTTCCGTAACAGGAAGATCTATTTTAAGCGGATCAAAGGTCAAAGTATAAATATTATAAGAATATAAAGGTAAGTGTAATATCTGAAGCCCGGGATGTTCTGTTATTAGTGATAATAAAATTAACTGGCACGTTTTTTCTAACTATTGTAATATTTCGGAGAGAACCCGTCAAATATATATGGCTGCGAAAAGGTATTACATGAAACAATTAAAAATGAAAAGAATCAATTTAAAAATGATACTGACCGGCTATCTTATTTGCAGCATGGCTATATTGGCAATCAATTGCAATGACAATGCAAGAAAAAATGGCGGCAACTCAACTACCAGCTCTACAGGAACAAGAGTTGGACCAACAGGTGGCAATCAATCTACAGGCAGCACCGGAGGTACCGGTTCCACTATGGGTACCAGTAATCCACGTGGTTCAGATTCCACATGGACAACCAGTGGCACAGGCTCTAAAAGCTCATCGAAATAGGACTAGGTGATAATATTAACAGTTATTTTCTTTTTTACTTTTCCTTAGATGAAAAGTAAAACAATCCACGGCGGATAAAGGCCCGTCGATCTTTCTCTGCTCTCTTGATTTTTCTTTAAAGTCAAGCAAAATAAAAAAATTTTGACCATTGATAATATCTAGCAATCAAAAATTTTAAACGCAAGCGCCTTTGCTGACTTTCATAGAACAAGCACTTTATATCAAACATTCAGAGTATTGGCTTAAACAGAAAAAACAACATGAGTGAATTGAAGTACGCTAATTTTTAATAATGTGTACATAATGCTAGAAGAGGTTCCTTTCCAATTAAAATCAGTACTTCCCACATGTTAAAATAAGCAGTTTTTGAGTACTTTTATCCTCAACCGGCCCACAATGGATATTTCAGTAATGAAATAAAATCACTACCTGATATCTGACATTAATATAAACCGAAATCAAGATTCGTTGCTATGCCAATAAAGTTGCTAATAGTTGAAGATCATGATATTTTGCGGAATGGAGTTAGGTCACTTCTTGAGGGCGACTCTTCTATTGAAGTAATTGGCGAAGCAAGTAATTGGTCTAATATTACTGAATCTATAAAAAAGAATAGCCCCGATGTTGTGCTCCTGGGTATTAATTCACAAGTAATGAACGACCTTGAGACTACCAGAAAAATTAAAAAAGAATTTCCGGAATTAAAGGTGCTTTTACTCTCGACGGACGATCACGAAAAATATCTGATAGATATGCTGGATACAGGGGCTAACGGATATGTACTTAAAAAGGCCTCCAGGGACGAACTTACATTTGCCATCCGAAAAATAACCAACGACGGTATATACATGGGGTCTGAGTTTACATTAGGTTTGCTTTTTAAATACAAATCCATATCGGGTTTTGTTGGACAAACTTCAAAAGCGTCTGTTTCAATTACAAACAGAGAGCGTGAAGTTTTGAACCTGATGGCAGAGGGTTTCACCAATGCAGAAATGGCCAACAAGCTCTTTACAAGCGTTCGCACTATTGAAACACGCAGAAAAAACCTTCTGATAAAACAGGCACCAATAACACCGCTACCCTCATTAAATTTGCGGTACTTAACGGCTTAATCCGCTAAGAATGCTACCCATTCTGAAATAAAAAGTTTATCACTTTCATACACTTGTATTTTATTTTAAGGTGTGTTTTAACAGTTTGTGATTTGAGCCGTTTTTGAGAAAACCCCTTCCTCTAATTTATACAGATTTGCGCTAAGCAACTAAAAACAAACCACGCAGGTTATAAACCGGTTGACTTTTATCCCCATCGTAATTGTTATGGCATAAAATTATAGTCATAAACCTGAGTATAATTAAAAGGTAAATACTTTAAGCGAGAAAAAAAAATGACACCATGCGAATTATATACATTGGATGAAGCAGAAGGGCTAAAGCGTACCTATTCATGCTGGATTAATAAGACCGCACATATAGGCAATGGTCGTACAGACACTTTAACAGCAATTAATGTTAAACTAAAGAGAGTTCAGCGAACGCCAATTAAACCAGATAAAAAGTATACCGTTCAGTTTCAATTTTCAAATACTATAAAACTTAACGCTTACGAATTTCTTTTAAATAATGGACTTATCTCACAAAGCAACTACGCTTCAAATATTGAAGAACCAAATAAACCAAAATCTTAATTTATTATAAAGCTATGGAGAAAGCGCTTGACCCTACCCTCAGTCTTGTAATTGCAGATGACGATACGGACGATCAGTACCTGATGCAAAAAGCTATTTGGGAAGTAAATTCTAATCATAAGATCACTTCAGTATATAACGGAATGCAATTATTGGACTACCTGCTGCGAAAAGGCACTTATAAAAATTGTGGTGAACCATTTCCCGATTGTATTTTTCTTGACTTAAACATGCCACTTGTAAATGGCGCTGAAGCATTAAGCCGGATTAAAAAAAATCCGGAAATAAGTAGCATTCCCGTTTACATTTTCAGCACCAGCAGTTGCTCCAGTGAAAAACAAAAACTAATAACATTAGGCGCAAGCGGTTTTTTCACGAAGAGTCCAAAGCAACAAAATTTAAAAAGCATAGTAACAGAAATTCTATCAGAAGTTGATCTCCTTACCGAAAGAAAAGTAAAAAAAACCTAATCTGATCAGGTATACATAATTGCTTTTATCTTTGAACGGTTTGATATATACTTATAGAGATCAAGCCAGAATGTAGAAAGAAAAGCAGTTAAAAGTGGAACTGTATATTCAACTGCCGATAATGGAGAAACATTGAATATTTTATTTAACCAGGGTAAATTTAAGATCAGTAATAAAAGCAATAACGAAACCGAAATAATAAAAGGGATCAGTTTGTTTTTCATTTTTATTGTCCGGAAAATAGTGTGTTCAAACGAACGGTTAAATAAGGTGAGAAATATATTTGAAAATATAAGAGTGCTAAAAATAAATGAACGCACTTTTGTTTCTCCAAAGCCAGAACTACTCGCGTAATATCCTGCAAAAACACAACCCACAGTAATAACAAGGCCCTGTAAAATACTAATGAAAAGTTCAGGACGCATTAACAACGAGCCGTTGTAAGCACGGGCAGGTTCTCTTAACTCTTCCATTGGAGTTGGTTCATTTTCATAAATGATAGAGCACGTGGGACCCATAATTAATTCAAGAAAGATAACATGTACCGGGGTAAAAAGTAATGACGGCATCCATGCGAAAAGTATTGGCAAAATAACAAGCAAAATAATAGGAATGTGAATTGAAATTATATAACGGATAGCTTTAACCAAGTTTTTATTAATTCTTCGCCCCAGAAAAATAGCATCGATCATTTTTGACAGATCATCGCCTGAAAGAACAAGTCCCGCCGCACCTTTTGCCACTTCAGTGCCTCTTTTTCCCATTGCAATACCAATATGCGCAGCTTTTAATGCAGGAGCGTCGTTAACGCCATCGCCAGTCATTGCAACAACTTCGCCATTTTGTTTTAACGCGCCAATTATCCTCAGTTTTAATTCAGGGGTAACTCTCGCGAAAACATCTGTTGAGGAAACATGCTTACCAAGCTCAGTATCATTTAGCACTGAAATATCTTTTCCTGTCAGTATTTTATTGGAGTTGATGCCGGTTTGATGAGCAATGGCAATAGCGGTTTCAGGAAAATCTCCTGTAATCATTTTTACTTTAACACCGGCTTTATAAAAGCCCTGAATTACTTCGGCAATATGCGGATCGGGTGGATCGTAAAAGGTTATTATTCCAAGAAAAGTAAAATTGATTTCGTCCTGTGAGTCTGGATATTTGCTTCCGCCCCAATCTCCTTTGGCAACTCCTAAAACCCTTAAACCGCTTTTTGCAAGTTCCTTAGCTTTGTTTAGCACTTTTGTTTTTTCCGCCTCTCCTACCGAACACATATTCAAAACACCTTCCAATGCGCCTTTACAACTTATAATAATGTTATTACCAGCATCTTTATAAATGTGCGTCATAACAGGCAGTGCCCCAGAAAGAGGAAACTCTTTAACCATTTTATATTCAGTTCTTTTATCACGTTTAAACACCAGTGAATACATCTGGTGAATAGATTTTTCCATAGGATCAAACGGATTTTCCTCGCTTGCCCACATGGCATACTCAAGAATATCATTGGGTTGGGTTGAAGACTGAAAATTAATTTCTTCCCCTGTAGAAGGATTGAATGTGCTTGATACGTTCATGAGGTTTTGTGTTAGTGTGCCGGTTTTATCAACACAAATAACAGTAGCTGATCCAAGTGTTTCAACCGTTTTGGGACTCCTGGCTATAACGCCTTTTTTAAGCAAACGATAAGCGCCAAGCGCCATAAACGTAGAAAAGGCAACAGGAATTTCCTCAGGCAAAACCGACATTACCATTGTTAAACCGTGTAATAAACCATGTAACAAATTTCTGCTTTCCCACCAATGATAAGCCCATACCATGGCAAAGGCTATGCTTCCAGCTATTACCATTACTTTAACAAATCGTGAAACTTTAAGCTGTAGAGGAGTTTTTTCTTTACCAGTAATTGCCACCAAATTTCCAATGCCGGATAATGTGGTTTGTTTACCTACTGAAGTAACTTTTGCGTAACAATATCCCCTTACTACAATAGTTCCCTGCATAATTGAGTTTCCACTAAACTTTTCAATTGAAACAGATTCACCTGTAAGAACAGCTTCGTTAACAGCAAAGTCGTTGGAAGATATTATTTCCGCGTCGGCAGGTATAACATTTCCTTCTTCACAAATAATTACATCTTTGGTTACAATGTCCTCAATATTAATTAGTAATGTTTCACTATTACGAATCACCTTTGCGTTATTTCCAGTTATTCTGCTTAGCGCCTTTATAGCTTTTTGACTACGGAAGTTTTGAAAAACATCAATTCCGGAAACAAAAAAGAGAGCGGCCAGCATGGTGATTGCTTCGCCAGTTTGTTTCAGTATAAAATAGATTGTACAAGATACAAGCAGAAGAATAAACATTGGTTCTGTAACAACAGACAAAATATTCTGAGCAAGCAGATTTCGGGGTTCGATACCTCTGTTGATACCGTTTAACCCGCGTTGTGTTAATACGTCCTCAGAACTTAATCCTGTTAATGGTTTGGAATTTTGTGAATATGCTTGTGTGTGAGTTTCATTCATGGCATGCCCCGATAATTCTAACTCATCTTTGTCAGAGGCATATTAAATTATAAAGGCAAAACAGCATTATACTATTAAACCAGTGATTGAATTTTTTTAGCCCAATCTTTTGCTTTTTCGATTTCTCCTTCTAACAAAGGGCCTTCATTGCCTTTAACATAGAATGCCTGAGGAGGCATAATAATAGTAGCGCCCAATTGTTCAAGTGATTTACTTATTTTTTTTGCCGCATTTCCGCTGATGATACTTTTTACCCTGGTATCAAAAGCCGCCCCTTTAATTTTGTTGAGCTGACCGGACTTTAATCCACTCAAAAAACTTTTTACCTTTTGCGTAGGTCGCCAGGCATTTATAGGACTACCCACAATCAGTAGGTCGGTCCCGGTTAAATCTTCAGATTTAGCATTGCTTACCAGAACAGATTTAGTGCCCAAAACACCGGCGATGGCATCAGCAATTTGTTTGGTATTACCATAGTTGGAATCAAAAATCACAATAGCTTTCATACAGTTATATTATATTTTAAGCCGGGCAGAAAAAACGATACTTGCACCAAAAAACATTAAAACCCCAGCGAAACCAAATTAAATTTCAAAAAAATACAGTCATCTAAACCATTTGCAACTCAAGGAGTTGGGTTTTCAGTTTCACTATTTACTTTAGCTCTTGTTTTTGGTCCGCTCAGATAATAACCAAATAAAGGCGCCAACAGGCAAAAATCAAATACTCCGGCTGCCAAAGGAATTAAACCAATAATTATTAATACATAATTTGTTTTCGGCAACAAAAATTCACCTATAACAATTAAAACCAATCCTAATACAATTCGAAGAATCCTACCGGCCTTACTGACCATAAATTTTACAAAACCTCTCATTTCTTAAATATTTTAATAATTACTCATTTTACTTTAAACAAAAAACATACCTCAGGCATCCATTAAGTTTTTAAAACATTTATTTATACTTAGGAATAAACTTCTGGATTGTCCCAATGAGATCGTTCACACCATAAGGTTTTTGTATATACCCATCGGCTTTAAGTTTTTCAGAAATTTCAGGGAGTTTGTCTTCACCTGAAAATAATACAACCGGGATATTTTCTGTTTCCTTTTCACTTTTTAATTTTTTCATCACGAAAGATCCTCCATCTACCGGTAAATTTAAATCCAGCAATATTATGTCTGGGGTTACAGACTTAATTCTATCGAATACCTCACTGGTATTACTTACGGTTTCAACCTCAAACCCTTCTGATTCCAGGGCAAAACGAGTCATGTGAATTACCATGTCATTATCCTCGCAAAGCAATATTTTTCCGCTGCTCATATCATATAATTTTTTTGATGTATTTTTTTGGGATTTCAATGCAAAAAGTTGAACCTTCATTTACTTTACTTCGCACCCATATTTTACCATTATGCGCTTCAACAAGAGCCTTTACTATTGATAATCCTAAGCCAGTTCCTAAATAAGCTGTACCTTTTACCTGCCAGTAGCGGTCAAATATGTGCGGCAATTCTTCTTCGCTAATTCCGGGCCCGGTATCGCTAACTAAAAACTGAACCGCATTTTCTGATTCAATTATCTTCATGTTAACTTTACCATTTGCCGGAGTGAACTTTATAGCATTTCCAATAATATTCATAAGTATCTGTGTAATTCTGACCGGATCACATTCAATAATAAGATCTGCATGTGGGGTATCCCACGAAAAGTCAATAGATTTTTCTTTTGCCACATTAAGAAAAGGACTAACAGCCTCAATTACTATTTCTTTAATAACAACAGGCCTTTGCTGTATGCTAAAAGTGCCTTCCTGTAGTTTTGAAAAATCCAGCAAGTCGTTTATCAAACGTTCAATAAACGCGGTTGATTTATTTGTAGACTGTAGTAATTCCTGTGCTTTTTCCAGATCATTATTTTTAATTAGTTTAGAAATCATTTCAAATCCGTTTTTAATTACAGTTAGCGGATTTTTCAAATCATGAGAAACAACGGCGAGGATATCCTGCCTTGCTTTGGTTGCCTTTTGTGCTTCGTTATAAAGAACAATATTATCTATCGCAATCTGAATTCTTGTTGCTATAAGTTCCGCAAAAGTTAAGTCGGTTGAAGAATATGGCCTGCCAGATTCGCCCATTCCTAAAAAAAGAATTCCTATGGTCTTTTTTCTTGCAACAAGAGGAAGCAGTATTATTGATTTTGGATTTAATTCGGTTAATGAAGCCAGGCCTTCTTCACTTTGCGATAAAGTACTAAGAAATGGTTCTGTAATTGTAGATAACAGAACAGCTTTTTGATTGTCAACAGAGCCTTCGGGGCGATAAGGACAAGTTTCCGGTGTTGAAAAAAGCCCTTTCGCCGCCTTTTTTAAAACGTCTTCCATAGACCTGTCAGTATGTGAAATGGCTTTTATAACAAGTTTATTATTTTCATAATAATAAATAATGCAAAAATCTGCCATGAAAGGTGTGATAAGATCGGCTAATCTTCCAAGCGAATTTTCAAGATGAAATTCTTCTGATAAGATATTGCTGGAATCAGCTAAAAATTTCTGCTGGGCTTCAGATCTTTTTCTGTCAGATAAGTCTCTGATGAAAGCCGCCACGGAAGTGCCGCCTTCAACTTCAATTGGCGACAAAGAAATATCAACCGGAAACTCCGAGCCATCTTTTCGAACAGCAAAAAGATCAATACCTAATCCCATGGGCCTTGGAGTAGGATTTGACATATATTGGAAACGATGCCCGATGTGCATTGCCCTATAACGTTCAGGAACTAATATCTCAAGAGGTTTGCCCACTATTTCATCCAGAGCATACCCAAACCAATTTTTAAGATTGTTGTTAGCAAATTCTATTATTCCCTTATCATTTACTATAACTATACCATCATGCGCTTCTTCCATAAGACTTCTGAACCTGAGTTCAGATTTCTTGGTAATTTCCTGTATTTTTTTCCGTTCGGTAATATCTCTCACAAATGCCTGCCAACGACCGTCAGGCAATATATTGGCGTTTATTTCAACAGGTAAGTAAGTCCCGTCCTTTTTTTTCATATTCCACTCCTGTACGTTTACTTTGCGGGGTTCTAACGGTAATTGTCTCGATTCAATAAGTTTTTCATTTTCTTCCGGTGGCATCAAGTCAACAATTGACTTCCCGATTAAATCTTCTTTCAGATAGCCGAGCATATTGCATATGGCAGGATTAGCATCGGTACAAGTTCCGTTAATATCCGCGATAAAAATCCCTTCAGAAGCTTGTTCAAATAACTGACTAAACTTTTCTTCACTCAGCTCAAAACTTCGTTGAATTTCTTTGTATTCGGAAATATTCCGAACATTAATTAGCAGGTGCTGAACCTTATCAAACTGATCCTTAATTACGTTCCCTTCAACGATAACGGGAAATTGAGTACCATCTTTGTGAAGATGCGTTGATTCAAATAAATAATGCCCGTTTTCGGTTGTATGTTTTAAATTTTGGAAAAACTGGTCGCTGTATTCAGGCGGAACCAAATCAGCAAGCTTCAGCTTTTTAAGTTCCTCAATAGAATAACCATACATTTTAGCAAAGGCATTATTAATAAGCTTGAATTCCAATTTATCATACTTTAGTCTGGCAATTGCTACTCTCGAATCCTCAACAACCCTGAGCCATTCTCTTGCAAGTGTTTCTGCATGCTTACGTTCGGTTATATCGCGGATAATAACTATAAAATTATTGTCGCCATTACTGTTATTTTTTATAACATTAATTGTTTCGCTAACCCAAAAGGACGATCCATCTTTTTTAATACGCCAACCCAAAGATTCCTTACAACCACTTCTTGCTGCAGATTCAATATTTTTTTCGGGATAGAACCTTTTAATATCCTCGTTACGATAAAGTTTTGAAAACCGGCTTCCGATTATTTCATTTTTTGTATAGCCGGTAATTTTTTCCGCACCATAATTCCAACTCATTACCACACCCTTTTTGTCAATAACAAAAATGCAGTAGTTGGAAACGCTTTCGATACCATCAGGAATGACTTCAATAATATTTAATTCGGTTTTCTCCATAAGTTGGTAAAGTCTTGAATGTACATAAGATGAGGCCAACAGAACAATAGCAGACAGTTAACTAAAACGTATCTGCAAACTATAACCTTTGCACTTTTTTCCTCTTTATCAGGGAAAAATTATCCACATCATCTTACAATTATTCTATTAAGGATAATCGAATCGATTTATTGGTAAATGGAACAAGCTGATACAGATCATCTATTAAGGAAAAATGTTGCGCCCCGGTTATAGTTCTTTCCTTCTGTTATAAAATTTCCGTACCTGCATTTAAAGTTGAGTAGATAATAGGTAGCGCTTTTTGATTGAGGTTTCATAAATTTCTGGCTTTCAAACGAAAAATCAATTCACTTCTGCGCACGCTCAGCGACGGATAATCCAACCGCATGCAAAAGCACAGGAAAAATTAAACCTTACCCCTGTCATTTTCGGTAAAACGTCAACCTGCCGATTTTAAAAATCAGTTGATTTTTTTGTTAAAAGGGTCTAATGCCATAATGTCATATAGGAGTCATATATAACTCCTATAGGACTGGTATATAACTGGGGTAGGAAAGTTATAGAATATAGCAAGGTATTGATGGCTTATGAGTGAACTTTGCCATATAAATTGTTTCTTTTATTTTCTTTTTTACTTGAAAATTATTATTGTTTATGTGGGAAATATCTCAGATATGATCACGACCCTTCAGAAGCTTGCAAACAACTTTGTAAGCTGTTTAAATAGTAAATTACATGCTTTTAGCAAAAATCAATTTTTCAAATCCTCTTCTTTTATAAGAGTATAGGTGAATTTGTTTCCGGTAATAGTTTTAAAATTTTCACATAAACCCATAAATTCTTCCTTTTTAAACCAATCTTCAAAAACCTGGCAGCCTGCGCTGTAAGCACCTATTTTTTCTGTTTTAGCCAATCGTTTAGCCTCGTGAATATTACACCCGAAAAATCCTGTTTCTTCAACACCAAGACTTTCGGCAATTCCATCACGATCATTATCACGATAAACTGTTATCTGCCCACCTGTTTGAATGAGAGCTTTATGATCGGGCTTTTTATGTGTGCCTAATTGATAACAGTTAATATATTGTCCTGGTTTAATTACAGCACAGCCTTTTGAACTCAGCAGTCGTATATTCTGATAGTAAACACCAGGATCTGTGGTAATAACGTAAATGTTTTGTTTTTCTCTGCCGGCACACTCGTTACATTTCGAAAGTGCAAAATTTGTATTTGCGCCGGCTACATTGTCTTCCTTAAGAGGTTTACCATCACGCCCCTTATATCCCCATTTATTGAGCCATTGTTGCTTTTCAATAACCGAATTAAAAGCCGGCATTGCAGGCTGTGTGTATACAACGCATAGAAAATCATTGAACACATCGGGTACCTGTAACGTTGTGCGAATGCCAATTATATTCGGCCGGTCTGAATACCATTTGTAACCAAGTTTATTAATACTGTTTTTAAGTGTATTTATTGTTAATTCCATAATCGTGATAATAAAATAAATTTACTTTCAATTTTTAATTTTGAAAAATTAGTCACGTAAAGGTTCAAGTATATGAGCGTAATTTAAATAAAAGATAAACTTTTGCGCTTGATCCTTAATTACTTTGATAATCGAAGTGCAAATGCATCAGTAGAATCTTTAAATGCGAAAATTAAAAGCTTTAGAGCTCAATATAGAGGCGTCACTGATGTTAACTTCTTTCTCTTCAGACTGACGAAATTATTCGCTTAAAGATTATAACTCCCCACAGTTTTTGTTCCTGATCCTAAAATTTTATTAACCGTCCCCTATCCCGCCCCTCTAAAACAAAAAACCCTTGAAAATCAGAGACTTTCAAGGGTTTTAAGCGGACCGGACGGGACTCGAACCCGCGACCTCCGCCGTGACAGGGCGGCATTCTAACCAGCTGAACTACCGGTCCGTTTCCCAAATTAACTTTGGGAGTGCAAATGTAGATAATTAATCTTTATTTCCAAAAAAAATTACTGCAAATCTAAAATTTGTTTTGCGTGATGTTCAGTATCTACTTTTGTAATAACATTCTTAATAATTCCTTCAGGATTAATAACGAAAGTAGTTCTTACAATTCCATCGTAAATATTACCGGCTAACTGTTTTTGGCCCCACACATCGTAAGCGTTAATTATCTTTTTATCTGTATCAGCAATCAACGAAAACGGTAAATGGTATTTCTCAGCAAACCTTTTGTGAGAGTCTTCATCATCAGCGCTTACACCCACTACCGCGTAATTATTATCACTCAGGTACTGGTATTCATCGCGCAGGCTGCATGATTCTGCCGTGCATCCTGGAGTATCATCCTTTGGATAAAAATAAAGTATTAAAGTTTTTCCGCGAAAATCTGTACTTCGTACAGTGTTGCCATGCTGGTCAACGCCTTCAAAGTAAGGTGCTTCCATACCTTCTTTTAACCCGGTAGAATGTTGTACAAATTTTGGCTTTTCTTCAGGTATTACAACAGGTTCAGTTTCGGTTTTTGCAGATACCACTTCCTTTTTCACTTCAGGAGTAATAACCGATTTAATTTTATCAGTAACTTTTTCTACCACATTTTTTACAGCGCTGGTAAATTGTTTTTTAACAGATTTCTTTTGTACCGGCCTTTTCACAAGTCTTTTTGCAACAGGTTTGGGAGCCGTTTTTTTAGCGCTTACTTTTTTTGAAGATTTTTTTGGAGCTGTTTTCTTTGGTGAAACTTTTTTTGGAACTGTTTTTTTTGCAGCCTTCTTCACCACTTTTTTCGGAGCCGCTTTCTTAGCCGGCTTCGTCGTTTTTTTAACGCTTACTTTTTTCGCTGTTTTTTTTGAAGTTTTTTTTACAGCTTTTTTAGCCGGCTTTTTTGCTGAAGCTTTGGGGGTAGTTCTTTTTGCTGCCTTGCCTTTCTTAACTGTTTTCTTTGCAGTTTTTTTGGCTGGCTTCTTCGCAGCTTTTTTTACTACTTTCTTTTTTGCCATAAAATTTATTTTTTAAGTTTATTTTTTTCAAAGTACTTACAATAAGAAGTTAATGCACAAACTTCACACTTTGGCTTTCTGGCGAGACAGACATACCGCCCATGCAGAATTAACCAATGATGAGCCCGTGGTATTAACGCTTCAGGTATAAATTTAACTAATTGTTTTTCGGCTTGCAAAGGATTTTTGGCATTTGTGGTTAAACCAATACGGTTACTTACTCTGAAAACATGTGTATCAACCGCCATAGCGGGCTTATTATATACCACAGAGGCAATAACGTTTGCCGTTTTTCGCCCAACACCTGGTAATTTAATAAGCTCATCAACTTTCTCAGGCACTTTGCTGTTAAAGTCATTCACCAGCATCTTAGCCATATTAACAAGATGCTTTGCCTTGTTGTTAGGATAACTAATGCTTTTTATATACTCAAAAATAGTTTCAGGTGAAGCAGCCGCAAGGGCCTCTGGTGTGGGATAATCCATGAAAAGTTTGGGAGTGGTAAGGTTTACCCGCTTATCAGTACACTGAGCGCTTAATATAACGGCTACCAGCAATTCAAAAGGATTGGTGTAGTGAAGCTCTGTTTCTGCCAGGGGTACGTTCTTTTCAAAGTATTCAAGTACGTATTTATATCTCTCCTGCTTGTTCATGTCTGTGTAAAAATAACTCTTTTTAAAACTTTGAACGCTTAACATTTTACTAATTTTGCAGAAAGCATGCTTCTTCCTTATTTTAAAATATCTGTTTGTACTTTTTTAATTGCGGGTTTGTTACCTTCCTGTAATCCTAATCATCCGGAACAAGGGAAAAATAATCATGCCAGCGCGTTTAATCAGGATTCTGTAAAAAAGCAATTCATAAAAGCCAATAAGAAGCTTATTCAAAAGGAAAATGATGAGATGGATTACTACGCTAAAAGCCATCAGATGCCCTTTGTAAAAACCACTTCAGGTATCCGTTACTTTGTTTATAAGCCATCAGCAAAGGGCGACAGTATACGCGATAGTTCTCTAATAACAATCGATTATAAAGTGAGCCTTCTTAATGGAACAGAGTGCTATTCATCAGAAAAGGATGGGGCAAAAACTTTTGTTGTAGGTCATGAAAACATTGAAAGCGGTATTCATAAAGGAGTTCAGTATCTTAAACGCGGGGATAAAGCCCTCATACTTATTCCCTCCCATCTGGCGCATGGCCTGTTGGGAGATTTTAAGAAAATCCCACCTCAAATGCCAATTGTTTATGATATATACATTCATTAAGCAATTAGCCCTCATTTCAATTTTACTTATCTTTTTTGGGAGCTGCAACAATAAGCCTAAATCGTCTGAATTCATCAAAAAAGACCCAGGCTACTGGCAAAAGCTGATTTCTTTTACCAACGATTCAAATGCCTTGCCAAAAGGCTATGCGGCATGGGTTAATGCGGTATTTGCCACTCAGGACGATTCTGTTTTTTATGATACTAAAAATGACTTACGCGATCGTTTCTTCGTTAAAATTGACAGAAGTGCGAAAGATAATTTTTTAAAACGTGCCGTTTCAGGGTTTACCGAAGGAGACAGCGTTTGCATTCTTATTAAACCGAAGACGTTTTTTGAACAGCAATTCAAAAGCGCTGTTCCCTTTTTTTCGGTTAACGATACTGTTGTAAAAGTGTATTTCAAAGTAAAAAAACTGCTAACTGAACAGGAGTTTAACTCCGTTTCAGAACAGTTCATTCAAACCGAAGCGGAGGAAATACAGGCTTTCTTTGGCTCAGCAGCTGATCTTGAGAAAGCAAGGGATCCACTGGGTTTTTACTGGGTTCAAAGGCCCGACAGCTCTTCAGGTAAACAAATTGCCTCTGGTGAGCAGATAAATATTAGCTACAGCGGGGGGTTCTTAAATGGCAGAATAATTGATGTTTCGCCTGCAGATTTCCAGCTTGTTTACGGCACCCCGGATCAGTTACTGAAAGGTTTAAATAATGTTATCGGAAGGCTAAAAATAGGTCAGACTTCAAAAATAATATTACCTTCGCAACTCGCATTTGGTGAAATGGGTAGCAGTAACGGAAGCGTTCCCCCCTATACTCCAATGCTTTATAAAATAAGTATTACTGATAAAAATTAAATTAATGATTAAAAAGCTTTTTGTTATTGGCCCAGCAATTTTGTCGGCCATAGCTTTATTTACATCCTGCAGCGATTCTCAATTTGAAGGATTTGCCCGTGCTGAAAATGGTTTGCACTATAAGTTTTTCAATCACACTAAAGATGGGGTAACCGCCAAGGAAGGTGATGGTTTGCTCATTCGTTATGTGATTATGAACAATAAAAACGATTCTGTTGTGCTTGATTCAAAGAATGCAAGCCAGGACGGAACCGGTTATTATAATTTTGGTTTATCAAAATCTACCTTTAAGGGAAGTCTTGAGGACGGAATGATGATGATGGCCAAGGGCGACAGCGCCGCGTTTATCATTTCAGCTGATTCTTTCTTTCTGAAAACAATGAAGATGAATGAGCTTCCGAAAACCTTTAAACCTGGTGAGCATTTAAAAGCGGTTATCCGTATTAAAGATATCCGCACTAAAAAAGAACTGGAAGAAAACCAGAAAATGCAGATGGAAGAATATGCTGCACAAATGAAGGAAATGCAGGCTAAAGAAAAACCAGCGCTTGAAAAGTATCTTACTGACAATAAAATTACTGTTAAACCAACTGCTTCTGGTTTATACTACATTGAAACCAAAAAAGGAAGCGGTGCAAGTCCAAAAGAAACGGATATTGTAAAAGTTCATTACACCGGAACCCTGCTAGATGGTACCGTATTCGATAGCTCTGTTGAAAGAGGAGAACCAATCGAATTCCCTTTGAATCAGGTTATCAAAGGCTGGACAGAAGGTTTACAATTGATGAAAAAAGGCGGAAAGGCTAAATTAATTCTGCCTTCGGACATTGCTTACGGTGAACGTGGCGGCGGGCCAATTCCTCCGTTTTCCCCTCTTGCTTTTGAAGTTGAATTAATCGATATTAAACCAGCGCCTCCTCAGGGCGAGGTTCAACCTCACTAAAAACGGCAAAATATTTGTAATTAAACAGCAAAATAAAAATATATGCGAAAATTACTGCTAATGATAACTGCCCTTTCAGTTCTGCAATTTGGAGCTGTGGCACAAAAAAAAGAAAAACAAAAATTAAGTAAAATGGATAAAGAGTTCTTAAGTAAACAACCAGATGGCATTTACGCCAAATTTGAAACAAGTAAAGGAAATATTTATACTGTACTTGAACACAAAAAAACTCCAATGACTGTGGCTAACTTTGTTGGCCTTGCTGAAGGAAAAATTAAGAACACCGCAAAGCCTGATGGAACTCCTTATTATGATGGATTAAAGTTTCACCGTGTTATCCCTAATTTTATGATCCAGGGTGGTTGCCCGCTTGGTACCGGTACCGGTGATCCAGGCTATAAATTCCCTGATGAAATTGATACTACATTAAAACATAAAGGCCCAGGTATATTAAGTATGGCAAATGCCGGCCCGGGAACTAACGGTTCACAGTTTTTTATTACTCACGTTGAAACGCCATGGTTAGATGGTAAGCATACTGTGTTTGGTCATGTTGTGGAAGGTCAGGACGTTGTAAATAAAATTGTTGGCAACGATACTATTAAAAAATTAACCATCCTTCGCAAAGGTAAGGAAGCTGAAGCTTTTGACGCTGCAAAAACATTTGAAGCTGAAAAGGGTAATGCTGCTGCAAAACAGGCTGCACGCGAAAAAGCTGAAGAAGAAGCAAGACGCGCAGCAAGCGCCGAAGCTTTGAAGAAATTTGAAAATGGAAAAACTACTCCATCAGGATTAAGATATGTTGTTGAAAAGGAAGGAACAGGTGCTACACCAACCGCTACAAGTAATGTAACAGTTCATTATACCGGTAAGTTTTTAGATGGCCGCGTGTTTGATAGCAGCGTGCAACGCGGACAGCCGGCATCATTTGGTTTAAACCAGGTAATCCGTGGGTGGACTGAAGGTTTACAATTAATGAAGGAGGGTGCGAAATATACATTCTATATTCCTTACACTCTGGCATACGGCGAGCAGGGATATCCGGGAGCTATTCCTCCAAAAAGCGATCTTATTTTTGAAGTTGAGCTTCTTAAAGTCAACTAATCTTAATATTTATTTCTTTGTGAAAGGCGTTGACGTTTCAACGCCTTTTTTATTTGTATTATTTCAAATAAAAACAGAAGACTTGATACTGGAAAATTTAATTATTTATTCTGGTGTTACAGCAGTCCTCATAATTAATAGAAAGCGATTGGTAACCAAGCCATTAATAAGTTGTTGGATTAACTCCGAACTTATACATTAATACGGCTTACTGATATTTAATTTACGTAAAAATGGGGGGGGGGTAATGAAACAATAAACTCTAATACAAAAGGAGTTAAAAAAGGCTTATTTAAAGTTTTGAATTACCGATTTTGCATAAAAATATTTTTGTTGAAGATAATTAAATATATGAAAAGCCTTTGTGTAGACCGTTAATATGTGCTTATAGAATAAGAATACGAATCTGGATCTATTCATAATTCATATGATTTCTATATCACTTTATTGTATTATTGATCCGTTATAAATGCAAAAAGCCTCACTATTACTAGCAAGGCTTTTTGACTTTAAAATTGGCATCGACATACTCTCCCGGGCTTTAGGCCAAGTACCATCTGCGCAGGCGGGCTTAACTTCTCTGTTCGGAATGGGAAGAGGTGATCCCCGCCGCAATAGACGCCATAAAGGGATAGAAATGATAAATGATGAATTAAAAATGTTGAATGATAGATTCATTTAGCATTTAAAATTAAAATTTGACATTTCAAAAAAACAATATTGAATAAAGACACGAGACATTTTGGGTGTTGAGTGCCAGGGTTAATAAATTAATACCTAAACACTCAACACTTAATTTAAGAAAGCTTACGGATAATTAGTACTACTCGACTGTGACATTACTGCCTTTACATCTGTAGCCTATCAACGTGGTAGTCTTCCACGATCCTTATAAAGAAAACTTATCTTGAGGTGAGTTTCGCACTTAGATGCTTTCAGCGCTTATCTCATCCAAACATAGCTACCCTGCGGTGCAGCTGGCGCCACAACAGGTACACTAGCGGTTTGTCCGACTCGGTCCTCTCGTACTAGAGTCAGGGCCCCTCAATTTTCTAACGCCCACAACAGATAGGGACCGAACTGTCTCACGACGTTCTGAACCCAGCTCGCGTGCCACTTTAATCGGCGAACAGCCGAACCCTTGGGACCTTCTCCAGCCCCAGGATGTGACGAGCCGACATCGAGGTGCCAAACCCCCCCGTCGATATGAGCTCTTGGGAGGGATCAGCCTGTTATCCCCAGCGTACCTTTTATCCTATGAGCGATGGCCCTTCCATGCGGAACCACCGGATCACTATATCCTACTTTCGTACCTGCTTGGCTTGTCGGCCTCACAGTCAAGCTCGCTTATGCTATTGCACTCTACGTACGGTTACCAAGCGTACTGAGCGAACCTTTGAAAGCCTCCGATACCCTTTCGGAGGCGACCACCCCAGTCAAACTACCCATCAAACAATGTCCTCCTCTCGGAGTTAGACTCCAGATAAGTAAAGGGTGGTATTTCACATTTCGGCTCCACAATGGCTGGCGCCACTGCTTCAAAGCCTCCCACCTATTCTACACATCACTTACCCGGAATCAATGTTAAACTATAGTAAAGGTGCATGGGGTCTTTCCGTCCCGTTGCGGGTAATCAGCGTCTTCACTGATACCACAATTTCACCGAGCTCGTGGCTGAGACAGAGCGGAGATCGTTACACCATTCGTGCAGGTCGGAACTTACCCGACAAGGAATTTCGCTACCTTAGGACCGTTATAGTTACGGCCGCCGTTTACTGGGGCTTCGATTCAAAGCTTCGAATTGCTTCTAACCTCTCCTCTTAACCTTCCAGCACCGGGCAGGTGTCAGGCCTTATACTTCAACTTTCGTTTTCGCAAAGCCCTGTGTTTTTGTTAAACAGTCGCCACCGCCATTTCTCTGCGGCCACCATTGCTGGTGGCACCCTTTATCCCGAAGTTACAGGGTCAATTTGCCTAGTTCCTTAGCCACGGATCACTCGAGCGCCTTAGTATATTCTACTTGTCTACCTGTGTCGGTTTGCGGTACGGGTAACACTCACCTGAAGCTTAGAAGTTTTTCTCGGAAACATACTTGGACGCTTATCCCCTTGCCTGGCGGCTCAGGGTACTTTCACCTTTCAGACTCCTGGCGGATTTGCCTACCAGAAGTAACCCTACGGGCTTAAACGCACTATTCCGTCAGTGCGCCGCGTTTACGTTTTTTCGTCTCTCCATCGCAGTGGTGTTAGTACTGGAATATTAACCAGTTGTCCATCGACTACGCCGTTCGGCTTCGCCTTAGGACCCGACTAACCCTGAACCGATTATCGTTGTTCAGGAAACCTTAGACTATCGGCGAACAGGTTTCTCGCCTGTTTTATCGTTACTTATGCCTACATTTGCTTTTCTAACCACTCCAGTAGCGCTTACGCAACTCCTTCAACGTTGTTAGAATGCTCCCCTACCGATTACATTATTCATGCAATCCCAAAGCTTCGGTACTATTCTTGATGCCCGAGTATCATCCACGCCCAATCGCTCGACCAGTGAGCTGTTACGCACTCTTTAAATGAATGGCTGCTTCCAAGCAAACATCCTGGCTGTCAAAGCAATCGGACCACGTTATATCAACTTAGAATAGATTTAGGGACCTTAGCTGTTGGTCTGAGTTCTCCCTCTCTCGTCCATGGGCCTTAGCACCCATGGGCTCACTGCAGAACATATCTTATAGCATTCGGAGTTTGTCAGGACTTGGTAGGAATCGCTTCCCCCGCATCCAATCAGTAGCTCTACCTCTATAAGACTTAATTTCTACGCTGCCCCTAAAGGCATTTCGGGGAGTACGAGCTATTTCCCAGTTTGATTAGCCTTTCACCCCTACCCACAGTTCATCCGGAAGCTTTTCAACGCTTATCAGTTCGGACCTCCATCCCGGGTTAACGGGACTTCATCCTGACCATGGGTAGATCACAAGGTTTCGCGTCTGTCTCTACTGACTATGCGCCCTATTCAGACTCGCTTTCGCTTCGGTTAACGGACCTTAAGCCCTTAACCTTGCCAGTAAAGTACAACTCGTAGGCTCATTATGCAAAAGGCACGCCGTCACCCCACTAAAGGGCTCCGACCGCTTGTAAGCGCATGGTTTCAGGTTCTATTTCACTCCGCTGTTCGCGGTTCTTTTCACCTTTCCTTCACAGTACTAGTTCACTATCGGTGTCTTAGGAGTATTTAGCCTTACCGGATGGTGCCGGCAAATTCCTACAGGGCGTCTCCGACCCCGCAGTACTCAGGATACTACTAGGTATATAATTAATGTCGTGTACGGGATTATCACCCTCTGTGATCGGCCTTTCCAAACCTGTTCCACTATTAACTATAAGTCCATATCGTAGTCCTACAACCCCACAGTAACCGTAATTACTATGGTTTGGGCTAATGCGCGTTCGCTCGCCACTACTTGCGCAATCACTAAATTGTTTTCTTCTCCTCCGCCTACTTAGATGTTTCAGTTCAGCGGGTTTGCTCTCTTTCGAGTGGTATACCTTCAGTATACCGGGTTGCCCCATTCGGAAATCTGCGGATCAATTCGTATTTGCCAATCCCCGCAGCTTATCGCAGCTTATCACGTCCTTCATCGCCTCTAAGACCCAAGGCATCCTCCATGCGCCCTTATTTACTTTCTTTTTGTCGATACATGCTGTCTATTTCATGTACCTAAGAATACAGCTTTTGCTCCGTATTCAAAGATTTTTGTTTTTAATTGTTTCTGTCAATTTTTAAATAGATTAGTTTCTCAACTACATCTATCTGTTGTTTCAAAAATTATTCTTCTTTACAGAAGTTTAAATTTTGATTCTCGTGTCTTTATCAATATGTCAAAGAACTTAAAATGTGGAGAATAACGGATTCGAACCGTTGACCCCCTGCGTGCAAGGCAGGTGCTCTAGCCAGCTGAGCTAATCCCCCAATTAACAAGCAAATGATGAATGTTGAATGATAAATGTTGAATGATTTTCATTTAACATTTAAAATTTAGCATTTCCCATTCTTAGATGTAGTCCCGAGCGGATTTGAACCGCTGACCCCTACATTATCAGTGTAGTGCTCTAACCAACTGAGCTACGGGACTGTTTAATCAAGTACAAAAGTTTTCCAAGTTAAAATTCAAAAGTTTTTCTGTACCTTCTTACTTCTGACTTTCGACCTTTTGCCTTTTTGACTTTTTTGTCCTTTTGCCTTTGTGGTTAAGCCTCACCCGGCTCTTGTTGTTTGGGTTTGTGTTAGGCTAATTTCAAGTTTTAAGATTTAAGAAAACTAAAATGAAAAAGGTAATAATTAAGGTAGATTTTGATTTAAGATTTCAGAACTAAGGATATTAACCTTTCATTCATAATCTTTATTTCTCTATCTAATAATATTAAAGAGGATCACACAATTTACTCACCCTTTGGTGAGGGATGGCTCCAGAAAGGAGGTGTTCCAGCCGCACCTTCCGGTACGGCTACCTTGTTACGACTTAGCCCCAATCACCGGTTTTACCCTAGGCGGCGCCTTGCGGCAACCGACTTTAGATACTCCCAGCTTTCATGGCTTGACGGGCGGTGTGTACAAGGCCCGGGAACGTATTCACCGCGCCATTGCTGATGCGCGATTACTAGCGAATCCAGCTTCATGGGGTCGAGTTGCAGACCCCAATCCGAACTGAGACTATTTTTGAAGATTTGCATCACATTACTGTGTAGCGGCCCTCTGTAATAGCCATTGTAGCACGTGTGTAGCCCAGGACGTAAGGGCCGTGATGACTTGACGTCATCCCCACCTTCCTCTCCGCTTGCGCGGGCAGTTCCATTAGAGTCCCCGGCCGAACCGCTGGCAACTAATGGTAGGGGTTGCGCTCGTTGCGGGACTTAACCCAACACCTCACGGCACGAGCTGACGACAGCCATGCAGCACCTAGTTTCGGGTCATTGCTGACTGACCTCTTTCAAGATCATTCCCTAACTTTCAAGCCCTGGTAAGGTTCCTCGCGTATCATCGAATTAAACCACATGCTCCTCCGCTTGTGCGGGCCCCCGTCAATTCCTTTGAGTTTCACCGTTGCCGGCGTACTCCCCAGGTGGATTACTTATCGCTTTCGCTAAGCCACTGGAAGTTGCCCCCCAGCAGCGAGTAATCATCGTTTACAGTGCGGACTACCAGGGTATCTAATCCTGTTTGATCCCCGCACTTTCGTGCCTCAGCGTCAGTTACAGTTTTGTGAGCTGCCTTCGCAATCGGTGTTCTATGACATCTCTATGTATTTCACCACTACATGTCATATTCCGCCCACAGCATCTGTACTCAAGCCCAGCAGTATCAATGGCAGTTCTGTTGTTAAGCAACAGGCTTTCACCACTGACTTACCGGGCCGCCTACGCACCCTTTAAACCCAATGAATCCGGATAACGCTTGCATCCTTCGTCTTACCGCGGCTGCTGGCACGAAGTTAGCCGATGCTTATTCTAACAATACTATCAGCCCTCTACACGTAGAGGGGTTTTCTCTTGTTCAAAAGCAGTTTACGACCCATAGGGCCTTCTTCCTGCACGCGGCATGGCTGGATCACCCTTGCGGGCATTGTCCAATATTCCTTACTGCTGCCTCCCGTAGGAGTCTGGTCCGTGTCTCAGTACCAGTGTGGGGGTTAATCCTCTCAGAACCCCTACTGATCGTCGCCTTGGGGAGCCGTTACCTCTCCAACTAGCTAATCAGTCGCATACTCATCTCTTACCGCCGGAGCTTTTAAATAAAAGTAATGCTACTTCTATTGTTATGGGGTATTAATCCGGATTTCTCCGGGCTATCCCCCAGTAAAAGGCAGATTGTATACGTGTTACGCACCCGTGCGCCGGTCGCCGGCAAGTATTGCTACTCCCGCTGCCCCTCGACTTGCATGTATTAAGCCTGCCGCTAGCGTTCATCCTGAGCCAGGATCAAACTCTCCATTGTAAAAAAAGTTTGATTCCTTTCTATCTGGTAATTTATATCATGTACTTCGATGTAAATTATGGCTCCAGACAGCTCGATTCTTTCTTATTTAGAAATTAATCTAGGAATGTTATAATGTCTGTTATACGCATCCCTCAGGGTAACTTGAAAAATATTAATATTTTCCTAGCTTGTGTGATTCTCTTTAATACGACTACTTTACGATATCTCATCGCAAAGTGAGTCCCTTAATTATCACTTTGTCTTTATCATTTTAGTTTCCCAATCTTGTCAATGAACGTCTTTATACTAGTGCTGAGTTTTTAGTTCTGAGTTTTTAATAAAACTTTAAAACCTTCACTCGCTTCTAATTTCAGTCTTTCAATCCGTTTCCTTCTGCTTACTTTACCAAGCTTCCGTTTAAACGGGCTGCAAAAGTACATACTCTTTTCGTATCCTCCAAATTTTATTTCAAATTTCTTTCGATTTCTTTCCTCAAAATTCTCTCAGATACTTCAGTTACTCAAAAAACGGGGTGCAAAAATACATACTCTTTTTCTATTAACCAAATTATTTAACTCAAATTGTTGAAAACTTCTTTGAAACAACCGGTTCAGTAATGTACTCTTCCTCAAAAAACGGACTGCGAAATTACTGCTTTTTTCAGTATCTCCAAAAGTAAATTCCCCTTTTTCATGCAACGTGTTGATTTTGAATGAAGCTTTTTTAAATATAACTCACATAAAAGCTCCACAGATTATGATTATACTTGTATTTTTAAGTATGGCAGGAGTAAATAAAGTAATTTTAATAGGCAATTTAGGCAAAGATCCGGATCTGAAATATTTGGATGCTAATATTGCAAAAGTAAATTTTAGCTTAGCTACCACTGAAAGCTATAGAGACAAAAGCGGGAACAAAACGGAACATACCGAATGGCACAACATAGTGCTGTGGAGGCAGAATGCTGAAAACGCAGCTAAATTTCTTAAAAAAGGAATGCAGATTTATCTTGAAGGAAAACTGCAAACAAGGCAATGGACCGATAAAGAAGGTCAGAAAAAAAACATTACAGAAATTATAGGAGACACTTTTGTATTGCTCCAAAACCGCGATAAGAGCGGGAATTCAAACGATCTAAGTTCCGACAATTTACCCTTTTAATAATAAAATGAAACAGTTGAAATACATACTATCCGTTTTATCAATTTCATTTATCTTATTCAGTTGCGACGAAGATGAGACCGTTTATTCGCCAAAGCCCCGTGGTTATAGCAGAATAGATTTTCCTGAAAAATCATACAAACTCTTTGATACATCCTGCGCCTATGCTTTTGAAATACCTACTTACTCTAAAATGATTGTACCCAAAGGCGCTGAACCATGCTGGTTTAATATGGATTTTCCAAAATTTAACGCAACTATTCACCTAAGCTACAAACCGGTAAAGAACGATCTTGCTAATCACCTTGAAAACTCTCATTATTTTGCCAACAAGCATCAGGTAAAGGCTACAGGCCTTGAAGAAACAGTAATTGTAAGAGACAGCGCCAAAGTTTACGGTTTGCTTTTTGATATTGCCGGAAACACCGCTTCTTCACTACAGTTCTACCTTACTGACAGCACTAAACATTTCGTACGCGGCTCGTTGTATTTTAATACCGTTCCAAATATTGATTCGCTCCAAATTGTAGTTGATTTCCTGCGCAAAGACGTGCTGCACATGGTAAATACGTTTAAATGGAAACAAAATTAATTCCTGATACGAACAGAATTTCCATCGTAATTCGTACTATATAAACGCAAAGGCCATTGAGCAGGGCCCTGTGTTACAGTACCATCAATGATTTGCCATTTAGAGTTACTTACTGTATCCTTACAGGTAAAGTTATCCGATTGTACTTTCACTGCGGCCGCGGCATTATCCGGTAAGTATGAAGATGTTCGTTCAATAGCAATAAATTCCTGCTGAGATTTTCTGTAAACAATAATTCCATTTATTCCTCCATTAAAATACTGCCATCCGCCTATTCCCTGTAGTTTAAAATTTAAAGGGTCGCTCGGGTAAATAGTAATATCAACCGGCACATAAGGAACGGGATGCTCTGCCTGCTGCTGCGTGTTTTTTTTCTTTTTACACGAAACAAAAAGCAGACTAAATGTTATAATAAGTGAAAGCAGAACTCTCATGCAATGAATTTAACCACTATTTATTTACATTTGAACATTATTAATTCAAAAGTACGAAATTGATCGTGTCAGACCCAACAGAAAACAATAATTACAAAGATTCTGGTTCGCCAAAAAAATATAATACTTTCCTTCCACTTTATTTTGCTTTAGTTCTTGCCGCAGGTGTTGGTCTTGGTTATTATTTTACATTTAACTCCAAGGGCTCTGCCGAAGGATATCATTCGCGTAACAGCGGAAGTAAAATAAACAATCTGCTTGATTATATAGAAATGCAGTATGTTGATACTGTTAATCGTGGTAATCTTGAAAATAAAACAATAGCGGCCATGCTTAAAAGCCTGGATCCACACAGCGATTTTATTCCTGCGGAAGATTTTGACGCCGTTAACGAACCTCTTGAGGGAAATTTCGATGGCATTGGCGTGGAGTTTAATATTATTAATGATACCATACGTGTAATTACCCCTATTATAGGTGGCCCTTCGGAAAAACTGGGAGTTAAAGCCGGAGATAAGGTTATTAAAGTTAGCGGACAAAATGTTGCCGGAGTTAAAATAACAAACAAGCAGGTATTTGAAAAATTAAGGGGTAAAAGCGGAACTGCCGTAGTTGTTACTGTTTTAAGAAATGGTGATAAAAAACCAATAGATTTTAAAATAACCCGCGGCAAAATTCCTCTTTATAGTATTGATATTTCATACATGCTCAAGCCCGGGATTGGCTATATAAAAATAAGCCGTTTCGCGGGTACTACCTATACTGAATACATTAACGCTTTTAACAGCCTTTCAAAGCAGGGAATGAAAAAACTGATCCTTGACCTCAGAGGAAACGGAGGCGGGTTTTTAAAAACCGCTGTTGATCTGGCCGACGAATTTCTTGCTAACGGTTTGCAGATTGTTTACACCCAGGGTCGCGCCCATCCAAAGAAAATATACAGCGCAACATCTCGTGGCGGATTTGAAAATAACGGGTTGGTAGTTTTAATTGATGAAGGCAGTGCAAGCGCAAGCGAAATTGTTGCCGGCGCCCTTCAGGATAATGACCGCGCTACCATTATCGGCCGCAGAAGTTTTGGGAAAGGCCTGGTGCAGGATCAGATCGATCTTCCTGATGGCTCCGCTGTTCGGTTAACTATTGCAAGGTATTATACCCCAACAGGCAGATGTATTCAGAAATCATACACTAACGGCCTTGACGCGTATTATGAAGAAGAATATGACCGCCTGGAGCACGGTGAACTTTACAGTGCAGACAGCATAAAACTTGATAAAAATCAGCAGTTCAAAACCCCCGGTGGTAAAATTGTGTACGGTGGCGGTGGAATTGTTCCTGATATTTTTGTGCCGCTTGATTCTACAAAATACTCCCCAACAATTAACAGACTATACTACACAGGACTTCTTAATACTTTTTCTTTTGAGTACACCGATAAAAACCGCTCAAATTTTTTATCAAACTACAAAACTCCACAAGAATTTATTTCAAAATTCAGTATAGGTGAAAAAGAAATAAGTGCCCTTCAAAATTATCTTTCAGTAAAAAAATCAGCTTTCTCAATTACAGGAAGTGAACATGGGCTAACCCAAATTCTTCGCGCTCTAATTGGAAGAAATCTGTTTGATAAGGATGCTTACTACCCTATCCTGAACGAAAATGATAATTGCATTTTAAACGCGATTAAAGTTTTTGAACAGAAAAAGAAAAGTTGATTTACCTAAGGAGTAGCACGTGCCCCTTCAAATTATGGACTTCGCTAATATTATCAGTAATGGAAAGCCGCCAGAAATAAACATTAGAAGGATCATATAATTTTTCCGCCGCTTTTCCATCCCAACCTTCATTAAAATTATTTGTCTGGAAAATTTTCTTCCCCCAGCGATTATATACTTCAAACAAATAATTTGATTCTACCCAGCCGGTTCCTTTTGGTATAAAAATTTCATTGTCGTTATCTGTATTTGGGGTAAAACAATTAGGTACCCAGCACCGAAATCCTTCCAAAACACAAATTTGTTTGTCTGTAGTATCCCTGCAGTTATCTATATTTTTTGCAATAAGCCTGAAACTCACGCATCCGGTATCTGAAAAAGTATATTCAATGTTATTTTCGTTTGAGTATTCAGTGTCGTTAATTAACCATTCATAGGTGGATGCATTGGTAGTTATATTTTCAAACTTAACATTTTCAGAGTTGTTGAGAGTAATTACTTCAGGATTTGTAATAAAATCGGCTTCCGGGGCTTTTAATACGGATATTGCTCCCGTATAGGTAAATGATGTTTTACAAGAATTTGAATCATTAACAGTAAGCTTCAGATTATAAACTCCCGCTTTGTTATAACAATACTGAGTGGTATTTCCCTGTTGTTCAAGCGGCTTATCTCCGTAGTTCCAAATAACATTGGTTGAATTAGGAGTTGTGTTTTCAAACATTATACAGAGTGGTTCACAACCTTTATTTTTATTAACTGAATAAGTTGGAACAATAACCGGAAAGAGATTAATATTTATTACCTGCATTGCAACCTGCGATCCGCAACCATCACTAACATAAAGTGTATAACTGGGAACCGTTATATTTTGAACAAATATAGATGATGCGTTGCTGTTGCCAGGGAGCCAATTGTAAACATAATTACCATCCCCTCCTGTTACTGTAGGCGTAATTTGTGCTGTAGTTCCAGGACAAATACCTGCCGAAGACGAATTAATATTAATTGAAATTGGGTCGGCCACATTTACAGTTATCGTAAACGGCGCCAAAGTACATCCGTTATTATCATATGCATTAAGGCTATAAACAGTAGTTGCAGCCGGCACTACCGTTATTGAAGAACCTGATAAGTTTCCAGGATTCCAAATGTAACTGTAGGAACCGGGTGCCCCTCCTGAAGCTGTAGCCTGAAGTACAACGGTGTTTCCGGAACAAATGGCGGGTGGACCCGAAGCCGAATAAGAGAATACTGGTGGAGGAGTAAAATTAACCGTGGCCGTGGCCGGACAGCCAATATTATCAATTACTTTAATTATATAAAAACCTGAACACAAATTCTGAATAAGACTACTTGAAGTTGTTGGCGTTCCTGTGGCGCTGAAAGTTAAAGGCGCTGCGCCATTCTGAACGAAAAGCTGAACGGCTCCGGTACATTGATTATAGCATAATACTGGCGTAAATCCGGAAACTGACAAACTAACGGTACTTAGGTTGCCGACAACATATCTCACAGTATCCTCACATCCATTTGCATCTTTAATAATGGTTGTATAACTTCCACTGCTTAACCCGCCTATTGTTGAAGTAGAATGTGCCCCAACTGGAATTGTGGTAAATGTATAAGGGAAATTTCCGCCACTCACATTCAGCCCAACCGTGCCATCCTGCGCGCTGCAGTTTTCAGGTCCGGTAGTTGTAGAAACAGTTAGATTTACCGCAGGCGTAACCACAACAACACTTTTTGTAATACACGCGCTGGCATCTTTCACAGTTAAAGTATAGGTACCTGCTGGAATATTGGCAATGTTATTGGTAAATGATAAAGCGGGCTGCCAGGTATACGTGTATGCCGGTGGAGCATTGCTTATTGTAGCGGATGCGGCCCCATTTGTGTTGCCTGGACATAATGGAGATGTATAGCTAAAAACAATCAACGGCTGGATAACCTGTGTAATCTGCACTGTGTTTGATTTAATGCAGCCCTTAGTATCTTTCGTTAAAATTGTATGGATTCCCGCCGCAAGCGAAGTAGCTGTGCTTCCGGAAACTGATAATCCATTAACCGAGTAGGTATACGGCCCCGTACCACCAGTGCTAACGATTTGTGTATTAATGGTTCCGCCAAAACAAGAAATAAACGTGTTGGTTATTGAACTACTTATATCTGAAGGCTGCGTTAATTGTGTAGAATTAGTAACTACACAGCCCTTGCTGTCTTTTATTGTAACGGAATAAATTCCAACCGGCAAGTTTAAAGCTGTTTGTGTTGTTTGAGTAGGCGGCCCTGTTGGCATCCACGTAAAACTAAAAGGTGGAGTAAAGGGCCCAGTGGTTGAAGCAAATATTGCCCCATCGCTTCCTCCGTAACAGGAAACATTTGTAGGCGTAAAGATTACATTTGCCGATGAAAAAGGAATCACTACTTGAAAGTTAGTAACGGCTGAGCAACCATTTGAAGAGGACATGTAAATATTATAATTGCCTATGGGAACTGAATTAGTAGTTCCGGTATAAACCGTATTTGTACCGCTAATTGCCGGAACAGAAGCGGTACCAATAGCTACAGTTGCATTGGTTGCGCTATTTACTATTGTACAGGTATAGGGAGCCATTGCGCCGGTAATTGTATAAACAACTACGCTCTGACCAGTTGTACAATCATAATTTGCATTAAAAAAATAATAAAGTGAACACTGAGATTTTCCCTTCTGAAAAAAGCAGAAGAAAATAAATAAAAATAAGCTTCTTTTTACAAGCGTTTTTAACTGTTTCACCCTTCAATAAAGATACGCCATCAAAGGTATAAAACCCTTTTTAATTAATAATTGGTAGGATTTGCTCAATAACTGGTATAAAAGGCTAGAGATACCAGTTTATATTAAAGATACTGGAATTGCCCGGAAAGGCCATTTTAGTGAAAGAATACGAGAACCCAAATCGCTTTATTCTGAAACCAAAACCCAGACTCAATCCGTTAATTCCTCGTCTTTCAGGCAATATCATTTCACGTTGGCGACGATAATTATAAGCCAAACGGATATTGAAATTTTTAGTCAGTATAATCTCAGCGCCCAATGTGATGTGTCTCATAAAATTATCCGCGCCATTACCAAAACGTTCACTAAACTTCTGCCATTTTGTTGAGTCCTGAACTGCATCACCCGAATTAAAAGGGTTTGTTTGCCCCGTTGTATCAACCGGGCTGATGTATTTAAGATTCCAATTTAAGAACTGATCATAAATACCGATTAATCTGAAGGGAGCTTTATCAAGTTTATAACTCAAACCAAGCTGAACCGTTTGAGGCAATGGTTCATGTTTTGACAGGGTATTAGAATATCTCTTCCAAATAAAGCCCACATTTTTTGCAAGCACACTTACTACAAGATTTCTTTTATTATGATAGGTTATTCCAAAATCGATAGCATTGCCATATGATTTATAAATATCATACTGCGAAATAATAGTTTTAAGGGCCACGCCTATTTGAAAAGAAGAATCTTCAAAAGGTTTAGCGTAGTTTAGGTTAATACTATAGTCATTAGCTTTAAAACCTGCAGTTTCCTGACCGAATTCATCGTAACCCTTAAAATTTCCGTAATTAAAAAACTGAAGCCCCCCACCAACAGTCCCATATTTTTTAAGATCGTGTCCGTATGCGAGATATCCAAAATTTAAATCGCCAACATAATTGCAGTAGTTAAAAGCCACTTGCTTATGCATAGTAGAATTTAATAAAGAAGGATTACTATAAACCAGGTTAATATCATCGCCCCAGATACTCATGCTGTTACCACCCAAAGCAGCGGCCCTTGCAGTCATTGGAATATCAAGAAAGCGATAGCTGCGGGTTCCGCCAATCTGGGAAAACATTGGCATAAAAAAAATAAGCGGCAGTAATATTAGTAATGATTTTCTCAATGTTTTTTTAGAACGTATAAGTTATTATTTTATTGTGGCAACCTTAAAGACTCATCATGTCTTTTAACTTAACTGCTTGCCGGCGTGATATCTCAATTTCCCTGCCATCTTTTAATTTTACGTTAAGACCGCTGTTAAACCATTGTTCAACTGAAGAAATATAATTTAAATTAATAATATGCTTACGGCTGGCACGGAAAAATTCTTTTTCGTTAAGACGGGTTTCAAGACTATTAAGGCTTCTAAGAATCAATGGCTTAAAAGTGTCGAAATATACGCGAACATAGTTTCCTTCTGATTCAAAAAGACGGATATCGTCCAGTTTTACAAACCAGCATTTTTCCCCATCCTTTATAAAAACCATATCCTTGCGGGATAAAGGGCTGTTATTCTCAGATTTTGAAGATGTTTCGCGGATAGACAACTTTTTTATAGTTTCCGCCAAACGTTGGGGTTGAACAGGTTTAAGCAAATAATCAAAAGCGTTAAGTTCAAAAGCTTTAATAGCGTGCTCATCGTGCGCGGTAATAAAAACAATATCCACTGCCCCTGAAATCTCTTCAGCCAATTGAAGTCCGCTTTTTCCTGGCATTTGAATGTCACAAAAGATCACATCCGGCTTTAGCTCAGCTATTTTTTCCTTGGCCTGAATGGCATCCGCACATTCGGCAATAATTTCCACATCTTTATGTACCGATAATAAATTCTTAAGCTCTTGTCTTGCCAATCTTTCATCATCAATAATTATTGCTTTCATTTTTTTTGATTGATTAAAAAAGTTACTTCAAAGGTATGTTTATATCAACAACTACCAAATTGTTGAGTTCACTGATAAATATTTTTCCGGATGATCCATAGAGTAATTCCAATCGCTGAATCGAATTTACAAAACCAACACCGGTTAGAGGTTCATCGGTACTGAGTTTACCGGTATTTGAAACTTTAATTTTTAAAAACTCACCCAGTTTAAATGCTTCAATTATTATTTTGCCATTACCCGGTAGCTTTGATATACCGTGCTTGATCGCGTTCTCTACCTGAGACTGAATAATGAATGGTGGTATTTTACACTCGTAAACATCAGGTTCTATTTTAAATTCATAAGTTAACCTCTCTTCGTAACGGATCTTCTCCAATTCAAGATATTCTTCCACAAGGTTAACTTCATCCCGCAATGAAATAACTTTACTTTTATTCATTAGAAGAGTATTTCGTAAAATATTAGACAGCTTTGTTACCGCATCTTTGGCCTTAAGCGGATCCTCATCGATAAGAGCCCTGATACTGTTCATGCTATTGAACATGAAATGCGGATTTAACTGAGCTTTTAAATTATTGAGTTCAGATTCACGGCTTGCTGCCAGGTAACGTAATGAATTAATTTCAGACCGACGGTAGTTCTGAAAATACTTAAATCCGAAATAAATAACATTCCACAAACAAAAAATAACCGAGTAATTCAAAATTATTTCAGTTACGCTTACATAGGTAAGTTCAGCTTTAATAAAGCCTGTCCATAAAGGAATAAGATTGATAAAAACAAAAAATATAATTGCCTTTATCAGGCTAAACACAATTACAAAAAATATTTGCGCGGGAAGTTTTAATTCAAGTGCATTGTACTTAATAAGAAAAAAGCGGTATAAGTGCGTTATTCCAATACCAAGTGGTAATGAGAGGAAATAAATAAGAAAATCTTTGTAGCTGGACTGGTACTTTAATCCAAAAAATATCAGATTGATGAAAACATAAAACGACCATCCGAAAATTTGCGAGTACCAGTATATTTTGGATCGTTTGCCCACGCTGTAAAAACTAATTGGCCTTATTTATAAAACAGCCACTTTCCTATTTCGCGCCAGCTGGTTTTTTTACCATACATTAAAATACCTGTGCGATAAATTTTTCCTGCCAGCCACGCAACAATTACGAATGAGACATAAAGTATCGCCAATGAAGTGAGCACTTCCCATGTTGGAACACCTTGCGGGATTCGTGCCATCATAACAATTGGCGATGTAAAAGGAATAAAAGAACCAACAATCACTGAATTGGCCTCCGGGCTCATCATTATTTTTATGGCCAGAAAATAACCGATCATTAAGGGTATCATAACCGGAAACATAAATTGCTGTGAATCGGCCTCTGAATCAACCGCGCTTCCAATGGCTGCAAGAAGTGAACTATAGAACAGGTAACCACCTATAAAGAACAACACAAAGTAAATTCCCAAAGCAGTAAAGTCAATCCTTTTAATTTGATCCATTGCTTTAAAAATTTCCTGATAGTCTTTAAACTGTTCGGTGTTTTGAAGATCAGCATTGGTACCCATTTTCTGTACGATCTGGTTTTGGGTATCAAACTTCTCTTTCATACTACTGATATCCTTTAGGAATATACCTGATAATATTACGCTAAGTATTGTTGTAAAAAGGGCTGTTGCTGTAAATTGAACAATACCTACAATGGCCACCCCTATTATCTTACCAATCATTAACTCAAAAGGTCTAACCGACGAAACAATAACCTCTACAATCCGGTTTGCCTTTTCTTCCATTACGCTTCTGAATACCATCATTCCATACATCAATATAAAAAGCATCATGATCAGGCCCATTGCAAAAGAAAAAAACTGTACTCCATCCCTGCTTTTCACGTCGCCTTTCTCATCAACTTTGTCAACCTTAATTTGAACGGGTTGCCGTGCATTAACGATTATATTCGGATCAATATTATTTGCCTTCAGTTTTTGCTCATAATAAATCTGCTCCAGTTCATTTTTTAAGTAAGTTTTAAAAGCAAGCCCGGGATCTTTTTTTACAAGCAATCTGGCTTCAGGAATGATGGTTCCCTCTGAACCACTGAAAATATAAAGGAGTGAGGAATATTCCGATTTCTGAAAACCCGCCTGAACCTCTTCAATATTTTGTTTTGTGAAGGTAAGGCTTACGAAGTCGTTTCCATGAAGTGTTTTTTCAAACATTCCGGTTTTATCCACCACCAATACATTTTGCTCAATTTTCTCAGGCATGGCAGACCAAATGATCAGTCCTAAACCGCCAATAAAGATCAGCGGTGTAAGAAACGTCATAATAATAAATGTTTTATTGGTGAGTTTCGATTTTATCTCGCGCCCGATTATTAATCCAATTTTGTTCATCTGACTTTATTATTATTCGGTGAAATTACTTTTTGTTCCTACTATCTCATTTCCTTCGTTTACCTTCCGGATAAAGATGTCGTTCATGCTCGGAATGATTTCATTAAATGACTGTATCTCGCAAACCGGAAGCACTGCCTGCAGCATCTGACTTGAGTTTACGCCATTCATTAATTTAACAACAATCGTATGAACATCATCTTCTGAATGTTTATCCAAAATTTCCGCCCCTGTCCATAACGCATTGGTAAAGCCAAGAATATTTCCTTTAAAACTCACTTTATAAGTATTCGTCCGATACGCTTTTCTGATTTCTTTTACGGAACCATCAAGAATTTTTTCAGATTTATTCAGTAAGGCTATACTGTCGCACAATTCCTCTACACTTCCCATATTGTGCGTTGAAAAAATAACAGTTGCTCCTTTTTTTCTCAACTCAAGGATTTCATTTTTGATTAGCTGCGCGTTAATTGGATCAAAACCACTGAAGGGTTCATCCAATATTAAAAGCTGTGGCTCATGAAGTATGGTAACAATAAACTGAACTTTTTGCTGCATCCCTTTACTAAGTTCATCTATTCGTTTTTTCCACCAACCCTGCATCTCAAATTTTTCAAACCAATACTGCAACCTCTTTTTCGCTTCTGATTTTTTTAAACCTTTCAACTGAGCAAGATAAAGCGCCTGTTCGCCAACCGGCATTTTTTTATACAGCCCCCGCTCTTCCGGCAAATAACCAATCATTCCAATGTGCTTTGGCTGAAGTTTTTCTCCTTTAAATAAAATTTCTCCACTGTCGGGGCCGGTAATCTGATTAATTATCCTAATTAAAGAAGTTTTTCCGGCACCGTTAGGCCCGAGTAAACCAAAAACAGATTGCTCTTTTATGGTAAGGGAAACATTGTTTAACGCAATGTGATTACTGTATTTTTTTGAGACGTTATTAACCTCAAGAATTGGAACCATTGGTTGATTTTTTTAAAGCAAATATTAAGATTTAAAAATACTATTTAAACAGGTGAATTGCTAAAAATGCTAAAAAGCCAATAACAGGCCTAGTCTACATCGCTTACTCCACCGCTAACAATAAACTTCATTACTTCCGCCGGATCGGAGTCTATAGGTTTAATATTTTGCTTAGGAACAATAATTAGTCTTCCTGAGAGAGAATAAGACATGGGCATATAAACCGCTACTTTATCATTTATTGCCAGTTCACGAAGGTCTTCATTTGTTATAAAACCAATCTCTTCAATATTTGCTTCACGATTGGTAACAACCAGAACAGGTTTATTGAATCGTTTTTTATTACCAACAAAAGCATTCGTAAAGTCTTTTATGGGCGAATATATATGTCTTATAAATGGCGCGTGTTCAAGTTTATTTTCAACAAAGCTAAAGAACCGTTGAAAAAGGAATGAAGATGCTAAAATCCCCAGGGCCGCAATAAAACCAAAAGTAAATATCAGTCCGAGTATTGTATTAACAAGAGTGCTATTACTAAAACCAATGAAAGAAAATATCCCTGCAAAAAAATCAAATAGCTTAAAAAGCACTATTAGTGTTATTATCAGAGGGATAAATAATATTAATCCCTGCAGGAAATATTTTAAAAGTCTTCTCATTAATTATTTCACCAGTTTCATTTCCTTTAAAAGATATCCTGCTCCCGCATACTTATCAATCACCCAAAGCGTGAAGCGAACATCAAGAATAATATTGCGGCAAAAAGCGCCATTATACATTATGTCGCTCATTGTGCCTTCCCAGTTGCGGTCAAAATTGGTGCCAATCAATTCTCCCTTGGCATTTAATACAGGGCTGCCGCTATTGCCTCCTGTAGTATGATTACTGCCGGTAAATGCAATGCGTAACTTACCATTCTTATCAACGTAGCTGCCAAAATCTTTTTTCTCATACAGTTCAAGCAGTCGAGGTTTTACGTAAAAATCTTCCTCGCCGCTTTTGTATTTTTCCACCAAACCATCAATTGTTGTGTAATGTAAATATTCAACTCCGTCACGGGGCTTATAATCCGATACTTTTCCAAAAGAAACCCTCATGGTTCCATTTGCATCCGGATAGAATTTTTTATCCTTTACATTTTCCCTTAAACCTTTTACATATTCTTTCTGCAATTCGGCAATCTGAAGATCGTAATACTGCACCTGCGGAATAACAGTTTTCTGATAATGTTTAACAACTGCAACAGCAAGCTGGTACATTGGATCTCGCTCGTAAAGTGATGCGTTCTTTTCAAAATCACTAAACATGATTTCAGCCTTCTTGTTATCAACAAAGCTTGAGTTATTATAAAGAAAATCAGCTACCGATTTAACGTCGCCTTTATGGGCACTTACAATGGAATCAAGATAATATGGACGAAGTGCCTTATCAATACTGTTCATGTATACGTTAAGCAGGGCAATGCAAAGCTTACGGTCTGTTTCCTTATTAAAGTTTTTGAACGGAAGAACAGGACGCACCTCTTTCAGTTTTGCCTCAAATTTATTGTCTTTTCCTTCCTGTTTTTTCTTCCATTCAGTAAATACAGGCTGGAATGAAGATGCCATACGAATGGCGTCAATTCCTAAAAGACATTCTGTAAAATAATCATACTGTTTGCTTAACGGAGCATACTCTTCATAAACTTTTTTAAACTGTGAAAAAAGATTGTTGTATTTTTCCTTTTTTTCAGCATCTGCTGATACAAGAGTAATAAATTGCTGCTCAAACTTTTGTTTCTTTTCTATTGCATGAGATTTTTTCAATCCAATCATTTCGCCGTTCCACTTTTTGTAATAGTTTGCAACGCCAGCGTATTTATTCGCATACATTAAACGAATGGTATCGTTCTTTTTCATGTCCTCCTCCATAATGGCGAGGCGCTTACCTCTCAAATCAACACGAATGGGATCCTGTTGGTTCATGATAAGATCAACAGCATAGGAAGTTAAGTATTCCTGAGTGCGACCGGGAAATCCATATACCATTGTAAAATCCCCTTTTTCATAACCTTTGAGTGAGATTGGAAAAGAATGCGCCGGTTTGTATGGAACATTTTCCTCGCTAAACTCGGCAGGTTTGTTTTCCTTACTGGCATAAATCCTGAACATGCTAAAATCCGCGTTATGACGGGGCCACATCCAGTTATCCGTTTCGCCGCCAAACTTTCCAATACTTTCCGGTGGAGCCCCAACAAGGCGAATATCCCTGAATGTTTCTACTACAAACAGATAATATTCATTTCCATAAAAAAATCCGCGAATAAAAGTATCGTATTTGTACTCTTCTTTCTTTTTCTTTTCCAACACTTTAATGTTTGACTGAATAGCTGAATCACGCTGTATCTCTGAATATGAAGATTTAATATTTTCAAGAACTGTAGATGTAACGTCTTCAATGCGTTTAATAAAAGTTACCGTAAGATCTTTACAATATAATTCTTCTTTTGGGGTCATGGCCCAATAACCATTTTTGAGGTAATCATTCTGTACTGAACTTAAGGATGCGATAGAAGAATATCCACAGTGATGATTGGTTAAAATAAGTCCTTTGTCAGAAATGGCCTCCGCCGTACAGCCTCCGCCAAAGATCATCACCGCGTCTTTCATGCTCGCTTTATTGATGCTGTATATTTGTTCAGCACTCAGTTTAAAGCCGTTCTTTTTCATGTCGTTAATATTCAATGCCGCTATCAGCTGTGGCATCCACATACCCTCATCGGCTTTGGCTATTATTGATAAAAGTGATACAAAAACTATGATTATTCTTTTCATTGATATTATTATTAATTTTTTATTTTACTTAACAAGTCCTGCCATCTTCATTGCGTCATATCTTATAGCGCTGTCAAGTGTAATGCTTTGTTCTTTGCTTTTCAGAGTAGATTTTTTTAGCAACCCAGGTGTGTCTCGAATCTGCTTGGCATAAACCTGAATCTGTTTATTTCTTTCGTTGCGTGCATAATATGTTTTTGGAGATGTATACAATTCGTAAACATCCTCAATGAATTTATTTCCAAACATTGGCAGATTACCATCAGAATACAGAAGCATAATAACCTGGTTACTTTCTATTTCCTTTTTAAGATCAAGTTCCCAGGCCTCAACTTTTTCACCCTGACGAGGAGAAGGAACCACTTTGTTATTATAATACCAGAACTGCCCGCCGGCAAAACAGTTTTGCGGCACACCCATATAAACCGGACCATACCAGTAACTGTCGCTGATAGTAAGCACACGGGTTGTATTTTTTAAACTATCAGTTTCAAATAAAATTTCAGGATAAGCAAGTTTCATGTTCTGCTTAGGATTGCGGTATAGATTCATACTGGCAAGAACATCAGCATCACGGCTGCGGGCGGTATCAACCACATCCACTTTCGACCACTGAATGGCCGGCATGTCGCAATTATGAAGCTTCTCAATGTGTTTTATAAGAGTATCCACGGCAACACACTCGCCATAATAGCTCCAGTGGTGACCAAACTTTGGAAACAGTGGATACTGGGTTTTAGGTTTTAATTGTTCGAAATATGAATATAAATCAAGATAATTTAAGCCAAGTGCCTTACTGTTAAATACAAACAAATTGTGATTGGTGTTTTTTACAGGATGAACATATTTCTTTTCTACAAATTCCGTGCAGTAAGCGCCTTTTCCGGGAGCGTACACTAATAAGAGATCAATTCCCTTTTTCTTCAGAGTATCCTGTACTACTTTAGCTTTTTGCAGTAAGCCCTTTACTTTTTCCTCTGAAATAAGATCATCACCAAAGGCCGAGAAAATGTACCCCTCGCTAAAAACATAATCATCCTTTCCAATTACAAAACCATTAACACGAATCTGGTTAAAGGCTTTATAATAGAATTGGTTATTTAAACGAACCATTGTTTCTTTTAATGACCAGTGATCATTATTATAATCTTCCGCTTCTTCCTGGTAAATTCCGCTGAACCAATTTTCCCGGCTGAACTTTGGTTTTTCATCGCTTATAACAAGACCAGTTAGTTTTGGTTTGTTGTAAGTAACATCCTCTACTCCATCAACAGGCTTTTCCCGCTTCTGATATTTCCAGAAAGTAAGCAACATGGGCCACGAAATAGCCAGCAACAGAATGATGGTGTGAATAGAATATGTTTTTTTACCTGCTGCCACTAAAACCTGAAATAAATAAACGGATTAAAATCGAGTGCCGAAACATAACTTAAAGACAAATAAAATAAAACGATTGCCACTGTTACTGCCATCCACCTGCCTGCAAATGAAAAGTTTTCACCATATAAATTATTCTGCAGTTGATTGGTTTTACTTGTTACAGCAAAGAAAGAAACAAGCATGGCCAGAATACTCATGAACACAAAATCATTATTGATTGCAAACTTGCTGTCGAAGAAGGTAAACGAGTACATTTTTTTGATAACGGCAAAAGCATAGGAAATATCTTCATTACGGAACAATACCCAACCCGTAGCTATAATTACAAACGTTACAGGTATAGAAATAAATTTTCCGAGCTTTTGGTATACATTCCCCAGAAACACTCGTTCAAGAACAAGAAACAAACCATGATAAGCGCCCCATAATATAAAGTTCCAGCTTGCGCCGTGCCAAAAACCTGACAACAGAAATACAATAATAAGGTTGCGGTATAGTTTTACGTTTGAAACTTTATTTCCTCCCAATGGGATGTACAAATAATTTTTCATCCAGGTTCCCAGAGTAATATGCCAGCGCCTCCAGAACTCGGTTACGCTTCCTGATATATAAGGATTGTTGAAATTCTCAGGTAATCTAAAGCCCATGATTTTTCCTAAACCAATAGCCATATCGCTATAGCCACTGAAATCAAAATAAATTTGAAAGGTGTATGCAAGCGCTCCAATCCAGGCGGTGGCTGTGTCAATTTGTTCAGGAGCTAATTTAAAAACAGCGTCTGCCTGCAAGCCAATGGTATTTGCAAGAATTGTTTTTTTAGCAAGACCAAGACAAAAAATCAAAAAACCACTCAGCTTTACATCCGGAGTATAATTTTTTTCGCGGTTAGTAATCTGATCCGCGATATCGTGATATCGAACAATTGGCCCCGCAATTAATTTGGGGAACAATAAAATGTAGGTTTGATAATGCCAGAAATTTTTTAATGGTTTATGTACACCCCTGTATACATCTATCACGTATGTTAAGCTCTCGAATGTATAAAAAGAAATTCCAATGGGCAGTGCAACTTTCAACCATTTTATTTCAGTTCCCAAAAGGGCATTTATGTTATCAATAAAAAAATTACAGTACTTGAAATAGAACAGGAGGCCGACATTTAAAAGCAGGGAAATAACAAGAAATTTTCGTTTATCCTTTTGATTTTTCTGGGCATCCATTGTTTTAACAAGGAAGAAATCAAGGAAAGTAGTTGCAAGAATTACGAAAATAAATTTTGGTCCGCCCCAACTGTAAAAATAAATGCTGCCTATGAGGATAACAGCATTTTTAAATTTATGGGGTACTAAATGGTACAGTAAAATAAATACCGGGAGAAAATAGACCAAAAAAGTTATTCCGCTGAAAACCATTTATTATTAAGGCACACAAAAATAGGAAATTTAGCTTTGGTGGATTACAAAATAACTAACACGCTGTTAGCTATTAAAAAAATTTTTATCCTTTAATTCAACACCAATGCCCGGGGAGTTGTTCAATAGTACTTTTCCTTCCTTATAAAATATCCCGCTAAAGGGGTCATTTTTAATCAGGTTTGGAGCATCCAGGTCTACATAATCTGCAAGGCTTGCCAATTGCGCCATTGCCGTTGTGCCGCAGGAGCTTTCGGCCATACATCCCAGCATGACCTTTAAATTATTTTCCCGGGCGCGTTTTATCATTTTTAATGCTTCGGTAAGGCCGCCCGACTTCATAAGTTTGATATTTATACCTGAAAATACCCCTTTTACTTTGTCAATGTCGGCTAAACGTTTTACACTTTCATCTGCAATGGTGGGTATTGGACTTCTTTCGGTAACCCAGGCCATCTCTTCCAACATACTAACCGGCATTGGCTGCTCGGCCAAAACAACATTATTCTCTTTCAGGTAATGCAGCATGTCCAACACAAAATATTTGTCCTTCCAACCTTGGTTTACGTCAACATATAAAGGCTTGTTGGTATGTGCCCTAACAAGATTAATAAGGGCTTTATCGTTTTCGCTCCCGGCTTTAATTTTAAGAATAGAAAATGCCTCTGCTTCTTTTATTTTTATTGCGATTTTATCGGCATGATCTATCCCTATTGTACAGGAAGTTGATACCGGTTTTGAGGATTGCAGTCCCTGCATTTGCCTGAAGGTTTTTCCTTCCAGTTTTCCTTTAAGATCATGTAATGCAATATCAATTGAGGCTTTAGCAGCGTTGTTATCCGGTGCCAGCGCGTCTATTTTTCCAGTCAAATCTTCCGTTGGTAAACCGTAACCACCAAGCAGTTCCTGCGCACGTTGTAAAAATGAAATCGTTCCTTCCTGCGTTTCACCCAGATATGTTGGCACACAAGCTTCTCCATATCCATAAATCCCATCCTGTTCTATTCTGGTAAAAACTACAGGGGTATGGGTACGAGTATTGGATGAAACACCAAAGGGATGTTTGAATTCGAGAAGGTATGGATGATAAATTAGTTTCATAATCAAAGCTTTGTAAAGACTTTATACAATTCCTCTTTAAGCACATTCAACGATTCAAAAAAACTCTCACTGTATTCCGTTTTCACTTCAGGAGTTCCGGACGTTTTATTTTTTATATCAAAATAATCCTTCTCGCTTGTAAGCATGTTTCTCAAATCCTCAGAAATTTTTAAAAGCGTTAAAGACAATTCTTTATCCTGTACATGTAATCGCCCTATCTGTCGGGAAATTGTATTAACAAGAGATTTTACTTCACTGTTTTTTCGTGAACTAAGCCTTTCAAAATTCTGCCGGATCTCCTTTATGATTTCTTCGTTGCTCATTGCTCAATACACAAAAATACTGTAATTGGTGGTTAAATTTTATCTGTTCATCTTTATTCCTTTAACACCTATTAAAAAACATCATTTTTATCATTTTTCTCTTATTTTTGTGTCTTTATTACTGCTATGGGCAAAACCTTAACTGAAAAGAAAACCAAGTTCACCAGGGAACAATATTTCAAGTGGTACGAATCGATGCTTCTTATGAGAAAATTCGAAGAAAAAACCGGACAGGTGTACGTACAGCAAAAGATCAAAGGCTTTTGTCACCTTTACATCGGACAGGAAGCCATTGTAGCCGGAACGGTTAGTGCCACAAAAAAAGAAGATAAACACATTACCGCTTATCGCGATCACGCCCATCCGATAGGGCTTGGACTTCATCCTAAATACGTGATGGCAGAAATGTATGCCAAAATCACTGGTTGCAGCAAAGGCAAAGGCGGAAGTATGCACATATTCAGCAAGGAACATAATTTTGTGGGAGGCCACGGCATCGTTGGTGGTCAGGTTCCTTTAGGGGCAGGTATCGCCTTTGCTGAAAAATACAAAGGAACTGACAACGTATGCATTTGCTCTATGGGCGACGGAGCCGTTCGCCAGGGTGCATTACACGAAGCATTTAATATGGCCATGACCTGGAAGTTACCTGTAGTTTTTATAGTTGAAAATAACATGTACGCCATGGGAACCAGCGTAATTCGCACAAGTAATGTTCACGATCTTTGGAAACTCGGGTTAGCCTATGATATGCCAAGCAAGCCTGTTGACGGATTAACTGTTGAAGCGGTTCACGAAGCTATTGAAGAAGCTGTTGCACGCGCCCGTCGCGGTGATGGCCCTACTTTTTTGGAGATGAAAACCTACCGTTACAAAGGCCATAGTATGAGCGACGCTCAAACATACCGTACCAAGGACGAGGTAAAGGAATACCAGAAACAGGATCCGATTGAGAAGGTTCTTGATACAATGAAGAAAAACAAATGGATTGACGATGCGAAAATTGAAGAGATCGAGGCTCGTGTAAAAGCACTGGTTGATGAGAGTATTCAGTTTGCCGAAGAAAGCCCGTATCCTGAACCTGAAGAACTTTACAAAGACGTTTACGCGGAACCGAATTATCCGTTTATTATGGAGTAATTTTAAATGTTGAATGTTGAATTATAAATGGAAAACAAACCAAACATTATAGTTTTAAGAACATTCAACTTTTCTAAAGACATCATTAAACTTTATATTAATTTAAAAAAAGACAGAGTATTTGAACTAGCGTCGCAATTGTTCCGAAGCGCAACCAGCATTGGTGCTAATGTTGAGGAGGCTCAGGCAGCCCAGTCAAAAAAAGATTTCATCTCAAAAATGAGCATCGCTGCTAAGGAAGCCAGAGAAACCAGATATTGGTTAAGGTTATTGAATGAAACTGAACTTTCAAATAATGATGTTAAATTGTTACTTAAAGAAAATGAAGAGATTATTAACATACTTACCAAAATTGTAAAGACGTCCGCTGAAAATACTCATTCAAAATTTATCATTTAAAATTTAAAATTTCTATAAATGGCTGAAATAGTAAGAATGCCCAAACTAAGTGATACCATGACCGAAGGGGTTGTGGCAAAGTGGCATAAAAAAGTTGGTGACAAAGTAAAGAGCGGCGATTTGCTTGCTGATATTGAAACCGACAAGGCAACCATGGAGTTTGAATCATTTCAGGATGGGGTGCTTCTCCATATTGGTGTGCAGGAAAAAAGCGCGGCTCCTGTGGATTCTGTTCTTGCTATTTTAGGAAAAGAAGGTGAGGATATTTCCGGATTACTAACTGGTGCATCCGGCGGAAGCAAGAGCCAGGACACTAAGAAACAAGACACTACCGTCACTTCCAGCAATGTCGAGAAGTCAAAAGTAAGTGAAAAAGCTCTTCCTTCTACTATTCAGATTGTACGTATGCCAAAGCTTAGCGATACAATGACAGAGGGCGTTGTTGCCAAATGGCATAAGAAAGAAGGCGATAAAGTTAAGAGTGGAGATTTATTAGCTGATATAGAAACAGATAAAGCCACCATGGAATTTGAATCATTCCAGGATGGTGTGTTATTACACAAAGGTGTTGAAGAAGGAAAAAACGCTCCGGTTGACAGTGTTCTTGCCATTCTTGGCAAGGGAGATGAAGATGTTAAGGCCGTGCTGGAAGCATTGAGTTCAGGTGCGGGAAGCAAAAGCCAGGAGAGTAAGACCCAGGAAACCAAAACACAAGAGAGTAAAATAAATGGAGCTGTTACCTCTGGCCCGGTTGAGAAAACGGCTGAAGGTGGAAGAATTAAGGCATCTCCGCTCGCCAAAGCATTAGCAAAAGAAAAAGGAATCGATATCAGCAAAGTTCAGGGAACTGGCGATAACGGAAGAATTACAAAATCAGACATTGAAAATTATAAAGGTGGTGCAGCTACTGGAACTCAGAAAGCAGGAGGTCCTTCTGTTGCATTAGGACAGGAAAGTTATACTGATGAACCCGCCTCTCAAATGCGTAAAACCATTGCACGCCGTCTTCTTGAAAGTAAGAATGGCGCGCCTCACTTCTACCTCAACATCGAAGTGGATATGGATAACGCCATTGCCGGACGTGAAGCCATCAATAAAATCAGCGAGGTGAAAACTTCATTCAACGACCTTGTAATAAAAGCTGTGGCAGCTGCGTTGCGTAAACATCCGCGTGTTAACAGCAGTTGGATGGGCGATAAAATAAGAATCAATCATCATATTCATATAGGAGTTGCAGTTGCTGTTGAAGACGGACTGCTGGTACCTGTAGTACGTTTTGCGGATCAAAAATCCATCTCGCAAATCAGCGCCGAAGTAAAAGATTTGGGCAAACGCGCTAAGGACAAAAAACTACAGCCAGCCGATTGGGAAGGAAACACATTTACAGTTTCAAATCTTGGAATGTTTGGAATAGAATCTTTTACTTCTATCATCAACTCTCCCGAGTCGTGTATATTATCAGTAGGAACTATTAAACAGGTTCCTGTTGTTAAGAATAATGCTGTAGTTCCTGGAAATGTAATGATGCTTACTTTAGCCTGCGATCACCGCAGTGTTGACGGAGCAACAGGAGCGGCGTTCCTGCAAACCCTTAAAACTTTCCTTGAAAATCCGGTAACTATTTTGGCGTAGTTTGAAATTGAATAAAAGAGAAGACTTTTTATCCTTCTCTTTTATTTTTATGGGTCAAAATATAAATAATAGGTAAAATTCCTGCTGTATTAAAAATCGCTATGCACACAAACCATGCAATGTGATTGTTTCTGGCCGATTTCCATAAAGCAATCAATTTCCATACAATTTCCCATATTGCAACAATTGCAATAAGCGGCCAAAGCCATATCCATTGATCTTCCATGCCTGCGATTTTCTCTTCCATTTGTAATGAATTAAATTAGTTAATCAGTTAAGCTTATCAAATTTAATAACTTTAGGCAATAATCCAATTTCCTTTTACTGTGGAAATTAATATTATCTCTAATGAATAAATTTTACCTTATAATTCTTCAGACGCTGATATTCTCATCACTCACTGCCCAGACAGTTTTTTGCCCGGCCGGCGCTGAATGGCATTATATATTCGGTAAAGCCTTTGACGCTTCCATCTCCAATGAAAAGTTAAAGTACGAGCGGGATAGCATTCTTAGCGGTGATACCGTAAAAGTATTAAAACATACCAGATACTTTAGAGAATGTAATAATGTAAGTGAATCTTTAACCCTGTTAAAAGTGCGTAATGACAGCGTATTATTCCGAAATTCAATAACCTTTAATCAATGGCAAACGCTGGTCAATTTTGGTGCAACAAGCAATCAAAACTGGACTTTTACTATAAGAAACTATGACAATACTTCATTAACGTACACGGTAACAGTGGATTCAATTAACAATACACTAGTTAACGGAATATCCCATAAATATCTTAAGGTTAAATATTCTGTGTTTAATCCTTTTATTTCAGGTACAACAACCTATACGGCAACAATTTTTGAACGCTTTGGGGATACGCATTATCTTTTCAATTTCTTTACAAAAAATGCTCCGGGCTGCGATTCTGATTTTACACAGGAAATATTGTGTTATAGTGATAGTACATCATTTGGGTTGAAACAATTTACAGTTAAACCCTGTGATTATTCAGTTACAGCAATTAAAGAGAATAACAATCCACTGGCAATCTTTAAAGCTTATCCCACTATAGTTTCTGATTATTTGTTTATCTCCATAAAAAACGAATCATGCTATGTAAAATTATTTAATATAGATGGAAAACTAATAATCAATAAAAAAATTACAAATACCAATGATCTTAGCAATCTGAACGTGACAGAATTAGTTGAAGGCATTTATTTTTTACAGATGTGGGATCGCAACCTTCTTTTAGGCACGCAAAAAATAATAGTAAAGCGTTAATTATTCATAGTCCCCGCACCGAGCGATGAACGAGTCCGCCCACTTACGTTTATTTGTTGTTAGGGGCTGGTGTGTAAGAGTGTCTGCATGTCCTCAGGTGGTCTACAGGAAGTGCCCTCGTCCAAAGAAGTCTTTAAGTTCATTTGAACAGAATATTTTGTCATGATGTCTTAATTATGTTTACCGAGCAAATGCTTGAATTTCATCTATTCTTCCTTCTTTATATGCGCGTTTTACAATGTCATAATCTTGTCGTCTATTAAAGAACAAAGAACTGTAGTTACGTTGTATAAGGGTGCCTTTAAATAAATAGTATTCTAAACGTAGTATGCCTTTTTGGTTTTCCACTTTGCTTAGAGCATAATCTACATATCTAGTCATGGCTAGTGAAGAGTCCTTGGTCAAGTGACTCATTATGTAATCTACATCATCGTCACTTCCATTTTCAGCCCGTGTAATCAGTTCTGCCAGCTTTCCAGTGAATTTATAACTTGTCATTTTGATATTTTAGTTTGTGTCCGTACACTTGCCCCCTAACGTTTGGCAGCTACTGGCCGTTGGGCTTTTGGAACACTCAACTTTCTTAACCGACAAAAGGTTATTTAAAGATACCCAAGTTTTTTAGCCGCCGCAAATTACATTTCGCGAAGCGACCTTGTTAATAGCGCGCGAACGATGACCTGAGTCCGCCTAATGGCCAGTAGCTGCTGTTAGCGGTTCGGGCTTCTTTCTTACGACTTCATTTTTTCCTATTGATGTCCTTTTTATAATTCTTTACCATTTTTCCGAATGCTTTATCTTTTTTTCGTCTTTCAACAACCGAAGATTCAAAATGAGCTTTTTCTCTTTCTAATTTCAGGTAATTTTCATATGAAGCTCGGTCTATTTCCCCCTTTTCAACGGCTTCAATAACAGAACAACCTATCTCATTCGTGTGAGTACAATCTTTGAACTTACAATTCCGAGAAAGCCTGATAATCCTATCAAATGTAATTTCTAATCCACTTGTTGAATCGGCAATACCTACTTCTCTCATTCCCGGATTATCAATTAATATTCCTCCATTTTCAAGAATAATTAATTCTCTGTGACTTGTAACATGTTTCCCTTTATTTGTACTCCGGCTAATTGTATCTGTTCGCATTATAGATTTGCCGGAAAGATTATTTAACAGAGTGGATTTTCCAACACCTGAAGAACCAAGCATACAATATGTTTTACCTTTTTCAATAATCGCTTTTATTTTATCGTACCCATCTTGTGATTCGTTACTTATTGGAATGATCGGAACATTATTAATTCGGGCTTTTATTTTCTCCACTATCTCAAAAGTCCGTTGTTCATCAATTAAATCAATCTTAGTGAGCACTATAATGGGGCTAACCTTTGATGAATTACAAATTGTCAGATATCTTTCAAGTCTATTAATATTGAAATCCCTGTCGGCAGCTTGCACCAATAACGCATAATCAATATTTGTTGCTATTATTTGTATCTTTCCGAATTTACCAACGTCCTGTCTAGAAATAACAGAGAATCTCGGTAATATGCTATGAATAATGGAAAAATCTGAATCATGAATTGTTATTGCAACCCAATCGCCAACGGCTGGAAAATCTTCACGGCTTTTTGATGAAAATCGCAAATTCCCTGTTATCTCGGCTTCAAACTCTCCCTTTTCAGTCTTTACAATATATCTCTCCTTATGTTCCGATATAACTCTTCCAATTTCAAATTCTTTAAGGTTATTCTCATTTCTTAATTTTTCGAGTTTATCATTATATCCTAAATCTTCTAATTTCATTTTAATGTACAATTGATTATCTTTTTTAAATACTCACGGTCATTTTTAGCTTTTCTCTACTGCAAAGTTCGCACATAATCCATAAAACACCTTGCTATATTCTATAGCTTTCCTACCCCAGTTATATACCAGTCCTATAGGAGTTATATATGACTCCTATATGACATTATGACATTAATACCCTTTTTAACAAAAAAAATCAACTGATTTTTAAAATCGGCAGGTTGTCGTTTCGCCAAGCTTGGTTAGGCGAGAATTAATTTTCCGTGAAAATTCAGCGAGGGCTTGCGTTTTTTATTTTGCGCTAATAAGTATTTGTAATGGGCGCAAAATATTTACGTCGCTTGAATTTTCCGAAAAAATTAAGTGCGGGGTCGTAGAAACGACCTTTGAAAAACAGCCTAACAAGCGCGGTAGATCGGCCCGTCGCTGAGCATGCGGAAGGGTGAATTGATTTTCCGTCTGAAAGTCAGCAAAGGCGCCTGCGTTTAAAATTTTTGACAGGCTTGATATTATCAATGGTCAAAAATTTTTTACTTTGCTTCACTTTCAAGAAAAATCAAGAGCGCTAAGCAAGATCGACGGGCCTTGATTTTTGTTTACTTTTCATCTAAGGAAAAGTAAAAAAGAAAATAAAACACTCTTTGAGGTTTAATTATTTATAGGCTCCGGCTGTAATGCTTCCTGAAACCGTGCTTCTCGGCACATTATTTATATCCAAAGGAAATTTGGAAGCATCTGAAGCGGCATTTGGTCCGTTGAAATTTTTAACCTGTGTTTCATTTGCGGTAGGTTCAAAAATGTAATTATTCCGGTCGGCATAACTTAATTCTGAACCGGTTCTTATATCAACAAATTTACTCGCGTCGCTGGTAGAAATATTTGTCTTTAACCAGCAACTACTGAACTTATAAGAAGGAGGAAAGGTTGAACTGTTTTGAATATCAAGGGTAATTTCATTTCCTAAAGTTCCATCAACGATACAGTTTCCAAAATAAGCGGAATCCATTGGGAATACCTGATTTGACGCATAGTTACTGATATTAATTGCACTCTTCTCTCGTGCATGATCCTTATTCCAGAAGTTGGCAAACGTGCAATGAATGAAAGTATACTTCCCTCCTATCTGAATATTAAGACTGTGCTCCTGGCAATTGCTGATTACGTTATTGGCCGCATAGATTTTATAACCCACACTATACAAACCCCATAAACTCATGTTCTGAATTTTAGTGTTGGTTAGTTTTAATCTTCCTACTCCTCCAACCGAATCAAGTGGCTCTGCCTGAATACCAACATAACCGTTTTTAATAATCGCGTAATTGATCTCGTTGTTATTGCTTCCTTCGTTAATCCAAATGCGGTCCCACTGGCCCGGTTCATCGGCGTAATCTAATTCTCTTCTTGCACCCTGAAAAATCACTTCATTTCCTTTTTGTCCCTGTATATGAAGTTCGCCATATTTATAAACCCATAAACCGGCTTTATAATTCATGTAAATACGTGTTCCGGCATTAATAATAAGTTTATGTGCTGAATCCACAACCATGTATCCATAAATTACGTGTGGTTTATCATTAGGCCAAATTACTGTTGTAGCAGTTGTTACCGGAGCTGTGGTAGAATATGGAAGGTAACTTCCATCTTTAAACTTTATTGCGTTTGTTGGATAGTGATAATAGGCATCCTGGCCCCACGCTTCCAGGTAAACTTTTTGTTCGTTACCATTCACACTAAAATTAATTGCATCGCTTATTATTAATGGAGAGTTTTGATTGGTTGGATTTACATTTACCTGAATAAATATATACATGCTATCATTTGCCGCCAGTTCAATATCTGTAAATGAAGTTCCCGGGGTTCCATCAACATTCAATTTAAAAGGAGAAGCGCTTCCGCCCTGTAATTGAATTGATGATATTTTAATGCGCTGGTTGTTTTTGTTTACTACTCTAATATTTTTTGTTGCAGAACCAATGGTGGTAAATACAGTATCAAACAAAACTGAATCCTGGGAAAAATGAACTTTAGCCGACGAATCGGTGGTGAGCTTATTTTTCTTACACGAAAAAAAAGCACCGAAAAGCAGAATGGCAATAAATATTTTAGAAATTAATCTCACTATGCAAATATAAACGGATAAAGCGGCAAAATAGTATTTAATTTCTCCAATTATCTCATTAATAATAAGTTTTAAACGATTGATTTTCCTTCGTTTAAATTTTACTAATTTTAATCCCTCAAAATGTTCTCTTTTTCTAACTTATAAACTAAAATTATGTCAATCATTCACACCATCATGGCCCGCCAGATCCTTGATTCACGCGGAAACCCAACAGTAGAAGTAGATGTTATAACCGAAAACGGCGTTATGGGAAGAGCCGCAGTTCCTTCAGGAGCCTCAACAGGATCACACGAAGCTGTTGAACTTAGGGATAATGACAAAACACAATACCTTGGCAAAAGCGTAAACACTGCTGTGAACAATGTAAACACTGTTTTAAACGATAATTTAAAAGGTCTTTCGGTTTTTGATCAGCCTATGGTTGATGGGGCAATGCTTGGTCTTGATGGCTCACCCAACAAAAGTGTTCTTGGAGCCAATGCTATCCTTGGTGTTTCCCTTGCAGTTGCAAAAGCTGCCGCTGAAGAATGTCGCCTCCCATTATACCGCTATGTTGGTGGTGTTAATGCAAACCTTTTGCCCATACCAATGATGAATATCCTTAATGGCGGAGCTCACGCTGATAATGGAATTGATTTCCAGGAATTCATGATCATGCCGGTTGGTGCTGAGAATTTCACCGATGCTCTTAAAATGGGTACCGAAGTTTTCCATCACCTGAAAGCAGTTCTGAAATCAAAAAAACTGGGAACCAATGTAGGTGACGAAGGTGGCTTTGCCCCAGATTTTAAAAACAACGAAGATGCTATTAAAGCCGTATTGGAAGCTATAGAAAAAGCAGGCTACAAACCCGGAGAAGATATTTACATCGCTCTTGATGCCGCAGCCTCTGAGTTTTACGATGCTAAAAACAATGTGTATCACTTTAAAAAATCTACCGGCGATAAACTAACTCCTTCTCAAATGGTAGACTATTGGGCTGGCTGGTGCAAAAAATACCCTATTATTTCAATTGAAGACGGACAGGCTGAAGACGATTGGGATGGCTGGCAAAAGCTTACAGATAAAATTGGGGATAAAGTACAATTGGTGGGCGACGATTTATTTGTAACCAATGAAAGTCGCCTTGCTAAAGGAATCAATCAGGGGGTTGCCAATTCAATTCTTGTAAAAGTAAACCAGATAGGCACTTTAACCGAAACCATTAACGCGGTACAACTTGCTCAAACAAACTCTTATACCTCTGTAATGAGCCACAGAAGCGGTGAAACCGAAGATACTACTATCGCAGACCTTGCTGTGGCGCTTAGTTGCGGACAAATAAAAACCGGTTCGGCAAGCCGCAGCGACAGGGTTGCAAAATACAATCAGTTACTAAGAATTGAAGAGCAATTAGGAACTTCTGCCCGTTACCTGGGCAAGTCTTTTAAATTTGCTTCATAACATTTATTTAACACTACACCATAAAAAATAAGGGCTGGGAAAAAGATTCCCGGCCTTTTTTATACCTGTTTTAAACCAAAAAAAATATTTTAAAATAAGTCCGATTTACTTTGTTTTATAAAGGCTGAGATTGTAAATTAGTACCGATAAATTCACAAACAATGGATCCATTGAAAGAAAAATTTAAAGCTAAAGCGGAAGTTTTAGCTTCAGAAATTAAAGATATTATTAAAAATCATGGCGACCTGAAATTAGGTGATATTACCGTAGCTCAGGTTTACCAAGGAATGCGGGGCATGGTGGGCATGGTTACAGAAACATCGCGCCTTGATCCTGAAGAAGGAATCCGTTTCCGGGGTTATAGTATTCCTGAACTCCGCAAAGCCCTGCCAAAGGCTCCTGGAGGTACAGAACCATTACCGGAAGGAATTTTTTACCTGATGCTGGTTGGTGAATTACCAACACAGGAAGATGTTACTTTTATTACTACAGAATGGACCAAGCGTAATAACGTACCAAAACATGTTTTTGATGTAATTGAAAAATTACCAGTTGACGCGCATCCTATGACTCAGTTTGTTGTAGGTATTATGGCCATGCAAACAGAAAGTGTTTTTGCAAAGGCTTATGCACAGGGAATGAGTAAAAAAGAATACTGGGATTACGCATACGAAGACAGCATGAACCTTATTGCCCGTCTTCCGCGTATTGCAGCATACATTTACCGCCGTAAATACAAAGGAGGCGTTCATATTGAGCCAAATCACAAACTTGATTGGGCAGCTAATCTTGCACACATGCTGGGTTACGAAGAGTTTGATATGAAACGTTTAATGCGTTTGTATTTAACTATTCACGTTGATCATGAAGGCGGAAACGTTTCTGCTCACACCACTCATCTTGTAGGTTCTGCTCTGGCTGATCCTTATCTTGCTTTCGCGGCAGGAATGAACGGACTTGCAGGTCCTTTACACGGACTCGCTAATCAGGAAGTTCTTGGATGGATAATGGAACTAAAAGAAAACTTAGGTGGTGGTTTACCAACCAAAGAACAAATTGCAGATTATATTAAGAAAACCTTAGCCGAAGGAAAAGTTGTTCCGGGATACGGACATGCAGTGCTTCGCAAAACAGATCCACGCTTTGCGGCTCAACAGGATTTTTACAAAACATACATTAAGCATGATGATATTTGCGAAATCGTGCAAATGGTTTATGAAGTAGCTCCTCCTATCCTTGAAGGCACAGGAAAAATTAAAAATCCTTGGCCTAATGTTGACGCCCACTCAGGTGCATTACTTGTTCACTATGGCATGCATGAGTATGACTTTTACACTGTATTGTTTGGTGTAAGTCGCGCTTTAGGTGTTCTTGCAAGTTTAATCTGGGACAGAGCAACAGGTTCTCCTATCGAGCGCCCGGGTTCATTAACAACAGAAAACATCAAAGCAAAAATAAAAGCCGCGCAAGCCGCACAAAAATAAAATCATTGTTACACTGAGCTGAGGCGAAGTGCATAAATACCTTATCAAAAACCGGTTCTCAATTAAGAGCCGGTTTTTTTGTTGGTAAAAGTCCTGATTCATACTGTTCGTGCTTTGAGCATCATTATCCCATTATTGTGTATCTTCGGATTAAATATTTAAGTCATGAAAAAAATACTCTTTAAATTATTTTCCGGCATATTCATATCTGTAATTACTTTTTTTAGTTTTTCTTCATTCAGAAATCCTCCTAAAAATTCTTCCAACAATAAACAAAGTATTTACGACTTTAAATTAAAAACTTTAGATGGCGAGGAAATAACCCTGGCAAAGTTTAAAGACAAAAAATTATTACTGATCAATGTTGCGAGTGAGTGTGGCTTTACACCTCAATATAAAAATTTACAGGCGCTGCACGAACAATATGGCGATAAGGTTGTTCTTATTGGTTTTCCGGCAAATAATTTTGGAGCCCAGGAACCCGGTAACAGCGCGCAAATCAAAGAATTCTGCACGAAAAATTATGGTGTTACTTTTCAGATGATGGAGAAAATAAGCGTGAAAGGTTCTGATATGCACCCATTGTATCAATGGCTTAGCAGCAAAGAGCTTAACGGAACCTGTAACGATGCGCCTAACTGGAATTTCTGTAAATATCTGATAGATGAAAAAGGGAATATCATTAAATTTTTCCCAAGTAAGGTTGACCCTTTGAGTAAGGACATAACTTCATTGCTGTAAATTAAATTATTATTAATTCGCTGGGATGCACTACCTAATAGTACCATTTATATCTAAACATTTTAAATCTCTCGTCACACTGAGTCCTAATTCCCCGCGTTACTATGACTGAGATGACCCCGTGTGCTCGCGCGGCAGACCGGCCCGTCGCTGAGCGTGAGGAAGGGTGAATTGATTTTTTCGCTAGAAAGTCAGCAAAGGCGCTTGCGTTTAAAATTTTTGACAGACTTGTTATTACCAATAGTCAAAAATTTTTTACTTTGCTTCACTTTCAAGAAAAATCAAGAGCGCAAAGCAATGATCGACGGGCCTTGATTTTTGTTTACTTTTCATCTAAGGAAAAGTAAAAAAACATAAATGATAAAAATTCCAGAAAGATAGTTATAGACACTAAGCACTCGATTGAGGGTCTCAGCACTAATAACGCTAAAACTGAGATGCCTCGTTTCCTCGGCATGACAATGGGTTATGACGAAGGAAGGATCTTACTTTCCGTCATCTTGAATAAAGTGAAAGATCTCAAACCATTTTATAAACAGATGCTTCGATTCGCTCAGCAAGACAATGAAAAGTAACTGAGATGCTGAATCGAGTTCAGCATGACGGGTTTAAGTTTGGATTTAATTTAACCTTCTTAAATTAGTTTTTTAATCCTGTAAATAAAATTGAGCTTACTTTCTTCGCCGTAATAAGCAATTTGCTCTTCGGCAATTTTAACTGCACCCAACCGTTCTATTGCTTTCTGAGAACGAATATTAACAGCGCCAATATGAAACAAAACAGAATCTACATGTTTAAAGGCATACTCCATCATTAACTTTTTTACTAAAGGATTGGATTTTCCGCCCCAGTATTCTCTGGCAAAAAAAGTATAACCAATAGATACTTCTCTCTCTTCTGAATTATAACCATAGAACCGGGTACTGCCAATTACTCTTCCGCTATGTTTATCAATTATTTTATACGCTCCTCCCGACTCTATCGCGCCTCTGAAAAAATTTTCAAATACATCTTTTTTCCAACGATCTTTATTGGGATGCTGCTCCCAGATTAAAGGATCACTTGCAACGGCGTACAATAATTCAAAATCAGATTTCTGAAGAGGTACAAGCTTTACAATTTCATTTTCCAGCTCAGGTTGCCAGTTTATATTTGTTTTCATCAGAGACACCAGTTAATTGGTTCTTTACCGTATTTTATCAGATATTCATTAGCCTTTGAAAAATGTTTGCTTCCAAAAAATGCACCGCGCGCGAGCGGCGAAGGATGCGCTGCTTCCAGCACAAGATGTTTTTCAGCATTAATTAAAGGCGCTTTGGCTTTTGCATAATTGCCCCAAAGCATAAACACAACATGCTCTTTTTTATCGGAAATGGTTCTTATAACTGCATCTGTAAATTGTTCCCAACCTTTATTCTGATGGCTTCCGGCCTGATTTTGCCTTACCGTTAAAGTAGCGTTTAATAAAAAAACACCCTGCTTGGCCCAGCCTTCAAGATTGCCTGTGATTGGAATCTCGCAACCGATATCGGCCTTTACTTCTTTGAAAATATTTACAAGGCTTGGCGGAAACCTTACCCCATCATTCACCGAAAAACAAAAACCGTTTGCCTGTCCCGGCCCGTGATACGGGTCCTGACCAAGTATCACTACTTTTACCTCATCAAATGGAGTAAAATTAAAGGCAGAAAAAATTAGTTTACCTGGAGGATAAATAACATTACAGGATTTTTCAGTAACCAGAAAATTTTTAAGAGCTACGAAATAATCTTTTTGAAATTCTTCGCGTAATGCTTCTTTCCAGCTTTCGTGTATTTCAGGATCGATCATTTGATAAAATTATGATAGTATGGAGGCAGCCTGACAAACATATAATCCGGCAGTTTCTGTGCGCAGGCGATTGGAGCCAAGGCTGATAGTTTTATAATCTTTTGCGGCAGCAAGATCAATTTCTTCTTTAGTAAAATCCCCTTCCGGGCCAATCATTGCTATTGTTGATCTTTTTGCAAATTCAACCTTCTTAATATTTACTTTTTCCGTTTCAAAACAATGAGCTATCAGTTTCTGATCTGCATTAGCTTTATTAAAGAAATCTTTTATTGAAACAAGTTCATTTACTTTAGGAATATAGGCCTGAAGACTTTGTTTCACCGCGCTTTCCACGATCTTTAAAATACGCTCATGTTTAATAACAACACGTTCAGAATTTTTACACTGGATAAATGAAATTTCATCAATTCCAATTTCAACAGCTTTTTCAATCATCCATTCAATCCTGTCAATCTGCTTGGTAGGAGCTATTGCCAGGTGCAGGTAATAATTGCGTTTCTCCTGTTTTATAGGTCCTTCTGTAATATTGGCTTCGCATCGCTTTTCGGTAACAAGAGATAATTCCGCTTTATAAAAATTCCCTTGTCCGTCAATAATCGCAATGGGGTCGCCGGCCTTCTTCCGTAAAACCTTCGCGCAATGCCAGCTTTCTTCGGGAGTAAGGACAGCCAGTTTATTTTCGACCGATGCAATAAAACTATTCACAGCTTAAAATTACGTAATTTTGTAGTAATGAATTACCTCGCTCATTCCTTTTTATCCAACAATAATCCCGCGCTAATTGTAGGAAATTTTGTTGCAGATCACATCAGCGGTAATCATTTTGAAAATTATCCACCAGACATTATTGAGGGCGTTAAACTTCATAGAAGAATAGATACGTTCACTGACTCGCACTTAAAGTTTAAAGAAAGTAAACGCTTGTTTTATAATGGATATGAAAAGTACAGCGGAATTTTAATAGATATTTATTTTGATCATTTGCTCGCTAAAAACTTTCACAACTATTCTCAAATCTCTTTAAATGCCTATTGCAATACTGTATACAGCGTTTATAACGAACATAAACAACTTTTGCCGGAGAGCAGTAATGGCTTTTTAAATTACGTTTTACAGAATAATATTTACTACGCCTACTCAACTGTTGAAGGAATTGAGAAAGTATTGTATCATTTGTCTCACAGGATTAAACATGGCATCTGGCTGAACGAGTCAATTACCCTTTTTACAGATAATGAAGAGGAGCTGCAAAATAATTTTGATCAGTTTTTTAGTGACGCCTTAAAAGAATTTTTATAAATGGAATTTATCAGTGAGGAACTACTTCGCTATTGCGAAAATTTTACCAGCCCGGAAAGTGCTCTGCTGAAGGATCTTAACAGGCAAACCCATTTAAAAATCGGTCAGCCCCGTATGCTTAGCGGCCACTTGCAGGGAAGGTTTTTAAGTTTAATTTCAAAACTTCAGCACCCTCATAATATCCTTGAAATAGGTACTTATACAGGATACTCGGCCCTTTGCCTTGCCGAAGGGCTTACCAATGGAAAGCTTATCACCATTGATTCTAATGAGGAAACCGCTCCTTTTGCGAAAAGCTTTATTGAGCGCTCAGAATTCAAAAATAAAATTGAACTGATTACAGGTGATGCCCGTAAAGTAATCCCTGAATTAAAAGACAACTGGGACATTGTTTTTATTGACGCCGATAAAAAGAATTATTCGCTTTATTATGATCTTGTGATTGAAAAAGTAAATGCCGGTGGACTTATTATTGCTGATAATGTTTTGTGGAGCGGCAAGGTTCTAAATGATAAGAAGGACACTGACACCCTGGCGATACATGAGTTCAATAAAAAAATTCAGGAAGATGAACGGGTAGAAAACATTTTACTTCCGGTACGTGACGGCCTAATGATAGTAAGAAAAAAATAAGCTTCATCGCCCTCTTAGCAATGTTCTTTCTTCAGTTCTCAATAAAAGGGCTGGGATTCAATTAATTTCCTATTTTTAAGCTTTAATTATAATACAGAAACACCCTTCTATGGACTTGGAATTTAATAAGAATGATGATAAAATGCGTTTGCTCATCAGTCAGATGGAACAGCGTTTACAAAAGATTTATCTGGGCGGAGGCAAATCCCGCATTGATAAACTTCACGAACAAGGCAAAATGAGCGCGCGCGAACGAATAGATTTTTTGCTGGATAAAAATACTCCGTGTGTTGAAATTGGAGCTTTTGCGGGCTATGAAATGTATGCAGAACACGGTGGTTGCCCTGCTGGCGGAGTAGTGATTGTTATCGGATACGTGAGCGGAAAGCAATGTATTGTTGTAGCAAACGATGCTACAGTAAAAGCAGGGGCTTGGTTCCCAATTACAGGAAAGAAAAATTTACGCGCGCAGGAAATAGCGATGGAGAATCGTTTACCAATTATTTACTTAGTGGACAGCGCCGGAGTTTACCTGCCCATGCAGGATGAAATTTTCCCGGACAAAGAACACTTTGGAAGAATTTTCAGGAACAACGCCATTATGAGCAGCCAGGGGATTTTACAAATTGCAGCGGTTATGGGAAGCTGTGTGGCTGGTGGGGCCTATCTTCCAATCATGAGCGATGAAGCTATGATAGTAGATAAAACCGGTTCTATTTTTTTGGCAGGAAGTTACCTTGTTAAAGCAGCAATTGGAGAAAATATTGATAACGAAACTTTGGGTGGCGCAACTACTCATTGCGAAATCAGCGGTGTTACAGATTACAAGTGTAAAGATGATGCTGATTGCCTGACACGTATTAGAAACATTATGAGTAAGGTGGGAGATTATGATAAAGCGGGCTTTAACCGTGAAACACCTACTCTTCCAAAAAAAGAACCAAAAGAAATTTATGGTATCATTCCTGATTCACGCGATAAGCAGTACGATATGCATGCCATCATTGAACGACTGGTTGATAATAGCGAATACGAAGAATACAAAGAACTATATGGCCAGTCAATTATATGCGCATATGCGCGTATTGATGGATGGGCAGTTGGTATTGTGGCCAATCAGCGTAAAGTAGTGAAAAGCAAAAAGGGTGAAATGCAATTTGGCGGGGTTATTTATAGCGACAGTGCCGATAAAGCAGCCCGTTTTATTATGAACTGTAATCAGAAAAAAATACCACTTGTATTTCTGCAGGATGCAACAGGCTTTATGGTGGGCTCGCGCAGCGAGCATGGCGGAATTATTAAGGATGGAGCCAAGTTGGTAAACGCGATGAGTAATTCTGTTGTTCCGAAATTTACTATAATTGTTGGTAATAGTTATGGCGCGGCAAACTACGCCATGTGCGGAAAAGCTTACGACCCTCGTTTAATCGTAGGATGGCCAACCGCGCAGGTAGCAGTAATGGGAGGGGCCCAGGCTGCGAAAGTTCTGGTGCAAATTGAAGTGGCAAGCCTGAAATCAAAAGGTGAAGAAATTACCGCGGAAAAAGAAGCGGAACTGTTTAACCGCATCAAAGACCGGTATGATTCGCAAACTACGCCGTATTACGCTGCCGCAAGAATCTGGCTGGATGCCATTATTGATCCGCTTGAAACCCGTAAAGTGATTAGCATGGGGATTGAAATGGCAAATCATTCACCAATTACAAAACCTTATAATGTAGGAGTTTTACAGACCTGATCAATGCCCGATAATATCGAAATAATAAAACAGGTTAAAATCAATGAAGCTACTGTTACGCTTCGTTCTGATGGAATCGTGCACGTTATGTTTCATAAAAAAATTGTGCTTGACGTGGCGTTGCAAATGCTAATGATAACAATTTACAACGAGATTACAGAAAGAAAAAAACATCCCTTTCTATATGAAGCACTGCCAGGAGTTAAAGTAACCAAAGAAGCCCGCGATAATGCCATGCGTATTGAGACGGAGGCTCCGGGCAATGCTTACGCGGTTGTTGCTAAAACAATTGGTTACAGGATTGTTGCTAATTTTTATTTGAATATCAAAAAGACTATCAATCCTTACAAGGTGTTCAGTAATAAGGAAGATGCGGTTGAATGGCTAAGAGGATTTGTACAAGCTCCTTTAGAAAATAATTAGTTCTTAGGACTTATTACCCAATCATTTTCAAACTTACAGGCAAATTCCGGATCAAGCTTAATGTAGGTTACCTTAGATCGTTTCCTGATCCATTCTTTGATAAGCTTTTTATTTTTATCATTTGTAGCCATATAAACCACCTTCTGATAATCATCCTTTAAATTAGTTTTATGCGGATCTATCCTGTTCTTTAATTTTAAAATTCTAAATCCCGGCTTACCATCCGTCATGCTCATAAACTGCATTGGTTTGCTTAAATCACCAATTTGCATTGCGTTAATAGTAACAATCATATTTTGATCCATCTGACTCAGATCCTCATTATTAAAACGTGTACTTGCCGTTGCAGGATTAACCATCAGGCCGCCATTTTGTTTTGTGTCTTTATCATCGCTGTATTTACGGGCAGCTTCTTCAAATGAAATTTTTCCGTCTTTAATCTCCTGGTAAATTGAATCAAGTTCCTGTTTACTCTTAAAGAAATCCGCATTACTCATTTTTGGGATTACGAGGATATGTCTTAAATCCAGCAATTCACCTTTTCGTTGTACAAGTTCAATAAAATGGTAACCATAGGCAGTTTCAAAAACATTTGACACTTCACCGTTTTTAAGCTTAAACGCAACGGCTTCAAATTCAGGAACCATCATTCCCCTGCCAACATTTCCAATAAATCCTCCCTCTTTTGCCGAACCTGGATCTTCACTGTACAAACGTGCAAGAGTGCTCATAGTAGATTCACCCTTTAAAATTCTTTGCCTGTATCCTTCCAGTCTTTCCTTTGCCTCAGCTTTTGCTTCATTGCTAAATCCGGGACGTTTAACTATTTGCTGTAACTCAACTTCTGATTCAACCAAAGGCAAACTATCCAGAGGTAACGATTTATAAAACTCACGCACCTCAGCTGGGGTTAATTTAACATCGCCTGTTATTTTTCCCTGCATTTTTTGAGCAAGCAATTGATCGTGTACATCCGCCCTTAAATCATCTTTAATCACATTGGTTCGTTTACCATAATAATTTTCAAGTTTTTCCTCGCTCCCAAATTGCTGTATAAAATAATTCATTCTGCGGTTGAGTTCATTTTCAACCTCAGAATCGCTTACAGTAACGCTGTCTCTGTCAGCCTGAGCGAGCAGCAGTTTTTGAAACACCACCAACTCAAAAGCTTTGCATTTATCAAGAGGTTGCTCCCGCTTTTCCTGATCAAGCATTGAGTTCTGAAGATCACTTAACAAAACGGGATACTTACCAACTACAGCAATAATTTTATCAATAACCTGCTGCTGTGATTTAGCAAATTGCGCTAAAAAAAGTATCGGAAGAATAAATTTTAATTTTGACATGAGGTGTAAAAATAAACAAATATCAGGGAGTGAAGTCCTGCTTTTTCTTAAAAAATTACAATTATCTTTTTCAAGGAGGAAAATTCGGTATGAGAATGAAATTTCATATTCCTTGGATTGTTGATCCGGAATAAATAAATTTGATATATATTATTTAAATCACTGCATGAAAAAAAACTACTTTTATTTCATTTTGTTCATAATACTTACCGGTAGCGATTTGTTTGCCCAGGTACCTGTGATGAATCCCATCCTTGGACCTTCATCCGTTTGTTCCGCTCCTGGCAGCGCAATGACATTCAGTGCCTCTGCATCAAACTCTCCTACATCCTACATGTGGACTGTTGTTCCATCCGCCGGAGTTATTATTGCTAACCCAAACGCCGCTGTAACCAGCATCAGCTTTCCATATTCTAACGGCACGTATACCATTTACTGTACTGCTACAAATGGCTCAGGAACAAGTATCCCTGAACCATTTGTTGTAAATGTTTTTGAAACCCCAACAGTTACTTTTTCAGGTAATACTTCGTTTTGCCAGGGATCTTCAACTTATTTACAGGCAAGTTCAACTATTCTTGCTGCAAGCTCCACAATTAATTATTTCTGGAGTCCGGGAACAGGGCTTAATACTACCAGTGGTCCATTTGTGCAAGCAAGTCCTACTATTCCTACCACATATACTGTTACAGCTACAATAGGCATGTGTTCAAATTCTTCACAAATAACTGTAACCCCTTTGGCGGCTCCAACAATTAACATCAATGTGAGCAATCCCGTTATTTGCTTTGGTGATTCAACAACGCTCACTGCAAGCGGCGCAATTACATATACCTGGACTGGTGGTATTAACAATGGTGTGAGCTTTACCCCATCATTTAGTGGTACCTATTTCGTAACAGGAACCGGATCTAACGGCTGCACAGGTTCAGCATCGGCATCGGTTACAGTTAACCCTGTTCCTTTTATTGCAATTTCAAGCACTTATAGTGTGTTATGTACCGGCCAGTCCTCAACACTTACCATTAGCGGTTCGGCCACATCCCATTCTATTAACGGAGTTCCTACAACAACCCAGGCGGTTATTTCGCCAACAACAACTACAACATACAGTATTACCGGAACCAATTCATTCGGCTGCAGTATAATGCAGATGTTTACACAAAATGTAAGTACCTGTATTGGAATTAAAGAAAACAATGCTGCTCCGGGTGATTTCCTGAAAGCATGGCCGAATCCGAACAATGGATGTTTCTACATTAAATCAGAGAGGACAGAAAAACTCAATGTAATAAATGAAATCGGACAAATAGTGCAGGTAATTGATATAAAAGAAGGTGAAACCATTAAAATAAGTAACCTGAGTAGCGGAATTTATTTCATTTCAAATCAGCGAGTAAAGGTTAAAATAGTAATCATTCAATAATTTCTTTTAATATTATAAAAGCCGGCCCTGCGCCGGCTTTGTTGTTTTTAGTAAAATGAAATCATCCCCCGCTTCAATAAAATTCTTTCTTATCGCTGTTATATTATCTGCCTTACTTTACTCACCATTTATTCTGGATATTACGTTTCTTCCCAGGCTATTAATTTTTGGGTTATTTGCTTTCTTAAGCTTTTTTGCCATCAACAGAGGTACCTTTCAAAAAAAACTGAACCTTGACATAGTCAAAATTTCATATCTGGCATACTTCATTTTCTGCTGCGCCTCCATCAGCTGGGCTCATAACCGTTCCGAAGCCTTCTTAGAATGCTGTCGAGTATTAATTGGCTTAACAGCATTTGCATTAACTGTTCATTCATACTTTACTAACAAAGAGTTTTTTTTCAAAGTACTTTTCAGGTTTTCTATTGTTTTAGTTTTTATAGGAGCTGCTGTTGCTGCGTACCAGTTCACCAGCTTCAGACATGGGGAAAAAGATGCCTTGTATGTTATTACAGGAATTAACGGGCACAAAAACCTTTATACCAGTTTTCTTTTTTTGAATTTGTTCTTTCTGTTATACGCGTTTAATGGTTTTAAAGGTTTGTGGAAAGTTTTAAGTATTATAGCAATTAGCCTTTCGCTGGTTATATTAATAGCTTTAAAAACCAAAGCCGTTTGGTTAGGTTCCATAGCAGCTATTACCAGTGCGGGTTTATTATATCTGGCATTCAAAAAAAACAAACATTATAAAGGCAATTTTTTTATTCCATTACTGTCTACTCTTGTAATCGTTAATTTATTTATTGTTTTAGCGCTGCGGCCAATAATCAGCAAGGGAATAAATCGTGAGCGATTAAAGGGCAATTCAACTGAAAAAATAGAATTAGACAACGAACGACTTGTGCTTTGGAATAAAACCTATGATATGTTTAAAAAACATCCTGTAACAGGAGTCGGAGCCGGCAACTGGCAAATCTATCTTCCTGATGAAACCTTAACAGATCTGTGGCGCGCTGAAGAACTTAATTATACATTTCAAAGACCTCATAATGATTTGCTTTGGATACTTTCTGAAACAGGGCTTATTGGCCTTAATCTTTTTATGGTATTTATTATATCCCTTTTAATAATGATCTTGCGAAAAATGCAGAGTATCTCCGCTAACTTACCCGCATTCAGACTAATTCTGACATTCGCTTTTATTGCCGGATTTCTTGTTATCTCTTTCTTCGATTTTCCAAAAGAACGAATTGAGCATCTTGTTTTGTTTAATATTATATGCGGTATTACTTATAGCCAAACGAAAGATCAGTTTTCATTTTCTTTGAGGTTCCCCTCAAAAATTTTCATTTACGGAGCCCTGTTAACTTTAATTTTTTCTCTTTTGATTACCACTTTACGCTATAAGGGCGAGTTCTATACCCGTAAAATGTATGATAGCAAGTTCAATGGCTTGACTCCACATGTTATTAGCCTAGCCAGTGAAGCTGAAAGTTTTGCTTATTCAATTGATCCTACTTCTATTCCCCTGGCCTGGTATTCTGGGAATGCATATGCTTCTCTTAATAATTGGAGTAAAGCGAAAGAAGAACTATTAAGGGCGTACAGATTTGCACCTTATAACCGAAATGTTCTTAACGATCTTGCTTCGGCATGCGCGATGAATAAAGAAAATGAACTGGCAAAAAAATATTATATGGAAGCCACCAGAATCAGTCCCCGCTTTGATGAACCAAAACTTAATCTTGCTGCAATTTATATACAGGAAAAAAATTATGAGAAGGCCGGTGAATGTTTAAAAAGCCTAATGCACGATTCGGAAAGACGAACAAATTACCAACGTATTGTTGACGCGTTCTTAAAGCCCAATCAATAAGGATTTAGCCAAACTGTTTTACGTCTGCAGCGGAAATTTCTTTACCGCCAAGTATGATCAGGCGCTCTATGACATTTCTGAATTCCCGGATATTTCCAGGCCAGCTTCGCGCCTGCAGAGCTTTTACAGCTTCAGGTAAAATTGCTTTTTTAGAAATTCCCATTTCTTCGCAGATCATTTCAATAAAATAACCGGCCAGCAATGGAATATCCTCTTTCCTGTCATCAAGCGATGGAACATGAATTGGAATAACATTTAAACGATGAAACAAATCTTGTCTGAAATTTTCCTTTTGTATTTCTTTTTCCAGATCTTTATTAGTAGCTGCAATTACCCTCACATTCACTTTAATTTCTTTATCTCCCCCTACCCTTGTTATTTTATTTTCCTGAAGAGCGCGTAAAACTTTTGCCTGGGCGCTCAGGCTCATATCACCTATTTCATCCAAAAACAAGGTTCCGCCTTCGGCCAGTTCAAATTTTCCTTTACGTTGAGCCACCGCGCTAGTAAATGAACCTTTTTCATGACCGAATAATTCACTTTCAATTAATTCCGATGGTATTGCCGCGCAATTTACTTCAACAAGCGGACCGTTAGCGCGATTACTTTTTTCATGCAGCCATTTTGCCACAAGTTCTTTACCACTGCCATTGCTTCCTGTAATTAAAACCTTTGCGTCCGTTGGAGCAACTTTTTCAATCATGTCCTTTATAGCCTGTATTGCAGGTGAATTACCGATCATGTCCACAGTGCGGGTAATTTTCTTTTTGAGAACTTTTGTTTCAGTAACAAGTTCGCTTTTTTCAAGAGCATTTCTTACACTCACCAGTAAACGGTTAAGGTCGATAGGTTTTGCCAGATAATCATACGCACCTTTCTTTACAGCATCTACCGCGGTTTCAATTGTACCATGTCCGCTCATCATGATGATGGCGCTTTGAATATTGTTCTCAATAAGTTTTTGGAGAAGTTCTATTCCATCCAACTTTGGCATTTTAATATCGCTGAGAATAACATCGTAATTATTTTTTAAGGCCATATTTAAAGCCATGTTACCTTCTTCAGCTTCTTCTACCTGGTGTTTTTCAAATTCTAATATCTCTTTAATAGAGCGGCGAATTGCCTTTTCATCATCTATTACAAGAATTTTTGCCATACGTATATTTTACAATTTTAGTTAAGCCTGTTTACCAAAAAAATCAAGCAAGGCCCCTTCTTTTAAAGAGTAAACAGAAACCCGCATTTTATTAAGTTTTAATTCCTCTAAAACGAAATCAATCATAATGCAGGAAATTACTATCATATCAAATCTCATTGGCGCAAGGCCTTTAATATTTTTTCGTTCTTCAAGAGTGCTGCATTTAACAAGAGTTGATATCCTGTTATAATCACCAATATTTATATCATATCCGGTCTTTTCCTTTGTTAACGGCTCCCCTCCCAGTTCTCCATGAATCATTTCCACCACGGAATCAAAAGCACCGGATGATCCAATCAATTCCACGGGTTTAAACTCCAATACTTTTCCGAATAAAGGAGAAAGATTTACCTTAAGATAATTTCTCATCGCCGCCACTTCATCTTCCGTAACAGGACTTGAAGGATCAAATTTGTCGAGTAACCTTGCCGCACCGAGATTATAACTTTGTTTCCAGTATACTGTACAATTATCAGCAAGAATAAATTCTGTGCTTCCACCGCCAATATCCATAATCAGAGAAATATCATCTGTCATTTGAAGAGCCTCTCTGTTTCCGAGATAAATCAACTCAGCTTCGCGATCTCCATCAATAACCTCTATATTAATATCGAGCTGATCCCTAACCTCGCGAACAAAATCGTTTCCATTTCTTGCATCACGAATTGCAGAAGTACCAAAAACCAGAAGCTGATCAACATTGTGGTTGTCCACATACTGCCTGAACTTTTTCAAGGCCGAAATCCCCCTGTTAAACGGGACTTCAGCAATAAAACCCTCATTTATAGCGCCTTCGCCAAGTTTTACCGGCAATCGGGTGTTAAATACCTTGTGGTATTTCCCCCGTTCGGGCGTATCCACGATTAAAAGGTTAAAGGTATTTGTACCACAATCTATAACTGCAAGTCTCACTTTTTAAAGATACAGTAAAAATTAGCTAATTTCTTTTGTTTTATTGGGGGAAAATTATATTTTTATATTCTAACAAACACAAAAAAATGAGAAAAATTTTACTTGCGTTATGCTTAAGCATAAGCGTGCCCTTTTTAAATGCTCAAACAGTTTACAATGATTATCAGGATGGTTTGATTTACGTGAAATTTAATTCAGGCTCCATCAAGCATCTGGATAAAGAAAATCCCAACAATATTCCTCTTTCAAAATTTACCGGGTTAGGAAAAGTTTTTTCCAAATATGGAGTTACCAAAGCATATAAACCGTTTTATCAGGCAAATGACGACGCCCGTCTGCCTTACATCTTAAGATTTGTTTTCACACAAAAAAGTAAAGTTGATGAGTTAATAAAGGATTTGGCAGCCCTGAATGGGATTGAATATGCCGAAAAAGTGCCAATGACTAAAACCTGCGCGACCCCTAACGATCCTTCGTATGGATCGCAACCATTCCTTACCCAAATTAACGCGCCAAATGCCTGGAACATATTTAATGGAAATTCAAACATTACAGTTGCTATTGTAGACAACGCGGTTATGTGGACCCATACTGATCTTGTTGCCAACACATATACCAATGCCGTGGAAGCGGCAGGTACAACTGGTGTAGATGATGACGCTAATGGATATGTTGATGATATTAATGGTTACGACGTTGCCGACGGAGATAACAATGCTGTGCCAAGCAACACAGCGATGAGCCACGGAACACATTGCGCGGGCATTGCAGGCGCCAGGACCAATAACGCCGGGGGAATAGCCTCTATCGGTTGGAATCTTAAGGTAATTCCTGTTAAATGTTCTTTTAACACCAGTGGTACTACAACAGTTGACAATGGATATGGTGGGATTATTTATGCCGCTAAATGCAAAGCCCGTGTTATTTCATGTTCATGGGGAGGAACGGGAAGCGCTGCAGCAGAACAAACTGTTATTGATTATGCCTGGAATAAAGGCTGCATTATTGTTGCCGCCGCTGGAAATAGCGGTATTAACACGCCTCATTATCCCGGCGCATACAACAATGTTTATTGTGTAGCTTCTGTAAACGGCAGCAACGTTAAATCATCATTCTCAAATTTTGGAACTACTACTAATGCCTGGGTTGATATTGCCGCGCCGGGTGAAAACATTTTAAGTACTGTGCCAAATTCAGGAACAGGCGCATATCTGCAACAATCCGGCACATCAATGGCTACTCCCCTTGTTGCGGGACTTTGCGGGTTAATGCTTTCCAAGTGTTCATTCATGACCCAAACAGATGTAATCAACTGCATTAACACAACCGCCGCAAATATTTATACTATCGCGGCAAATTCAGGATATTCCACCAATCAACAACTGGGCAAGGGAAGAATAGAAGCCTTTGCTGCTATGAATTGCGCCGCAGGTTTTTTAACCATGCCGCCGGTAGCCAATTTCTTTACTCTAACTCGGGTTACTTGTCCTAATACTCCGGTTATTTTCCAGGACAGCTCGCTTTATGCTCCTACCAACTTCACGTGGACGTTCCAAAGCGGTACGCCTGCTACGTCAACTTCTTCTGCACCAACCGTACAATGGGCCACAGCAGGAACATATTCTGTTGGATTAACAGTTGCCAATGCCAATGGAAGTAACTCTATTACAAAAGTTTCTTATGTAACAGTTACCAATCCTATTGCTCTGCCGTTAATTGAAGGGTTTCAGACTTTACCTTTCCTTCCAAACAACTGGACCTCTTACAATATCGGAAACGACAATGTTTTCTGGGACAGGAAAACGGGCGTTGGAGGGTTTACAGTAGCTGCTTCCGCAGCCTGCGCTCGTTTTGATAATTACAATATTGACGCGAGTGGCGAAAGGGACGAAATGCGAACCCCAAAATATATTTTCACCAACGTTGCTTCCGCAAGATTAAGGTTTGATGTTGCTTACCGTCCTTATGACAATCAATATTCAGATACGCTTCATGTGAAGCTTTCTACGAATTGCGGGTCCAGCTGGACAAGCATTTATCTTAAAGGAGGAAGCACACTCGCTTCAATTGCAGGAACCCAGCAGGCTAGCCAGTTTGTTCCTACAGCCACTCAATGGAGAAGAGACAGTGTGGATATTTCAGCTCTTTCTGCAGGCCAGGGAAATGTGATGATGAGCTTTATTAACCGCGGCTGGTACGGTCAGGCATTATATGTTGACAACATCAATCTTGCATTCCCTACTCCTACCGCTAATTTTAACTCACCAACTTCTGTATGTATAGGAGCCGCTGTAACTATGACAAATACAACAGCTGGAGCCGCTTCATACACCTGGAGTTTTCCGGGAGGAAGTCCTGCTACGTCTAATGCCACTAATCCAGGTGTAACATACAACACGGCCGGAGTGTATACAATTACTGTTAATTCTCAGAACGGAACCTCATATGCTTCCACAACAAAAACAATTAACGTTACCAGCGGTACAGCTATTTCGGTTAACACGCCAACAGTTTGTCAGGGAAGCGCAGCATTACTTACAGCGTCTGGCGCAAGCACTTATACCTGGAGTACCGGACCAAATACTTCAACGCTTTCAGTTAGTCCTTCTACAACCACAACTTATACAGTAAACGGAACAAATGCCGGATGTATAAGTTCAAAAATCGCGACAGTGGTTGTTAATCCTACTCCGAATGTTACCGTTAACAATCAAACAATTTGCCCCGGAGGTACTGCCACTATTACAGCGAGCGGTGCAAGCACTTACTCCTGGAGTACAGGATTTACGGGTAATCCTTTAACTGTTTCTCCTGCTTCCAATACTACATATTCAGTTACAGGAAATAGCCTAGGCTGTGTGAATACTAAAACTGTAAGTGTTACAGTTGGATCCTCTTTATCTGTATTAATCACACCAAGTCAGTCAACAGTATGTGCTTCGGGCGCAGCAACCCTTACAGCAAGTGGCGCAGCATCATATACCTGGAATACAGGATCCAACGCGGTTTCAATTGTTGTTAATCCTACTGCAACAGCAACATACTCTGTTGTTGGTTCTAACGGAGCCTGTAACGGAAATAATACTACTACAATGACAGTTGTTACTGCACCGTCAATGAGTTTAAATGCTAGCCCTTCTTATTCTATTTGTCAGGGAAACACAACAACATTAACCGCGTCAGGCCCGTATACGTCATATGTATGGACGGCGCCTACTGTAACCGCATCATCTATCTCAGTAAGTCCTTCAACAAATACTTCATACACCGTTACAGCAAATGGCACAGGTGGATGCACAACAAACAGTGTGATTTCAATTTCTGTTAATCCAAATCCTACAGCTGCAACCAGCAATACACAAGCAACCTGCGGCACCTGCCCTGATGGAGCAATTGATGTTACAGTATCAGGTGGAAACTCTCCTTATACCTATACCTGGATGCCAGGATCAAATAACACAGCTTATGTGTTTGGTATGGTACCGGGTTGTTACACAGTGAACATTACTGATGCTAACCAGTGTATAACTCAATCAACTACCTGTGTAGGATTTCCGACTGGCATTAATTCCATCACCATCGGAAATGAATTACTAATCTATCCAAATCCTGCACAAACCATTGTAACAATCGATTATAAAGGCATTATCTTCTCTTATTCATTATATAATAATTTAGGCCAACTGATTATTGAACAAAAAAATAATTCTAATAGTGCCATAATTATGGTTAATGAACTTGCAAAAGGTGTATATACACTTGTTATAGAAAATGAAAAAGAAAAAATCAGAAAGAAACTGATATTAGAATAATTCGAATTAAAAAATAAAAAAGGCGATCAATAATGGTCGCCTTTTTTTTGTATCCTTATTGTGAGTGAACTCCGAATGAACCGTTAATTGCAATCTGTACCATAAACGAAATCCACTGCATATTCATGCAATAATTTTAAACTTCCATTCTTGTTTTCGGAATTAGCGACAGATCGCTGAATTCCTTTTTAAGAAATTTGTAATATGCCGTAACGCCTATCATTGCAGCATTATCCGTACAGTATTCGAACCTTGGAATAAAAGTTTTAATGCCTAATTCATCCTCCATATCCTTTACTCTTTCACGTAATTCACTGTTTGCTGAAACCCCTCCGGCAATGGCAAGTTGCTTTATCCCAGTTTCGTTTATCACTTTCTTAACATTTTTTAAAAGTGTGGTTATAAGGTGGTGCTGGTAGGACGCACAAATATCGTTAAGATTTTCTGACACAAAATTTGCGTTCTTTTGTACCTGATTCTGGATAAAATATAAAAAGGAAGTTTTAATTCCACTAAAGCTGTAATCGTGCCCGGGAACGTTAGTATGAGCGAATTTAAATTTATTTTTATCACCCACCTTTGCATACTTGTCAATTAAGGGGCCGCCGGGATAAGGTAAACCAAGTATTTTTGCAGCCTTATCAAAAGCCTCCCCTACAGCATCATCAATTGTTTTTCCAATTAATTCAAAGCTTAAATGATCATTAACTTTTACAATCTGTGTGTGTCCGCCACTAACCGTTAAACAGATAAAAGGAAAATCCGGGAAATCCTGAACACTTTCCTTTTCCTGGATAAAATGAGCCAGGATATGCCCCTGCATGTGATTCACACAAATAAGTGGAATTTTTAGCGCCAGAGCCAGTGACTTGGCAAACGATAATCCAACAAGCAAACTTCCCATTAAACCCGGCCCTGAAGTAACAGCAATAACATTAATATCTTTTAGTTGAACTTGTGCCTGCTTCAGAGCAGCATCAACAACAGGAACAATGTTTTTTTGATGATCGCGACTTGCAAGTTCAGGAATTACTCCGCCATATTTTTCATGGATACTTTGATTGGCTGTAACGTTTGACAACACTTTATTGTTCAGTAATATTGCGCAGGAAGTATCATCGCAACTACTTTCAATAGCAAGAGTATATATATTTAATTTTTGCAATTTTTAAAGTACCGGTCTGTATTTTTGGCTTATCTTTATAAAGCCTAGGGCCTATGTTCCGCAAAATTACGAGAATATTACTAAAATCAACCGGCATTCTTTTGTTGCTCGTAATATTAATGGCTGTAACACTATACTTCGCTATTCAATCTTACAGTTTTCAAACCTGGCTTGGAAAAAAAGCGGGAGAGTATTTTTCTGAGGAACTAAAAACTACAATCTCAATCGATAAAATTGAGTTGGATTTTTTTAAGAGCGCCAGGCTTCAGGGAGTATTAATAGCCGATCGGCATCGCGACACGCTCCTTAAAGGCGACATTTTGGTTACTATCAAAAATCTGAATTACAAACAAAAAAGATTGGTTCTTGAAAAGATTACACTAAATAATGTTTCGGCAAAACTTATTAAATACAAAGGAGATTCAACCTTAAACTATCAATTTTTGTATGATTATTTTGCGGGAACTGAGACTAAAAAAGACACTTCAAAAGGATGGGACGTAAAGCCGGGGGATCTTATTATGGAAAACCTTGGATTTATTTATAAAGATGAAAACAAAGACACGAGGGTTTCATCGAATATGAATTTCAATTATCTTTCTTTCAGTAATACTTTTGGAAAGGTATCTGAGCTGAATATTACCGGCGATACAATTTACGCGAATATCACCGGATTTAGAACACGCGAGCAGTGCGGCTTTGAATTAAGTAATCTAACTACAACCGCAAAAATCAACGACCATGAATTATTACTAAAAGAGTTAGTGCTTAAAACTCCACGCACCTACGTAAAAGGCGAGGTAAACTTTACCTACAATCATTGGGATGATTATTCAGACTTTATTAATAAAATAACTATACGCTCCGAGCTAAAAGACAGTACTAAAGTAAGTTTTACGGATATAGCGGCTTTTACAAGCGAGTTAAACGGACTGAATAAAACAGTATATCTTTCAGGAAAAGTGCGCGGGCCGGTTAGCGACCTCAGCCTGAGCAATTTTTATCTTTCTTATGGGAATTACACACGGTTCAGGGGAAACTTAACCCTAACCGGCCTGCCGGATTTTTCTACCAGTTACCTCCACTTCGACGCGAAGGAAATTTCCACCAATTATAAAGATCTTAATGAAACTCCTGCTTATCCGTTTTCTGAAGGAAAAATGATGGAACTGCCTGTTCAGTTGAAATCACTTGGCACCATTTCCTACAAAGGAAAGTTTGACGGATTTATGAATGACTTTACAACATATGGTTCATTTAAAACCGGCCTTGGCGGCGCGGTTACCGACCTGCGCGTGAAACTTGGCGACAAACCGGACGACATCTCTTATTCAGGAAAACTAAAAACCACGAACTTTAACATCGGCGCCCTGGGAGGAATACAAGGATTAAACGCTTTATCGCTTAATACCGAAATAAAAGGGAAAGGAATTTCAATAAATTCAATGGACGTAGATATGGAAGGACAAATTCTGAATCTGCACTACAATAATTACGATTATAAAGACATTGTATTGAACGGAAGTATAAAGCAGAAAGTGTTTAACGGATTACTGGTGAGTAAAGATCCAAACGCGGATTTCGACTTTAATGGAAGCATCAGCTTTAAAACTAAAGTTCCGCAAATGGATTTTATTTCCACTGTAAATAACATTGATCTTAAAAAACTGAATTTCACCAAAGAAGATGCGCAGTTGTCTACTCAGATATTAATAATATTAAACGGCGATAATATTAATAACCTTACAGGTACAATCAACTTTGATAATACCATTTACAAGAATGCTGAAAAAGAATATAAGTTCAGCACTTTTGATCTTAAGCTTGAACAGGAAACTGCAATTAAAAAAATTGTGGTAAACTCAAGTTATTTTAATCTGGCAATTGACGGGAAGTTTAATATTACCAATATGCCGGGAGCCATTAACCAATTTTTAAATTCATATTATCCGGCATTCTTCCAAAAGAATAAAGGAAGAACAACTTATACCGATGCGCTTAAATTTCAACTCACGGTTAAAAAGTTTGATGTAATCAGAGAATTGTTTGTGAAAAATTTAATGCTCAGTCCGCAAACAGTTGTCAATGGTGATTTTGATGTCTCTAAAAACCTCTTCAATATTACTTCAAAATCAGATTCAATTCGCGTGGGAGGAATAAAATTTCATAATAATGTGGTAGAATCATATTCTCAGAACAATAAAATAAACCTTGTATTTAAAGGCAGCGACATCCAACTGGCCGACAGTTTAAAGCTTCCGAATTATTTTATGTACCTGGTTTCAAAAAACCAGGACACTAAGTTTAATTTGGAATGGGATAATAAAATAAAACCACAGAACGCTGGTAAAATTGCCGGAAAGGTTTCGTTTGTAAATAAACAAGCAACATTCAATCTCGATAAATTTTTCATAACCGGAAGAGATACTACCTGGAACATGACTGTTTCAAATCCGGGCAAAATTGATAGTTCGGGAAGTATTATTGTGAACCCTCTTTTGTTTACCAATAACAATCAAAAAATAGGAATCGGAGGGGCATTATCTGACAGACTTGGTGATAGCCTGCTAATTCAAATGGACAGCCTTGTTTTACAACAGTTTAATCCTTTACTGAAAATGATTGGCCTTGAACTGGAAGGTACAATGAATGGTAAGGCAACATTATTTAAGCACGAAAAACATTTCGCATTTGGCAGTCATTTTGATTTTGAAAGCTTTAAACTCAACAAAAACCTTCTTGGTCATGTGTCTGTTAATACAAGTTATAATCCGGCCGAACAAAGCATTCTTTTGGATGGTTATTCCTCTCTCGGCCTGATGGGATTAGAGCAAATGGGCAATAAAAACATTTCATTCAAAGGTTTTTACTACATGAATAAAAAGGAAGAAAGCCTTGATATAGATTTTAATTGTTCGCCTGCTAACCTGCGTTTACTGAATCCATTTGTTGAAGGCATACTTACCATAAATAACGCTTTTGTTGTGGGCGATGGAAAAATTCATGGCTCACCAGATAATATCAAAGTAGATGGCAAACTTAAACTGGTAAGCAGTGAGATTAAAGTTGATTACACTAATGTAACCTATAACATGAGCGGACTGATTGAGATTATGCCAGATCAGATACGTTTCAGCGATGTGCTGATGAAGGAAAAAAACGGAAATGGTAATGGAAAAGCCGTTCCAACAGGAACCATTAACGGAAACATTTTCCATAATAATTTTAAACGAATACAGTTGGATTATGATATTACTTACCGGGAGATGCTTGTGCTTAATACAACAGCAAAGGAAAACAAAACATTTTACGGAAAAATTTATGGCACAGGTAATATTGGAATCTGGGGCTTTTTAAACAACCTGCACATGCAGGTACGTGATACAACAACCAAGGGATCTAAATTTATACTTCCTTTGGATGGCCCCGAGGAAGTTGAGGAAGATGACTTTATAACTTTTGTAAAGAAAGATACAGTAAAAGTAAAACCAGATGAACCATTGACAGGGTTTGACCTGGACATGTATATTAATGCCACACCCGATGCTCAGATGCAAATAATACTCGACAGTAAATCAGGCGATGTTCTTAATGTTCAGGGAATGGGAGATCTGAATCTTCGGATAAGCACACTCGGTAAATTTGAAATGCTCGGAGATTACTTTATCACTAACGGCGATTACCTATTTACACTTGAGAATGTGGTAAATAAAAAGTTTGATATCGAAGCTGGAAGTAATATCTCCTGGAGTGGAGATCCATTAGCCGCCAATATTGACGTAACAACAAGTTACAGGCAAAGGGCTTCTGTTGCCCCTTTACTTAATGATACAACAGGAGCTTATAAAGGGCGCTTTCCGGTGGATTGCAAATTAAAAATTACCAATAAATTATTTTCTCCCATAATTAATTTCGCAATTGATTTTCCTACTGTTGATGCTACCGCTAAAGCCCGTATCAATAACATTCTGAGCGATGAAGCAGAACTGAACCGCCAGGTTTTTTCATTTTTATTATTCAGAAGTTTTGTTACACCACAAATATATAATAACAACAGTGGCGGGGTAACTGCAGGAAACGCGGCAGCTTCAACCGGTAGTGAAATGCTCAGTAACCGTTTAAGCTCTTTCCTTAATAGTTATGTTGGCAACGTAACAGGACTTGGAGATCTTGAGCTTGGTGTAAATTATCGTCCTGGTTCGCAAAACAATGGGGATGCTGTTGACCTTGCGTTGAGCAAACAATTATTTAATAATAAAGTTTCCATCGATGGAAATTTTGGAGTGAACAACAATACCAATGGAACAACAAAAAACTCCAGTGGAATTATTGATGTAAATATTGAATACAAACTAACTGATGATGGACGCTATCGCGTAAAAGGATTTAACCGCAGCAACGACACCAAACAAATAACAACAATGGGCGGTCCTTATACACAAGGAATAGGATTGTTTTACAGGGAAGAATTTGAAACCGTTAATCAGTTATTTCAGAGATACCTGGATAAGTTTAAGAAAAAGGAACCAACCGCAACTCCTTGATTATTTAATATTGCAGTTTGTTGTTGCTGAAACACCACCCGATGAAGTGGTACCGTTATTGGTTAGCAGATTCATGTAAGTAGCGTTAATATTATATGCCTCGTTTTCGCAAACACCTTCGGCCTGTTTTTTGGTCATTTTCTTATCCATTGGCGCTGTTTTTGAGGTGTAATAATCCTGGCCAGAGCTATATTTAATAGTTGTACCACAGCTACAATCGTATTGTTTCTTGCAGGATGCAAGAGCAAAAATCATACAGATACTTATAATCGTTTTCATCCGGTTTTATTTTACGAGACATTCAGTTGTAATAGATTCACCTGGTTCTAACGGATATTTTCCATTATCAGTCCAGCCATTTGTAAGATTGGTTTGTATTGCAGTTTGCTGATGCGCACAAGCTGCAGTTGCTTGCTTTTTAGTCAGTTTCTGATCCATTGCGCTTTTGTCGCCCGGAAAAATTTCAGTAGCATAAGAAGTTGGAGAATTTTTATACGTGAGTGTTGTATTACAGGAACAAGTGTAAATTTTTTTTACAGGACATACATAATGCAACAAGTCCTAGTAGTGCAAAGGTCTTTTTCATCTCGAGGGATTTTCAGCAAAACTAACAAAGTAAAAACCAAAACACAAATTATTTCAGAGTATCTTTATTAATCCATTCTTCTAACTGATACTGGTTAAGCTCAAAATAATCGACCTTTTTTACTACAATACCATTATCTATATAATAAATCCGCGGAAGATGAGCAGATGCCAACTGAATAAAAGTTTTCCCTAAACAAAATGAATATGGAATATTATCGGCTTTGGTATCTTCCAAAAATGGAACCAGATTTTCTTTATCGCCGTTTAAAACAAAATAAATTGAAATATCCTTATTGTTTTTTTTAATCAAACGAAATTTTCGCGCTGCAATTCTACAATGCGGACAGGTTAAACTAAGGAAAGAAAGAACATGCTTACCCTTTCTCAACTCTACTTTTGGCACCTCAACTTTCGAAGAATCTTCAGGTTCATATAACATATTAAGCTCAAGAGGGTAGTTAACTTTCTCATCCAGATTATTTGAAGTATAGGCATAATCAATTGGGTTTATTATTAATGGAACCATTAAAACCGTAACGCCAATAAAAGAACTAAACATTATATTGTACTTTAGTTTCCAGCCCTCGTAAAAGAAATAAACGAACAGTGCAGCCACAATCATGACAATATTTTTTATAATAGCCTGAAGAGGTGTCATTTTTAAATGCTCCCCAAAGCAACCACAATTGCCGTTATTGCCGCTTATAATTATCTGAATTGTAAGATATATTATAAAAAATACCAGTAAGCCAATAGTAAATGGAAGGGTAAATTTTTTAAGGTTGTAATTCAGGATCAGCAAAACTCCAAGAAAAAACTCAAACCCAATAAGGACTCTTGCGATGACAGGAGCGGTATACCAATTGGCAATGCCTACATCAACAAAAGTAAATTCAAAAGTTTCAATTACCGGAAGCAGCTTGGTATATCCTGAATAAATAAAAATTAAACCAAGAGCAATTGAAATTAAGATAGCCGTTATTCTGATAAAAATCTTCAAGCTCACAAAGATAGATAAATATTTTTCTGCTTTCGTTAAGTAGAGAGTTAGTACTTCAGCCGATTAAATGTGATTTAATATTTTTTACAATTACAGAGTAAGAAAAAAAAATTGAGAACTTTTTTATCCAGAAATAAAAAAACCCCGGCAAACTGCCAGGGTTTGTATTACGTTTGAAAAAGGATTAACCCAAATACTGTTGCAATAACTTACTGCGGCTGCTGTGACGCAAACGACGAATAGCCTTTTCTTTAATCTGACGTACCCGCTCGCGGGTAAGATCAAATTTATCACCAATCTCTTCAAGAGTTAAGCCATGATTTAAACCTATTCCAAAGAACAACTTCACAACATCACGCTCTCTTTCAGTTAAGGTGCTTAATGCTCTGTCAATCTCCCGGCTTAAACTTTCGTTCATTAAACCGTTATCAGCTTTTGGCGAGTCAAAGTTAACTAACACATCAAGCAGGCTGCTTTCTTCACCGTTAGCAAAAGGTGCATCCATACTCACATGGCGACCGCTAACTTTCATAGTATCACTTACCTTATCAATAGGAAGATCAAGAATATCGGCAAGCTCTTCGGCACTTGGTTCACGCTCGAATTCCTGCTCAAGTTTACTGTAAGCTTTATTGATTTTGTTTAATGAACCAACCTGGTTAAGTGGTAAACGTACAATACGTGATTGCTCTGCCAAAGCCTGAAGGATACTCTGACGAATCCACCAAACGGCATACGAAATGAATTTAAAACCGCGTGTTTCATCAAAACGACGTGCAGCTTTAATTAAACCTAAATTTCCTTCATTAATAAGATCAGGCAAACTTAAACCCTGGTTCTGGTACTGTTTAGCAACAGACACAACGAAACGTAAATTAGCACGGGTTAATTTTTCAAGGGCACGTTGGTCACCGTCCTTTATCTTTTTCGCTAATATTACTTCTTCTTCTGCCGTTATGAGTTCTTCCCGGCCAATCTCCTGGAGATACTTGTCTAATGATGCACTTTCACGATTGGTAATGGATTTGGTAATTTTTAGCTGTCTCATTCTATTCTGTTAAGGTGGTGTGTGTAATTGATTTGCAAAATTACTAAAAAAATGGTAATTTTTAGTGATTTCAACTAGTTATAACGGTTTTCGTGCCAAAAAGTTTCAATCTAAAAGATTTTAGTTAAATATTAAGGGGGTTTCTGTCTTCACAGCGTATTTTCCGGTGATGAGTGGATTTGTACAGGTGGATGCGTCCAAAAAAGCAGCATCGGCATAATTTTTAGTTGATTAGGGGCAGTGAAGAGAACGTTAAAAGCCAAAAGCATAAATTTCCTATCTTCGCGTTTCGATTTTTTAAACCTTATGGATTCTAATAAAGTACGGCAAACATTTTTGGATTTTTTTAAAAGCAAAGGGCACCATATAGTACCAAGTGCTCCCATGGTTGTTAAGGGAGATCCTACCCTTATGTTCAATAACAGCGGTATGGCTCCTTTTAAGGATATTTTTCTGGGAAACTCTCCAATTAAATATCCAAGAGTAGCCGATACTCAAAAATGCCTGCGCGTTAGCGGAAAACATAACGATCTAGAAGAAGTGGGTGTTGATACTTATCACCATACTATGTTTGAAATGCTTGGTAACTGGAGCTTTGGCGACTATTTTAAAAAAGAAGCCATAGCATGGGCATGGGAACTTTTAACCGATGTTTATAAAATAGATAAAGACCGCCTGTATGTAACAGTATTTGAAGGCAGTAAAGAAGAAGGACTTGCATTTGATCAGGAAGCTTACGATACATGGAAGCAGTTTATTAACGAAGACAGGATTTTAAACGGAAATAAGAAAGATAACTTCTGGGAAATGGGCGACATGGGACCATGCGGACCATGCTCTGAAATTCATTACGATGGAAGAAGTGATGAAGAAAGAAAAAAAGTTAGCGGTGCTTCGCAGGTAAATAAAGATAATCCTCAGGTAATTGAAATCTGGAATAATGTATTCATGGAGTTTGAGCGCAAAGCAGATGGCTCGCTGATAAAGCTTCCAAAACAACACGTTGATACCGGTATGGGCTTCGAACGCCTGGTACGTGTGTTACAGGGAAAACAAAGTAATTATGATACAGATGTGTTCATGCCACTTATTCATAAAATTGAAGAACTAAGCGGACTGCGGTATGAACCACAAAACGAAGATCAACATAAAAAGCAAAAGGACATTAACATTGCAATGCGTGTTATTGCCGATCATATCCGCACAATTTCTTTTAGTATTGCCGATGGACAGTTGCCTGGAAATACCGGAGCAGGTTATGTGATCAGAAGGATTTTACGTCGCGCGATTCGTTATGGTTACCAAACCTTAAACCTTAAGGAACCATTCATGTTCAGAATTGTTCCTACCCTTGCACACCAAATGGGCGGCGCTTTTCCTGAACTTAACACCCAGAAGATTTTAATTGAAAAGGTAATTAAGGAAGAAGAACAGTCGTTTTACAAAACCCTGGATATTGGTTTAAAGCGTATCGACCAGGTTTGTATTGATACCAATTCAGCTAACAAAAAAATAATAGACGGTAAGATAGTTTTTGAATTATATGACACTTTCGGTTTCCCTGTTGATCTTACTTCGTTAATTGCCCGTGGTTATAATCTCAGCATTGATGAAAAAGGTTTTGAAAAGTATCTCGAAGAGCAAAAAAACCGTTCACGCGCGGCTACCGCGATAGATACCGAAGACTGGATTTACGTTGAGGAAAATAAAAAACTGATAGAGAATCAGGAAAAAGAAACAGACTTTATAGGATATGAAGAAACTGAATGTGAAGCATATATTGTACGTTTCAGAAAAGTAAAGGCAAAAAATAAAGAGCAATTTCATCTTGTACTTAACAAAACGCCTTTCTATGCCGAAAGCGGCGGACAGGTGGGCGATTCAGGGGTCCTTGAAAATGTAAATGAAAAAATATTAATTAACGACACAAAAAAAGAAAGCGGTGTTATCATCCACTTCACCGACAAATTACCTGAGAAATTAAACACAGCGTTTACTGCTAAAGTTAATCGTGAAAAACGCTTGAGCATTACAAATAACCACTCTGCTACTCACCTGCTCCACGCCGCGTTGCGTCAGGTTTTAGGAACTCATGTTGAGCAAAAAGGAAGTTTAGTGAATGACGAATATTTACGTTTTGATTTTTCGCATTTTGCAAAAATAACCGATGAAGAGATTGAGCAGATTGAAAAAATTGTGAATACAAAAATTCGTGAAAATATTAAAAGCGACATCCGCCTGATGAATATTGAAGATGCAAAAAAAACCGGCGCCATGGCTTTGTTTGGTGAGAAATATGGCGATGTTGTGCGTGTTGTTACATTCGATAAAAATTATTCAATAGAACTTTGCGGAGGTTGCCATGTTCCTGCAACCGGACAGATTGGTTATTTCAAAATTGTCTCTGAAGGAGCTGTTGCTGCTGGGATTAGAAGAATTGAAGCGATAACTTCGGCAAAGGCAGAAGAATATTTCCATGAACAGGAACGTCTTATCCACGAAGTAAAAAACCTGCTTAAAAATCCTAAAGATCTTGTGAAAAGTGTTTCAGGATTAATTGAAGAAAAACATGATCTTGAAAAACAATTGCAATCCCTCTTAAAAGAAAAAGGTCAGGAAATTAAAAAACAAATTCTCTCTTCAATTGAAAAACGTGGGGACATAAATTTTGTTGTTAAGCAGATTACTTTTGACAGCGCGGACGAAATAAAGAACATTCTCTTTGAATTAAAAAATGAGGTTCAGAATCTTTTTTGTATTGTGGCAGCAGAAATTAAGGGAAAACCAAGCATATCTGTAATCATTAGCGATAATCTGGTTAAGGAAAAAAATCTGGATGCCGGTAAAATTGTTCGCGAACTGGCAAAAGAGATCAAGGGAGGCGGTGGTGGCCAGTCATTCTATGCACAGGCCGGGGGATCTGACTTAATTGGATTGAAAACAGTTATTCAAAAGGCCCAGATCCTGGCATGATTCTTGACATAACCCTAAAACATAATTAATTGATTAACAGTCAATTAATATGAATACATCTATCTTTTTATTGCCTCATTCATTCCTGTTATTTACTCATTTAGATGTTTGTATTTCAGATAATTGTGTAATATTATAGTCAAATTTATAGTATATGAAAAAACTAATCCTGTTACTTTTTGTATTATTTGCCACTAATACATTTTCATTCCGTAACAACGGCGACATATTCGGGTCGCGAGGATTCATCGAAAACAAAGGGCAGTTTAACGCTGCAATTGGTAGGCCGGACGCAAAGATTCTTTTTGCTTATGAACACATCGGCGAAAAGATATACTTTACCGACAAAGGACTTGTATATAAATTCACAAAAGAATTTCCACTAGATCACGAAGAACATGAAGCGTTAGAGCGTGGAAAGGATGTAAAAAGCAAACCATCGATTCATTATTATGTTGATGTAAACTGGGTTGGAGCCAACTCAGATATGACAGTGGAATCTGCCCAAAAGCAGAACTACTATTTCACATATGGTACTAAGGAATTAAACTCGTATGTGTACAAAAAAGTTACCTACAAAAATGTTTATGATAATATTGATATTGAATACCTGATTCCTGAAGATCACGAAACGGGAATAAAATACAATGTAATCGTACATCCGGGTGGAGATATTTCAAAAGTAAAAATTGCATATAGCGGTGATGTAGAAAAAATAAAACTTAATGAAAATAAAATCACTATCGACTCAAAGCTTGATGATTTAATGGAACATGAGCCGGTAGCTTTTTCTAAAACAAACAAAATTGCAACTGACTTTATTCTTAAAGACAATATTATTTCCTTTAATGTAAAAGGTGATTATGACAAAACAGCCGATCTGGTTATTGACCCCTGGATCACTAATATTTCGTCTTTAACCACAAATAATTATGGCTTCGACGTAGATTATGATTATGCAGGAAACCTATATGTATTTGGCGCTACCGGACCTTTTATGATTGCGAAGTATAGTCCTGCCGGTGCATTGTTATGGACATTTGCCGGAACAGTTGCAGTTCCAGCATGGACCTCTCTTGGCTCCCACCCTGCAAACAAATACATGGGCAACCTTGTTGTAAATAAATTCACAGGTAAAACTTATACCGGCCAGGGCTTTAACAACGCCCAGGGCGCAAGGATTATTCGTATCGACGGAAACGGTGTTTACGACAACTTTATCACGCCTTCTGTTACAAGCTGGAATGAAGCATGGGAAATGGGTTTTCATTGCGGAACAGGAAATGTTTACGGTATTGGAGGATCTATCGTATCCAATCAGTCCGCAGGTATAATCAACCAGGTAACCGCAGCTATGAACCCGATAAGTCTTACAACTTCCGGAGCTATTGCACAGGACGTTGTTAACGCAACAATAGATGAACAGGGTAATACTTTTATTATTTATGCTTCCTACAGTTCAGGTTTCAATAATTTACTTTGTCGTGTAAACGCTGCTTTCACAGGAACAGTTTGGGGAGTTAACAGTACGTATAACGTAATGTCAGAGTCTGCAAACAAAAACGCCTATATAGGAACTGGTCTTGGAGGAAGCAATTCAAACGCATTCAATTGTCTTGCCGTTAATGGAAATTATTTATTCTATTATGATGGATATAATCTGGCCGCATACAACAAAACAAATGGTACAAAGATTGCTTTCACTACTATTCCCGGATATGTGCTCAAGCGCCAGGGTGGTATTGACGTTGATGATTGTAACAATATTTACATTGGAGGAAATAATGGTAACATTCTTAGCTACAACTTTAATGGAACATCATTTACCCAGTTGCCTTCAATAACTCTTGGGGCTACTACCACTAATAAATTTGTTTATGATATTAAATATGAAAAAAACCAAAACTTACTTTACGTGAGTGGTAGTGGGTTCGTAGGAACATTTAGCGCTATCAACAGTTTAACCTGTACTATTAATCAATATTCTGTAACAACAGCCTGTGTTGGTAATAACAACGGATCAGCCATTACAACCGTAACAACAAATATTGTTAACCCAATCTTCTCTTATACATACTCCAACGCTACAGGAACCGTTGCTATAACATCAAATACCGCCGCGTCTACAAATACAGTTAACAACCTTACCAATGGTAATTACACCGTTTTTGTTCAGATTAACGCGCCATGCGGACCAATTAATACAATGACCTTTAACATTAACTGTTTATGTTCTGCTACTGCCGCGGTTAGTACTTCATGTACTCCGTCAGGCAGCTCCTTCAGTCTTAATGTAAGTGCTACCAGCGGATTTGTTGGAACACCAACGTATAGCTGGGCTGGCCCCGGAAGTTATACCTCCAATATACAAAATCCAACATTCACGAATGGTACTTACGGAACATACACATTAACCGCCTCTTCACCAGGTTGTGTTACAACGGCAACAGCACTGGCAACACCTGTAAGTCAGTTCACTCCCGGAATTACAAATACTGCTGTAGCCTGTTATAATGGAACTACAGGTATAGCCACAACTACTGTTAGCGGAGGTTTAGCCCCATATACGTACACATGGTCTACATCACCGCCACAAAATGGAGCCACTGCTACCAATCTGCAAGCAGGTACTTACACCTGTATTGTTCAAGATGCCTTGAATTGCGTTTATTCAGCAACTACTACAGTAACTCAGCCACCTGCAGTTACAGTGTCTGTTAACTCAACAACAATACAAGCCTGTACAGGAAATACAATTGGACTTACGGCTACCGGAAGTGGAGGTACAGGACCTGCATATACCTATACCTGGTCAACAACCGCCGTATCGCCTTCAATTACGTTAGCCGAACCTAATGGTGGAACATATACATACACAGTAACTGCCGGTGACACGCAATCGTGTACTGCCAATACAACCTACTCAGTTCTTTTTGTTCAGTCACCAAGTTTAACTGTATCTGACGCTTCCATATGTATTGGAAACAGCACAGTTTTAACTGCTTCAGGAGCATCAACACTTACCTGGTTACCGGGTGGAACAACAGGATCAACCATTTCTCTAAACCCAGCGGCTACAACTGTTTATACGCTTCAGGGAGCTACCGGCTTCTGCAGCAGCCAGAAAGCGTTTACTGTAACTGTAAACCCGCTCCCAACCCTTACCATTAATAAAACCGATGTTCTTTGTAATAACGGGCTGGATGGAACCGCTACTATTACAGTAAATAGTGGTACAGCACCGTACACATATTCATGGTCAACCTCCCCAACCCAAACTCTTGTAAGTGCAAGTAATCTGAGTCAGGGAACCTACACAGGAACAGTAACCGATGCTAACGGGTGCGTTAATTCGGATACTGTTAATATCAATGTGCCGCCATTATTTTATGTAGGTATTAATTCTTCATCGCTCACCGTTTGTGCAGGCCAAACCATTGCTTTGACAGCCGCTGTTTCGGGTGGTACTGGTCCTTCTTACACTTATACCTGGACCAATAACACCAATGGAATGAACACTGACATCACGCAAACTGTAGCGGGAACTTATATTTATTCGCTTTCTGCAACCGACCAAAATGGCTGTATTGCCAGCAATTCTGTAAGCTTACAGTTTAATCCGCTTCCTATCATCAATGTTAACAGTCAAACCTTATGCTATGGTGAAAAGGCTACTTTCAGTGCTTCAGGAGGTAACTCTTACTTCTGGCCGGAATTGTTTAATACCAACCAGGTAGTTTCTATTACGGCAATCACAAATACAGTATATACTGTTCAGGGGCTTTTAAATGGCTGTTATGGCTCCGCTCTGGCGGTATTAAATGTTAATCCGCTTCCAACTGCAACAATTACCAGTGATAAAAAAGGTGGTTGCGTGCCTGTTTGCTTTAACCTAACAAGTTCAAGCAATAACAATATTTCTAATTATAGCTGGTACATGAACAATGCCCTCGTTAGCAACACAAATAGTGTTTCTAACCTTTGCTTTAACGAACCTGGTGATTATAGATTGTCAATTCGCCTGACAGATGCTAACGGATGTAAAGGCAATACCGCTCCTTACACCATCAGTGCCTGGCCATTACCATTTGCTGACTTCCACTTTGAAGGTGCTTTAACCGATGTATATAATGAAGTGACTTTTGTTGACCATAGTACAGATAAGATAAAGGAATGGTACTGGTACTTTGGAGACGGAAGTACATCTGCTGTTCAGAACCCGGTGCATTCTTTTAACGATATTACAACTTACCAGACTTTCTTAGTTGTAACCAATAATTTTGGCTGTAAGGATACCACTTCTAAAACTATTGTAATTGGCGAGAATCCTTCCCTTTTTGTACCAAACAGTTTTACGCCAAACGGCGATGGTCTTAACGATACATTCGGTGCAAAAGGAATTAATGTAGATTCTTATTACCTACAGGTGTTTGACCGTTGGGGTGCAAAACTATTCGAATCAACAGACCTTACAAAACAGTGGGACGGTACCTTTAAGGGAACAATGTGCAAGAACGATGTTTATGTCTGGAAAATTGTTTACGCTATAAATAAATCGAAGAGTAAAACAATTACCGGGCACATCAACCTGATGAAATAGCCAACACAAAGGAATTTTATTTAATTTTAAAATCTAAAAACTCAAAGCCAAATGGTTTTGAGTTTTTAGTTTTATATCTGTATTATTTATGAAATCAAATTCAATTACTATTATTGGCGGCGGAAACCTTGGGAAAGCAATCGTTGAAGGTCTTCTGGATTGTAATTATTGTAAACCAAGAGATATTACCATTACCAGAAGAAATCTTGCATCTCTTGATCCCCTTAAGAGCCGGGGCGTTCATATAACATCTGATAACAAAGCGGCAGTTAAAAACGCCAGCGTAATTATACTTTGCGTAAAGCCATTTCAGGCTAAAGACATACTTAAAGAAATTTCAAAACATACCGGGAAATCGCAAATACTTGTTTCTGCCGTATCAGGTGTAAATATTGAAGACATAAGTGCTATTACCGGAAACAAGATTTGTATAATGAGGGCAATGCCTAACACGGCCATGTCAATTGGACAAAGTATGACTTGCCTGTCATATACCAGGGCGGATGCAAAACAAATAAAAACAATCGAAAGCTTATTTAATGCGTTAGGCAAAACCATTTTTATTGATGAAAAATTAATGGATGCTGCAACCATTCTTGGCGCTTGTGGTACAGCCTTCGCGCTACGTTATATCCGGGCAAATATACAGGCGGGAATTGAAATTGGATTTGACGCTAAAACCGCAAGGCTCATCGCCGCGCAAACAGTGAAAGGAGCTGCAGATCTTCTTTTAAAACATGGCACACACCCCGAAGAAGAAATAGACAAAGTAACCACACCAAAAGGTGTTACAATTACAGGACTAAACCAAATGGAACATCACGGACTCAGTTCATCTGTTATTAAAGGAATTACCGAATCCTACAAAAAAATTAATCCGGAACATAAATAAGATTAATCTTTTTTCTTCTTCAGGTACTCATCGGTAAAATGCGCTTTGTGCTTTTCGCGCGAGAACTTTTCGGTGTTATATTGATTTGACTTGTTTTTTGGTATTGACAACGATTTCCAGTTGTTATTCGTGAGCATTTTTCCCAGAAAAACAATTTGCCCGACATGATAAGGATAGTGCGCAAGCTGACGATTGATAGCCTCCATAACAGAATGCCCCTGATTGCGGATATATACCGTTTTTGAAAAATCTTCTTCTTTTAAAGAATTTAAAGTATCAAACAGTAGGTTCCATCCTTCATTCCATTTAACCAATAACTCTTTTCGCGAATTAACTACCGCTTCAAATTCGGCATCCCTTTGCCTCCACTCCTTCTCTCCATCCGTGGTCAGAAAATCTGTCCAGCGACTCATCATATTGCCCCATAAATGCTGAACAATGATTGCAATACTATTACTATCCTCATTAAAACGGTAAAACAATTTGTCGTCCTCAACCTGATCAAACGTTTTATCTCCTAACTGTTTGTAATACTCAAACTGTTTAATCACACTTTGTAAATACTCTGAATTATTCATGTTATAATTTTTTTTAGTTCATCGACCTTCTGATTTCCAGCGTTTGTAACATTCCATTACCCTTGAATAAAGATCGGCGCCATCATGTGTAAGAATATAATCGTTGCTTGCCATGTAACAGAATTTTCTGAAAGCTTCATAATCAATTTTGTCATCGCCGGTTAGCTTTGCAAGAATTTCAGGACTGAGTTTTTTCTGAACCTGTTCCTCTATCATAAGATCTTCGAATATTTTTGCGAGCTTTCTTAACTGCCTGCCCTCCTTGCTGTACTGCATGTAAAGCGCAGAAATGGGATTGTTAAAGTAATCCAGCGTTTTTATTTTACTGTCATCAATCACTTTTTTCATGTAATCCCGTTCATAAGGTTTATACCTGAAACTTACAACAGTAACCGGGTTCAGATTAATCAGCATTTGAGTCATAACAAGTTTTACCAGGCCCTTTTCATCCGGCTTTAATTTTTTAACCGGAAAATAAGCTTTAAGGTATCCTACATAAGAGCAGATGAGAGTATCATCAGCGTTTGAATACAGAGAAAATTTCCCTTCGTTATCGCTCATTGTACCGTTACCATTGCTTTTATTAATAACGTAAACAAAGGGCATTGGGGTAACGCTATCCTTGTCTACAATAATTCCTCTTACAAGTTGCTGCTGGGCACTAACCTTAAACCCAAAGACAAGAAGAATTATTATTTTCAGGAATTTCAACGTTCTAAAAGTAGATTTATAAAATAAATTTATAAACATTGGTTGATAAATTTAACCTTTTTTAGGCACCCTTTGATTTTAAAAACAGCCCTATTTCTTGTACTTTTAATCTCTTCCTGATGGACAATTTCATAGTATCGGCGCGTAAATACAGGCCCCAGCACTTTAACACGGTTGTTGGCCAAAGTCATATCACAAGCACTCTCAAAAATGCCATCGTAAACAAACAACTTGCACAGGCGTATTTATTTTGCGGGCCAAGAGGAGTTGGAAAAACAACCTGCGCGCGTATTTTTGCGAAAACCATTAACTGCTTTAACATTACTGCTACCGGAGAAGCTTGCGATCAGTGCGAATCTTGCCAGTCTTTTAATTCCGGCGCTTCTTTAAATGTTTACGAGCTGGATGCGGCCAGTAACAACTCAGTGGATGATATCCGTAATCTGGTTGACCAGGTTCGGTTTGCCCCACAGCTTGGCGAATACAAAGTGTATATTATTGACGAGGTGCACATGTTGAGTACCGCGGCTTTTAATGCTTTCCTGAAAACGCTTGAAGAACCCCCAAAACACGCCAAATTTATTTTAGCTACTACCGAAAAGCATAAGATCATTCCAACTATTTTATCACGCTGCCAGGTTTTTAATTTCAACAGGATAAAAACTGAAGACATCAGTGGTCATTTGGAATATATGGCAAAAAGCGAAGGTGTAACTTTTGAACCTGAAGCTCTTCATGTAATTGCTCAGAAAGCCGATGGAGGTTTAAGGGATGCGTGTTCCATCTTTGATCAGATGGTGGCTTTTACCGGCAATCATTTAACGTATAAGCAGGTAGTAGAAAATCTTCATGTTCTTGATTACGATTATTATTTCAAAATAACCGATGCTTTTCTCAGGCAAGCGTTACCAGAAATCATGATCACCTTTGATGATATTCTGAAAAAAGGTTTTGATGCCCACAATTTCCTCATTGGATTAGGTGAACATTTAAGAAACCTGATGGTGAGTAAAGATCCGCAAACCGTTAGTCTTTTAGAAATCAGCGAAAGTCTTAAACAGCGCTATGCGCAACAGGCTCAGCAATGCCAGCTTAATTTTTTACTTAAAGCCCTGGCTTTGATAAGTAAAACAGATGTAAATTACAAAAGCGCTAAAAATCAACGTCTGCTTGTTGAAATGACGCTCATGCAACTTACATTTCTTACCGCATCCACCTCAGATGCGGAAAAAAAAAACTCTGAATTAGATTCTACCGATGAAAGACAGATTCCCGTTAATTCGGGTAACACAACTGCTCAGAAGTCTTCTACTGTTCAGGAATCAGAAATTAAATTCGCGCAAAAGCCAACTGTTTCATTTGACCAGTTAAAAATAAAATCATCTTTCAGTCTCATTGAAGCCAAATCCATTCCAAATGGGAAGGCTGAAACTGCCAATATAGCTGAAGAAACAGTTTCTACTACAATTTTAAACAACGAGGTTACACTGGAAGATGTTAAAGCGGCTATTTTCGTGTATGCGGAAAATAAACTTAAACAGGGATCGCGTCAGCTTTCTACAACCCTTACAACTTCTATAATTTCATTTAAGGATAATCAGGTAACCCTAACCATTAATAACGAAACTCAACGTGAAATTCTTCAAAACATCAAACAGGATTTTCTTGATGAAATAAGAAAGAACCTTCACAACAATTCTATTAACCTTCAGGTTGAAATATCCAAACAGGAAAACCAAACGCGGGCATATAAACCAGCAGATATTTTTAAAGCTATGGTTGAAAAAAATCCAGCCCTTCTCGAGTTAAAAAAACGTTTTGATCTTGAAATAGATTATTAATTATTAAATTAAACACATGATATCGCAAAAACTGAAAAAAGCGCTCTTGTTTTTATTGATCGCAGGAAATATTATTGCCCAGACCAAGCCTAATGCTAATCCTAAACCAACTGCTGACTCAAAAAAATCAGCTTTAAATTATGAATATGCTCTTAACGACCCGTTAAAAGCTCGCATATATACGTTAAAGAACGGAATGAAAGTGTATTTATCGGTATACAAAGATGCTCCGCGTATTCAAACATTTATTGCCGTAAAGGCCGGCAGCAAAAATGACCCTGCCCACGCTACGGGTCTGGCGCACTACCTGGAACACATGGTGTTTAAAGGCACAGATATGTTTGGAACAAAAGACTTTAAAAAAGAAAGCGCTGAAATAAAAAAGATAGAAGATCTTTATGAAGTTTATCGCGGCACCAGAGATGATGCTGAACGCAAAAAAATCTACCATCGGATAGATAGTATCAGCGGAGTTGCGGCTAAATACGCAATAGCCAACGAGTACGACAAGATGCTTGCAGGCATTGGAGCGGAAGGCACCAACGCGTTTACATCATTTGATCAAACAGTTTACATTAATGATATCCCCAGCAACCAGGTAGACAACTGGCTGAAAATTGAATCTGAACGTTTCAAAAAAATAGTACTGAGACTTTTTCATACCGAACTTGAAGCCGTTTACGAAGAAAAAAACAGGGGGCTAGATAATGACAACAACAAAGTTTATGAAAGTTTAATGGAAGAACTTTTTAAACATCATACTTACGGAACTCAAACAACAATTGGCACTATTGAGCATCTGAAAAATCCTTCAATGGTAGAGATCAATAAGTTTTTCAATAAATATTATGTTCCAAATAATATGGCCATTATCATGAGTGGAGATTTCGATCCGGATAAAGTGATTGTATCGATTGAAAAATATTTTGGCAGTTACGCTCCAAAACCTGTCGAAGCCTACACATTTGAACCAGAAACGCCTATTACAAAAAAGATTAGTAAAGAAATTCTTGGTCCTGATCCTGCCAGCGTTAATCTTGCCTGGAGATTTGGCGGCACTGGAACAAAAGATGAAGAGATAGCAACACTCGTTACATCATTACTGTATAATGGAACGGCAGGTTTAATGGATATTAACCTTAACCAGGCTCAAAAAGTACTAAACAGCAATAATCTTTTATATTCACTTAAAGACTACAGTTTGTTTGGAATAACCGGCGAACCCAAAGAAGGCCAGAGCCTTGAAGAAGTTGAAAAACTATTATTGAGTCAGTTAGATCTTATCCGCAAAGGAGATTTTCCTGACTGGTTATTGCAGGCGGTTATCACTGATTTGAAACTCAGAAAAACAAAAGAACTTGAAAATAACACCAGCCGCAGCTTTGTAATGCTTGATGCTTTTGTAAATGACCTGAAATGGCAAACTGAAGTTGACAGGCTTGAAAAAATTTCGAAGATTACAAAAAAGGAAATTGTTGATTTCGCTAGTCAATATTTGAAGGATGATAATTACGTAGTTATTTATAAAAGAACCGGTGAAGACAAATCTGTTCAGAAAGTTGAAAAGCCAGCTATTACACCGGTGGAACTTGACAGGGAAAACACGTCTCCTTTTGTAAGTAACATAATGAAATCTAACCCAAAACCAATTGAACCAAAGTTCATTGACTATGACAAAGACATTCTGAAAAGCAAGCTGAAGGAGATTCCTTTGCTTTATAATAAGAATACTGAGAACAAACTTTTTGAAATGTATTATAAGTTTGAAATGGGTAGTAATAACGATAGAGTGCTTCCCATTGCGGTAAGATATATCCCCTACCTGGCAACAGAAGGTATGACAGCGGCTGACGTTAAACAGTCCTTTTACAAATTGGGTTGTTCTTTTGAAGTTTTCTGCGACAATGAAAATACCTGGGTAAGTCTTTCCGGTCTGAGTGATAATTTTGAAGAAGCTGTTAATTTATTTGAGAAAGTATTGGCAAAACCCGTTGTTGATGAACAGGTATTAAAAAACCTTATAAGCGATATTTTTAAAGACCGCAGCGACAGCAAACTTCAAAAAAACATTATACTCAATAACGCAATGCTTAGTTACGCGCGTTACGGCGCGGTTAATCCATTTACAAACAAATTAAGTGAAGATGAATTAAATTCTTTAACCGTTAACCAAATCGCTAACAAAATTAAAAGCTTATTAAACTTTGAACATAAAATATTATACTACGGACCAAAGGAAAACGAAGAAATAAAAACTGTGCTAAACAAAGCTCATCAAGTTCCGGATAATTTATTACCGATCCCCGCTTCTCTTAAATTTGAAGAAAAGCAATTGGATAACACTGTGTATGTTGTGGACTTTGACATGAAACAGGTAGAAATTATCATGCTTTCTAACGGAAAGGATTATAAGTTAGACGAGGTGCCAATTGTTACTTTGTATAATTCATATTTTGGCGGTAATATGAGCAGCGTGGTATTTCAGGACCTTCGTGAATCCAAAGCCCTGGCCTATGCCACTTATTCGAGATTCATGCTTCCTTCAAAGCTCACAAAAAAATCATTTAATCTTTCCTACATTGGCTCGCAGGCAGATAAGCTGGCCGAAGCAATGAAAGGAATGAATGATCTTTTAAATGAGATGCCAAAATCTGAAGGCGGGTTTATGTCTGCGAAAGAATCTGTTTTGCAGGATATGCGCACACGACGCGTTACCAAAGCAGACATTTTATTTGATTACCTGAAAGCGCTGCAACTCAACCATAAAACCGATGTGAGTAAGGACATTTTTGAAAAAGTTCAGAAATTTTCATTTGATGACGTGAAAAAATTCCAGGAAGAAAACATTAAAGGTAAACCAAAAACAATTTTGATTTTGGGTAAAAAAGAAAAACTGGATCTGAAAGTGCTTGAAAAATACGGTTCTGTAAAACAACTCACTTTAAAAGATGTTTTTGGTTTCTGATGTTTATCATTTTAAACATGAATTCTAATTTCTAAATTCGCACTTCATAATGGTTTCTTTTGATAATACAGAAAATGCGTTTAAAGCCAAAACAGACGCTGAGCTAAACCGATCGTATTGGCTTTTTAAATTAATTGGCAATCAAACAATGGTAAAATTCGGTGCCAGTGCCGCACCGCTTGCCCTTAATATTGGCTTTAAAGGAGTAATAAAAAACACCATTTTTAAGCAATTTGTTGGAGGAGAAAACATTTACGATTGCTCAAAAACTATTGAACATCTTGCAAAGTATAATATTGGTACTATCCTGGATTATAGTGTAGAAGGTAAAGAAAGCGAACAGGATTTTGATCATTGTTTTAAAGAAACAATAGAAACTATACATAAGGCAAAAGACGATAAAAATATTCCCTTTTGCGTATTTAAGGTAACTGGTCTTGCACGCTTTGCGTTACTTGAAAAAGTTAGTGCAGATCATGTTCTTACTTCAGATGAAGACCAGGAATGGAACCGTGTTAAAAATCGCGTAAACACTATTTGCAAAACTGCGGCCGAAAATAACCAACCTATTTTTATTGATGCTGAAGAAAGTTGGATTCAACCCGCTATCGACCGCCTTGCCGATGAAAACATGGCCGTATGCAACAAAGAAAAAGCTATTGTTTACAATACGTTCCAGTTGTACAGACACGACCGTTTGTATTATTTAAAAGAAACAGTTCAGACGGCAAAAAAAGAGGGATATTTTGCAGGGGCCAAGCTGGTTCGTGGGGCATACATGGAAAAAGAAAGAAAACGCGCGGAAGAAATGCATTACCCATCGCCCATTCAACCCGACAAATTTAAAACCGATCAGGATTATGACGATGCATTACGTGTTTGCATTGAAAATATTGATAGAATAAGCATTTGTGCGGGAACTCACAACGAGAACAGCAGTATGTTGCTGGTAAATCTGATGAAAGAAAAAGGTATCGAACCTTCAGATAAACGGATTTACTTTTCTCAACTTCTTGGAATGAGCGACCATATAAGTTACAACTTGTCTTTAAACGGTTATAATGTTTCAAAATATGTTCCTTATGGTCCTGTAAAGGAAGTATTGCCATACCTTATCCGCAGGGCCCAGGAAAATACAAGCGTTAAAGGACAAACAGGCCGCGAGCTGAACCTGATCATTAAAGAAAAGAAAAGAAGAGCCGGTAAAATTTAAAGGCTTTTTAAAAAATCATACAATGCCTGATAATAGCTGGCAGCCGCTTTCAGTAAACGTTCGTTTGTTTTTATTCCAAATTTTTCGGCATCCTTTTTCATGAGTACTTTACATTCTGTATCACAGTCCTGATATAAAGCTTCTCCATAAACAACCGGCGAATTAATGATACGGCATAACATCAGGTTACGCGCGAAAACACCTTTACTGCTTGTGATCAGGCAATTGTCTTTCAGGTAACTTGCATCGGTTTGCGAAGCGATTGCCACCTTTAGATTCTTGTTGAAATTCTGAACCGTTTGCGCGGAAAGCTTTTCAGATTGATTAAGTTGTTTAGTTAATAGTAACCTCAGAAAATGAAGCTTGGCGCCAAGAGTTTCTAGATTATCCGCCGTAAAAGCTCCACCAATAAACGCCATTGTAAAGTTTTTATCCGTTGGTTTTTTCCATGGAATGTTTTTTTCATCAACATTGTAATGAATGATAGCCGTTGCATGCGGATTAAAACGATTGATTTTTATTCCACGGTTTAACAGATCATAATCCCTGAAAAAATCCCAGAAAAACCTGTAATCATCCGCTTTCTGCAATTTGTTGTATTTTTCAGCGCTTGCCGGGTCCTTTGCTTTTAAACTATCAAGGACTCGTTTTTTATGCAGGAAAAGCCATTCAGTATACGTACATTCAAACGAGGTGAAATTACTTTGCTTACGTGTAAGCATAACTGAAGCTCCCTGAGCTTCCAACATTTTTTGGAGAAGTGTAGCAGTTGTAAAAGTTAATTCGCTCTCAAAAACTTTTATGGTATCTCCGGGAAAATTAATACTGTCTAAAAGAAAATGTAAATATTTCTGTTCAATAAGAGCGTCGTTAAGGCTTGTCGCAAAATGCCCGGGATCAATTGCAATACGGTATCCTTCAAGCGGAAGTTTCTTTTTTCCCTTACTGATTTTTTTACGGTCATCAATATAAATCCATAAACTATCGCGTTGCCGTTTGGAATACTTTTTCGTTCCTTTTAATTTCAAAAGCTGCTCTTGTTGCCTGTAACTTGTGTGTTCAAAAAAATCAGCCAGCATTTGAATTTCATGCGAGTAAATACTGAACTCCTTACCTCCTCTTGAATTAAGGATGTGAATAGCGTTATCTTCAAATTTAACCACATTATTCAGGCTTCCCCGAAAATTAAGATACGTATCAAACCTCACCTTACACTGTTTTATTGTTTGGCTGAACAGGTTGAAAGTAAGGCAGCAAAATATAACCGCGAATTTATTCAATCAATCAAATTTAAAATTTTAGTAATCAAAAAATATGTAAATTCAAAAGGGTTATTAAACTGTTTATGTTAACAGACTTGCAAATAAAAAACATTTTAAAGGAATGTGATTTTAAAACTTCCCGGTCCGGCGGAAAAGGCGGTCAAAATGTGAACAAGCTGGAAACAAAAGTGGAAATTACATTTAACCTTCTTGCAAGTGAAAGCTTAAGTCTACAGGAAAAAGAAACAATCATCCGAAAAAAACCTGAACTCTCTGTTGATGGAACTATTAAAATAGTGAGTAGCAAATATCGATCGCAACTGGAAAATAAGCAGGATGCAAAAAATAAGCTCATAGTTTTTCTGAACAAACTTCTTAAGCCAACAAAAAAACGACTCGCAACAAAACCTTCAAAAGCAAGCCGAGAAAAAAAGATTGAATCAAAAAAACGAAGGGGCGAGATCAAAAGTCTTCGAAAAAAGTTATTTTAATAATAATTGTTATTTAACTCTTTAATATTTACCATATTTCTCCCTTTAGTATTTATATTATACTGGATCACGCCTTCACGTTTCAGAAATTATTTTTTACTGCTTGCATCCTACTACTTTTACTTTAGTTACAATCCCTGGTTCCTTCTTTTACTCATTGGCACATCAGCGTTCGATTACTGGTGCGCGCAACAGATTGAAAAAACAGAACAGCCTTCGGCAAAAAAAATATTTTTACTGGCAAGCCTGGTTTCTAATATTGGAGTACTTTTTATTTTTAAGTACTTTATTTTCTTTTATAACTCTACTATTAATATTTTCCACCTTAATCAAAACCTTCTGAATAATTTTATTATTCCTGCGGGTTTATCTTTTTACACATTTCAGTCGCTGAGTTATACAATTGATGTGTACCGTGGAAAATATAAACCTGACGATAAATTCAGCGACTTTCTTCTTTTCGTTTCTTTTTTTCCTCATATGGTCGCGGGTCCCATAGTTCGCTATAACAGCCTTATGCCTCAGTTAAAAATAGTTTCTTATTTCAAGAATATTGACTGGAGTTCATTTGCCACATTAACCGCCTGGGGATATTTTAAAAAGCTGGTTATTGCAGATAATTTAAACCTTATTGTTACACCGGTTTTTGATAACGTAACGGCTTATAGCGGAATTGAACTTTTAATTGCCGGATTTTTATTTGTTATCCAGGTGTACTGTGATTTTAGCGGTTACAGCGATATTGCCACAGGTGTTGCCAAACTCTTTAATATAAATTTGACCTTAAACTGGCGAAGGCCTTTATTCTCAAAATCACTGCGTGAATTCTGGCAAAGGAATCACATCAGTATTACTACCTGGTTCAGGGATTATTTATATATAGGATTAGGAGGCAGTCGTGTAAGTCATTCGCGGTGGCTGATGAATATCTTTCTTGTGTTTATTATCAGTGGTTTCTGGCATGGTGCCAATCTTACCTTTATTCTCTGGGGTCTTATGCATGGTATTATGTATATTACTGAAATACTTATTAACGAAAAATTTCCTTCATATAAAGCGCCACGCTTTTTGGGCTGGCTTTACCTTATTTTTTTTCACACCATTACCCTCATTGCATTTCGGGCTCAAACCTTTACTGATTTGCGCTACATTTATAAAAAGATCTTTACTTTATCTGATACTTACTTTTCCTTTGCAACATACTCTGCAAAACAAGATAAATTGTATTACCTAATAATTCTCTTTAGCATTCTCATTTTATTTTTAAAGGAATGGAATGAAGAATTTGCACTTGTAAACAAACGTCCTCAATTATACTCTGTCCTCAAACCCGCGATATATGTGCTTTTAATTATTCTAATATTTGTTCTTGGAAACTTTTCGGCTAACACATTTATTTATTTTCAGTTTTGATTAAAAAGACCATTATATACTTTTTGGTGATTACTGTATGCCTTTATGGTCTGCGATGGATTCATTATAAAGGACTGTTGCGTCAAAACAGTGGCTACTACGCCAAATATAAAACAGTCTTTTTTGAAAAGAATGATTTTAATGTTATTTTCCTTGGCTCTTCCAGGGTTGAAATGCACTATAACACAAAACAGTTTGACAGCTTAACCGGAAAAAATTCGTTTAACCTGAGCCTTGCCGGAGCTACGCCGCAAGTAGCATTCGCGGCTTTGAAAGCATATCTCTTAAACAGTAAAGCCCCTGATGAATTATTTTACGAAATCGATTACCACTTCCTAAAATGGAAGTCGTCCGAAGTAAAAGAGTTTAATAACTACTTTCCATTTCTGTCTAATAAAATTCTTCGGTCTGAATTCAACACGATTGACAAACGGACAAATCAGTTTTATTACAATCCATATTTATCTTTTCCTTACACCGGACTAAAAAACATCAGTACATCGCTTCACGGCTGGTTAGGTATTCCAAATAAAACAGATTCGTTGTATTACAAAGGATATCTGAAAGAGGTTTTTCGTCCACAGCTTTCATTTCAAAGCGTGGCAAAATATCACACCTGGTTCAATGGTACTGACAGGGCTTACCTTGATTCCATCATTTCCATGTGCAGGAAAAACAATACAAGTTTAACATTAATCAGTTCGCCCATATTTAGCGGGGGGCAGGTTGATCTTTTGAATAAAAAACAAATCATCATGCAGCTTAATAATATTGCTAAAATCAACTCTATAAATTATTACGATTTTTCTTCTTTATCCTTTTGCAATCAAAGAAATCTGTTTATAGATCATTATCATATGAACCATAATGGTGCTTCAAAATTTACCCACTTTTTCTCCAATTTTTACAACAATAATTCCTATAGAAAACCGTTAAATTAATGGCAAAATCCGTTTTTTTGCTTTAAATTTAAACCTATATGCACAGATCTCTTATTGCTATTTTTTTACTTATTGCCTTTACCATAAAAGCACAGGTAGTTCGTAAATACAGTAACGAATTTTTAAACATAGGTGTTGGCGCACGGGCTCTTGGTATGGGCAACGCCAATATTGCCTCTGTTGAAGGGGTAAATTCTGGTTACTGGAACCCAGCCGGCCTTTTAAAGCAAAAAAATGATCTTGAAGTTGGACTAATGCATTCTGAATATTTCGCGGGTATAGCTAAATATGATTACATCGGTGTTTCTAAAATGATTGACAGTAACAGCGTGGGAGGCATTTCAATTTTAAGATTTGGCGTGGATAATATTCCAAATACGCTTGATCTTGTTGATGCAAATGGAAATGTTGACTACAATCGTATTACAAGCTTTAACGCGGTTGATTTTGCAGCGCTTGTAAGCTATGCAAGAAAACTCCCGCAGCTTAAAGGAGTGCAGCTTGGTGGAAATTTTAAAGTTATCCGTAGAAAGCTGGGAGATTTTGGCGGAGCCTGGGGCTTTGGACTTGATGCAGGCGCAATGTATGATTATAAAAAATGGAAACTTGCCGCAATGGGCAGGGATATAACAGGAACATTTAACGCCTGGAGCTACAACATTAGCGATAAAGACATTGCCATACTTCAACAAACCGGTAATGAAGTTCCTTCTTCCTCTCTTGAAATTACAACTCCAAAACTGATCCTGGGAGCAGCGCGTTCTTTCTTATTCTGGAAAGACAGAATTTCTGTTCTTGGCGAAATTAACCTGATCAATACCTTCGATGGAAAACGGAATACCGTTATCAAAACTCCTGTTTGGAGCATGGAGCCAGCCATTGGAGCCGAAGTAGGTTATAAAGGATTTGTATTTCTTCGCGGTGGTGTCGGAAACATCCAAAAACAATTAAATGATAAAGCTACCGCCTTCATTACTACATTTCAACCGAACTTTGGCGTTGGTGTAAAATATAAAATTTTCACACTTGATTATGCCCTTACCGATATTGGCGACAGATCAATTGCCATGTACTCAAATATATTCTCGATAAAAATAGACTTTAACAGAAAAATGAATCCGTGAAAAAACTATTGGCTATAATTGCCCTGTGTTTAATTGCTATTACCGGTAAAACTCAGGTTTACGGCAACAGCTGGATAAACTTTTCTCAACAGTACTTAAAATTTCCGATTACCAAAGAAGGTATTTACAGAATCGATTCTGCAACACTTTCAAATCATTACAATCTAAGCACACTCAATCCACAAAATTTGCAATTATTTATTAAGGGCAAAGAACAATACCTTTTCATTAACGGAGAAAGTGACAATAAAATCAACACGGGAGATTATCTTGAATTTTATGCAAACCCTCTGATGGGCGATGTAGATTCGCTAATTTACTGGAATATAAAATACATTCCCAATCCATACGTATCAATATTTAATGATACGGTGTATGCTTTTCTAACAGTAAATAATTCCATTGCCAATAAGCGTTATCAGATTGAAACAGACACAAACTCTGTGCTTTATCCAATAGCTGATCACTTTTATACTGAAAGAATTTTCAAATTAAAAAACGGCTACAATAAAGTATACGAATATTCCTTCGAAGCCAGCGACCCGCGTTACACACAAGCGGAAGGATTCGGATATGAATTTACAAAAGGAAATTCAGCAATTACAAATTTCGGAAATCTGAATTCATATTCAACTGTGTCACTGCCTTGTTATCTGTCCCTGAATTTTTCCGGAGCAAGCGTAAATTACAGCTCGCTGAACGATCATCAAATCCAGACATATTATAGTGATCAAAGTGCAAACAACATTCTTCTTGATGACACTATTTTCAGGGGATTTGTTCCAGTAAGACAAACGTTTACACTTAACTCCATTAACATTGGCAATAACACAAGTTTCACGCTTTTATCAGTTGCTTCACCTTCCTTTGCGGCATTTGGTAATCAAACCTTTTTGCATTACTTCAATTTTTTCTACCCTCATTCATTAAATCTCAATAATCAATCTTCAGAAAAACTTTTTATTGATAACAGCAGCGGATCGGGCAAGCAGTTTTTCAATTTCGCAAACTTTAATCTGACTGGGGTAAGCAATGTGCTGCTTTATGATCAAACTAACGGAAGAAAAATTACAACAAAAATTTCAGGAGCAAACGTTCGGGCGGTTGTGCCGGACGGAACCGGACGAAAATTCTGCTTCCTGGCTGCGGAAACTCAGGTTCTTAATGTAACTAATATCAAAAAAGTAAATAATGGTACAGGTATGTTTACGAATTTTAAAACCTTTACTTCTGCAAAACCATACCTTTTAATTTATAACAAGAAAACAAAATCGGGAGCGCAAGCATACGAACAATACAGGAAAAGCATACAGGGTGGAAGTTACAATGTCATCAGCGCCGATATTGATGAATTATACGAGCAATTTGCTTACGGAATAAATAAACACCCGCTCTCTATTCGAAATTTTGTAAGGTTCCTGAAAGACAGTCTTCCTGCTCCTCCAGAATATGTTTTCCTGATTGGTCATGCCGCAGGTGCAGATTACTTTACCCCTTCAGATCCTGAAAACCTTATTCCTTCAATAGGCATTCCAAGCTCCGATAATCTTTTAACGTGCGGATTAACTTCAATGTCGGGTAATCAGTTGGTTCCCGATATTCCTATTGGAAGAATAGCGGCGCTTAATGATGCTGAAGTGAATATTTACCTTACTAAAGTTCAACAGCATGAAAGTTCACCTCCCGACGACTGGAAAAAGAAAGTGTTACATTTTGTTGGTGGAGATGAACCGTCGCTTACTGCTCAACTCTCAGCTTATATGAGTACCTATGAACAGATAATTGAAGACACTTTATTTGGAGGAAACGTTCTTACTTTCAAAAAAAATACAACAGCGCCTATTCAAACAAATATAAGCGACAGCATAAAGAATACAATAAGCAACGGCGCAGCACTCATCAATTTTTTTGGTCACGGATCTGATCAGGGATTTGATCAGGCAATCGATGATCCTGAAGTTTATACCAATACCGGACGTTATCCATTTGTGATTGCTAACTCTTGCTACTCGGGCAATATCCACATTATAGGAAGACGCTCGGTTAGCGAACGCTTTGTGTTTTCAAACCAGAAAGGCAGTATTGGATTTTTAGCAGCCACCGCTTTAGGAGTTGTGTACTCCCTTAATAATTATACACACCGTTTTTATTATGCGCTTTCCAAAACAAAATATAATTTGGGAATTGGTGATATAGTTAAAGAAGCCGTTTTTCAAAACTCCATTTCTCCCGACTCAGTTACACGTTTTACTGGTCTTGACATGACACTACACGGTGACCCAGCCGTAAAAATTACAAATGGTGCTCTGCCGGATTACAGGATTAACAACAGCAGCGTTGTATTTGACACAAAGACACACAGCGATTCCATTGGAATAAAAATTCATATTAAAAACCTTGGAAGGGCCCAGCTCGATTCCTTTTTTGTTAAGACAGAGCGTTTTTTTCCTAATGGCGATTCTTCGGTTATCTTCAAAAAAATTACCGCTCCTTACTTTAAGGATAGTCTTAGCTTTTACATTGCAACAGATTTTAACAGGGGTATTGGATTAAATAAATTTAAAGTCAAAATTGATGAATATAACGAAGTAACTGAAAGTCTTGAAAATAACAATAGTACAATTGGAACTGTAGACCTGTTCATTCAGGGAGGGGATATTGTTCCGGTTTATCCTTACAAATACGCCGTTATTCCTCTTTCGAATACCATTACTCTGAAAGCAAGCACACCAGATCCCTTTGCCCCATTGAGCGTATATCGTTTCGAACTCGACACCTGCGATAAATTTATTTCACCAATTCAATCCACAGTTATTACAAGTAAAGGAGGAGTACTTGAATGGATTGTAAATCTCCCTTTTGCTGATAGTACGGTTTATTTCTGGAGAGTGAGCCGTGATAGTACATCTCCTTCAACACCTTTTGCATGGAGAGAAAGTTCTTTTCAAACAATAGGCACTAAACGCGGCTGGGGACAAGCACATTTTCATCAGTTTAAAAATGACGCTTACCAGTTTGTGAAGTATAAAAAAGATTTACGAAAGTTTGTTTTTGAAAACAGTAAGCATAGTATACTTTGCAACAACTTTTTCCAAAATTCAGTTAATGTTGCAACCAACATTAATTATTTTTTCGATAATATTTTAATGGCATATTGGAGCTGCGCCCCTAACGGATGGAGCTTTGCAGTATTTGATTCAATAAGCGGTCAACCCGATCCGGTAGTAAGTGTTAATTACCCGGCAGCTGGTCCCGGCTATTCCAATAACTGTGTTTGTGTTGCCAATCAGGTATTACGGATGTATAATTTTGGAGTGTATGACGCTTGCGGAAACGTAAATTGGAAAACAGATATGGAGAACTTTTTAAATAGTATTCCTCAAAACAATTACGTTCTTGCTTATACAGTTGGCGAAATCGGTCCGGGAAATGCTCAAATAACTACCTATAGCAATTCACTTTATACAGCGTTTGAAAGTATTGGAGCGGTTAGTATTCGCACTACTCCTGACACGGTTCCTTACATCCTTTTTGGAAAAAAAGGCATGAGTGCAGGCCAGGGAAATGAAGTTAAAGGAATAAACAAAAGTTCAGTCATAAAACTTGTAGACAGCATCCAAACCCGATGGCATAACGGATATATTGCTTCTGAGCTTATTGGTCCTTCTTATAAATGGAATAGCCTGCACTGGAGAGTTCAAAGCCTCGATGTTTTACCCGGAGACACCACCGTTCTAAAAGTGATAGGAATAAAGAGTAACGGGCAGATAGATACTTTACAAACCTTTATACAGGATAGTACCGATATATTGGATTTGTATAATTATGCGGATGCTGCGGTTTATCCTTATCTAAAACTCATTGCTTTTATGAAGGATCCATCGCATACTACCTCCCCGCAACTAAAACGCTGGCAGGTGCTTTACGATGAAGCTCCGGAATGCGCCATCAATCCTCTTAAAGGCTTTAGTAGTATTAACGACACGCTTCAGGAAGGTGATTATGTAACTTTCACTGTGCCGATTGAAAACATTGGCATCAAACCTTTTTCAGATAGCTTACTTGTTACATATTGGATTGAAGACAACAACAGGGTAACGCATCCATTACCTCAGAAATTAAAAATGAAACCATTTATTCCTGGTCAGCTGCTAATTGACACGGTTAAACTAAACAGTTACCAGTATGTTGGAAATAATCTTTTGTGGATTTATGTAAACCCTATCGGTAATTTAAAATATCAAAAGGAACAATATCAGTTTAACAACATTGCCCGCTTTCCATTCAGGGTGAGTAAGGACATTACCAATCCCTTACTGGATGTAACCTTTGACGGTGTGAGAATTTTAAACGGTGATATAGTTTCTGCCAAACCAAATATTTTGATCACATTAAAAGATGAAAATCAATTTCTCCTTTTAAATGATACGGCGTCTTTCAACGTTTACATTCAGGCTCCGGGACAATCACAAAAACCAGTTTACTTTGCCCAGGGTTTACAGTTTACGCCTGCAAGCTCTCCAAAAAACAGTTGCAGCATACTTTACAACCCTACCCTTCCTGTTGATGGAAAATACACCTTGATTGTTCAGGCAAAGGACCGCAGCAATAACCGATCCGGAGTACAAAATTATCAGATACAGTTTGAAGTGAACAATAAACCAACTATTACCAATATTGTTAACTATCCAAATCCATTCAGTACCAGCACACGTTTTGTATTTACGCTCACCGGCAGCGAAATTCCGGAAGTATTCACCATTCAGATTATGACAATCACCGGAAAAGTTGTGAGGGAAATAACGCGCGCCGAATTAGGAAATTTACACATTGGAAGAAACATAACAGAATATGCCTGGGATGGCCGGGATGACTTTGGAGATAAACTTGCAAACGGGGTTTATCTGTATAAAGTTGTAACAAAACTCAATGGTGAGAACATTGAAAAATCAGGTACGTCCGCTGATAAATTCTTTGTAAAGGAAATCGGGAAGATGGTTCTCATGCGCTAAAACCAGCCGCTAACTTCTCTAATTAGTCACTCCTCAAATACTCTGAATGTTTGATTTGTAAAGAGGTTGTTCTAAAAACAAGGGTAAAAATTTACCGAAAATAGGCAGTTGTGGCCGAAAATCCGGCAGATTTCGAGCGGTGGGACTGGCGTTTCGCCGAGCTAGGTTTGGCGAGAGTTAATTTTTTATTCCTACGCGCGGTTGCCTGGCCCGTCGCTGAGCTTGCGCAGGAGTGAATTGATTTTTCGTTAGAAAGTCAGCAAAGGCGCTTGCGTTTAAATTTTTTGACAGGCTTGATTTATCAATGGTCAAAAATTTTTTACTTTGCTTCACTTTCAAGAAAAATCAAGAGCGCTGGGAAGATCGACGGGCCTTGATTTTTGTTTACTTTTCATCTAAGGAAAAGTAAAAGAGAAAATAAAAAGACTTTTTGAGGTTTGACTAATTACACAAACTTGTTAAATCCGCGAAACAGTGGCAAAAAATCATTCTGAACGAAGTGGAGAACCTTTGCGATTCCATAAAATTTATATATTTATATCTCCTATAAGCATCCCATGAGTGACCATACATTTGAACCCAACACAGAAACCGCCAATACCATTAAATGCAATAACTGCGGAGCAAACCTAAAATTCGCACCAGGAGCACAAAGCTTAAACTGTGAATACTGCAACACAAATAACATCATTGAACAAAAACAGGCAGAAATTGTAGAGAACGATTTTTACACTTTTCTTGAGCAAAGTGCAGGCAAAGCAGAACAACAATCCATCTCAACGGTTAAATGCGAATGCTGTGGGGCTTCCACTACCCTTGCACCAAATGTAACCGCAGCTAATTGCCCATATTGCGATACACCACAGGTTATAAAAAACGCCTCTACATGCAGTATCATAAAACCTAAATATCTTTTACCATTTAAAGTAGAACGCAATAAAGCGAAGGATGAATTTGTGAAATGGGTGAGCGGATTATGGTTTGCGCCAAATAAATTAAAAGATTATGCGCAGCATAGTACCGAACGTCTTCGTGGTGTTTATATGCCGTACTGGACCTACGATACAAACACCAACAGTTCTTATTCAGGCTCACGCGGCGAATATTATTACGTTACAGAAACCTATCGTGACTCGCAGGGTAACTCCCAAACCCGCGAAGTAAGAAAGACCGCGTGGTATCCATGTAGTGGGACAGTGCATAATGATTTTGATGACATGCTGGTGTGCGCTTCACACTCCTTACCAAAAGACCTTGTGAATGATCTTGAACCATGGGACTTACCGGAGCTTGTGGATTATAATGACAAATTTCTCGCAGGCTTCATTACTGAAAGTTATCAGACACCATTAAAGGAAGGATTTGATGAAGCGAAAGACAGAATGAAACCAGTAATAGAAAGTACAGTTAAAAGCGATATTGGAGGAGATGAACAGATTGTTAATTCTGTAAATACAACGTATAACAATATTACATTCAAACACATTTTACTACCGTTGTGGATAAGCGCATACAGATACCAGGATAAAGTGTATCGTTTTACCGTAAATGCCCGCACCGGTGAAGTTCAGGGCGAACGCCCATACAGCTTCTGGAAGATTTTCTTCTTTGTACTTACAATTTTAGCTGTTGTTGGAGGAGGAATTTATTTATTGATGCAAAATCAGGATCAATAATATTTCTGTTACAGAAATATAAGGTTACTAATTTTAATAAGGTTTTCCTTGTTTTGAAATGAACAGCATTATACAAATTACATCTCCTGATGAAGAAGAGTTTAAGCAGATTATTAATTATATAAGTCTGTTTGAACTTGATAATCGCGAGCTGAATGCTTCGCAATTTCTTGCTGCAAAAAAGGATGATGTGATTTTAGGTTTTGGAAGGATCAGGCGTCACAGCACATGTGATGAACTTTGCTCGTTGGGCGTAATTGAACCTGAACGAAACAAAAACATTGGATCGGAACTAACAAAAAAATTAATACAGTCATCAAAGCAGCCACTATACCTTGTGTGCATTATTCCTGAATTTTTTGAAAGATTTGGTTTTAAAATTGTTACTGAATTTCCTCCTGAGCTTAATGAAAAACTTAACTACTGTACCAGTGAGCTTGTTGTACCGGAGAAATATGTGGTGATGAAATACTTTGGCGGGAAGTAAAAAAGTGGGATGCTTCGTCTATTGTCATTCTGAACGCAGTGAAGAATCTTTCGAAGATGCTCAGCATTTCAGCAAAGCAAGTACTGAGATGCCTCGTTCCTCGGCATGACAGCGAGTTGTCATCCTGACGAAGGAAGGACCTTAACTATCTTGTTATCTTGAACAAAGTGAAAGATCTCAATCCAAAGATATCAGAAGTATATGAACAGATGCTCGTTTCCTCGGCAATAAGACTAAAAATAAAAAACCCGGAATCTTTCGATTCCGGGTTCGTTTATCAAAAATAATATATTACATCATTCCGCCCATTCCACCCATATCAGGTGCTCCGCCCATAGCGGCAGGTTTGTCTTCTTTCTTCTCTGCTAAAACACAGTCTGTAGTTAACAGCATAGCTGCCACTGAAGCTGCGTTCTCAAGCGCAACGCGGCTTACTTTAGTCGGGTCGATTACGCCTGCTTTTAATAAGTGTTCGAAATTCTCAGTGCGTGCGTTGAATCCGAAATCATCTTTTCCTTCTTTAACTTTCTGAACCACGATAGAACCTTCGATACCGCAGTTAGTGCAGATCTGACGTAAAGGCTCTTCGATAGCGCGTTTTACGATAGCGATACCTGTAGTTTCATCTTCGTTAGCTCCTTTTAATTTTTCAAGAGCGGTAATCGCACGAATGTATGCAGTTCCACCACCCGGAACGATTCCTTCTTCAACAGCGGCGCGTGTAGCGGCTAAAGCATCGTCAACACGGTCTTTCTTTTCTTTCATTTCAACTTCACTTGCAGCACCAACGTAAAGTACAGCAACACCACCAGCTAACTTAGCAAGACGCTCCTGTAATTTTTCTTTATCGTAATCTGAAGTTGTTGATTCGATCTGAGCTTTGATCTGGTTAACGCGTGAAGCAATGTCAGCTTTTTTACCAGCTCCGTTTACAATTGTTGTATTGTCTTTATCAATTGTAATTTTTTCAGCGCGACCTAAATCAGTTAACTGCGCGTCTTCTAATTTACGGCCCTGCTCTTCACTTATGAAAGTTCCACCAGTAAGGATAGCGATGTCTTCAAGCATTGCTTTACGGCGGTCGCCAAATCCAGGAGCTTTAACAGCGGCAATTTTTAAATTAGCGCGTAAACGGTTAACTACTAATGTTTGTAATGCTTCACCATCAAGGTCTTCAGCAATAATTAATAATGGCTTACCAGTTTGTACAGCTTTTTCAAGAATTGGTAATAACTCCTTCATGCCACTGATCTTCTTTTCGTAGATCAATACATAAGGGTTCTCAAGAACAGTTTCCATTTTGTCAACATTGGTAACAAAATAAGGAGAAATGTAACCGCGATCAAACTGCATACCTTCAACAACTTCAACAGTTGTTTCAGTACCTTTAGCTTCTTCCACAGTAATAACACCTTCTTTTTTAACCTTTGCCATAGCAGCAGCGATCAACTTACCAATTTCATTATCGTTATTAGCTGAAATTGTGGCAACCTGTTCAATTTTCTTATTATCGTTACCGATTGTTTGCGATTGTTTTTTAAGATTCTCAACAACTGCATCAACAGCTTTGTCGATACCACGTTTTAAATCCATTGGATTAGCACCGGCTGCAACGTTTTTTAAACCCGCGGTAACAATTGCCTGACCTAATACGGTAGCTGTAGTTGTTCCGTCACCGGCAACATCAGCGGTTTTAGAAGCAACTTCTTTTAAAAGCTGTGCTCCCATATTTTCAACAGGATTGCTTAATTCAATTTCCTTTGCAACGGTTACACCGTCTTTTGTAATTGCAGGAGATCCGAATTTTTTATCAATAATAACGTTACGTCCTTTTGGACCAAGCGTAACTTTAACAGCGTTTGCTAAAGCGTCTACACCGCGCTTCAGAGCGTCACGTGCTTCTATATTAAATGTAATGTCTTTTGCCATACTTCTTTTAGTTTAGTGTTAAGTGTTTTGAGTTCGGAGTTTGGGTTATTAAAATTTTCCTTTGAATATAGAGACTCCGAACTTCGAACTCTAAATTCAAAACTGTTTTTTTAGATGATAGCGTAAATATCGCTTTCACGCATAATTAAATATTCTTTACCGTCAACCTGTATTTCGGTTCCGGCATACTTTCCGTAAAGTACAGTGTCGCCTGCTTTAACCGTCAAAGGCTCATCAGGTTTACCGTTACCTACTGCCACAACTTTTCCTTTCATAGGTTTTTCTTTAGCGGTGTCAGGGATGATGATTCCCCCTGCAGTTTTTGTTTCGGCTACTGCCGGTTCAACTAACACTCTGTCTGCCAGAGGTTTTAAACTTAATTTTGCCATATCTGTTTAGAATTTAAAAATTTTTTCGCAAAGTTAACCGCATAAACCATACCAAGTCTGTTTTTGGGGAAATAAATAGTCAAAACTTCATCAAATTACTTTGATAACTCAAATTTTGACAGAGTAAAGTGACAAGCTGACATTTTGAAAGTGCCCTTTGCACTTAAAATAGTAATTTTACCCACCTATGTACTCCTTTTTAAACGAAGATATTTTTAAACTAATAAAACAGTGCGCCGATGAATTAAATGTTGATGCCTACGCCATTGGAGGCTATGTGCGGGATATTTTTTTAAAGAGGCCCAGCAAGGATATAGATATTGTTACTATTGGCAAGGGAATTGATTTGGCAGAACAACTTCATCGTAAACTGGGACCGGAGGCACATTTGAGCACTTTTAAGAACTTTGGTACGGCCCAGATTAAATACAAGGATATTGAAATAGAATTTGTAGGCGCCAGAAAGGAAAGCTACAACAGAAATTCGCGCAAGCCTATTGTTGAAGATGGCACCCTGCAGGACGATCAAAACCGAAGGGACTTTACCATTAACGCCCTGGCAATAGGCTTATCTGAAAAAAATTACGGACAATTACTTGATCCTTTTAATGGACTACAGGATTTGGAGAATAAAATCATCCGAACCCCACTTGATCCGGATATTACTTATAGCGACGATCCTTTGCGCATGATGCGCGCCATTCGTTTTGCGACGCAGCTTGGATTTACCATTGAAGAAAATTCTTTTAAGGCTTTATCAAAAAATAAGGACAGGATGAAAATTGTTTCAATGGAACGAATTTCCGATGAACTCAATAAGATCATCCTCGCCCCTGTTCCATCGGTTGGCTTTAAGCTGCTGTTTGATACAGGAATATTGCACATCATTTTTCCTGAAATGGCGAAGTTGCATGGAGTTGACACCGTTAAAGGCCTTTCACACAAGGATAATTTTTATCATACACTCGAAGTACTCGATAATACGGCACGCAAAACTGATAATCTCTGGCTTCGTTGGGCTGCAATCCTTCACGACATTGCAAAGCCTGCCACCAAACGTTTTGAAGAAGGCCACGGTTTTACCTTTCATGGTCACGAAGACAAAGGGGCTCGCATGGTGCCAAAGATCTTTACCAATTTAAAGTTGCCTCTCAATGAGAAAATGAAGTACGTGCAAAAGCTTGTGCAGCTGCATTTACGTCCGATTGTGCTTGCAAAAACAGAAGTAACAGACAGTGCGGTTCGCCGTTTGTTGTTTGAAGCTGGTGATGATATTGATGATTTAATGATCCTTTGTGAAAGCGACATCACTACCAAGAACCCTAACAAAGTGAAGCGCTACATGTATAACTTTGAAATTGTAAGGCAGAAACTTGTTGAACTGGAAGAAAAGGACCGCATTCGCAACTGGCAGCCTCCTATAGGCGGAGAAGAGATCATGAAGCTTTATAATTTGCAACCAGGACGTGAAATTGGTGTTTTAAAAAATGCTTTAAAAGACGCGATACTTGATGGCATTGTGGAGAATAATTATGAAAGCGCTAAAAAGTTTCTGGATGAACGCTTTAAACAACTGAATAATAAATAAACGATGCGTTTTCACCTGGATTACACACCTGAAAAAAGCAGGATCAATATAACCAACAGCAATAAGGTTATGTTGATAGGTTCCTGTTTTTCGGAGAACATTGGTGACAGGCTTCGGACGCACAAATTCAAAACGCTTTTAAATCCAAACGGAATACTTTTTAATCCAGCGAGTATTGCGGCTGCATTGGATACCATGATGGCGACAGAAACTGTAAACGATAAACACATTCTTAACAGGGATGGATTGTTTTACAGCTTTATGCATCACTCATCCATTAACGCCACTTCACAAAATGAACTTATAAAGAAGATCACGGAAATAAATAAACAGGCAGCGGACTTTTTAAAGAACGCCGATATTCTCCTACTCACTTTTGGCAGCGCGTTTGCATATCGCCATTTGCAATTGAATAAAACCGTTGCCAATTGTCATAAGCAGCCAGGCAGCACTTTTGAAAAAAAGTTATTGTCTGTAGAACAGATCACAAAAAATTATTCTGTTCTTATTCAGCATTTGCAGCTATTCAATCCTGATCTCAAAATTATTTTCACGGTTTCTCCCGTAAAATATTTAAAAGACGGGATTACCGAAAATAACCTTAGTAAATCTGTTTTATTGCTCAGTGTTCATGAGCTTGTAAAAAAGTTTAGCAATTGCGAATACTTTCCTGCTTATGAACTTGTAAACGATGATCTGCGGGATTATCGTTTTTATAAGGAAGACCTTGCACATCCTAACGAACAGGCCATCAACTATGTTTGGGAAAAATTCTCCGATTGCTATTTTGATGAGAAAACAAAAAACCTAAACGACAAAATTCATAAACTCAACCTTGCTCTCCGGCACCGCACCATGAACACCGGCAGTGAAGAAACCAAAAAACTGGAAGATTTCATTTCTAAGCAGAAAGATGAGATCAGGAAGGTAAATCCAAAAATCGAGTTCTAATATATCCGCTTTGATTTAAAAACAAGCCTGTAGAGTATTTTTCCCGGAATGGGCAATGAAATTTGAGCGTTAAAACTCATAATACTATTTGTACCTATAGTAGCGTACCTTTTTCAGAGTTACTCCCTGCCATTTTCAGATGGCGCAATTTTGTATTATTAAAATAATTCATGCTGAGAATGTTGTTTTGGATAACCAAAATATACGAATCAATTTGAAATAGAAAACTAATAACCCAATTAAATAAAAACAAAATGAAAACAGAAGAAATCCTAACAAAAGTAAAATGGGGCATCGACCCTGCACACAGTGAAGTATCATTTAAAGTAAAGCATTTGATGATTACCAACGTAAAAGGTGTATTTAAAGAATTTGACGGAAGCATCTATACAACCGGCGAAGATTTTATGACTTCAGAGGTTGACTTCTTTGTGAATCCTGCATCGGTTGATACGGGCGATAAAAAACGTGATGAGCACATCAAAAGCGCCGACTTCTTTGATGTTGAAAAACACAAGCAGATTACATTTATTGGTAATACCTATGAGAAAGTTAATGATAAAAATTATAAGCTATATGGAGATCTGACTATAAAAGGAATTACCAAACAAATAAAATTAGATGTTGAATTTAGTGGTGTGATGATTGATCCCTGGGGAAATGAAAAGGCAGGGTTTACAATTAATGGAAAAATAAACCGTAAAGACTTTGATTTAAACTGGAATACCGGTTTGGAAGCCGGTGGGGTATTAGTAAGCGAGGATGTAAATATAAATTGCGAAATACAATTGATAAAACAATCATAACGGCTTTTTCCCGAGCTCAACAAAAACTGATCAGAAGAACTGAAAATATATGTACACTCATTGGCGCGGATCGTAATCCGCGCCATTTCATTTATGGCAATTCCTGTTGTATAAAGCATGTAATTAGCCCACCGCAAAAGGAGTAGAAATTAATTCTCCCCCAGCCATACTCGTTGAAACGCCAAACCATCGATTTTTAAAAATCAGTTGATTTTTTTGTCAAAAAGGTGCTAATGTCATTGTGTCATATAGGAGTCATATATAACTCCTATAGGACTGGTATATAACTGGGGTAGGAAAGCTATAGAATATAGCAAGGTATTTATGCCTTATGACCGAACTTTACAGTGGAGGAAAAATTATATGGGCGGAGGCTAAAAGGTGTTGATTGATTGAGGGACGTTGTAGGATAATTAGTGAGACTTTAAAAGTCTTTTTAATTTTTACTTTTCTTTAAATGAAAAGTAAACAATCCGCCGCGGCGGATCAAGGCCGTTGATCTTGCTTTGTGCTCTTGATTTTTCACCATTCTTTTTTCCTTGATGAAAAAAGAAGCAAAAAAATCAAGACTTCTGAAAAACAGCTTGAAATCTACCTGCTGTTCGGCAAATGATGATATTAAGTCTGTCAGAATTTTAAACGCAAGCGCCTTTGCTGACTTTCATAAGAAAAATCAATTCACTCTTCCGCACGCTCAGCGACGGGCCAGCTTACCACTTTCTGAACTCCGAACACTAAACTCCAAACTTCGAACTAAAATGCCTTTTGCCTTCTGACTTAAAACCACTAATTTTAAGCCTAAATTTTTGATATATGCTACGAACCAATACCTGCGGAGAACTTAGAATTGAACACGTTAACAAAACCGTTACCCTTAGCGGTTGGGTACAGCGCATTAAGGACCTCGGCGCATTAACCTTTATTGATCTTCGCGACAGGTATGGCATTACTCAAATCCGCGTTAATACGCAATCTAACCCCACCGTGAGCGAACAGGTTAAAACACTTGGACGTGAATTTGTAATACAGGTTAACGGAAAGGTAATTGAGCGTGAAAGCAAGAATAAAAACAATCCTACCGGTGATATTGAAATTGAAGCTTCTGAAATAAAAATACTGAATGCTGCCATTCTTCCACCCTTCACAATTGAAGATGAAACTGATGGTGGCGATGAGTTGCGTATGAAGTACCGCTACCTGGACCTTCGCCGGAACATTGTGCGTAAAAATCTTGAACTGCGCCACCGCATGGCTCTTGAAACACGTAACTATCTTGATAAATTAAGTTTTATTGAAGTAGAAACTCCTGTACTCATTAAATCTACTCCGGAAGGAGCCCGTGACTTTGTTGTGCCAAGCCGTATGAACAAAAATCAGTTCTATGCTCTTCCGCAAAGTCCGCAAACCTTTAAGCAATTATTAATGGTAAGCGGTTTCGACCGTTATTACCAGATTGTAAAATGTTTTCGGGATGAGGACTTACGTGCCGACAGACAACCGGAGTTTACGCAGATAGACTGTGAAATGAGCTTTGTGGAGCAGGAAGATATTCTTCAAACATTCGAAGGCTTAACACGCCATTTATTTAAAACCGTTAAAGGCATTGATATTCCTGAAATTCCGCGCATGAGCTATGCCGATGCAATGAAGTACTATGGTAACGATAAGCCTGATACCCGTTTTGAAATGAAGCTTGTTGAACTGAACTCCATTGTAAAAGGGAAGAACTTTAAAGTGTTTGACGATGCTGAACTTATTGTAGCAATCTGCGTAAAAGGTACTGCTGAATATACACGCAAGCAATTAGATGAGCTTACCGAATGGGTAAAGCGTCCGCAGATTGGCGCTACAGGATTGGTATACGCGCGTCATAACACTGATGGAACTATTAAATCAAGTGTAGATAAATTTTATAATGAAGAAGAATTAAAAAAATGGTCTGTAGCTTGTGGCTCACAGCCAGGAGATTTAATTCTTGTGCTTGCAGGCGCGGAAGAAAAAACACGCAAGGCCATGAGCGAACTGCGTCTTGAAATGGGGAACCGGATTGGTTTACGCGATAAGAACAAATATTCCTGTTTATGGGTTGTTGATTTTCCATTACTGGAATGGAACGAAGGTGATCCTAACCTTCCAGAATCGCTGCGTGGCCGTTGGGTTGCAAAGCATCACCCGTTTACTTCACCCAAACCTGAGGACATTGATTTACTGAGCAAAGATCCAGGTAAGGTTCGTGCCAATGCATACGACATTGTGATTAATGGTGTTGAAGTTGGTGGCGGAAGTATCCGTATTTACAACAAAGACCTACAGGCAAAAATGTTTGAAGTCCTTGGCTTCACCAAAGAAGAAGCGCAGAAACAATTTGGTTTCTTAATGAATGCCTTTGAATTTGGTGCGCCTCCACATGGTGGAATTGCTTTTGGTTTTGATCGTTTGTGTTCTTTATTCGGTGGAGCAGAAAGCATTCGTGACTTTATTGCTTTTCCTAAGAACAATGCCGGCCGTGATACGATGATTGACAGCCCAAGCGAAATTAGCGAAGAACAACTTCAGGAGCTTAGCATCAGTGTTATTAAGGAAGAGGCTTAAAACTTTTCCTAATCACATAACAATTAGCGATCGTTTAATTCTCCGGCACTTTTTCTTGCTCTATTACTTTCCTTTATTCAAAAGATTAAGAATAAGAACCGGAGGTCGTCCCACAACGGCTTTTTTACCATCAATAACAATCGGGCGTTCAATAAGAATAGGATTTTCTGAAAGCGCTTTAAACCATTGTGAGTCCGTTAGTTTTTTGTCTGCGAACTTTTCTTCGTAAATCGGTTCTTTTTTTCTTACAATATCAATTGGTTTGCAGCCAAGTTTTGCAATAAGTTCTTTTAGTTCTTTTACCGTAGGCGGTTCTTTAAGATATTCCCTTATTTCAAACGTACAATTATTATTATCAAGAAGCTCTATAGCTTCCCTGCATTTGCTGCATCTTGGATTGTGGTAAATGATCATAAAGTAACAGTTTTCATCTGAAGAAACATATCGTTGAAACGCTTACGCGTTGTTTCAATAAAATCAGTATTGATGAGTGTTTTGAGATTATCAACACTCTTAATATCTTCAACGTAAAATTTAAAGACCTGTTCCATTGGCCCGGCCTCAAACTTAACCATGTATTTATCGTTCATATGAAAGATGCTAATGGTCATACTTTCATGCGGGATACTATCAATAATTCTCATCTTTCTTCATGCCTTTTTTAAAGTTTATCAGATTCTGGAAAACTCCCCACGGACTCACATTTCTGTCGCCATCTTCATGTATGCGGCTTTGAATGGCGTGCGCCAAAAGCACAAAATGTTTTTTTCCGCTTCGGTTTAAAGCGTCTTCGGCGTTCTGATCGCCATTAATAATATTGGCGCAGGCAGCCCAATCAAAAGCTTTGGCATCCATTAAGAATTTAAAAGCCTTCGGATCTTCCCATATGGCGTTTACAAAAGCGGCAAGAACAAAGTGTTTGTTATCCATTAAATACTTAAAAGCCATTTTATCATCGCGCACCGCGTCAAGCACAGCAATTAATTCCTTATAACCATTATTCATCAGCCAGTTAAATCCAACAGTATCTTTCAATGCATGTCGCGTTAACTGGTCTATGGCGTGTGCTGAATAGTGTTTCATATATCAAAGTTATTAATTTGTCGCCTCTAACGAAATTTCGATAATGGCATTATACTTTAATTAACAAAAATATTTTTTAGATAGAACTTCCTAATTTTTCTACGAGCTGCCTTTGTAAATCCACTAAACTACAACTGAAGCCCTGAAAGCCTTGCAGGCAGCATGAATATTAAAAATTATTTTTTATAAGCTGAGAATAATTGATAATTTAGTGATGCACAAAACCCCTTTTATTGATGAATGAGATAGTTATCCTCCTGAACAGGGTATTTTTTAATAAAAACCTGTCGTACCAGATTTTATTTTTATACACCCTTATGTTTCTGTTAAAACTTAACAGCCACTAAGCTTTCACTTCTTTCCACCCTGTTATATCTCTTATCACCACCGATGCACAGGTGAGTCCGAATGCTGCTGGCATATAAGAAATAGTTCCGTAGGCCGATTTTTTAAATTTACTTCCATCAGTTTTCATGATAGAAAATTTTGCGGGAAGTTCAGTGCTGAAAACCGATTTAACGCCTTTGTAAATATTCATATACTTAAGTCGTTTACGAACGTATTGCGCCATTGGACAAGTATGCGTTTGGGCAATATCAACCACTTTAATTTTTGTAGGATCCATTTTTCCTCCCGCGCCCATGCTGGAAATTATGCGTTGATTATTGTAGTATGCGGTTTGAATCAGGTACAATTTGGGTGAAATACTGTCAATAGCGTCAATTACATATGTGAATTTTTGTTTCAGCAACTCTTTCATCTCATCAGGATTCTTGAACTTATCAATTACAGTAATACCTATTTCAGGATTGATCAATTTTATTCTTTCACCCATCAGCTGGGCCTTATTCATTCCATGAGTTGATGCCAATGCCTGAAGTTGACGGTTACGGTTTGTAGGATCAACGGTATCACCATCAATAATTGTCATTTTACCTACTCCAGAACGGGCAATGGCTTCCGCGGCATACGAGCCCACTCCTCCAAGTCCCACCACCAGAACGTGTGCGTTATTTAATTTTTCAAGTCCTTTTTGCCCTACAAGAAGGGCTGTTCGTTCCATCCAGCTAGTATCCATTATTTTACTTTAAATATATTCTCGAAATTACTTTGTATTTGCTGCTTTAGTATTTCCTCATCAATTCCCAGTAATTCTGCGGCTTTCCTGTAAATATACTTAATGGAAATATCCGCATCATCTGTTTCAAGAAAAAAATTCTTTCTTCCTATGTTTTTTATTGTTTTAGCCGCGTTTGATTCGTAGCCCAGCAAAGCCTTTCCAAACGAAAAGTAACAGCCATGATTGAGGAGCACCCTTGCAATGTTTTCATTATTATTAAAGCCATGGATTATTACGGGCACTTCATTATCATTTAAATTCAAACAGTTGATGAGCTCGTTAAATGCTTTTACGCAATGAATGATCAATGGCTTTTTATAATGGTTAGCAATTTTGATCTGCTCAATAAAAACTTTTTCCTGTAAATTATAATCAACTTTACACAGCTTGTCCAAACCACACTCTCCAATTGCTACGCATCTTTTTTCATCCGCGCGGATCTGCAATTTTCTGAGCTGGTCTTCGTAGGTTTCTTCAGTTATATACCATGGATGTAATCCATAGGAATAATAATTAGGTTTATCAGTGGAATCCGGGTTTAAATTCACTATCTCCACATTCGCATCGTAGAGCTGAAGGTGAGTATGTATGTTAATAAACAGAAATAAAAAATTTAAATGTGCCTAATTTATCCGGCTTCAATAATAGTAACTTTAAATCCACATAAATTTCAATGAGCCGGTTTAATTATAACAAAGTAACGTCAATAACCTATAATCAACTCCAAAATATCGTTGGACAGGACTTTATAAGTAATGAAAAGGAACAACTTGAAAAATACGGACAAGATGAAACCGAGGACTTTGTTTTTATGGCCGATATTGTGGTAAAGCCACAAACCGTGGGCCAGGTAGCGGCTATTGCAAAACTTTGTAACGAAAATAAAATCCCTTTAACCACCCGTGGCGCCGGTACGGGACTTAGCGGTGGGGCCCTCCCAATAAAAGGAGGTGTTCTCATGAGCATGGAGAAGTTTAACCGCATCCTTCACATTGATGAAAGAAATTTACAGGCAACAGTTGAGCCCGGAGTTATCAATTATATTTTTCAGGAAGAAGTAAAGAAACTCGGGCTTTTCTACCCTCCCGATCCTGCAAGCTGGGGAAGCTGCAGCCTGGGCGGCAACATTGCACACAGCAGTGGCGGCCCTAAAGCTGTTAAATATGGAACCACCCGCGATTACGTTTTAAATCTTGAAGTGGTTTTGCCAAGTGGCGAGATCATATGGACAGGAGCCAATACTCTTAAATATTCTACAGGATACAACCTCACACATTTAATGGTTGGAAGCGAAGGCACCCTGGGAATTGTAACCAAAATTGTTTTCAAATTAATTCCATTGCCTAAACACGATTTATTAATGCTTGTTCCTTTTAAGGACGCGGAAGATGCCTGTAAAGCTGTGGGACAGGTGTTCCGGGCGGGTATTACACCAAGCGCCATGGAATTTATGGAACGGGATGCGATTGACTGGAGTATAAAATATGCCGGCGAAGTAAATTTTGAAATAAAACCTGAATGGCAGGCCCTGCTTCTGGTTGAAGTTGATGGTAATAACATGGACGTGCTGATGCAGGATTGTGAAGTGATCGGGCAAATTATGCAGGACCATAACAGCGATGAGATTTTATTTGCCGACAGCGCCGAACAAAAAGCTGCTTTATGGAAAATCCGTCGTAAAGTTGGTGAAGCGGTTAAAAGTAACAGCGTTTATAAAGAAGAAGACACGGTGGTTCCAAGAGCCGAACTTCCAACGCTTTTAAAGGGCGTAAAGGAAATAGGAAAAAAGTATGGTTTCACTTCGGTTTGCTATGGACATGCAGGCGATGGGAACCTCCATGTAAATATTATTAAAGGCGACCTGAGTGATGAAGCTTGGAATAATGACCTTCCAAAGGGCATCACTGAAATTTTCGAATTATGTAAAATCCTTGGGGGAACTATTAGCGGTGAACATGGCATAGGACTCGTACAAAAGGATTATTTACCCATTGTATTTCCCAAACATCAGTTGGAATTAATGAAGGGTATTAAAAAAGTTTTCGACCCCAATTATATTCTTAATCCGGGTAAGATTTTTGATTGATTCTTCCTTTTGTTAAACAATGTAAAATTGTAAAACTCCCAATTTCTGACATCCTTAATTCATTTACCTTCATTGCAAAATTAGCTTATGAAGAAAATTCTGCTGGCTACTCTTTACACCATTTTATTTCTTACAACCATTTCATGTATTTATCTGCTAATGCTTCCGGAAAGAAGTAACGCAACAATTGTTAGCAAAGCCTCGGAGTCTTCTGATGAAACGTATAAGTGCGACGCGCTAAATGAATTTAACCTGCAAAACGATAAAAAGATTGCTGAAGAACTGAGTCGGGTTCACTCTTCGAATCAACTTAGTCTTGCCTTAATTGACGGGGCTGTTAAACAATTCGGAAGCAATTCCATAGAAGTAAAAAACCTTGTAGCGACCAAAATATATCAGGATTCTATTAATTGTGCGATTGTTACCAAAATAATTGATAAATACGGCTGGCCTGGGGCTGAACGTATAGGGGCTCAAAACAATTACACACTGTATACTACTATTCAAAACGCGGACCTTAACACTCAGGAAAAATATTTACCAGTAATGGAAAAAGCCGTAAGATCGGGAACGCTCGCGCCTGAGCATTACGCATCACTTGTAGACAGAAAAGCTCTTGTTCAGCATCAAAAGCAGATTTATGGAACACAAATAACAGGCGATTGGGCTTCAGGCGAGTTTTTTTTCGCGCCAATAGCAGATGAGCAAACAGTAAATGTTCGCAGGAAAGAAATAGGACTGCCCCCTATCGAAGAGTATGCTAAAGGTCTTAACATCGTCCATTCTTCATCAGATAAAACTATTTAATGTCAATTGAAATTTTATTTCAAATTGTATCCGTTCAAATATTCCTTAGGAAGGTTAGTAACTTTCCATACTGTACTTCTCAAAACCTTTTACATTTAATCAACTTAAACAACAAATAAATGTTTTTACAAAAACTGAAATGGATGGCTGTTGGCGTTGCTGTTACAGCCGCCAGCGTATGGGTTTATAATCATCTTGACACTTTTAAAAGTCTTACAGGCAGCAGCAGAAACCACGGCATAGTTAACCGTATTAATCCCGAGTTCGCGAATTATATATCAGCATTCACAACGGGTTATATTTCTACAGGCTCTACAATTAAAATAAAATTCGCCAATGAATTTGCGGGTTCAACCGAACTTAACAAACCGTTAGGTGATGGTTATTTTTCATTTTCTCCATCCATTGAAGGTGAAACAGTTTGGAAGGATGGTCAAACCATGGAATTTAAACCTAAGGAAAGATTAAAACCGGGCGAGATATACAAAGCCACCTTTCATCTTGACAAACTTGTTGAAGTGAAAAAAGAAATGGAGGATTTTGAATTCAGCTTCCAGGCAATTAAACAATCTATTCAGCTGGAAGCAAATGAACTTAAAAGTTACACCTCAGGAGATTTCTTATATTACAACCTTTCAGGAAGTGTTTCTTCCGCTGATTTTATTAAGCCGGAATTAGCTGAACAAACACTTACAGCAAAACTGAATAATAAAAACCTTTCTGTTAAATGGATGCACAATGAAAAAGGAACAGAACATAAATTTTTAATTGATAGCATTGAACGTTCATCCAGCGCAACAAAATTATTTCTTGAATGCAACGGAAAAAATATTGAGCTGCCATACACTTCATCAAAAACATTTGATGTTCCTGCCCAGGGAGCCTTTGAACTTTTAAGCACAAAAGTAGGCGCCGACAACGAGCAATACGTATTGGTTAATTTCTCTAACCCGCTTGATCAAAATCAAAGTCTGGAAGGCTTAATAACTTTAAAAAGACCTGATAACACCAGTAGCCGCAACGATTATGATTACGATGATGAAAAAAAAGATAAAGATGTAAAATACATAATCAACAATAACCAGGTTTTAATTTATCCTAATAAACTTAAAGCCGGTTCCTATTTATTGACAGTAAGCTCATCGCTAAGGGATGCGAAAAATCAACTCCTTGGATCCGAATCAAAACATAACATTGTTTTTACAGAAGTAAAACCCGCTATCCGGTTTATTGGTGAAGGAAACATCCTTCCTTCAACAAATGGTTTAAACATGCCTTTTGAAACAGTGAACCTTAAAGCTGTAGATGTAAAAATCATTAAGATCTATGAGAATAACGTTCTTCAATTCCTGCAAAATAACGATATGAATGGTAACAGTCAGCTTGCGCAGGTTGGAAAGAAAATAGTTGAAAAAAGAATTAACCTCGGAATCACAAATCCGGCTGATTTTGGTATTTGGAAAAAATTCTCGCTCGATCTCTCCGACCTGATAAAAGCCGAACCAGGAGCTATCTATAAAGTTTACCTGAGTATGCGCAAATCGTACTCCACCTATCCCTGCATTGGCAATAATGATAATGATAAATTTGAGATGGAGGAAATTCAGCAGCCTCAGGATGAAGAAATTTCATATTTCGGATATTATTATGAGGACGAATATTCTTCAGGTTATTATGAAGAAGGTGATGATGATTACAACTGGCGTGACCGCGATAACCCATGTAAATCTTATTATTACCGTCAGTATGACAGAACTGTGTCAAAAAACATACTTGCTTCTGATCTTGGCCTAACCCTGAAAAAAGGAAATGACGGAAGTTATTTTGCAGTAGTGAATGATCTGGTAAGCACCACACCTATCAAAGATGTTACAATTGAACTGTACGATTATCAGAAGCAGCTTATACAAACCACTCAAACAAACATTGCCGGACAGGCATTTATATCACCAAATCAACGACCTTATTTTGTTGTAGCAAAAAAAGATAAGCAACGCGCATACCTGCGTTTGGATGACGGATCAACCCTTTCCCTAAGCATGTATGATATAAGCGGCGAAGCAATTAAAAAAGGGTTGAAAGGGTTTATTTATGGGGAGCGCGGTGTTTGGCGCCCAGGAGACAGTCTTTTCCTCAACTTTATCCTTGAAGATAAACTAGGAACAATTCCAGCAAACCATCCTGTGGTTTTTGAACTCACAAATCCACAGGGACAATTGTACAGGAGATTATTAAGTACCAAAAACATTGGAGGATTTTATAATTTCTCTACTGCAACTGACAAAAATGTTCCTACAGGATTATGGAACGCTGAAGTTCGTGTTGGTTCCATTAAATTCAGTAAGAGCATTCGCATAGAAGCCATCATGCCTAACCGTTTAAAAATTGAAGTAAATGTAGGAGATAATAAACTGATCAGCGGAACAAAACCAACACAGGTTAGCTTACACACGCAGTGGTTAACTGGCGCTATAGCGCACAATCTGCGCGCTAACATTGGCGTAACCTTTAATCAAACCCGAACTGAATTTCCTAAATATAAAAATTACAATTTCGACGACAACACCAGTCGTTTTGAAACGCAGAACATTACCGTGTTTGATGCCAATGTGGATGACAATGGAAATGCAAGTTTCCCACTTAATCTGGACCTTCAGAAAAACGCACCAGGCTTTTTAAAAGCAAGTTTCACAACCCGCGTGTTTGAACAAGGCGGTGCATTTAGCATCGATAGGTTTTCCATGGATTATTCACCGTTTAATTTTTATTGTGGAGTAAAACTTCCTGAAGGCGAAAAGAATACCGGAATACTTTACACCGGCAAAGATCATTACATTGATGTTGCTACTGTAGACTATAAAGGCAATGCGGTTTCGCGTCCTAACCTCCGCTTTGAACTCTACAAGCTGGAATGGCGCTGGTGGTGGGATCAATATAATGAAGAACTTGCGAATTACGCCAACGACGAATATCACAAACCGGTGCAAACAGAAAACTTCACCAGTAAAAATGGAAGCGCTAAGGTTAAAGTAAACATTAAAGAAAATCAGTGGGGACGTTACCTTATCAGAATTGTTGATTTGGATGGAGGGCATGTAACAACCGCGGTAACTTATTTTGACTGGGCCAACTGGATGGAACGTGATGGAGGAAGTGATAATAAGATTATAGCTAACATGCTTCAATTTACCACCGACAAATCCGCGTATAAAACAAATGAAGAAGTAAGCATTACAATTCCTTCACCACAAAATGGCAGGGCGCTTGTAACCATTGAAAATGGAAGTCGTGTGCTGGAAGCGCATTGGCTGGAAACAGAAAAAGGAAGTACTGTATTTAAATTTAAGGTAACACCCGAAATGGCGCCGAATATTTATGTACACGTATCATTAATGCAGCCTCACTCACGTTCTAATGACCTTCCGATACGTTTATATGGTGTTGTTCCTATAAGCATTGACAATCCTGAAACACATTTAAAACCAGTTATCAGCATGCCTGCTACGTTAATGCCTGAAAGGAAAGTTGATATCACAGTAAGTGAAGAGAACCAGAAAGAAATGGCATTTACTTTGGCTGTAGTTGATGAAGGGCTGCTTGATATTACAAGATTTAAAACACCTAATCCATGGAATACATTTTATGCGAGAGAAGCTTTGGGTGTAAAAACATGGGATGTATATGACAACGTAATAGGTGCATTTGGTGCAGAGTTGGAAAGAATTCTCAGCGTGGGTGGTGATGGTAGCGAAGCAGATAATGAAGATGGCGCCAAAGCCAACCGCTTTAAACCAATGGTTAAGTTTTTTGGTCCGTACAACTTAAAGAAAGGCGAAAAGAAAACCATCAGTTTTAAAATGCCAATGTATGTAGGTTCAGTGCGTACGATGGTAATTGCAGGAACAAAAGGAGCTTATGGAATGGCCGAAAAAACCACACCGGTTAAGGCTCCTTTAATGCTGTTGGGAACATTGCCACGTGTATTAAGCGTTACCGAAGAAGTGAAATTACCGGTAACAATTTTTGGAGGTGATCAGAACATTGGTAAAACAGAGGTAAAACTTGAAGTAAACGGATTACTCCAAGCCATTGGTGGCAATGTAAAAACCGTTAGTATAAACAAGAATGATGAAAAAATGGTTGTGTTTGATCTTAAGGTTAAAAATCAAACCGGAATTGCTAAGGTTAAAATTACAGCCACCGGAGGAGGACACACCACAACCTATGAAATGGAATTAAATGTAAGAAATCCGAATCCGTTTCAAACAACAGTTAAAGACTTTTTTGTTGATGGTGGAAAAACTTTAAAAGAAAATTTCGCCGCAACAGGGCTTTCAGGGACAAACAGCGGGGTTCTTGAATTATCAACTATTCCTCCGATAAATTTGGATGAGCGTCTCCATTATTTGATAACCTATCCGCATGGTTGCATTGAGCAAACCACTTCACAAACTTTTGCTCAATTATATTTAAGCGATATTATGGAGTTGACGCCTGAAAGAAAGAACGAGGTGGAAACCAATATCAAACATGGAATTAGTGAGATCTATAAATTCCAGTTACAAAATGGGGCAATGAGTTATTGGCAGGGAATGAATGAGCCAAATGACTGGGGCACGTCATATTCAGGTCACTTTATGTTTCTGGCTGAAAAAAAAGGTTACACCCTTCCCGCAGGATTTAAAAAGAAATGGATTAGTTACCAGCAAGGAGTTGCCCAGAACTTCCAGGTAAATAAAAACTCGGCGTTCAATAACGATGTGTTGCAGGCATACAGGTTATACGCTTTAAGCATAGCAGGGCAACCAGTAATGAGCGCTATGAATCGTTTGCGTGAATTCAATAATCTTTCGCAGCAGGCACGCTGGTTACTGGCAGCAGCATATGCACAGGCCGGACAACAGGATGAAGCGGAAAAACTGATCACATCGGCTTCCGCAAACTTCGAAAAGTACAGAGTTAATTATTATACATACGGATCTTCGGAGCGTGATGAGGCGATTGTTCTTGATGTTCTTTGCCGTTTGGGTAAAAAGCAGCAGGCATTCACTCAATTGAAAAAAGTATCGGCTTTTCTTTCCTCAAAAAGTTGGTTAAGCACTCAAACAACCGCATTTGGACTTGTTTCTGTTGCAAACTTTATTAAAAAGTATGGAGATGCCTCAGCAATGCAGGCAGAAGTAACTGTTAACGGATCTGAAATAAAACTGAAAGGCAATTCATCCATCACGCAAATTCCTATCGACTTTAAAAAATCTGCCACAGGTAATTTTGAAATTGAAAACAATGGAAAGGGTGTTTTATATGTTCGTTTGATAACCCGAGGTAAACCCGCTATTGGGACTGAACAGGAAGCAAACGAAAATATAACAATGGATGTTACTTATAAAGACATGAACGGTGAATCATTGGCTGTAGACGAATTAATCCAGGGAAAAGATTTTGTAATGCAGGTTACCGTAAAAAATCTTGGACTTGTTGGAGAAATTCAAAACCTTGCTCTCAGCGCGTATATTCCTTCGGGCTGGGAAATACATAACTCACGTATGGATGAAGGCGCACAGGCTGCAACCAATTTCACATACCAGGATATTAAAGACGACAAGGTGCTCACGTATTTTGATTTGAGAAGCAACGAATCAAAAACCATTAATATCACTTTAAATGCCGCATACGAAGGCAAATATTATCTTCCGGCTATAAATACAGAAGCCATGTATGATAACAGTGTGTATGCGCGTAACAAAGGTAAATGGGTTAAGGTCCTCAAGGGCAAAACCATAAGCGGAGTAGCGAGTAAGTAATGAATAGCGGCAGCCAAATGAATAAACTAATATCGCTGCTCCTACTCACTTTATTACTCGCCTCGTGTGCCATACACAGAAAATTCCCTTATATCTGCTACAGAAAGGAATGTGTTTTAAGCCAATTAGGCTTTTACGCGGCTAAAGAATCTTTCAGGCGTGCCAAAATAAATGCTTCTGTAAGACAACACAAAAGAATGGTGCGTAAAAATATTAGAAATGGCAGAAAAGGCCTGAAGCCGCCTTATGATACTGAAAAAGAAAACAGGCAAAGGGATTCACTCACTTATTCAGGCGGATTTGCCGGGCTATGCAAGGAAACTAAAGTGATTTTTACGCGACTGAACTCTTCAAAAGATACGGTAATCATTAATTATCTTTTTGAAGAAAAAGATCCTTCAGCTGATGAAAAAATGGCGATGAAGAATTGCATTGATAAAACCGGAGTTCAGGAAATAGAGGAAATACTGATTAAAAGTTGTCACAATCGTTCTGTAATGAGCGAGTATGAAATTTTATGGCTGGATGAAAGGGCAAGAAGAATTAGTAAATACCTGAAAACGCTTGAAATACCAAAGGAGAAAATTAAACAGGAATAATAAGGTGAAAAGAATCGATGCGTACTTTAGGAAATAAAATATTATTCGTAATTAAAAAATATAAGATCAGGCTTTCGATACTTTTATTTGTTTCAGTTTTATACTGGGCATGGCTTCCTTCCCAATTATTCCAACATCCGTGCAGCACAGTATTAATTGACACCGACAATAAACTTCTTGCGGCGCAAATAGCCAGTGATGGCCAATGGAGATTTCCAGAAAGTGACAGCGTACCGGTAAAATTCAAATACTGCATCACAACTTTTGAAGACGAATATTTTTATTACCATCCTGGTTTTAATCCCGTATCAATATTAAAATCTTTTAAACGGAATGTAACCGCGGGTAAAGTAAAAAGTGGTGGGAGTACCATTACTATGCAAGTTGCACGAATGATGCGTAATAAAAAATCGCGGGGTTACTGGCAAAAAATTGTTGAGGTAATGCTTGCAATAAGAATCGAATTATCTTATAAAAAATCGTCCATTCTTAATATTTACGCCAGCAATGCACCATTCGGGAGTAACGTTGTTGGTTTGCAGGCAGCCTCCTGGCGTTATTTTGGAAGAAGCCCCGAACAATTGAGCTGGGCAGAAAGCGCTTTACTGGCAGTCCTTCCTAATGCACCATCACTAATTTATCCGGGAAAAAATCATGATAAATTAATCAATAAACGAAACAGACTCCTGAAAAAATTAAGAGATAAAAACATCATCGATGAATCAACCTACCAATTATCGTTAACGGAAGAATTACCTGGCAAGCCCTACCCTATTCCGCAAATAGCCCCTCATCTGCTAACACGCGCAATACAGGAACATGGTGCAGGGAAAATATTTATAAGTACTCTTAACCGAAATATTCAGGAAACAGCTAATCAATTACTCGATAAACATATTCAGAATATTTCCGCCAATCAAATTAATAACGCCTGCCTGATTATCTCAGAGACATCTACCGGAAAAGTTCTTGCATATGTTGGAAACAGTTATTCGGAAAAAAACGAACATCAGAATTATGTTGATATCATCAATTCCCCGCGAAGCACAGGAAGCATTCTCAAGCCGTTCCTTTACGCTTTTATGCTTAATGAGGGAAAGATTTTGCCAAATAGCCTTTTGGAAGACGTTCCTATTCAAATTGGCTCTTACGGGCCAAAGAATTTTAATCTCACTTACGATGGGCTTGTTCCCGCCAACCAGGCCATCGCACGTTCGCTAAATGTACCAGCGGTTAAAATGTTAATGGATTATGGTCCAGCGAAATTCCAATACCGTTTAAAGCAACTTGGTTTTAAAACATTTAACAAACCCACTCAACATTATGGACTTTCACTTATTCTTGGCGGAGGCGAAGCTACACTTTGGGATATTAGCTCAGCTTATGCATCAATGGGTCGTGCTCTTAAAAATTATTCAAACTCACGGCAAAAGTATGCTGCAGGAAGCTATCATCCGCATGTGTATTTAAAATCTGAGGTAAGCGAAAAAGTTGTACTGTCTGAAAAAACAGATTTGCTTAATGCCTCAAGCATCTGGTTTACTTTTAACGCGATGACTGAATTATTAAGGCCCCAGGATTATGTTGGTTGGATGCAGTTTACAAATAAAAATCGCATTGCCTGGAAAACCGGTACCAGCTTTGGATTCAGAGACGCCTGGGCTGTTGGATTAAATGAAAAATACACGGTTGCTGTTTGGGTTGGCAATGCCAGCGGTGAAGGCCGGCCTGAACTTACGGGTACAGCTATGGCCGCACCACTCATGTTTTCAGTATTCAATATGCTTTCGAAAAAATCATGGTTTTCAAAACCTACCAGCAACATGGTAACATTGAAAGTATGCAAACAAAGCGGTTTTCGCGCGTCGGAAATCTGTCCTGATACCGAAACGCGTTTATGCCAGTTAACAGGTGCAAAATCACCTATATGTCATTTTCATCAATTGATTAATCTTGATGAAACGCAAACTTATCGTGTAAACAGCAACTGTTACAGTGTTTCAAAGATGAAGCAGATTCCATGGTTTATTGTAACACCCATGCAGGAATATTTTTTCAGACAACATAGTTTATTTTACAAGCCCTTACCAGATTACCTTGCAGAATGTTACAGTGAACAAAATTTTCATCAGCTTGAAATAGTTTATCCCCGCCAGGATTTTAAAATTTATGTTCCAATAGATGAAACGGGAAATCGCTCACGTTGTGTTTTTAAAGCAGCGCATAAGAATACTGAAGCGGTTTTATTCTGGTATCTCGACGGTGAATATATTGGCAACACAAAAAAGTTTCATCAGCTCTCTTCGCTTCCTGTAAAGGGTAAACACGACCTGTCGATTACCGATAATTTTGGCGAAACAGTAAAATGTGCCTTTGAGATTATTGATAAATAAAAAAACCGCTCTTTTTGGGAGCGGTTCGTAAGAGAACTCTTTTAAGATTGTTGCAGTAGCTTATCCTTATGCTTTTTTATTTGTGATTTCAAAGCATCGCACACAAGATCCGTTGCTTCTTCAAAGGAGGAACATTGTTTTTTTGCAAAAAATTCATGTCCTCTGCCAAGCATTTTTATCTCGGCAATTTTGTTATCACTGGTGTTACTCTTGTCTAATTTCAGCGTAACCTCGCCACTGATAATTCCGTCATAAAAAGTTTCCAGCTTGTTTACTTTTTCACTAATAAAGTCTAACAGTTTTTTGTCGGCATCAAAATGCACTGATTGAATGTTGATAGTCATAGTTTTGTGCTTTTATTTATTTATTAATTGCCCGATCGTGGATGGGCCTGGTTATAAGTTTTCTTTAATTTTTCTATTGTATTGTGCGTATAAATTTGTGTGGCGGAAAGATTTGCATGCCCTAATAATTCCTTTACCGCGTTAATATCAGCTCCATTGTTTAATAAATGTGTTGCAAAACTGTGCCTCAAAACGTGAGGACTCTTTTTCTTATTGGTTGTTACAGCACTAAGGATTTCTTTTACGATCCTGTTGATGTAAGAAACGCTTATCTGGGTATTTTTTGAAGTAACCAACAAAAAAGAGTTTGTAAGAATTAGTTCTTTTTTTACGTTAAGGTACGCTTCGAGGTTTCGTTTTAAATCGAGGCTGAATGGAATTATTCGTTCTTTACTTCTTTTTCCCATCACTTTAAGCTGAAGATTGAACAGATCCACATCTTTCTCCTGTAACATTAGTAATTCAGCCCGGCGTATTCCGGTCTGATACAAAATATCAATCAGGAGTTTATCACGTAATCCATCAAATCCTTCCTTAAAGGTAAAGTCATTATATATCTTTTCTACATGATCTTCGTCAATGAACACAGCCAACCTTTTTGTTTTTTTTGGTCCTTGTACCTTAGAAGCCGGATTTCCAGTAATTTGCTGGGTTCTTAATAAAAACTTAAAAAAAGATTTTATTGCGCTTAGCTTGCGGTTAACACTTGCGGGCGCTATCCCCTGTTCCATTTGTTGGGCTAAAAAGCCGCGAACATGCGAAGATGTGATATTCTTAATGGGCATTTCACCCGCGTCGTCCTTAAGAAAATTAAAAAATTGATTAAGATCTGTTGAGTAGCTTTTAACGGTTAACGCGCTGGTTCTTTTTTGAAGAGCGAGGTAGGAAAAAAACTCATTTAGCGCACGATCCACCATATAAAAAGAAAAATCCTAACCTAAATTTATACAATTTAAGTTAGGATTGCAATATTAATGTTTACGAAAGGGCTTATCGACTATTTTTCGATAGCGCCGATTTGTAATTTTTGCTTGTAAACAGCTTTAATTTTAGTTTCGCGCAGGCGTACAGAAGGCTTTGTGAACTTTTGGCGCTCACGTAATTGCTTAACAACACCGGTTTTTTCAAACTTCTTCTTGTACTTCTTTAAGGCTTTCTCAATGGTATCGCCTTCTTTAATCTGAACTATTAACATGTTTAATTCTTTCTATTTTAATTTAGAGGGGCAAATATATGAAATTAAATCCTAAATCTCCAAAAAATAGACGCAAAACCTTAAAAAAACCCTTACTATTTGTACCTTTGGCGCCATTCTTACTTTAAAACAGCCCTCATGCAAAAAGACAGCTTCCTGAAATTCAAAGGATTATTAAAAAAAGTCTCTAATATTGTAATTGTTACCCACTGGAGTCCAGATGGAGACGCCATGGGAAGCAGCCTGGGCCTGTTCCATTACCTGAAAGCTCTGAAAAAAAATGTATCTGTGGTGGTGCCAAACGATTATCCGGAATTTTTACAATGGATGCCGGGCAATAAACAGGTGATTATTTTTGAAAAGAATGAAAGTAAAGCCATAAAACTGATCCATAAGGCCGATGCTATTTTTACCCTTGATTTCAATTCGTTCAAAAGACTTGAAAAGCTGGGCGAAGTGATTGCAGAAACCAACGCTGCTAAAATTATGATAGATCATCATCAGCAACCTGAAAATTACGCTACACTGTATTTTCATGATGTGAAAGCATGCAGCACCTGCGAACTGATTTTTGATTTTATTGTTGGTCTTGGAGGGAAAAAGCTTATCAATAAAAAAATTGCCGAATGCCTGTATGTGGGTTTGATGACCGATACCGGTTCCTTCAGGTATTCCAGCGTTAATGTAAAAACGCATCAGATTATTGCGGAATTAATGAAAACCGGAATTATCCCCAGCAATATTCATTCAGCGGTATACGATACTTATAGCGCCGATCGTATGAAACTTCTCGGTTACGCATTAAGCGAAAAAATGAAAGTTATTGATGGCTTACCAGTTGCATATATTTCGTTAACTGAAGAAGAACTGAAGCGATTTGATTATAAAAAAGGTGATACTGAAGGATTGGTTAACTACCCTTTTGCAATTAAAGGTATTAAAGTGTGCGCGCTATTTAATGAAGGTGAAGGTGGTGTAAAAATTTCGTTCCGCAGTAAGGGAAAGATTGACATGAACAAATTTGCCCGCGCTTATTTTAACGGTGGCGGACATATTAACGCGGCGGGAGGAAAAAGCCACGATACCCTTATTAATACTGTAAATAAATTTGTTTCCTTAGCTAAAGAACTTGTAAAATAATGTTTGCTTTTCTTGCCCGCTATATCACACGTTCCAGAATCGAAAAACAAAACCTGAAAAGGCAAAAACGTTTTTTGAATTGGGATAAAATTGAAAAAATCGCTCTCATAGTAGATAATGCCCAGCCAATCAATAAAAGCGAACTCGATAAATTTATTGAAGGCACAAAAAAATACATGGATGTTTATTTTATTGAATTAAGCGCTAAACAGGCCAGTTTTTCGGATTGGATTTGCTTAACAAAAAAAGACAAAACCTTTTTAAATCTTCCAAAAGCTCATGTTGAATCTACTATAAAGAACAGGCAATATCAATTGGTTATTAATACAACAGGAAAACACACGCTTTTTGCGGCAAACATTGTTTCGCTAATAAATCCTCCATACAGTTGCGGAAATCAAAACCTATACGGTGAAACCGATCTGATTGTTGAGAAGAAAAGCGGTGTAAGTTTAACTGCTTATTTGAACGATGTAATAAAGTATCTCGTAATGATTAAAACCCCGTAAGCCAGGAAATCTACTCCTTATAGTTTTTCACAGAAATAAATCATCTCTCCTGCTGGTAATCTGTAACGGTCAACTAATTCAGGACTAAGTGTATTTACAAAATCATCAACCTTAACTTTAAAGCCTGCCGCTGCGAGTTTGTCCTTGTAATCCAGACCAAACAAACGAACGTGATCTTTTTGCCAAAAATGCTTTTCGCGTTCTTCAGGACTTGTAATTGATTTGTCCTCGTAAGTTTTTTCCCTGGTTGTATCCAGCGGAACCTGAAAAATTCCCCAGCCGCCCGGTTTCATTATGCGATATAATTCTCGCATGCACTGATCGGCATCCTCTACATGCTCCAATACGTGATTGCAGAAAATCACATCATAAGTATTATCAGGAAAGGGTGCATTATGAAGATCGAAATGAATATCGGCAATAGGACTGTTGTAATCACCTGTTGTATATTTAAGATTTTTCTGTTCCCTGAACAGCTTATAAAAACACTGCTCAGGAGCTATGTGCAGCATATTATGAGGTTTTGTGAAGAAATCCGTTCTTTGCTTCAAATACAACCACAACAAGCGGTGGCGCTCTAAAGATAAGCTTCCCGGGCATAATACATTTTTGCGCTTAGCTCTTCCACCGTAACCGTAAGGTAAAAATTTACGGTAAGTTTTTCCGGTTATAGGGTCTTCATAGCGGTTACCGTAATACAAAACAGGCGCCATTTTGCTGAATACTAAACTCAGCTTGATAAGTATTGGACGCGGAATAGTTCTTAATAAAAAGTGAAACACTGAAATTGTTTATTTTACAAAATTAAGATTAAGTTTTAAAACCTATGTCTTTCCCGGCAAAGAAATCTGTTTAATAAAAAGTTCCTTAAAAAAAGGCAGTAAAACAACGAATAAAGCAATTCCGCCATACTGGGATATTTTCACCCAACGCCCGAACTCTTCCTGCCAGTACTCGTAATAAAAATTGTTAAGATAGTTTTGGTAGAGAACTTGCGGATCGTTGCTTTCGGCCAATACACTATAGTTATAATAGGGATAAATATCCCATCTGTGAAAAATGTTTGTGGTATAATGCAAAAAGAACAAAATCAGTAAAGGGAGAAACGCCAGTGTTATATACGAAACCTGGTTTAAAATATTATAAAAGGGCCTATAAAACCTTCTTTCACGGGCGGTAATAAAAAGAGTAATTATAGCAAACAAAAGAAGCGCCAGCAAAGTTCCCAGATAAAATCCTTCGTAACGGAAAGCTCTTTTAAAAGGAAGTAACTCTGAAAAAATAAACATTATCAGCGGATATAATAACAATACTACAATGGTTATCAAATACTGTTGCCAGTATGTCATTTTAAAGAGTAATAGAAAAGAAGAGATGCAAAAAATAAAGTAAAACAGTACCCATAAATTGTCCTTATGAAAAATAAATAATGTGGTAAACTTTGACCTGCAAACATTTTCAAATATGGTGCTGAGAGTATAATAGTCTGAATTGTAAGGTGAGTTATTGTAAAATTCGTTAGCATAAACGTAATCGCGCGAACTGAGATCAATGTATTTTTTGGCTATTTCCTTTGAATTGTTGAGTATGTGTACATCATACTTAGCGGCGGTATTTTTAAAAGTATTTATACGTGAAATCAGAAAATTCAAATCTGTAGTTGGTTTGTACAGAATATATAATTTATATTCCGTAAGTAATTCAGGAAATTTAACCGAATCCTGCCTTATGGTATACGGCGCGAAAAAAGCCACTCCGTATTTACTAACGATCCTTAAATTATAACGCTGCTCCTGACTTACTGAATCTGTCCATGAAAAGTAAACGTCTCCCGAACTTGCCATATATGGATTTCCAATATTAATGGTATTGATGTCTTTAATAACTTCCTCGTCAGAATACATATTATCAATTCTTTGATCATACACCATTGTAAAAGGCCACGGAACCATTAAAAAGATTGCCACAGAAAAAAATACCAGCACAAAATTTTTGTACTCATCAGTAAACTTTTTATAACCATAATTTTTTTCTTTATTAAAAATTACATGGTTATAAACCCAGAAACAAAGAACCACCGCGCCTACTACAGTAAAAAGAAAATACCAGAGTTCATATTCAATTCTTTCTTTCAGATTTATTGGCACGAGCAACCCTATCAAAGCAGACAAGAACCATAGAAGCATGCCATACCACAGTGAATAATGTATTTTACTCATCCATAACACAGGGTGCTTAACAAGCAAATGAGCATCGATGCGATTGATAAATTTTGGCGTAATTGCTTTGAACATCTCTTAAATATCTTTATGAAATAATTTTCGTGTAGACTGGCTGATATCGCGTATATAACTAAGATCTATTTGCTTTTCATTCAAAATGGAAGTAACGGTGTAAATATTACAGTTGATGCTGGTTGTAATAATGAAAGAAGTTCCTGCATTTTCCACTTTGAATTCCGGAAACTCCACAAAGCATTTAACGAGCGTATCAAGGTCAAACTTTCCTGAAACCTCAAAGCTGTTCTGCTGTCTATCAAAAGCAAAATCTTTTTGAGAACCGTTATAAATTGTTTTTCCCTGCCGGATAAACAGAATATTATCCGCCACTCTTTCTATCTCATGAAGATTTTGAGAACTTAGGATAATGCTTACAGGGTGAGAAACAGATTGCGTAAAGAATTTTAAATCCTGAAGAAACAATTGCTGCGCATTAATATCAAGATTGGCAAGAGGCTCATCCAGAATAAGAAGTTTTGGTTTCCACAAAAGCATTTTAGCGAGTTCAAACCTAAGACGATAACCACTTGATATTTCACTCCATTTCAAATCCCGGAACCGGTCCAAACCAAGACGAAACAAAATATAATCTATGTGATAAGCATTTTCTTCATTTGTAAATCCATGAATGGTTGCGTAAAACCTCAGGTTATCCAATAAAGTGCCATGCCATTTTTTTATCCGTTGTGGAATAAATGCAAGATGGTTCTTAACTGCATACCAATCGTTTTCTTTTACATTAAGGGCCGGATAAAAAATTGTTCCTGTATCGCTTGCAAGCTCACCTGCAAGGATGCGTAACAATGTTGTTTTACCATTACCATTCTCCCCTACTACCCCGGTTATTTCTCCGAATTTTAATTTTACTTCAAGAGATTGTAGTTTAAAAGGAGCTCTGCCTTTTTTAAACTGTTTTGAAATTCCAGTAGCACTTATCAAAAGCTCTTCAGGAACGCCTTTTGGATTCTTATGTTCAAGAGGTGAAACAAGATATTGTTCCGTTACTTTTTTAGAGCGAACAAAAATATCGTTTGCCGAAACCTGACCTTCGGCATTTTCTGAATTAAGATAGGCTCTTCTCAAATCAAAAATTTCCCTGCGGGCATCCTCACCAACTTTAAACTCTTCGCAAAAATCCATTAACCTTCGCGTTAAAAGACTTGCATCGCTGTGATGGAGACTGCTCTCGACCTCGTTAATGAATCGTTGTTGTAAAAGCATGATTAAAGTTAAGAATAAAATATAAGAACATTTTAAACATGTGGTTCAAACTCTAAATTATATTGCATTCCTTCCATTAATTTTAAACCCTTTAAATTATCTATTGGACTAAAAATATCTTTTTTTCGCATCTGAGCAACGTGAAGGAACATCATTGTTGTTTGAATACGTTCATGACCCAGGAGTTCTTTAATCGAAACAATGTCAGACCATCTTCAAGTAAATGCGTAGAGTAAAGAGCGATTTTTTGAGGCTGGTATATTATTTGCATTTTTTGAACAATAATACCGCATTCTATAAGAATAATATATGATAGATATAAAAACAGAAATAGATCACTTTTTAAATGCATACGCAAACCGATTTAACAAGGCTTTAAAAATCGGAATTTCAGATGTGGAAGGGACCGCTGACTCTTTTGCCGAACACTTCATAGAAGCTAATCCCAACGGTGTAACATGCGGAAAGAACGACGATAATTTTCGATTAGCGATTCCGAAAGGTTATGCTTTTTATAAAAGTATTGGCATTACCTCAATGAATATTCTGTCAAAAGAAATTACATTGCTTAATAATCACCACACTATGGCTAAAGTCCATTGGCAGTCTGCATTTACAAGAAAAGATAATTCGCAGGGCGAAATCACGTTTGAGGTGATTTATTTCATACAATCAATTAAGGGTGAACATAAAATATTCGGATATATTACCGGTGATGAACAAAAGGGATTAAAAGAAGCGGGACTGATTTAAAAAAGAAATTAACGGCTCAATATGCCACGGTGGTAAAAGTTATCGAACGATAAGTTTTTTATAAGAATCAATCTCATGAGTTTCCGGAAGCCTCAAATTTACCACTACCGCCTTTTCCAAACATACGTAACAGAATTTCAGAACTTACTCTATCAGAATTTTTAAATACAAATTGTTGTTTGCTAACAATCTCTTTTCCAGAACCGCTCTTTACATCAATCACCGCGAGATAATATTTATCTTTTTTAATAAACTCAACATGCGCCACAGGCACGTTCATATCAGCCGCTGACGAAATCTCAAGTTTACTGTCTTCGATATCCTCTTTTATTTCAGAAATTATTTCATCGCTGGCACCACTGAACGTAAGATTCATTTTGATGCTTAATCCCGAAAACGGCACTAACTGCGGAAACTCCTCAAACAAACGGTGTTTATTAAAGTCCGCTGCCTCTGTGCCATCATCAAGACATAATGCCATTATTTCATATAAGCGCGCAAGTAATAATTTTTCATGATCCACGTCTATTTCCTGGCCTTTAAGAGCGCTGTTTGAAGACATGCTGCTTTCCAATACTCCTTCGCAATCTTTCAGTGCCGCTTTCTCATCTCCGTTTTCATACTTGAATTTCGCCGAGAAAAATTTAAAATAACGATGTATCTTTTGTCGCTTATCCGAACTTTGATACTTTTCGTATTTATCAATAAAATATTTTGTGCTAAAATCCTTAAGAAGATACAGGGATTCATCAAATGTTACAGTACTTTCTCCGCAAAAAAGATCATATACAATTCTCTTTCTTTCGGGATTGTTGGCAAGCGCGTTAACAACAGTATATTCCAACATCAACTTTTCCAACTTTAAGGAATAAAGATCATACAGATCGGAAAAAGAATACCACCAGCCCTTATTCAAAAATTTAATAAGACAGGTTTTTTTCTCCATTAACTGAATGCGAAGTAGATTAATAGTAAAATCATATTGCGATTGAGTAAGTGTTGTTCCAATATGAAGTTCTTTGAAATTAGCTGCTTTGTCCAGAAAAAACGCCGCGCTATCCAGTTGTCCATCGTATAAATAACCACGCGCCAGTGCAATGTTATACCAGCCAAACCCGGGGGTAGAACCACTCGCTGTAATTTTTTCCCTCGCCATTCCTATGGCAAATTTAGTTTGTCCGCTGAAGATGAATAACGAAGGAAGATAATAATCTGATTCACTTAAAGAATATTTTCTTCTGAACTGTGTTTTTGAAAAATGCGAAATGGCTTCATTAAAATTTCCAAGTTCTTCCTGCAAGTGCGCGTAATTACCCCAGGAGATCCTGCCGCCCGACATTAAAATATTATAATAATGAAGGCTGCTATCATAGTTCTGATTATAATCATGAAGAAGGGCGAGATAATGATATACAGTAAGAAGGTCGTCCATACTTTGCGAATAACCAAACCACATATCGTTGACCTGTTTATTTTTATTAATGAAATCTATTTGCTTATAACAGCATTTAAAAGCCATCTTTTCATTCTCTTCTATTGAGTTTTTTAAGAAAGGATACTTTTCTGAAGTATAAAAACGGTTCCTGTGATAGATCCACGCCCTGTCTGAGTTTATACTGAAATAATCCCTCTGAAAATTATACGACTCTACTTTGTCCAATAACGACATTGTTGAGTCCGGCATCTCAATGCTGTTATAACACGTTTTTAAAGATTCAGCTATCCTGAAAAAATCATCGTACCGGTCTTTATACCTTTCATAGTATTCAAAAGAAGAATAAACCTGTTTCAAATTTCCTCCAAAATCTTTTTCCAGTAAATTGAAGGCTTTATACAAAGGGAAAATAGCATTTTTATAACCCAGATAATCGGCGCTTCTTTCAAACTTATATAAACCTTCAAACATCCATCCTACATAATAGGTGCTGTCTAGTCTTATAAATTCGCGGCTTCTTGGAAGAGCTTCTTTGCTAAAAGGATACACGCCAATCCGTTTCGCGTCAATCTCATAGCGCGCGGCCGCGTTTACCTGAGCTTGAGCACGGCAAACAGTTATTATGTACATGATAAAAAAGTACATCATGCATAACCTGTTGTAAGAAGTATATTTTTCTTTAACCCGCAACATTAATCTGGTCGCTAATCTTTAATTTTCTTAAACGATCAAGTTCTTTGGTAAGTATGCCCGACAGCGCTTTTTGCTTTCCTTCTTTTGTTCTGTAAATTAAACGGTGGTCGATAACTGCCGGAGTTATCTGCTGAAGATCATCTTCGGTAACAAAGGTTCTTCCGTTAACAAGAGCAAATGCTTTCAAACATTTTAAAAACGTGATACCACTCCTGGTTGATGCTCCCAATGAAATATCCGGATGCTTTCGCGTTTCACGCACAATGTTAGTAACCCCGCGAATTAATTCATCGTGAACGAAAACTTTTTCAGCCTGTTCCTGAAGAAATAATATTTCATTCATGCTTAACACCTGCTTAATATTTTCAAGATTGTTGCGAATTCCCAGGTAATCTTTATAAATGTTCAATTCAGTTTCTTCATCAACATATCCAAAATAAATTTTGATAAAAAAACGGTCTAGCTGTGCCGCTGGTAAAGGATACGTTCCTTCCATCTCCACGGGATTTTGCGTTGCAATTGTAAAAAACAATTTCTCTAATGGATACGTTGTTTCGCCCATTGTGATTTGATGCTCTGCCATACATTCGAGCAATGCGGACTGAACTTTTGGAGAAGCCCTGTTAATTTCATCAGCAAGAAGGATGTTACAGAACAATGGTCCTTTCTTAAAAACAAATTCTTTTTTCTCATCGTCAAAAATATGGGAACCTATAAGGTCCATAGGTAAAAGATCGGGAGTAAACTGAATTCGTTTAAAATCAGCGCCACCTGACCCCTTCTCTCCCGATATACTTTTTGCAAGCGTTTTTGCCATAACTGTTTTTCCCGTACCAGGATTGTCTTCCATTAAAATATGGCCTTTGGCAAGAAGAGCGGTTAATACGAATTGAATCTGATTGCGTTTTCCACGAATTACTGTTTCTATATTATCAGTTAATTTTTGAATGTTGCGCAAAGCCTCCTCTATCTGAACGTTCTGTTGTTCCATATTAATTGTTTTTAGGTTTTGAAAAATAATGCAGGGTATTATAAATATTTAAAAACTTACTCAATCTTGTTTTAAAAGAAACTTTTGATTTTATTTTTTGAATAAATGCCGGATAAAAGCCATTAACAATATCACGCTCTTTATCAGTAAGTGCCACCCCGCTGTATTTAACCTTTTGATAAACATTGCTAAACTGGGACAAATTGGTTCCAAAATTCTGATCGACAAAATAAGCATATTCTCCAGGTCCTTTATCATTTACCGGATAACCCAACTGATTCATATAAAACAACGATGCCCTGTGAACGTGATACGCTTTTTTAGCAGAATATTTGCGGGCAGCAGAATTAAGGAATACCCAAATAAACCATGGACTTAAGAATAAAAGAAGTACTAAAAACGACAGTACAATTATACCAACTTTAAGTGCCGTGAGCCAACTGAATTCCTCTTCTTTTTTAGCAGCGTTTTTATCTTTTTCTTTTTTCGCTTTATCATCATCAATTATTTTTATCTCATCCACAGGAACAGGAGCCGGAAGTTTTTTAATCACGGAAGCCATGCTATCATCATTTTCCGGGGGTAGAGTCTTAAGAACCTCCGCGTGCGAAACTCCGGTAACGTGCATTCCTTTTTTTACAACCTTTAGCTTAACTTCGCCAGTATCAGTTATAACGGATGCCATAGAAACGTCCATATTTAAAGTTGCTGTAACTACAGAACTAAAATCTTTTTCGTGATATATTAATTTTTTCACTTCCATATTTATGCGCTTTGCAACAGTATCAACATTAAGTACTTTACCGTCGGCTACCATGTATATTTCAGGAACATCAGTTGGAGGCGTTCCATCCGGCTGAGAAGCCTGCCGCGTATTAACATCGGGCACAGTTGTATCAAAATCAATCCAACCGTAATCCTGAAAATAAACCTGAACCCAGGCATGAGCCTGATCCTGGTAGAACCAATACCAACCCGGATTTTTATTACTTCTGTCTTCAGTTAAATAACCCGCTACCACACGCGACGGTATTCCAAGTGAACGAAGCATAAATAAGGTGGCACCGGCAAAATAAGCGCAATAGCCTTTTCTGTTTTCAAGTAAAAAATAAGTTAGCTTGTTGGCACTAGGCATGCCCGGAATTCCCGGATTATCGGAATAACTGAACAATGGCTGACCTAATTCATCTTTACTCAAAAAATAATCCCTGATGGCAATTATTTTATCAATTGGTGTCTGCGCATCCTTTGTAATTTCCCGTGAAAGTTCTGATATCTTTTTATACTCTTCATCCTTCGGCATGTAAGTATAGTAATTCATGAAATTAACATCCGGCCCTTTGATCTTCTGAATTTCGCGCAGCTTCTCAAATCGCCATTGCTGAAAATTCTCAAGCATATAATTACCCGCCGGATTATAAATAAAATAAGCGCTGTTTAGCTGACTAACCCACATTTTTGCACGGTATGCGCTTTTATATTGTGCTTTATATTCTTTAGGAACCGAAATAGGCTGGCAATAAAAAGCCGTTGATGGAGCGAGATACTCACTTGCGGCAAGGCTTACTTTATAAATTTCAGCTGAAACAACTTTCCTGTTAAAAGTTCCTAATGAATTACGGATCATCGACGAATCGGTCTTTGAAAAATATAATGGAATTTTTGAAGGATCAGGTTGAAACAAATCGTTATACGGCATTTTATCATCCGTTTCAAAAGTTTGTGTTGCCGTATCAAACTTTGTATAGTAGTGTGAAGTAAAATATAAAGGGTTAGGGATATTTCCGTTATCAAAAAAATTATCCAGTCTTGCAACAAAAATTAATTGTTTGTCTTTGTTAAGCGATCCTGTAAGTTTGGTCTGGTCTTTATTTCGCACACCTCCGTCTTTATCTTGTTGTGTCATCGACTCTCCGTGTCCGCCTTCTTTATCGTAATTTGCCTTTGCATTTCCCCATTCCTTTTCAATTGTCTTAAAGTCATTTTTAAAGAATGTTATTACAGCGAAAAACAAAATCAAACAAACAATAACAAAACCACTCAGCCGTTTCACAATAAACCATCCAAACCGGGTTTCCTGCTCATTCATGTTACGGATAAGTTCCGCAGTGTAAATAATATAAAAGGAATAGGCAAGCGCAGGAACAAACGCATTAATAAGAGTACTGACTTTTACATCTGTTGTTTTGCTAACAATAACAATTACCACAACAAGTAGTATCGCGCTCCAGGCAATGGTAAAATTTCGGGAGCGGGCAAAGCCATACCCAACAAACCATGCAACTGAAAAGAGAATGGTAAAAATCAGGAACTGAACAGAAAAATAAAACGCGTCAAATTCACCTACGCTAAGATCACCCAGAAACTTATAAAGAAAATAGCAGATAAAGATCAGAAGTGCCGTTGTAGTTATGAAACGGAAACGAAACGCGTAAAAAACAATCGCCGTAACGAGTCCTGCTGAAAAATAAAGTCCCTGCTTAAGCCATGCATTCTCAAGAATAGAATAGAAACTGTTTAACTGCCACAATAAATAACAGGAAAAAACTGTTGTAGGAAAAGCCAGCAATGTAATTTGCGCCAGCACTTTCTTAAAACTATTTACTTTTCCTATTGCCATTTATTTATTCTGATAGAGTAACTGATTTATGGTATTCCCTGAGTATCTTCTTTAGCAACTTTTCGTTCTGTATAAGTTTAGGCCTCAGCAATGATAAGCTCCAGTTAGTTTTGTATACCGATAATTTATTTTTTTCCTCCTGCACAAACAACCATCTCAACCATCCGAAAGCATTCGAAACATCAATTGCTTCACTTAAAGGTACCAACAGAAAAGATATATTATGCCCGTGCTTCTCTAAAATTTCTTTTACCTCCTCCGGATCAGTGAGTGAAGAAATAATAACAACAGAAGCATCTCTTGTTTTTACAAAACTTTTAAGATCTGTTTGCAACTGCCATCGCGAAGCGCTAATCGCGTACTGCACCCGTTCATTTTCAGAAGTAAGGGAATTATTGATTGGAACATCCTGGTCAGCGACATAACGGACATCAAGATTTTTTCCGCGAAGCTGTTCATAAACCGACCAGCACATTGTTTTGTAATAATTAAGAAACGAAACTTCCATCACTTCATTTCCTTGAACATTAAACATGGTATGAAATGAAGGGAAGAGATAAACATGAGATGCATACGGATCAACAATTTCAGGAATGCGTACCACGAGTTCTTTATTTTTTGCGTAAATTTTCCAAACTATCCTCCTTACATCATCGTTACTTTCAAAATTTTTATAATTAATAAGTTCGCCTTCAACTTTTTTTAATTCATCAATACGCGTTGTGGTTTCATCTGTTTTTCTTGGATGGGCCTGAATAGGCTTAATGGTTTGTTTAACCGGACTTGTATGAAAACTGTTGTTGACATTGAGCGAAGAAGCCATCGAAAAAAACTGAAACAGATCTTCAAAATAAACAATCACTTTTTCAACCCGGTACTCTCTTATACCAGGCAGGTCCCATTGATAAACTCCGTCAACAGATGTATTAAAAAGTTTATTTGTGGAAGATTTAACGAGTGAGAATTTTTCACTGAACAGAAATTCATCGTAATTCACGCGAAGGCGTATAAAACCAAGAAGTGGCTTTAAAACCGGGCTAACGTGAATTTTTACCTGTTGCTCTGATCCGGATAATTCCGAAGGTTGTGTTTGAATGCGAAATTCAAGAACTTTCTTTTTTTGCTGCCATTTAAAGTATACAAATGAAACGATAACTGAAAGTAGTCCAAAAGCAATAACTATGATTCCAAATAGAAGGGTTAATTTTAAAAGAAGGGTAAAAATATCCCGGTAAGCAGAATCAGGAATTGCCGATTTGATTTTTAACCACCTATAGCCTAGAAAAATAATTAAAGAAAATAAAAGAAAATACCACGTAAACGGTATAAAAAAACCTACCCGCGTTACCAGAAAACGCAATCTTTTAATTTGCATACAATTTCCCGGTTTAAAGATAGATTTATTTTCGGATTAACTAACTCGCGTTAACTATGAATTACTTGCCCTTACCTTTGCTGTTTCCTTTTCCGTTACTATTACCATTGCTTTTACCCGCCTCTGATGATTTAGATTTGGTATGACCAGGATTTGTGGTTAACGGATGATGAGGGTTATTTGTGTTTTTGGTCCACCCTTTATGTTTTCCGTTATCTTTTTTTACAACAACACAAGAAGAAAAACTGATTAGCAAAGCTGAGATTAAAACAAGAGAGGTTGATCGTGTAACTGTTATCATGAGTTTGAGTTAAAAGAGTTAATAAAGCTGATTGAATTAATTATACGGGCGCCTTACAAAAACGGTTGCATTTGTTTATAATTTTCTCCTATTTTATATTCAATAAAAAAACCGTACTGATTTTCAATACAGGGCACATTTTTTTAACACTTATTTGAGGAAGATTTTCCGCGAATGAAACTATATCAGAAAGCAGACCAGATTAAGCTTGTACACAGCGGTCATAATTACTTTGAATTGCTTGAAGACATTATAAATTCAAGCAAAAAGGTACTGCATATTCAAACCTACATTTTCAAAACAGACAGTACCGGGCTAAGAATTGTTAACGCTCTAAAGAAAGCGGCCCTAAGAAAAGTACAGATATTTATTATGCTTGACGCTTTTGGATCTTCTTCCTTTTCCAGAAAAGTGATCCATGAATTGAGAGAGGCTGGAGTTCAATTTCGTTTTTTCGCGCCACTATTTTCTTCCGAAAATATTCACATAGGAAGAAGGCTTCATTATAAGATAGTTGTGGCCGATAAACGCGTAGCCCTAACCGGGGGCATAAATATTGCCGATAAATACAGCGGAAATGAACAAACAAATCCATGGCTGGATTATGCCATCCTAACTGAAGGAGCTGTTTGCGAATACCTGCACCTTCTGTGCGAACAGGTGTTCAGTCATAAAAACCAATCTGACTTAAGAAAGTGGGAAAACTCAATAACCCCGCCACCGTCCGGGCAAAATTATCTCATCCGCTACCGCCTTAACGACCGTTTAAGAAGAAGAGATGAAATACACAAAAGTTATAAGGCCCACATTCAAAACGCCACAAAATCTATCACAATAATTGCCAGTTATTTTTTACCAAGCCGAACCTTTAGACAATTAATAGCTACTACCTCTGCGCGCGGGGTAAAAATAAGAATTGTATTGACAAAGGAGTCAGACACGCTAAGCGCGCGGCTTGCAGAAAGTTATTTATATGCTTATTATCTAAGAAACAAAATTCAGCTTTTTGAATGGAAAAATTCCGTTATGCACGGAAAAGCAATGATAGTGGATGAAGAATGGGCCACAATAGGTTCATATAACATAAACTTTTTAAGCCATTACCTGAGTATGGAATTGAACACTGAAGTGCAGGACTCTGAGTTTGCGAAGATTTTTTTGCAACACGTTGATGATATTGTTGAAAATGGCTGTATTAACATTGATCTTAATAAATATGGGCAAACAAACAATTTGCTGAAAAAGTTCGCAATGTGGCTGGCCTATAATTTTTTCAGAATTCTGAAGAATATTTCGGTCCGCAAAAAAAACGGATTAAGATAACGAATGGATTCATTAACACATACTGTCATAGGAGCTTGCCTCGGCGAAGCTATAGCGGGCAAACAGCTGGGAAAGAAGGCGATGCTTTTCGGAGCCTTTGCTAATAACCTGCCGGATGTTGACGTATTGGCCAACTTTTGGGCTGATGAAACCGATATCCTTCTAATTCACAGGGGAATTACGCACTCGATATTGGTTTCTGTGCTTCTCACTCCCCTTCTTGCAATTGCATTTAAAAGGTTTTACAAAAACTACGATGTAAGTCTTAACAGGTGGCTTTTTCTTTTCGGTAGTGGCTTATTTCTGCATATTTTTATTGATGCTTACACAACCTATGGCACAGGCTGGTTTGAACCATTCAGCGATAAACGAATAAGTTTTAATGCAATATTTATTCTTGATCCATTACTTACTTTACCGGTTTTAATTTCAACAATCGCGTTACTTATTCTTAAACGGAATTCTACAAAGAGAGCGATCTGGATGAAAGGGGGGCTTATAGCAAGTTCCCTTTACCTGTGTGCAATAACAATCAATAAAATATACGTAAACCAGATTGTTTCAAAAAGTCTGGTTTCACAAAAAATTGCCTCACAGGATTTTATGGCTACTCCTACTCCGCTCAATAATTTTTTATGGTACATTATAGTAAACACCGGTTCTTCATATCGTATTGGATACTACTCCATTTTTGATAAAAGCAACAACATTCAGTATGAACAAATTGCCAGGAATGATTCGCTTCTTGAATATCCCTGCGATCCTGATCAGGTGAATGATCTGATTAAATTCTCACAACATTATTATTGCGCACGACTTGAAAAAGATACTATAATTTTTAGCGATATGCGTTTTGGCCAGATTGGAGGCTGGTATAAAGCAAACGCTCCTTTTGTGTTCAATTTTAAAATGGCCCAGAATTGCAGTAATAAAACAGCATTACAGGAAGGACGCGCTAAAGCATTTGATACTGAAACAACGATACAGCTTTTCAGAAGACTGAAAGGAAGGGAATAGGTTAAAACTTGCGGCTCATCTCGCGCTCCACATCACGCTTTTTAATATCTTCACGTTTATCAAAAAGCTTTTTACCCTTGGCCAGAGCTATCTCCAGCTTTGCATAACCTTTATCATTGATGAAAAGCCTCGTTGGAATAATTGTCAAACCCTGGTCTTTTATTTTTTTACTGAGTTTATTCAGTTCTGTTTTACTTAAGAGAAGTTTCCGTTCGCGCAGGGGATCGTGAGTTTTAAAAGAGGCTTCAGAATATTCAGCAATGTGCATATTCTTCACAAACAATTCTCCATTTCTGAAATAGCAATAACTGTCTGATAAAGCCGCCTTTCCTTCACGGATCGATTTAATCTCGGTTCCTGTAAGCACCAAGCCGGCCACAAGTTTGTCGAGAAACTGATAATCAAACTTAGCGCGACGGTTTTCAATATTAATAGTATTGCTTAACTTAGGCATGCTTCAAAATTACAATTAATAATGGACTTAAAGTTAATACCCGCTCAAGAAAAAGATATACCTGAGATAGCGGAATTAGCTGCTGTTATCTGGAATCAGCATTATCCTTCAATAATTAGCAGAGATCAGATTGATTATATGCTAAAGATGATGTACAGTGCAGAAAGTCTGTCGGAACAAATATCAAAAAAAAGGCATTTATTTTATTTCATTCAGAAGGACAAAAAAAACTCAGGTTTTATTTCTGTGGTCAAGGAAAGTGGGAATGATTGGTTTTTGAACAAATTTTATATCGATCAAACTACCGCTTCAACAGGTATTGGAACAAAAGCCTTTCAACTTCTACTTAACGAAATAACACCTGAAAAAATAACTTTAACTGTTAATCGTAAAAATTTTAAATCCATCAATTTTTATTTTAAAAATGGATTTACAATTCAGGAAGTAAAGGATTTTGATATCGGCAACGGTTACCTGATGGAGGATTTTATTATGGTGTGGAAAAGCAAATAATTTATTCTACTTCGCATCCTCCAGCATTTTTTCAAGAGAGTACATTTCATCGCGCAAACGCGCCGCTTCCATAAAATCCATATCCTTTGCCGCTCTCAGCATTGCTGATTTCACTTTTGCAATTTGTTTTTTTAACTCGTCCTGATTCATGTATTTCACAACCGGATCTGCCGCAATGCTTACCTCAAAAGGATCAACATAAGCCTTTACAATTTTACCATCAACAGTCACTTCTACACCACCCATCTGTGGCTGTATCAATTTTTTCTTCCCAGCCTGAACAGGAGTAATATTGTGTTTGAAATTGTATTCAATTTGTTTTTTACGGCGACGTTCAGTTTCCTCCATTGTAAATTTCATACTGTCTGTAATCCTGTCTGCATACATTATCACGCGACCATTAACGTTACGCGCTGCTCGTCCAACAGTCTGCACCAGGCTTCGTTCATTTCGCAAAAAACCTTCCTTATCTGCATCCAGAATAGCTACCAAACTTACTTCAGGAAGGTCTAATCCTTCCCGTAAAAGATTAATTCCAATCAGTACATCAAACATTCCTATCCTTAACTGTCGGAGAATCTCAATGCGTTCCAACGTTTCAACTTCACTGTGAATATAACGGCAACGAACGTTAAGCTTTGTAAGATATTTTGTAAGCTCTTCCGCCATTCGCTTTGTAAGTGTTGTTACAAGCACACGTTCATCCTTCTCAACAACTTTATGAATTTCATCCAGTAGATCATCTACCTGATTAGCGCAAGGGCGCACTTCAATTTGCGGATCAAGAATTCCGGTAGGTCGGATAAGCTGCTCTACCACAACGCCTTCAGCCTGTTGCAACTCAAATTCCGCTGGAGTGGCGCTGATGTAAATAACCTGGTTAAGCATACCATAAAACTCTTCGAATTTTAAAGGACGGTTATCCAGGGCGGAAGGCAAACGGAAACCATACTCAACAAGGTTCTGTTTCCTGCTAAGATCACCACCATACATAGCACGCACCTGCGGAACAGTTACATGACTCTCATCAATCATCATAATAAAGTCGTCAGGAAAATAATCAAGAAGACAAAACGGTCTCGAACCGGGAAGCCTGCCATCAAAGTACCTCGAATAATTTTCAATTCCACTACAGTAACCCAGTTCACGCATCATTTCAAGGTCGTAATTCACACGTTCTTCAAGACGTTTGGCTTCGAGCACCTTTCCCTGCGCTTTGAAAAATTCAACCTGTTTTACCATATCTTCCTGTATCATGTACATGGCTTTCTGCAACGTATCAGGTGCGGTAACAAATATATTCGCCGGATAAATCGTGTAGGAGTCAAACTTGCCCAGTACATGATTGTTCGCGCTGTCAAAAGTTTCAATGCTTTCTATTTCATCGCCAAAAAAAACAATGCGTACACAATAATCCGTATATGGTAAATTTACATCTACCGTATCACCTTTCACGCGGAAGGTTGCCCGTGTAAAATCACCCGTAGTTCTCGAATACAACGATCCTACAAACTGATGCAGTAATTTATTGCGGGAGATAAGCTGGCCTTTTTCAATAGTGATAATGTTTTTCTTAAAGTCCGTTGGATTACCAATACCATAAATGCAACTCACCGAACTTACTACAATCACATCCCGCCTGCCGGAAAGAAGAGAAGATGTTGTGCTTAATCTTAATTTTTCTATTTCTTCATTGATAGCAAGGTCCTTTTCAATATAAGTATCACTTGTTGGAACATACGCTTCCGGCTGATAATAATCGTAATAGCTCACAAAATATTCTACCGCGTTATCCGGAAAAAATTGTTTGAACTCGCTGTACAACTGCGCGGCCAGTGTTTTGTTATGGCTAAGAATAAGAGTTGGTTTATTTACCTGCTGAATAACATTTGCCGCGGTAAAAGTTTTTCCAGACCCCGTAACACCCAACAAAACCTGGTGTTTTGTTCCGGCATTCAAACCCTCAACAAGTTGTCGGATAGCTTCCGGCTGGTCGCCTGTGGGTTGAAACTCTGATGTTAATTGAAATGGCATTTTTGAATTACAAAGTTAACTATTTAATCAATCTGAATTTTGCAGATGCTTGATCCTTTGTACAGAAATTAAAGTGCCACCATTCGCTGGTGATGGGAAGAAACTTTGCCATTTGCATCACTTTCCGAAGTAATTTTCTATTCCCGAACGCTTCCCTGCTTAACTCACCGGTTTTCAAAAATTGCCATTCGCGAACAGGTTCCGAAAGTTTTTCAAAATGATCGAATTCGGTTCCCATGTCCAGACTTTTACCCGTTGCAAGGTCAATTATGGTAAGATCCACCGCGCATCCGTAGTTGTGGAGGGAAATAGTATATGGTGGCGCCAGGTAATTGAATTTTTTATCGGGGGGCATGTTCAGGCTATCCCACATCATTTGCTGCACATGTAAAGGACGGGCGCCATCCAATATCTGCAGCGACAGGCCCGGGTTTATTTGCTTGAGATAATATTGAGCATTGCAGATCTGTAGCGCCACTTCACAAGGGAAATAAGCTTTCCTCAAACCATCGTAAAAATCCTTTTTTAAAAAGTTGGATGTATCCGCGTATTTTAAATTCACTTTTATGGATGAATCAATACTTTGAATATCAACAAGCTCATATTCATTAAATACATGCTCCAGGTAAGAAGTATCAGCATTTATTTTTATTTTCCTGACACTGCCAATAGTATCGTAAATCGCGTAAACTGTATGTTTGTATAGCCTGGGCGGTTGTTCCTCTTTAAAATACTGACAGGAGGTAAGTAATAAAAACAGTATTGTTATCTTAAAAAATTTCAAAAATTAATGTGTTATTGCTTCTCTATTAAGGGCAAAAAGCTTTATTTTGTTTACAAATTTAACATTATGCCTTCATTTGACATAGCAAGTAAATTAGATGGTCAGTTACTGGACAATGCCATTAATGTTGCAAGAAAAGACATTTTGAACCGTTGGGATTTTAAAGACAGTAAAAGCACAATCGAATTAAATAAAAAAGATCTTGTAATTAACATCACCACCGAAAATGATATGCGTTTGGATGCTATCCTTGACGCCATACATTCACGCATGATCAAGCAGGGATTAGATCCACGCGGACTTGATGAAAGCAAGGAACATTATCCAAGCGGCCCGTTCATTAAAAAAGATATTAAGGTGCGCCAGGGAATTGAAAAGGAAGCTTCAAAAAAAATAATGAAGGATATTAAGGATAGTAAAATAAAAGTAACCGCGCAGATTATGGATGAAATTATCCGCGTTAGCAGCAAAAACATTAACGACCTACAGGCAGTAATTGCGCTTTGCAGGAAAGGGAACTACGATATTCCGCTACAGTTCATCAATATGAAATAATTTGAGGTCCCAGATTTTGCAGATTACGCAATTATACTGACAGTATAAATCCAGATAAACTGCAACCTAAGGCAAAAGAAAATATATGATAATAAGAAGCAAAGCACCTTTAAGGATTGGAATGGCGGGCGGAGGAACGGACGTAAGTCCTTATTCCGAAATATACGGAGGCGCTATATTAAACGCTACAATAGATCTTTATGCATATGCATCCCTTGAACCCCTTAATAACGGGAAAATTGAATTTTGTATTGACGGTACCGACAAGTGTTTAATTACTGAATCTAAAAAAGAAATAGAGCTTGCAGAAGGTTACGAACTTTTTATTGGTGTTTATAACAGAATCGTTAAACAATTCAATTTAAACCCACTTTCATTCAGGTTAACTTCTTTTATCGAAGCTCCCCAGGGTTCAGGGCTTGGAACCTCTTCAACAATTGTGGTTTCATTGATAGGAGCATTTGTGGAGTGGTTAAAACTCCCACTTGGGAAATATGATATCGCCCATCTTGCCTACGAAATCGAACGCGTTGACCTGAAAATGGCAGGTGGAAAACAGGACCAGTACGCGGCAACTTTTGGAGGCATCAATTTTATAGAATTTCTTGCGAACGATAAAGTAATTGTTAATCCTTTACAACTTAAGCCTGAAGTAATTTACGAACTTGAGTTCAACCTGTTACTCTACTTCACCCAAACACAAAGGCTTTCAGCCAACATCATTAATGAGCAAGTGAAAAATGTAAAAGAGAAAAATGTAAAAAGCGTTGAGGCCATGCACAACCTTAAAGAACAAGCACACCAAATGAAGGATGCCCTGTTAAGAGGAGAATTAAACAAGATTGGAGAAATTTTGCACTTCGGATGGCAAAATAAAAAACAAATGGCGCATAGCATTACAAATGAACTGATAGATTCCATTTACAACAAAGCTATTGCGAATGGCGCAACCGGAGGAAAAATTTCAGGAGCCGGCGGCGGAGGTTTTATGTTTTTTTATTGTCCTGCTGTAACTAAAATTAAAGTTGCCAGGGCAATAGAACAATTAGGCGGGCGTGTTCAGCCATTCAAATTCACACAACAAGGATTAGTAACCTGGACGATATAATATGAGTGAAGAAACATCAAGCCACACCGGACAGCCTGAAACAAATCCCAATCCATCTAATCTCAGCGGACCATCTGATTTTTTAACACTAATTATTCCCCGCAAGGATTATTTCATCACGCCAATTATCATCTTAATAAATGTTTTGATTTTTATTCTGATGGTCGCTTCAGGAATCAGCTTCATGGATCCTACAAGCGAAGAACTTATGAAATGGGGCGCGGATTATCGTCCTGTTACCGTTGCCGGCGAATGGTGGAGACTACTCACCGCGTGTTTTGTTCATATAGGCGTTATACATCTTTTAATGAATATGTATGCCCTGCTTTCCATTGGTTATCTTTTGGAAAAATTAATGGGCTGGCGTAATTTTCTGCTTGCGTATCTTCTAACTGGAATTGCTTCGAGTGCAACAAGTGTTTGGTGGCATGAAAACACAGTAAGCGCAGGCGCTTCAGGAGCTATTTTTGGAGTTTATGGAATTTTTGTAGCGATGCTCACTACCAATCTTATCGAGAAACAAGAGCGTCAGGCGCAACTTCAAAGTATCCTGATATTCATTGGTTACAATCTTGTGTTCGGATTAAAAGGCGGGGTAGATAATGCGGCTCATATTGGAGGACTTATAAGTGGAATTATTTTAGGATATGGCTTTTATTATATTTTAAAGAACAAAAATAATTCCAGGCTGGATTATGGAATGGCTGGATTATTAACCACTACCGTGCTTGCATACTGCATTACCATCTGCATCAGTTTGATAGACGACTCAACAAAATATTACAGTGAAATGGAAAAATTCGGAAAGATGGAAGAAGAAGCTTTAGCTTTTTATAAATTACCCGAAGGCACTGAAAAAACTGCTTATCTGAAAAGTTTAAACAATGGAATGGATATTCTGAAACAATCAATTACTCTCTTTGATGAGATTGCAAAAATGGATCTCCCGGATCAAATGAAGGACAGGAATAAACTCCTGAAAAACTACTGTAATCTCAGAATTAAAACTTATAAAACAATTTATAAAGCAATTGATGAGGGCACTGATAAATATAATCAGGAAATAGAAGAATACAATCAAAAAATTGAACAATCCATAAAAGACATAAACGATTTTAATTAAAATGACACTAGATCAAACAAACTTCAAATTCAAAGGACAAACAGCTTATTATAAGGGCAAAGTTCGCGACGTTTACACAATTAACAACAATACACTAGTAATGATAGCCAGCGACCGCATCAGCGCTTTTGACGTTGTTTTACCAAAAGGAATTCCTTATAAGGGGCAGGTATTAAACCAGATTGCCGAACAGTTTTTAAATGCAACAAGGGATATTGTACCCAACTGGCTGATAAGCTCACCGCACCCAAATGTTAGCATTGGAAAAATGTGTCAGCCATTTAAAGTCGAAATGGTGGTCCGCGGTTATCTGGCCGGGCATGCTGCAAGAACCTATGCAAGCGGCTTAAGAACATTATGTGGCGTAACATTGCCGAAGGGATTAAAAGAAAACGACAAACTACCTCAACCAATTATAACTCCAACTACAAAAGCTTCTGAGGGTCATGATGAAGACATTAGCAAAGAAGAAATTATTAAGCAGGGAATCGTAAGCAAGGAGCATTATGAACAACTGGAAAAATACACATTAGCCCTGTACGCACGCGGACAAGAAATCGCAAATAAAATGGGACTAATCCTTGTAGATACCAAATATGAATTTGGCTTATACAATGGAGAGATCACATTAATGGACGAAATACACACTCCGGATTCTTCAAGGTATTTTTATTTGGAGGGTTATGAGGAAAGACAAAAGAAGGGCGAAGAACAAAAGCAGTTGAGTAAAGAGTTTGTTCGTCGTTGGCTGATAGAAAACGGATTTCAAGGGAAAGAAGGACAAAAGATCCCTCACATGAGCGAAGAATGGATCAATGAAATCAGCGAACGTTATATAGAACTTTATGAAAAAGTGACCGGGAAAAAATTCATTAAAGCAAACACAAACAACCTTTTGAAAGATGTGGAAACCTCTATTAATAAGGCTTTAACAGGATTGTAAAGAACTAATTATTATAAATTCCCCTCCTATGAAAAAAATATGCATTTTACTTCTTTTTCTTTGCGTAGCTTACTCCACTAGTGCAAGAAAGATTCCGGGCTACATCATTACTGCAGAAGGACAGAAAACAGAAGTCATCTTAAAAGTTCCTTTCATGTTATTTGGCCAACCTAACTTTGAACGGCTGCAACGAAAGGTGCGCTATTACGACACCAATAACAAAAGACAGGTTCTAAGGCCCTCTCAGGCCCATGAAATTTCCTTCAGCTACAAGGATAAAACGTACAGGATGCTTTCACGGCAATTTGATAACCCCCTGGCTAAACTCTTTACCAGAGATGGTTACTTCTTTTTACACCTAGTGAAAGATGGAAAGCTGAAGCTTTTCAGATATTACGAAACCAGGCGTTCGGGTGGCTCCATGGGACGTACTGGCGTTTCCGGCATGAACTCAATGGGAATGAGTTCGCACGGCACTACTTATTCGGTGCAAAAATACCTTCTTCAAAAAAATGACGAGCCACTGTTCAGGACAAACTTTCTTACCTTTAAAAAAGACATGGCTGAATACTTAAAAGAATGCGAGGATGTTGTAAAAAAGATAAACGATAAAGAATACCGCAACAGGGATATGGAAGAACTGGTGGAGGAGTATAACACTAAGTGTAATTAGTTAACCCTCAAAAAGTAATTTTATAGTTTATTTTTTATTAGTCACTTTTTCTTAATCAAATCCTTCGACTCCGCTTAGGATAAAGGCCAGCTCGCTAGAAGTTGATCTCTAAAATTGTTTCTTTTCTTTTTCACTTTTCCTTTAGATGAAAAGTAAACAAAAAATGATCACCCCTCTATATTCAGCGACGGGCCAGCCAACCACACCTAAGAAATTTATAAACTCAAAAAAAAGCCCGTATCAAAATTTGATACAGGCCTCATTTATATTAACCAGTCTATTTTTATTGTTTTATGATCCTGATAATCTCAACAACATTGTTACTTTTAACCTTCACAAAATAAACACCATTGGCAAGGTGACCGATGTTTACAATGAGCTTATCTTTTTCAGTGTTGCCGTTCATAATGATCCTGCCTGTTAGGTCAGTAACCTCAACCGTTTTATTAATACCGTTGTCTAACTCAATAGTAAATTCACCATTATTAGGATTAGGGTATACTGATAAGCCTTTGAGAGCGCTATGTTTTTCTATACCAGTACACGAATTCACAATAATGGTTGTTGATGCAGAATTAGAGCAACTGGTAACCGCGTCAGTATAAGAATAAGCCGGATTAAATGTTCCTGCAACAGCACCAGGCGTAAATACACCACCACTTACATTTGTTCCTGCATACACCCCACCCGAGGGCGAACCGATTAAAGCAATAGTAGAACCATTAACGCAAACTGATGGTTGTGCAGCCGTTAAGCTTACAGAAGGGGGAGCATTAACTGCTATTGCTATAGAAGCAGAGTTAGAGCAGCCCGTAATAGTATCAGTTACTGAATATGAAGGATTATATGTTCCTGCTATGGAGCCCGGAGTAAACACATTGCCGGTAACATTTGTACCTGTATAAACTCCACCGGCAGGAGAACCTGTTAATGCAACTGTTCCTCCATTCACACACGCGTTTGATTGAGATGATGTTAAACTTACCGAAGGCAATGCGTTAACTGCTACCGAAACATACGCTGTATCTGTACATCCTGCATTATCCCCAACAACGGTATATGTTGCTGCGGTTGTTGGTGTAACAGCTACAATTGATCCTGTTGCACCGGTATTCCATGTATAGGTTAACGCGCCGCTTGCACTTAAGCTTGTTGCTGCACCTTCACATATTGTTCCGGATGCAGCGGTTGCAGTTACAGTAGGAGTTTGACCCATTGTTAAAACAACCGGAATCTTAGGGCTTGTGCAACCCGTTTTTGTATATTTTACCTGACCATTAAAACATCTTGGAGTGAATGTAACGTTAAAGTACGTACCTCCATTACCTTGTAATAACTGAAGATCGGTATTTGATGCCCACAAAGCTCCAACTGACGTACCATTTGTATAAGCAACATTTCCACCACCATTACAGGTTACATAGAAACCGTATGTTTGACCGGCTTGCATTGGTACTGTAAAACTTAATGGTACCGGGGTTAAAGACCCTGTGCCCATTCCTGTTACGGTTGTTGTTCCGGCCTGTGTCCATCCTGCACTAGATGTGTTAAATCCAACCCAGGTTCCTGGCCTGTACCATACCTCAACAGTATTTGTAATAGTATTACTCAAATGCATATCAAAACCGTTTATTTCAATATTAGATTGAGCTACAATATCAAACATATTACCCAATTGTCCGTTACCTCCTGCAAGCGATACAAATAAATTGTTGGTTGTTGTACTTACTGCCTCGGCATAATATGTTGTTGTGGTCACTGCTGTTGCTGTGTATGTATTACCTGTTCCAATTACTGTTGTAGATGTAGGAGTTGCATACCAGCTTACAGGAGCAAAAGCATTAACGCTTAATGTACCGACTGTAACGCTGTCGCAAACAGTAGCGCCTGTTCCGGTAATAGTAGGGTTAGTTACCGCAACAGTTACCATTGGCGATGCAGTACATCCTGTTGTTCCGGTTCCTGCAACTGAATAAACGGTTGTGGCTGTTGGAGTAACTACAATTGAACTTGTTGTTGCACCAGTGCTCCATAAGTAAGTAGTTGCATTACCAACTGCTGTTAAAGTAGCCGAACTTCCCATACATAAAGCAGGAGGAGCGGCTATAATACTTAAGTTAGTTGCGTTAACAGTTACTGATGTTGTAACCGCGGTTGCGCTGCAATTAGGAGTTGATATAACAAGCGTATAGTTTCCTGATGCGGTAGTCTGAGCATTGGTTATAGAAGGATTTTGAACTGTTGATGTAAATGCGGCAGGTCCAGACCATGAGAAGATTGTTCCAATATCTGTACCACCTGTAAAGTTGATAGATTGACCTGCACATACCGGCGAGTTGCTCGAAATCGACGCTGTGGGTACAGGATTAATTGTAACCGTTGCCTCGTTTGAAACAGATGTTAGTGAAGCGGTTGTACAGCTAACCTGTAATACATAATATATTGTACCAGTAGACAATGCTGACGAAACATAAGAAGGAGTATTGGCTCCAGAACCTCCGGTTACATTGGTATATGGACCGCCCGGTGTAGTTGCCGACATCCATTGATAAACTGTACTGGCTCCTGTACTAACACTTGTTGAAGTAATGGTAAGTGCCTGACCGTTACATAAACTATAGGATGCAGGTGTAATCGTACCGCCAATTGCTGTAGTGCAATTCGGTGCAGTAAATTCATCTGCCCCCATATCCGGTGTAGTTAAACTTCTTACCTGACCATCAATATCAAGAGTAATACCTGCAACCGGAGTTCCTAAGTTGTCAATTAACGCATTCATGCCTGGCACAAGGTGCAGATCGTTAGTAGCCGTAAACACAGGCATCATGTTCTGTGAATTGATATTTCCACCAAAACCTGCTTGTAGAGCCGGAATGTTTGGCTGGTTTGCAAAGGCAACGTATCCTAAAACCGGTACATTTCCTGTACCACCAACATAGTAATTGTTGTAATCTATTGTTGAAAGATTAGCACCATTTGCAGCGGAAGAATAAATTGCATAAACAGCATCGTTAGGAATGGTAATATTATCGAAGGTATTTGAAAGGATGTTGTTTCTTACAATATTATTGATACCGCTTGTATTGATATACATTGCAGCCGAACCGGTTGCGGTTGCAACACCAGCAATAGAGTTATTCATATGAACTGAATTAAATTCGATGTTCACTCCGCCGGAAGTACCTTCCAGCGATATGCCTATTGGCCAGTAAATTGCAGTGTTACGTCCTAATCCGCGAATATCGGAGATCATGTTATTATGGATTAAATCATTACTTGTTGAATTAGCGGTATTAATAATAATTCCCCTTGCTCCGTAACCGGTTGCATTTGTGTTTTGTATAGAGTAGATGGTGTTATATCCGACAGTGGAACTAATTACGCTTGAACCAACATATATCGCGTTTACCGAACTTACACCAGTGTTTGCAGATGATGAAGTAATATTGGTAAGAGTATTTTGTACAACACTTGATCCTGCAATTCCGGAACTTAAATAAATACCACTGGCAGTAGAAGTACTAAAGATATTATTGATCTTATTATTACTGATTACAATACCAGGAGCGTTGGAAACATGGACACCGCGCAGGCCAATGTTATTGTTACCCAGAGTAGCCGGGCCTATTTCGTTTGCATCAATCAGCCAGCTATTTATGCCTCCCGCAACTGTTGTTGCAGTTCCGTTAGCATATATGCCGTAATAAGCGCTTACAATTGTATTACTCTGAATGGTAATAAAATCGTTATCCATACCAAAGGCGGTTGTAACACTTACCGCATCCTGACCTGCAAGAATACCGATTCGGGTTGCAACTGTTCCGCTTCCTACAACTGTCATGTTTTTCAGGGTAATATTTTTATTACCCGGACCAACAGAAGCGCTGCTTGCTAGCCAGATAGTTGCGGAAGTTGTTGAATGTGTATTTATAACACTTAATGAAGTCCCTCCAGAATTCACACCATCAAAAGAAATGTAACGAGCATTTAAAAACTTAATTGTTGTGGCAACAGGTCCTGGAGGTGCGATAACAGCAGCAACACCTGTTGCCGGAGTAACAAGTAAAGAATTTGTTGTACTTGCATCAGGATTATTCAAGAAGATGATAGGGAAAGTTTCGTTCCCTGAATAAGAAGGATCAGTAAGCACAAAAGTTACAGAGTTTGTTAAACAAGCAACATTGTAAACGTTTGCGGCATCTGTAAGTGTGGTATACGTACCTGTTGCACCAACCGTATATGTTCCTGCTAAAGAAGGATTAATTGTGTATGTATATGGAGTTGTTGGCGTTGTAGTAACATTATTAACATCAACTCCCGTGAAGCCTGCCCCCGGAACAGCGCCCAGATTAGGAGTTGCAACAATATCCTGTGCCACAACAAACCATGAAATAACATCATTGGTCAACGCCACGTAAGACATGCTAAAGGTCCATGTACCGCTCAGATTTGTTCCTGAAGTTAAAGTTCCACCGGTACTTGCATAAGGTGCATTATTTACTTTGTAATAAACACGTGGAGATAGTGAACCTGTAGCGACACCGGTTACATCTGAAATATCCATTGTAAATGTTCTTGATGCCAGGTTACACGCCGAGCTTGTAAATCCGCTTGCCTGAAATGCTGGTGCCATCGCGTCTGCTGATGCAGTATAAGCCCCTTCCCAGGCACCTATATCTGGTGTTGAAACGTTACGAATAGTTCCGGCGTAATCATCAGTAATACCCGATATTGGACTTGCCCCTGATTCAATCTGTGTTGGAGTTCCGGTGTTTATATTAAGGAAATTAGCATTTGAACCGACCACCGAAACAAAGTTCGGATTTTCTGTAACCGAATTCGCGTCGCGCGGAGAAACAGTGGCTATGTAAGAACTTAATGTCTGATATGAATTTATTCCATCAGTAAAAATTACATTACTTGCAGTTGGTGTTCCGGCATAGAATAAATTATTATTGGAAGTTAAAGAATATGTTGTGAGAGTAGTAGAGCTTCTGCGATAAGCTGCTGTAATACCTGCGCCGGTTGACGTTGACAAGTTTACAAAAATATTATTGCGCAAATTTACATTGGGAGTAGTTGACGCGTAGACCGCGGAGGATCCGAAGTTGGCACCTGAACCGCCGGCATTAAGGTATACGGTATTATAATACGCATTAATATTTGTTCCTCCACCAATATAAAGGCCACTCACAGCATTCGTATTTCCTGAATTAGGAGCATTAATATTTCCAACAAGGTTATTATAAATATTGGTAGTTGGTGATGTTGACGCGTAAATGCCATATGCATTACCTGAAGTTCCATTCTGACTTATGTTATAAATCCTGTTTTTGTAGAAATTAGTTCCTGCTCCTGCGCCAAAAACATATGCAGAATAAATAGAAGAAGTAGCTCCAAGTGAAGTGATGTTACTTACAGTGTTACTATAAATAACCGCTGGATAGGTTGGAGAGGCTATTGTTCCATTATATAAAACATACATGAAGCCTGCAGAGGATAAATTATCAAGAGTGTTATTGTAAATAGAAGAACCTGAACTACCCGATCCATCACCTAAATAGTTAGTATACATACCATAAAATGCTCCTGTTGAACTCAGGTTAACATTTGAAATTGTATTACTGAATACTGACTTCTGGGGATAAGGCGAAGTGGCTCCATCCGAATTGTATATTCCATAGAACGTTCCTGTTCCTGAAATGGTAGCAGTAATGTTTGAAAAAATATTTCCTGAAAACGTCTGGGTACTGGCAGGCAAGGAAGAAGATCCAGCGTAATAACAGTACATGGTACCTGCAGCAGCATTGCGAACATGATTGGTTATACTGTTATTTGTTACCGCCAACACATTTTGAGTGCTTGATGAATTATACATGAAGTACTCGCCCCCGCTATGATTCATTACCAATCCATTCCATTTGTTTGCATTAAACATCAGATTAGCGCTGCTACTTAGGTTGTAAATAAAATAAATCGTGCCTGTACCGGCCATGTTAACATGGTTATAAGCCGCAAAAGTATTGCCGCTGATATTGAGTGATGTTGCTGTTGTACCGCTTGTATTATAAATGTTATACATAATACCTGTATATGCAGTAGCGCCGGTTAAAGAATGACTAAGAGTATTATTGGTAATGTTGTTTGAAGTACCAACCGCTCCTGTATTGTAAATAAGATACGTTGCGCCGGACGTCGCGTTACTTGTATTATTTGTAAATGTGTTGTTTGCCACATTCAAATAAGCGCAGGAAGCTGTGTTGTAAATACCATAATAAATTCCTGTAGTAGTGGTTGAATTTGTTCCGTTTGCAATCAGGTTATTGCTTATTGTAATAGTATTATTTGAAGCAATTGCCCCTGAAGCATTTTCAATAACAGATACCTGTGAAGTGGTTCCTCCCCCATGAATTGTTAATGTGTTATTGTTTATTGTTGCATTTGCACTTGTTGCAGCGTTCAAATAAATACCACGTAAAGTTGTTGCGTGATTTGTACCGGTACCGTTATTATTATTAATGGTATTGAATGAAACATTTAAATCGTATTGCGCAAGTGTGCGGATTGCGGCCGCAGGATTAACATTTCCTCCACCACCATAGTTAATAATGGTATTTCCTGTACCCGCTGAACTTCCTCCAACATCGTTTCCTGAATCTGCAAAACTAAACGGACTAACATCCGCAAATCCAATCAGGGCAATTCCAATGTTACAATTCTGAATAGTGTTGCTATAAAATTTATTATTTGAGTTGGCACCTGAAGCAGAAGTAATAACTAAAGCTGTGGTGTGGACCCCTGTTAAAGCATTCACAACATCAATTCCTCTTGAACCATCAACGGCAACTCCAGTACCAGCATCATTATTTACTTTGTTTAATAAAATGGTGCAATTTTTAATGACATTAGTCTGGCAACCATCCGTGGCGCTGGCTTTAAAAAAACCATAACCAAACTCCATTGTGGCAGGATTGCTAACATTCGGATCAAAAATATCTATACCATCAATCGTGATATAATCTGAACCAACGAAACGCCATACACCGTCCTGCATTGCAGAAGATGGAGTTGCCGAGCCACCGGCATAAGCCATAATTTGCGGATTTGCACCCGCTCCATTTTTTTGAAACACAATTGGATTAACGAAGGTTCCGGTTGCGGTTAAAGTATAACCGCCAACAGGTGCTGTTTCAGTATAGCCTGCATCCACAAGAATAGTTACCGGACCGTTAACCCCTTGCGTATTAAGATCGTTAACTGCCGCAGCAATTGTTGAATAGGTAGCCGGAACAGAAAAGGTTCCCGCAATTTGAGCCTTTGATGCTATCGAAATAAGGATAGCACAAAAACTGAGAAAAAAGTATTTTTTTTTCATTTCGTTTCTTTTTTAAGTTTTAAAATGGGGGAAGTTGATAGAGCCAGTACAAATCGTCAGTTTAATCTGACAACTTTACAAAAATAAAATAACTTATTATTTCTGAACCTATATATTCGACAAAATAGATTTATGAGGAACTTATTGGTGTTAAATTTCCGATCTATATTCCAGAGTTTTCCTAAATTTAACATTTAGAAAAAAAAGAAACCCCTTGCCGGTCAGACAAGGGGTTTTCAAAATGAAAAGAAAAAAATTTATTGTTTAATAAGCTTTATTATTTCAACAGAATTGTTGCTCTTAACTTTCACAAAGTAAACACCATTAGACAATGTATTTATATTAACGTTTAATTTATCATTAACAGTTGATTCAGTCAAAATAACTCTTCCAGTTATATCGGTTAGGTCAATTGTTTTGTTTAAGCCATTCTCAAGTTCAACAGTAAACTCACCTGAGTTAGGGTTTGGATAAACCGACAACCCATTAAGGGCGCTACCTTGTTTATCCAATCCTGTACATGTACTTACAATAATTGTTACTGATGCCGAGTTTGAACAACCGGTAACTGTATTTGTAACGTTATATGAAGGTGTAAATGTACCTGCAGTAGCGCCTGGTGTAAATACACCGGTGGTAACATTGGTTCCGGTATACGCGCCACCAGCAGGAGATCCTGTTAACGCTATTGTAGAACCATTTATACAAGCAGTAGTACTTCCAACGCTAAGACTAACCGAAGGCAAGGCGTTAACAGTTACATCAACTGTCGCAGTATTAATGCAACCTGTACCACCATCACCAGTTACTGTATAAGTTGTAGATATAGTAGGCGTTACCGCTATAACACTTCCTGTGGCTCCGGTATTCCAAGTATAGGTAGCTGCTCCCCCTGCCGTTAAGCCGGTTGATGCACCCTCACAAATAGTTCCCGTGCTTGCACTCGCAGTAACACTTGGAGTAGTTCCAACAGGAATGTTAACGGTTACTGTTACTGAACATCCTGTGGTATTTGTACCAACTACTGAATACATTGTTGTTACACTTGGTGATACGCTTACAGAAGAACTGGTAGCGCCGGTACTCCAGCTATAAGTTGAAGCGCCATTCGCGCTGATACTAACCGTACCTGCGCCTGAACATAATGTTGAAGGAGTTGCAATTGCGGTAACTGTTGGTGTTATTCCTGTATTAAGATTTAAGGTGTCTGAGTTTGAACAGCCAGCAATTGTTGCAGTTACTGTGTATAAAGTAGGCGCTGTTACATTGTTGGCAACCGGATTACTGATATTAGTGCTGCTTAAGAATGTAGCCGGTGTCCAGCTATAGCTTGCGCTTCCGGTCACAGGTGCAAAGCGGTATGCATCCGGAGTAGTTACAACATAATTTGTTCCATTACGACCTGGTGCTGTATAAAAGTAAGTTGCAGAACCATCCTGAATACCAAGAATTTCTGAATTATCTCCGGTTGCTCCGGTTGTATGCACTTCAATTATGTTTGATGTCTCATAAACTATTGCCTGAACAGTTAAGCTACCAGTGCTGGAAAAGTATTCTCCATTCCAGTTAACAACAAGCTTGCGGTTTGGAGCAACGCCATCAATAAAATAGTTTATATCACCTGTATTCTGAAAGTACAAATCTGAATAAATAGGCGCTATGCATGGTGTAGTTGAAAATGCATCAGGGAACACAGTACCGTAACCGTTGTATGTATTAGGAGCGCTGGCACCTGGAAAAATAAATCCATTTGTTCCAATTGTTATGCTGTTATAGTTTGCTCCAAAAAACTGGAATGAAAAAGGAATTGAAATACTTTCCCAATCTCCATCATCCAGGTTACCATTTGTTAAGGGAACTGATGCGGTACCGGCAGAACATAAAGTAACAACTCCAATTGTAGGAGTTGGAATAACAGAATATGTAATTGATGTTACAGAATAAGATCCGGCAAGTATGGCATTTGCCGTAAGTTGTACACTACCTCCGGAACATGCGATGGATGGACTGGCGCTTAACGACATAAAAGTTGGCTGCTGCTGAACATTAAGGTTAATGGTTGTACTATCGCTACAGCCATTTGAATCTGTTCCTATTACTGAATATAATGTAGAAATTGTAGGGCTTGCAATAACCGAAGACCCACTGGATGTATTCAAAGAGCCTGCCGGAGACCAAGCATAAACAGACGCTCCCGCAACGGTTAAAGTTGAAGATTGACCCTGACATACAGATGCTGTACCACTTACAGTTAAACTTGGTAGTGTATTAACAGTAATACCAACTGTAGTGGACGATGGAGCAAGTGTACATGAACCCATTGACCCACTTACAGTGTATATTACACTTGCTGTAGGGCTAACCGCGATGGCTGATCCATTCAAATTCCCAGGCTGCCATGTAAAGGACAAAGGGCCACTTGCGGTAAGGTTAATCATAGAACCTGCACAAATAGAGGTATTTGTAGGTGTAACAGTCAAAGCTGGCATTGCGGTTGGACATGGAACCGCGTAAACCATAATACTATCAAGCCCCCATCCGTTAATGTTAAATGAATTTACACCAAAAGCAGTAAACCTTATCTCAAAATTCTGCCCACCCATTCCAGTTAATGGAACTGAAGTAACGCTCCAATCCTGAACACCCGACACTGTATTATTATAAGAGTTAGCTAAAATCCATGTTGAAGATGCCACGTCTTTATATTCCACCTTAAATTCTTCAAGCGTTGATGTACTGAAGTTATTAAGTTGAAGTAAGTAATCTAATGTGATGTTTTGCCCAGCAAATGCAGTCGCATTAATAGTAGTACTTAACAGACTTATTGAATAATTTGTCATTGAAGGGCTCCAATCAAAAAAAGCATTTGGTGCACTTCCGCCATTAGGCGTATAGGACGACCCTACTTGCCAGTTACCTGCTCCGTTAGGGAATGTCCAACCATTTGTAGTGAATGAACTGGAGGCCCATCCTTCACTAAAAATTAAAGTTTGTGAATTGCCTCTAAGAGACAGCATTGTGGCCACAACAACCACAAATTTTAGAATTAAATTTTTTTTCATGATGTTATTTTTTTTCTGATATTTTTTTAGGGGAATTAATGCGGTATTGTTCTTTATGACTCAGATAATAATCTTTTCTTCGCTGTTCTAAATTGTCAAACTGCTCCTGAGTATAAAACTGAACAGTAGTTCCGTTTATTTTTTTCTCATAAGAATAAGCGGTGTTTTTCTTGCTGACTTTTTTCTCTTCACCCCTGGAAATCACTTTACCCTGGTCGCTTTGAGCGATTGAAAAAACGCTAAAAGCACAAATAAATACAATGGTTAATTTCATATTATAGTTAAATTTTCGGCAAAGGTAGTCGTTAAAATCCAAACTTTATCAAAATGAGAATCATTAAGATAAGACTGATGTTAAATTGTCTTAAACAAGTTCTGAGCTGTGAAAAGATAGAGACAAAAAGAAACCCTTGTCATTTTTTTGACAAGGGTTTCAATAAAGTAATAATTCTTTTATTGTTTAATTAGCTTAATTATTTCAACAGTGTTATTGCTTTGAACCTTCACAAAATAAACGCCATTTGCCAATGTGCTTATGTTAACGTTTAATTTATCATTAGTAGTTGATTCAGTCAAAATAATTCTTCCGGTAAGGTCGGTTAGCTCGATTGTTTTGTTTAAACCATTCGCAAGTTCAACAGTAAATTCACCTAAGTTAGGATTTGGATAAACTGCCAATCCTTTCAATGAAGAAACTTTGCTGTTAATATCAGTACAAACAGAAACAATAATTGTAACACTTGCCGAATTCGAACATCCGGTTACTGTATTAGTGAAAGCATAACCCGGCACAAAAGTTCCGGCAGTAGCACCCGGAGTGAACACGCCAGTTGTTACATTGGTACCTGTATATGCGCCACCTGCCGGAGATCCGGTAAGTGCGATCGTTGGTCCATTAGTACATGCTGTGGTACTTCCTGCCGACAGACTTACGGTTGGCAACGGATTAACAAATACATCTACAGTTGCGGTTCCTACACAACCTGATCCGTTATCACCTGTAACAGTATAAGTGGTAGTTGTTGAAGGAGTAACTGCAATAATATTTCCTGTTGCACCGGTATTCCATGTATAAGTCGAAGCACCATTCGCATTAAGCGCTGTTGAACCACCAGCACAAACAGTACCCGTTCCGGCCGTTGCAGTAATTGAAGGGCTGCCTCCAACAGTAATTGCAATTGAAGTTGATGCAGTACATCCCGCAGTGCTGGTACCAACTACTGAATATGTTGTTGTTACAGTTGGAGACTCAACTATAGAAGAAGTTGTAGCTCCTGTACTCCAACTATATGTGCTGGCCCCGCTTGCTGTAATACCGGTAGTTGCTCCAGATAAACAAAGCATTGTAGGACTTGCCACAACAGAAAGTGTCGGAGCCTGATCAACGGTAATATTAATTGTGCCGGTATTGCTGCATCCATTTGTTCCAGTAATAACAACACTGTAAGCGGTTGTAGCATTAATATTAGTAGCTACAGGATTTGAAATATTAGTTGAAGAAAGGAATGTTGCAGGAGTCCAGCTATATGTAACCGGACCACCATTAGGACTCCATCTGTATGCATCTGCTGTTGTAACCGACCAGGTAACAGCATTACGACCGGTAACAACATATGCAGTTGTTCCAGTAGCATCCTGAATACCTTCTACAGCTGATTGGTTACCAGTTGATGTGAATGTATGAACCTCTATTATGTTCGAATTTTCATATAATATTGCTTGTGTAGTAACCGTTCCGGTGTTTGGCCAGAATTGTCCGTTCCAATTAACAACCAGTTTTTGGTTAGGACTTGTACCAGTAACAAAATACTCAATTGTAGATCCGGAACCTACACCATCAAAATCAAGATCTGCATATACAGAACCAATTGCAGGACGGGCAGCGGAAACAGCCGGAAAAGCTGTTCCTACGCCAAAATAAGTATTTGGAGCGCCACTACCTAGCCATAAGAAACCGTTTGTTCCTATAGCGAAACTCGAATAGCCTGATCCAAAATAATTAAAGCTGAATGGCAAGTTAAGGTTAGCCCATCCTCCATCATCGAGGTTACCACCTGATAACGGAAGAACGGTAGTACCGTTAACGCACAAGTTAGTTACTCCTGAACTAGGTGTAGGAATTGCTGCGTATGGAATACCCGTAATTGTATAAGAAGATGTTAAAGCGCCCGCTGAATTTAAGCTTGAGCTTCCAGCAGAACAAACCAATGATGGAGTTGCTGTAATAGTAAGTATACTAGGTCCTTCCAAAGCTGATATTGTTGCTGTACCCGTACCTGTGCAACCAACAGCAGAAGCCCCTGTTACAGTGTAAACCACAGTACCTGCAGGTAAAGCGTTAACGTTAGCTCCCGTTGTAGCACTAAGACCCGCTAACGGCAACCAGCTGTATGTGCTCGCGCCGGAAGCTGTTAATGAAACAGGTGTACCGCCAGGGAAACAAACTGAACCAGTTCCTGGAGAAACAACAACTGTTGGATTAGGATTGATTGTAAGAGTAGCCTCGTTAGAGATTCCGGTTAACGAAGCGGTTGTACAAGTTGTTTGAAGCACATAATAGGCAACAGTTGGGCTCATTACAGGAGTAGTGTAACTGGTAGTTGCTGTACCTGATCCACTTGTAACCGCACTGTAAGGGCCACCAGGAGTATTTGAAACCATCCACTGATAGCTTATACCTGCTCCAGTACTTGCACTTGTTGTGGTAATAGCAAGAGTTTGTGTATCACAGGCGTTAATTGCAGCAGAAGAAATTGTTCCTCCGGATGCAGCTGTACATGGAGGTCCCGGATCGATGACAACACAATAATCTTCTGTTTCACCATAACCATAAGTACCACATGAAGTACCGGTGCTGCTTTCAATACAAATTACGCGCATGCGTGTTGTTCCTGGTACAGCTCCTAATGGAATTGTAACATTAGTTGTATAGGTAATTCCCGCAACTGCAATTGGGCCATAAGTTGATGTAAACACTGCTTCGCCTACATCTGTAAATACCCCATTTTGATTAAAATCAATATATGCGAGAACTATTCCTGAATAGGCAACTCCACCACATTGGCCAGCCGTAACAGATAATGTATAAGTGTTGTTAATTGTTAAGGTAGGCGCTGCAACAATTCCAGTATAATTAGAATATAAGCTTAAAGTAGATCCTGGTCCACCTGTTTGACTACAACTTGAAGTATTATTCAGGGTTCCAATAGAAACATTGAATAATTCATCATCAGCAGCAATACTTGCAGCTGAACTGCAATAAGAAGCACACTGACAAGGATTGTTATTAATCATTACCTGAACCGGTGTTGCAGTAGTTGTTGCTCCACCATTTGTACAGGTAATTACAGCCTGGAACCAAGTTGATGTAGTTAAACTTGTTGCGGCATATGTGGTTAATGTTGCATTCGTTATAGGAGTCCAGGGACCAACAGAACTAGTTGAGGAACTCCATTGATAAGATAAGCCTCCGATTGTATAAGTGTTTGCAAGACTTAATGTCACAGAACCCGAAGGACATACAGATGTTTGAGTTGCAACTGCATTATTAGCGGCCGGAGCTCCTGAACAAGGTACAGGCGCCATTATGTCTATACAGTAATCTTCAGTTTCACCGTATCCATATGTTCCGCAAGATGCCTGGCTGGTTATACCTTCTGCAGCAATTACCCTCATTCTGGTAATACCAACTGATGCGGTTGATGGAATGGTTATGTTTCCATTAATTACAGTTCCCGCGATAGCCCAGGTAGTAATTGGTGATGAAAATACCATTTCTCCAACATCAGTAAATACACCATTTTGATTCAAGTCCATATAAATCACTACACCTCCTGAATAAGCAACACCTCCACACTGGCCAACTGTTACTGAAAATGGATATACCGCCCCGGCCACCAACGCTGGAGCAGAAAGCGTACCTGAGTAATTAGAATATTGACTCAGGAGAGAGCCCGGGCCACCAGTTTGTCCACAGGTTGAAGTGTTATTTAACGTCCCTATTGTTACATTAAAAATTTCATCATCAGCTGTTAATGATGCATTCGAGTTACAATAAGAAGCACACTGACAAGGATTAGTATTAATATTAACCTGAACAGGAGCGCTTGTTATGCTGGCTCCCCCATTTGTACACGTTACAACTACCTGAAACCAGGTTGTTGTGGTTGTTGTGTTGGTGCTATAATAAGCCGCATTGGCTCCACTAATATTTGTGAAAGGACCGGACGCGCTTGTGGTAGACATCTGCCATTGATAAGTTATACCCTGGTTTAAATAAGGATTTGAAAGTCCAAGATTAAGATTAGCACCTAAGCAAATAAGCGTAGAATTGGCCACTGTGGTGTTGCTAGCCGGCGTACCTGAACATACGGGAAGCGAGGTATAATTACCTTCCCATGCTCCAATATCAGGTGTTGAAACATTACGGATTGTTCCTGCGTAATCATCATTAATACCTGATATTGGACTGGCCCCTGATTCAATTTGTGTAGGAGTTCCTGCATTTATATTCAGAAAGTTTGCATTGGTTCCAACCACTGAAACAAAGTTCGGATTTTCTGTAACCGAATTCGCATCACGCGGAGAAACAGCACCAATATATGCACCTATAGTTTGATAAGTATTGGTTCCATCGAAAAAAATCACATTGCTTGCAGTTGGTGTACCCGCATAAAACAAATTATTATTCGATGTTGAAGAATATGTAGTTAAGGTTGCGGAGCTTCTGCGATAAGCGGCAGTAAGACCTGTACCATTTGCAGTAGACAGGTTTACAAAAATGTTATTACGTAAATTTACATTCGGAGTAGTTGAGGCATAAACAGCGGAAGATCCGAAATCCAGTCCGGCACTTGTACCGTTAAGATATACTGTATTGTAATAAACATTAATATTTGTACCCCCACCAATGTATATACCGTTTAAAGCATTAATGTTTCCGGAGTTTGGAGTGGCAATATTACCAACCAGGTTATTATAAATGTTGGTGGTTGGAGAAGTGGAAGCGTAAATGCCATATGCATTACCTGAAGTTCCATTTTGACTGATACTATGTATTCTGTTTTTGTAAAAATTGGTTCCGGCACCACCACCAAAAACATAGGCAGAAAAAATAGAAGAAGTATTGCCTAGTGAAGTGATATTGCTAACCGTGTTACTATAAACACTTGCAGGATAAGCAGGTGATCCTAAAGTACCATTATATAACAGATACATTGTACCTGCCGCGGTAATGTTATCAATAACATTATTATACATTGATGAGCCTGAACTTCCAGATCCATCTCCCATGTATTGGGTGTATAATCCGTATGTAGTTCCAGTATTGCTCATGTTTACATTTGTAATGGTATTGCTAAAGACAGATTTTCTTGGGTAAGGAGATGTACCCCCGTCCGAATTAAATATTCCGTAGAACGTTCCTGTTCCTGAAACTGTTGCAGTTATATTTGAAAAAATATTTCCCGAGAATGTTTGAGTGCTTGTTGGCAAAGATGAAGATCCGGCGTAATAACAATACATGGTATTTGCAGCAGCATTACGAACATAATTGGTTATACTGTTATTTGTTACCGCCAAAGCACTTTGAGTGCTTGATGAATTATACATGAAGTACTCGCCTCCACTATGATTCATTACCAGTCCATCCCATTTATTTGCATTTAATGTTAAGTTAGCGCTGCTGCTGGTATTATAAATAAAATAAATAGCACCTGTCCCAATCACATTAACATGGTTAAATGATGCAAAATTATTACCGCTTATGTTTAGTGATGTTGCTACTGAACCTCCTAAGTTATAAATGTTGTACATGGTTCCGGTATAAGCGGTTGCTCCGGTAAACGAATGACTTAATGTGTTGTTTGTTATATTATTTGACGAAGCTACAGCTCCTGTATTGTAAATAAGATACGTTGCGCCGGATGTTGCATTACTTGTATTATTTGTAAATGTATTATTTGCTACATTCAAATAAGCACAGGATGCCGTATTGTAAATACCATAATAAATTCCTGTTGTAGTAGTTGAATTGGTTCCGTTAGCAATCAGGTTATTGTTAATTGTAATTGTATTACTGGCTGCTGTAGAACCTGAAGCATTCTCAATCGGATTAACCAGGGCGCTGGTTCCGCCGCCTTTTAAGGTGATCGTATTATTAGTAATACTCGCATTTGCACTGGTTGAAGCTCCTAATATAATACCTTTTAATACCTGAGCATGATTTGTACCAGAACCATTATTATTATTAATAACGTTGTAAGATACATTTATACTATACTGTGCCAATGTACGAACACCAACTGCTGCTGCTGTTGTTCCGCCACCGCCATAATTAACAATGGTATTTCCGGTTGCCGCTGAACTACCACCGATATCGTTATTTTGGTCGGCATTGGTAAATGGTGTTGTAGCAGCATACCCCATTATGGCTATACCAATGTTACAATTTTGAATTGTGTTAGTGTAAAATTTATTGTTTGAATTTGTTCCGGATGCTGATGTAACAGTAACTATCGTGGTATTAGTTGTATACAATGCATTGGCAAGATAAATACCTCGCGAACCATCTGCGGAAGGGCTGGTGCCTAAAGCATTATTTGCATTGCTTAAAGAGATGTTACAATTTTTAATGGTGTTGTTCTGACAACCATCTGTTGCACTTGCTTTGAAAAAGCCGTAACCATACTCCATTGTTCCAGGATTGGTGTTATTTTGATCGAAAATATCGATTCCATCGATTGTAATGTAATCCGATCCGATAAATTTCCAAACTCCATCCTGAATGGCGGAAGCCGGTGTAGCGGTACCTCCTGTGTATGCCATAATCTGCGGATTAGACCCTACTCCATTTTTTTGAAATGTAATAGGATTTGCCAGAGTACCTGTGGCTGTAAATGTAAAACCTCCAAGTGGCGCTGTTTCAGTATATCCTGCATCCACAAGAATAGTTACCGGACCATTAACCCCCTGTGCATTGAGGTCGTTAATTGCCGCGGCAATTGATGTATACGTCGCCGGCACCGAAAAGGTCCCTGCAATTTGAGCTTTCAGATGTGAACCAAAAGCCAGCGTTAGAACGCTTAACAATAGTATGATTTTTTTCATGTGCTATTATGTTTTTAAATTAAAGCTCTCAAAGTTAGTTAACCAATTTTTAATTAAACCACGTATTTAAGGCAATGTGAATAACTTTAACTTTTATACGCTGGTATCTTCAATTAATCGGTAATAAATACCAATTCAACTGATATTTATTTAATAAAAAATTATTGGAGGAAAAAATGACCTCGCTTAGGATTGGTGGGATGTAAAATCAATGCATATATCAAAAAACCGGATTAAAAATAAAAACCCTTACCGGACGGGTAAGGTTTCTGTTTAATTATTTTATTTATTTCATTCCCAATTATAATGATGAAAACAAAAAGCCCCGCCTTTTTGAGGCAGGGCTTTAATATTTAGTATATTATTTCTTAGAAATAGAAATTTAAACGTAATGAACCTGTAGGACCAAAAACAGAGTTGTAACCATCTGTATCTAACCAGAAACTATTGTTTTTAGCACCTTCGATAGTTGCAGTACCCACACTGTTTGTAGTGTTAGAAGGATTACCATTATCACCAACGAATTCCCAGGTAGTTGAAGATTTACCCATTGAAGAGATACCAAGACCCCAACCGAATTCACCACCGATACTCATTTTTGGTAAAACGAAATATTCAGCTCCGATGAAACCGCGAACACCGAAAGAGAAAATAGTACCACGCTTAATTTCAGTAGCACGGGCAGAACCGATTAAACCAGCAATTGGCGCAGCTGCATCAACGTTTGTAACACCTGTAAATGCATCAGAAGCGGTTACGTTAACGTTAGTTGAAGCAGATGAAGTTGCAGCTAAAGTGTTACCATAAGTAAACTTATCTTTTTGCATATCCATATAGATACCTAATTCTCCACCATAGTATCCTTGTAAACGTGTTTTACCTTTGCGTTTTTCAATACCAGCAGCTAAACCAATAACTGTGTTTGAACGCTTCCATTTGTTTTCAACTACAGGTAGTGGATCAGGGAAACCGTTAGCTGTAAAAGAAAGGGCAGCGGCTTTTAACTGGTCAGTAACCATATTACGTGAAGTATTGCTGTTTAAACCGATACGTAATGAACCACGGTATGCAGTTTGAGCGTCAACAAAGTACTTACCAGTGATGGTTTGTCCTCCTGTGAAGAAGTTCCATGTTGGAGCGGTGTTGTTAGCAGTTTTACCAAAGAAGTTACCAGCATAGTTTAAAAACGGAGTTGCGTCTACAGCAACACCCCAGTCACCTGCTTCAGGTAAAATAGGCTCACCTTTTTTTGATGTTAAATCTTGAGCAAACGCGTTTGTTACTCCAAACGCAAGTGCTACCAGTGCAATTGATTTTTTCATAATTGTTTGTTTAATTAAAAATTAATGTTACAAAGTTATGTGATTTTATTTCTATAAAACTTCTCCAATAAACGTTTTTTAACACAAAGATGTTAACTACCGGACTTATTTTGTAACAAGGGTACAAATTTAAAGCTGCCCAATGTACGTTTATCGAACCCGGTTGCGCTGTTCTTTTTTAACCAAACCATTTCCTGCGCTTCACCCTCCCCTATTGGAATCAGCATAATACCACCAATCTTTAATTGTTCCAGTAAGTCCCCCGGAATATATGGTGCCCCTGCGGTAACAATAATTTTATCAAAAGGCGCAAACTGCGGCATACCTTTATAGCCATCGCCGTAAATTAACTTTGCGCTATTATAACCAATATAGGGCAAAAAAAGTTTGGTTTTATCAAACAGGGTTTTTTGTCTTTCAATACTATAAACCTTCACTCCCATTTCCAAAAGAACAGCAGTTTGATATCCACAGCCAGTACCTATCTCAAGAACCTTTTCACCCGGTTTTAACTCCAGTTGCTCAGTTTGAAACGCTACTGTATACGGATGTGAAATAGTTTGTCCCGCACCTATAGGCAGCGCTTTATCACTATAAGCATGATCAAGTAAGGCAGGCCGTGCAGTTGTGTTATCAAAAAACAAATGTCGGGGCACTTTTTCAATTGCCGAAAGTACTTGCTCGTTCTTTATTCCCTTGTTCTTTAACTGTTCAACCAAACGTTTCCGTTTTCCCTTAAACAGGTATTCATCTTCTTTAGATACACTATAAAACACCGTAATCCTATTTTCTGTAAAGCTATTGAGTAATAAACAAAGCTTATTTGATATTTAATCAGATTTACTAACACGCCCTTTTTTAAAACGCTTAGTTTTGATATTATGACAAAATCAATTGCTCTTATTGGATTGGGATATCTGGGAAAAATTCATCTTAAACTGTTAAAAGAGCATTCTGACTGGCAACTTACTGGAATTTATGATATTGACCAGAAACTTACTGCTGAACTTTCACAAAAATATGACGTTAAGGCTTGCGCTTCGGTTGAAGAGTGTATGGAAAACGCTGAAGTAATAGACATTGTTACCCCTGGTAATACGCATTTTGATATCGCACGGACAGCAATTATTAACGGGAAACATGTATTTATTGAAAAACCTGTTACTTCTACTCTTCTGGAGGCACGGCAGCTTCAACAACTCATTCACGAGGCCGGTGTTTGCGTGCAGGTAGGCCATGTAGAACGATTTAATCCCGCATTTACGGCCGCTCAACCCTATCTTGCAAATCCTAAATTTCTTGAAATCCACCGCTTAACACAATATAATTCAAGAGGCACCGACGTTTCTGCTGTGCTTGATCTAATGATGCACGATCTTGACCTACTGCTCAGCCTGGTTAAAGCAAATATTAAGCGCATCAGTGCAAATGGCGCAACTATTGTTAGCCGTTCCACAGATATAGCCAACGCCCGCATCGAATTTGATAACGGCTGCGTTGCAAACGTTACCACCAACCGCGTTGCCCTTAAAAACACACGCAAATTCAGGGTTTTTACCGACAAGAATTTTGTTAGCGTTAACCTCCTAGATAAGATCACGGAAGTGATAACACTAAAAGATGCTGGACCGAATCCTAAAAATATAGTTCTGGAACCTCTACAGGGCTTGCCAAAAAAAGAAATGATTTTTGAACATCCGGTAATTTTACCAACAAACGCAATAAATGAAGAACTAAGTTCGTTTTATAAAAGTATTAACTCGAACAAAAAAGTAAGCGTTAGTATTGAAGACTCAATTAAAGTTATGGAACTGGCCTTTGAAATTGAGAACAGAATTAACGCTTAATTGTTACCCGCTTCGTGAATATTTTATAATTTTGAGCTGCATTTTTTGTATGAGGTACTATTTATTTGTCTTTTTTACGGTCCTTCTTTTTTTCCTGGTTTCATCCTGCAAGAAATATTCTCCTGCACCCGACGCTTTTTTCATCACCTCTAATCCGGTAAGTGTTACTACAACTTCTGTACAGGGAAGCGAAAGCAACAAAATAACAGACCTCTTCCTGTATGTAAATGGAAAATTCCAGGGGGCTTACCCTGTAGGCAATACCATGCCTGTTGTAACAAAAAACAGTAGCGTTAAAATTGATGTATTTGCTGGAATAAAGAACAATGGCATGAAAGATCGCTCAACAACGTGGTTGTTGTATGACAAAATTACTTTTGACACACTTGTTGAAAGTGGAAAAACCATTGAAAGGCCTTTTACGTTCAAATACAATCCAAATGTTAAATTCCTTTGGCTCGAAAACTTCGACGCTCAAATAGGTTTTAGTTTAGTTAAATCTTCTGGTTCTGACACTACTTTTAAAATAGCTGCTCCTGAAAATTCTTTCGAAGGAAAATCTGCGGAACTCGGACTAACGGGTACCGAATTAAAAATAGCAAAAGTACAATCATCCACATCCTTTACCCTGCCAGTAGGAAACTCAAACGTATATCTTGAATTGAATTACAAGGGCGATTCTGAATTTGCCGTTGGTGTGACAGACGGTGTTAACGAAAAATTCGCGCTTATTGTTAATCCTCAGTCTAACTGGAACAAAATTTATATTCAGCTTGCCGAGGCAATTGGCACACCTCCCAATGCCCCCAATGACGCTTACAAAATCTTTTTCCGCATTATAAAACCCAACGGAACCGAGTCAGCCCGCGTATGGTTGGATAACATCAAACTTGTTTACCTGTGAGCCGCAGAATAAGAACCATATATTACCTTTTGGCTGATTTCTTTTCTGCCGCTCTCGCATGGACTATTTTCAACATTTATCGTAAGACGCAAATTGATCCCCTCAAAACCGGCGACTTTAACTCTCAGATTTTCGATAATCGTTTTTTGATTAGTGTAGCTGTTCTGCCACTTGTATGGGTGCTTGTTTATTATTTATCGGGCTCATACAACAACGTGCTTCGCCGATCCCGCATTAATGAATTTGTGCAGGTGCTTGCAACTTCAATTATTGGCGTAACAGTTTTATTCTTTGTCCTTCTGCTGGATGATTATGTGGCTTCTTACAAATTATATTACAAAATGTACTTTGTTCTATTTATCTCGCATTTTGTTACCACCGCTTCATTCAGATTAATTCTTTCAAGTTATACCAATAAACGCATTCATCAGAAGAAATTTGGATTTAACACTGTTATCATTGGCAGCAATGAACGCGCACTAAAAATGTTTAAAGAAGTTCAGGCGCTGAAATATGGCATTGGTAATAACTTTATTGGTTTTATTCACATTGAAGGAAAAAATGGATACTCAGAATTATTAAAAACTGAGTTGCCTCATCTTGGCGAATACCATGATATCCGCTCGATTATTGAAAAATACAAAGTTGAAGAAGTTATTATTGCCCTCGAATCATGGGAACATGAATACATTAAAAAAATTGTAAACGACCTAAGCGATATGGGTGTTATCATTAAGATAATTCCGGACATGTATGATATTTTAAGCGGACATGTGAAAATGAATACAATCCTTGGAACACCGCTTATTGAAATCAAAAGCCAGATGATTCCTGAATGGCAGATTTCAGTAAAACGCTTCCTGGATGTTACCTTTTCAATTATTGTGCTGATATTCTTCAGTTGGATTTATATTTTGATCGGTCTTCTTGTTAAGCTTGGATCAAAGGGGCCCATGTTTTTTAAACAGGAGCGTATTGGAATTCACGGAAAGCCGTTCAACATACTTAAATTTCGCACCATGTATGTGGATGCGGAAAAAAATGGTCCGGCATTATCAAGTGAAAACGATCCACGCGTTACACCCCTTGGAAGATTTTTAAGAAAAGTGCGAATGGATGAAATGCCACAGTTCTTTAACGTGCTATTAGGCGATATGAGCATTGTGGGGCCACGGCCTGAACGCAGCTATTATATTAATCAGATAGTTGAAAAAGCCCCGCATTACAAACATCTTCAGAAAGTAAGACCCGGTATCACCAGCTGGGGACAAGTAAAGTATGGTTATGCCGAAAATGTTGATCAGATGATAGACCGACTCAAATTTGATATTCTTTACATTGAAAACATGAGCCTTTTACTTGATTTCAAAATTCTGGTGCATACGGTATTAATTGTTTTACAGGGCCGCGGTAAATAACAATTTCCTGCATATCTTTATTGCTTATTGTGCTTTCATTTATTCAAAAATATCTTTCCCTTATAAAATTCAGCCACACCATTTTTGCGCTGCCATTTGCAATGATAGGCTTTATGCTGGCTGTTTATTCAGGTAATGCCAACTTCCATTGGTTTAAATTACTAATGGTATTACTTTGCATGGTATTTGCCCGTAGCGCAGCAATGGCCTTTAATCGTTTTATAGATCGCAGGTTCGACGCAAAAAACCCAAGAACAGCGGTGCGCGAAATCCCTTCAGGCCAAATAAGCGCGGGCGCGGCTTTGTTGTTTACCATTTTCTGTTCAATCAGTTTTATTGTGTGTTCATTTTTGATAAATAAACTTTGTTTTATGCTTTCACCGGTAGCCCTGGCCGTGATTTTAGGATACAGTTATACGAAACGTTTTACTCCACTGTGTCATATTATCCTTGGCATTGGGCTGGCCCTTGCACCTGTTGGTGCCTACATTGCGGTTACAGAAAGATTTGATATCCTCCCTGTATTATTCGGAGTAGTTGTGCTTTTTTGGGTAAGCGGATTTGATATTATTTACGCGCTTCAGGACGAAGAGTTTGACCGCAGCCATAATCTTAAATCCATACCTGTTTTCTTAGGTAAAAAAAACGCGTTGCTTTTTTCCAGGATCCTGCATTTTTTTGCCGCGGTAATTGTTATTGCGGGGTATTTTATTGGTCACTTTAATTGGTTATACCTTATAGGGGCTTTTTTATTTGTTGCGCTTCTAATATACCAGCATACACTTGTTAAACCTAACGACCTGAGCAGGGTAAATATGGCGTTTGCAACTTCAAATGGAATTGCCAGTGTTATTTTCAGTGTATTTGTTTGCGCTGATATTTTTATGCTGTAATGTTTTATATCCTTAGAAAAATATTAAAGTGGAGCTTTTATCTATTAATACCCATTGGTATAATTAGTACTATTTGTTATTTCTGGATAGAGAATGCAAATACCGACAAATTGTTTGACGAGGTTGGTAATGTTCCTGCCTGTGAAACGGCTATTGTTTTAGGCACATCAAAATCAATAGGCAAGGGAACTGAGAATCTATATTTTAAATACCGTATTGATGCTGCCGCAAAATTATACCAGGCAAATAAAGTGCGTAAATTTATTTTAAGCGGAGATAACAGGGTGAATGATTATAACGAACCAAAGGACATGAAGAAAGCACTCCTTAAACGAGGCATACCGGATTCGTGTTTAGTGCTTGATCATGCAGGCTTACGAACATTTGACAGCATGGTTCGTAGTAAAGAAATATTCGGACAGGACAGTATAATCGTAGTTTCTCAGCAGTTTCATAATGCCCGTGCTCTTTTTATCGCAAATAAAATAGGCTTAAAGGCCTATGGATTTAACGCACAAAAAGTAACTACCCAAAAAGCATGGAAAGTGATGTTAAGGGAATTCTTTTCACGAACTAAATGTGTAATTGACCTTTATGTGCTCAATGCAAAACCAAAGCACATGGGAGATAAAATAAACATCTCAATAGACATTAATACTTCATTACCTGAATAGTACGTTTGTCTTTTTCAACTGTAATGTTTACACTGAGATAATCTTTTTTAAGAAAATCAAGACTGAGTTGGGGCCATTCAATAAAGCAATAATTACCTGAATGGATATACTCTTCGAAACCAATATCAAATAACTCTTCCTCATTTTTTATCCGGTATAAATCAAAATGATGAATTTTCCCTCCGGGAAAACTGTAATCATTTACGATTGAAAAAGTGGGGCTACTGAAATTATCCTCGCTTCCCAACGCCTTACTCATTTCTTTAATAAGAGTTGTTTTACCAGCGCCCATAGGCCCTTCAAGCAAAAATATTTTGTTGGATGGTTCAAGCAATAATAGCTGTTTAGCAACCCGTGTTATATCATCCAGTAAATATTCTCTTTGAAGAATCTCCAATCGAAATTTATTTTGCGGTTAACGTAATATACGGAATAATCATTTCCTCCAGACTTATCCCCCCATGCTGGAAGGTATTTCTGTAATAACTTACGTAATAATTAAAGTTATTTGGATAAGCAAAAAATCGATCTTCTTTTGCAAACACAAAACGTGAACTTGGATGAAGTTTTGGCAGAAATGCGTCTGAAGGATTCTTTATTTCAAACACCTCTTTAGGATTATAATCCAATGCTTTACCCTGTTTATAACGGAGGTTTGTATTTACGTTTTTATCTCCAAGTATTTTTGTCGGCTCTTTTACGTGAACTGTGCCGTGATCGGTAGTAATTACAATTTTAATTTTTTTGTCCGCTAACTGTTTAATGATATCTAATAATGGAGAGTGTTCGAACCAGCTGTAGGTTATGCTTCTGTACGCGGGCTCATTCTCGGCAAGCTCACGTATCACTTCCATTTCGGTACGAGCATGACTAAGCATATCAACAAAGTTGTAAACTATAATGTTTAGTTTGTTCTGCAACAATGTATGAATGTTATCCGCCAGTTTTTTACCTGCATTAAAATTGGTAATTTTCGTGTAACTCATCTTAACGTCCCTGGCAAGCAATCGTTTAATCTGAGCCTGCATGAACTCTTCTTCATGCATATTTTTACCCCCTTCATCCTCATCGTTCAACCATATGTCGGGATAACGTTTTTCCATTTCACTTGGCAACAATCCACTAAAAATCGCATTGCGGGAATATTGCGTAGCAGTTGGAAGAATGCTGAAAAAAGTATCTTCGCTTTCCACTTTGTAATAATCCTGTAGTATTGGTTGAATTATCTTCCATTGATCATACCGAAGGTTATCAATCAGTATTAAAAAAACAGGCTCGGGTTTGTTAAGCTCGGCAATAAATTTATTCTTCACCAGCGTGTGACTCATGGTTGGAGGATTCTGTGATTTACCATTGAGCCAGTTGATATAATTTTTCTCAACGAATTTAAAGAATTGAGTGTTAGCGTCAGCTTTCTGCATTCGTAAAACTTCGAGCATGCTTTTATCCTGAAGTTTATCCATTTCCAATTCCCAGTAAACTATTTTCTTATAAAGCTCCATCCACTCCACCCAATCAAGGTTATCGTTTATCTGCATACCTATATTTCCAAATTCCTTGCGATATTCGGTGTTTGTTTTCTCGCTAACGAGGCGCTTATTATCTAATGCTTTTTTTAAAGAAAGAAGTATTTGGTTTGGATTTACAGGCTTGATAAGATAATCCGCGATTTTTCCGCCAATCGCGTCATCCATAATATGTTCCTCCTCGCTTTTTGTAATCATTATTACGGGCAGATCGCCATTGATCTGTTTAATTTTGATGAGCGTCTCAAGTCCTGTAATGCCAGGCATATTTTCATCAAGCAATACCGCGTTAATGCTTCGGTTTTCTTTTACTACATCCAGAGCTTCATCTCCGCTGAAAGCAGTAATCACTTCATATCCCTTATCATTCAAGAAAAGAATGTGAGGTTTTAAAAGATCAATTTCATCATCAGCCCAGAGAATTTTTATTTTGTCCATAGTATTGGTTTAATTACAAATAACGTATTAAATTTAGGTCTATTTTCTATTTTAACTATTTTTTTTAATTTTTAATGCCACATAATAAAAGGAAGATAATTAACGATCCTATATACGGTTTTGTTACCCTGCCCAACGACATTATTTACGATCTTATCAATCATCCTTTTTTCCAGCGTTTACGCCGCATTAAGCAACTCGGACTAACAAATCTTGTTTACCCGGGCGCGCTTCATACGCGATTTCATCATGCAATTGGCGCAATGCACCTGATGCAGGAAGCAGTCCTTACTCTTAAACAAAAAGAAGTTGCCATTACTGAAGATGAGGAACAAGCGGTATTAATTGCCATATTGTTGCATGATATTGGACACGGACCTTTCTCGCATGCACTTGAACACAGTCTTGTTAAAGGTATCAGTCACGAAACTATCAGCAGTTTCATTATGAACGAGCTGAATAAGGAATTCAAAGGGAAATTATCACTCGCAATTAAAATCTTTAACAATCAGTACAAAAAACATTTTCTTCACCAGCTTGTGAGTTCGCAACTGGATATGGACCGGCTGGATTATTTGAAACGCGATAGTTTTTTTACAGGCGTTAGCGAAGGCGTAATAAGCAGTGACAGGATAATTAAAATGCTTAATGTAGTAAACAACAATTTAGTTGTTGAACAAAAAGCGATTTACAGTATTGAAAAATTTTTGATTGCCAGACGTTTAATGTACTGGCAGGTGTATCTTCACAAAACCGTGTTAAGCGCCGAAACATTGCTTGTAAATATTCTTAAGCGTGCAAAAGAAATTTCAGCGCAAGGTAAAGACTTGTTTGCGACACCAACATTACAATTATTTCTAAAAAATAATTTCACAAAAACAGATTTTGAAAAAGATAAAAGCCTGCTTGAAGAATTTACAAAGCTTGACGATAACGATGTTGTTGCATCAATAAAAGTCTGGTGTGGAAATGAGGATAAGATACTAAGCCTGCTTTGCTGTAATCTGTTGGAAAGGAAATTATACAAGATAGAACTAGAAAGTTCCCCCATAGCCACTTCCCGTAAAAACCAGCTTCTCGATAAAGCAAGCAAATATTACAATATCACCAGGCGCGATGCTTCTTATTTCGTTTTTACTGACAGCGTGAACAACAGCGCTTACAACGCAAATAGTTTTAACATTAATGTGCTAATGAACAACGGAAGTGTTATGGATGTTGCCCAGGCCAGCGACCAGTTAAACATACAAAGCCTTAGCAAAACCGTTACCAAGTACTTTATTTGCTACCCCAAGGAATTAAAGAGCTGATACCTCTTTTACTTGCAAAAAAATTAAATAATACGTATTCTTGCTACGCAAAAAAATTATGATGAGTAATTACTTTAAAATTCTTGTTTTTGGAGCTGCACTTGCTTCCTGTTCAACCTCAAATAACGAACTGGCCGACTTACTGGTTGTTCAGAAAAAAGATACATTAAAAACAGACAGCCTTCCTGCAGGCGAAAAGTTTGAATACGTTTCAGAACAATTTGCCGACCTGCGTATATTACGTTATCAGGTAAAGGATTTTGACCAGCTTCCGGTAAAAGTTAAAACACTGCTGTATTATTTGTATGAAGCCGCTTTAAGCGGGCGGGATATTGTTTACGATCAGAATTACAAATACAACCTTACCATTCGTAAAACACTGGAAGCAATTGTTGGAAATTATAAAGGTGATACAGAAAATGAAGAATACAAAAAGCTGCTTATATACGCCAAACGCGTATGGTTCAGCAATGGTATTCATCATCACTACAGCATGGATAAATTTACTCCTGAATGCAGTAAAGATTTTTTTGCAGGGCTGCTTGCCCAAACCGATGATGCGTTATTACCTCTTGCTTCAGGTCAGGATAAAAAAGCGTTCACTGATTTTATCACCAACCAAATTTTTGATCCGGCTATTGCCTCGAAAAAAGTGAGTCTTGATCCGAAGAATGATCTTGTAAAATCATCAGCCGTTAATTTTTACGAAGGAGTTAATCAAAAAGAAGTAAGTGATTTTTACGCAGCTATGATTGACAAGAAAAGCAAACAAAATCCAAGCTATGGTCTTAACAGTAAAGTTGTAAAGGAAAATGGTAAGCTGGTTGAAAAGAAATGGATGATTGGTGGTATGTACACTCAGGCCATTGAAAAAATAGTTTACTGGCTGGAAAAAGCCATTACCGTAGCTGAAAATGATGCACAAAGAACAGCGCTTGAAAAATTGGTTAAATATTACAAAACAGGCGACCTTAAAGACTTTGATGATTATAACATTGCCTGGGTGAAAGACACCGAAAGCGCTGTTGATGTAGTAAACGGATATATTGAAGTGTACCAGGACCCATTAGGTAAGAAAGGTTCTTTTGAATCTGTAGTATCAGTAAAAGATTTTGAAGCAAGTAAGCGTATTGCCGCTATAGGAAAAGAAGCGCAATGGTTTGAAGACAACTCGTCAATTTTACCACAACACAAAAAGAAAAACGTTCAGGGAATTTCGGCAAAAGTAATAAACGCGGTTGTTGAAAGTGGTGATGCCGCTCCAAGCACTCCTATTGGAATCAATCTTCCTAATAACGAGTGGATCCGCGAAGTACACGGTAGTAAATCGGTAAACTTAGGAAACATTGTTGAAGCTTACGATCAGGCTGCCGGAGAAAGTGTGGTTAATGAGTTTTATTACAATGATGAAATAAAAGAACGCGTGATTCGCTGCGCCTCATTAGCGGATAAACTGCACACTGATATGCATGAAGTAATTGGTCACGCCAGTGGTCAGGTTGAAGATGGTGTTGCATCATCGAGCGAAACGCTGAAAAACTATGCAAACGCGCTGGAAGAAGGAAGAGCCGATCTTGTTGCTTTATATTATCTGATGGATAAAAAACTGATTGATCTTGGTGTAATGCCTTCGCTTGATTACGGAAAAGCGGCATACGATGAATATATTACAAAAGGATTAATCGTTCAGCTGTCACGCATTAAAGCTGGAAAAGATATTGAAGAAGCCCATATGCGTAATCGTTTGATGGTGTCTGCCTGGGTTTACGAAAAAGGCAAAAAAGATAATGTTATCGAGAAAAAAGTTGAGAACGGAAAAACTTATTTTGTAATAAATGATTACGATAAACTTCGTGTATTGTTTGGCGATTTGCTCAGAGAAATTCAGCGCATAAAATCTCAGGGAGATTATAAAGCGGGACATGATCTGATTGAGAATTATGGTGTGAAAGTTGACCAGACCTTACATAAAGAAGTGATGCAGCGTTATAGTTCATTGAAAATGGCTCCTTACCAGGGCTTTATTCAACCAAAACTGGTTCCAATAATGGAAGGCGATAAGATTATTGATGTGAAGATCGAATACCCTAAAAACTTTACCCAGCAAATGCTTGAGTACGGTAAAAGTTATGGGTTTTTGCCTGTAATTAACTAACTATAACTGAAAGAAACGTAGTGTAAATAAGTACCCGGAAATGGAACCACGTAAATGTGAAGAGTGCGGTGAACCAATCAAGGGCAGAATTGATAAAAAGTTCTGCAGTGATCTTTGCCGCAATTCTTTTAACAACAAGCTTAACAGCGACAGTAACAATTACGTTCGTAACATTAATAATATTCTAAGGAAGAATCGTCGAATTCTTGAGGAACTATTACAGGGCGAGAAAACAACACTGCCAAAACAAAAAATGGTATACAAGGGTTTTAATTTTGGTTTTCATACAAATCTTAGCACTACAAAAACAAACAACACCTATACGTTCTGTTACGAATACGGGTACTTGCCTTTAGAAAACGATATCATTTTGATTGTAAAAAAGAAACAGGATAAGTAAATCAATTAACTTACTATCCTTTTCAAAGTCTTCAGAATAATCTTCACATCCGTACCTACTCCAGCTTCATCAATATACTTCCTGTTTAAAGTAAGTTTTGCAGGCATTACTTCTTTAATATAGGTTTGCTCAGGATTTGATGATTTTGCCAGTAATTCATTTTCACTAAAATACTCCAGAGATGCGTAATCAGTAATACCGGGCTTTACATTAAGTACCTTTTTCTGTTCATCATTGTACAGGTCAACGTACTTCCTTACTTCAGGTCTTGGTCCTACCAGACTCATGCTGCCAAATAACACATTAAATAATTGAGGCAATTCATCCAGTTTATACTTTCGCAAATAATAACCAACGGGAGTAATACGCGGATCACGACCTCCAACAGTTAGAAGACCCTTCTTATCAGAATCAACATACATTGTACGGAATTTGAATAACCTGAAATCCCTGTTGTTCTTTCCTACCCTGTTTTGGAAATAAAACACACCACCTTTAGATGTGAAAGCGATCAGTAAAAAAAGAACAAGAAATACCGGAAGCAGAAAGATGACTCCTAACAACGAAAAGAAAATGTCAAACAATCTTTTTAGCATACTTTATCAACGGCGGCTTTTACCGCGTCTACAACTGTTTTTACTTGCTCGTCAGTAAGATCATAAAAAACGGGCAGACTTATCTCACGACTGAAATTGTCATATGTTGTTTTATAATCCATCACATTATATCCCATCTTTCTGTAAAAGCTCATAGCCGGCACAGGAATAAAATGAACGTTAACGCTTACATCCGCATTAAATATTTCCTGCATTATCGCGTCGCGTTGCTCTTCTTTTATTCCTTTAATTCTTAATGGATACAAATGATAGGAACTTTTTCTGCCATGGTCTTCAAAAAGTGGCAGCTGAAATCTTGAATCTCCTTTTAATAATGAATTATATAAATCAACAATATGTTTTCTTTTTACCTGGGTGTCGTTATCATACCTTTCCAGTTCCACAAGTCCAATCGCGGCGGCAATATCGGTCATATTACATTTGTATCCTGCCTCAATAATATCGTATTTCCAGTTTCCTTTCTGTGTTTTTGCCAGTGCATCTTTATTTTGACCATGCAGGGTTTTTACACACAGGTATTTATAAATTTCTTCATTATTAAAAAGCGGTTCTTCAAAGTTTAATGCAATGGCGCCACCTTCTGCAGTAGTTAGATTTTTCACAGCGTGAAAAGAAAACACACTAACATCCGTTAACGAGCCTGCTTTTTTACCGGATGCAGAAGCTCCAAAACTGTGCGCTGAATCACTCAATATCATTATCCTCCCCAGTTTTTGCTGTATTTCATTTGAGGGATTAAATTTTCCTTTATTTGCAATAACAAGTTTGTTCAGGGAATTATAATCACAAGGCATTCCACCAAAGTCAACAGGCATGATAACTTTTGTATTACCTGTAATTGCTTTTTCTATCTCTGTCACATTAATATTAAAATCTTCAGCATTAACATCAACAAAAACAGGAGTTGCGCCACAATGAATAACAACATTTGCAGTAGCAGAATAAGTATAAGCCGGAAGAATTACTTCATCGCCCTCACCTACTCCAAACCAGCGCAACATTATTTCAAGTCCTGCGGTTGCAGAATTCAAACATAAAGTAGCTTTATTACCGCAGTATTCTGTTAATTTTTTTTCAAACGATTTTGTTCTTGGTCCCGTTGTAATCCATCCGCTTTTTAAAGCAGCAACTACTTCGTTACATATTTTTTCATCAATTCTTGGAGGAGAAAATGGAATCATATTTTAAAAATTCTACATTCGAAATTACAAAATCTAAATCTTAAACTGCATTTGTAATTTTCAAATCTTCAAATTACAATATATTTACCTGTGTAGCGCCGAAGCCGTAATCTTTGTAAGACGCATCGTGGTATGTTATGCCTCTTGTAGCTTTTAAAACAGACAGGATTTCCTGCTTTAAACGCCCGTTGCCAACGCCATGAATAAAAATAATCTTCTTCATGTTTTTTGAAATGGCAAGATCAAGTTCCTTTTCAAATCTTTCAAGCTGAATATTCAGCATTTCGTAATTACTTAATCCGTTTGTATTAGCCACCAATTCTTCTATATGCAGATCCACTTCTTTTTCAAGCGACTTAAGATAATCCTTCTTTGACTTTGAAATACTTGCCTTGCTTTTAAACTCTTTAATACTTTTTACGCGCATTATATCTTCAGGCGTAAGACTTTGCTCTATTTCGCGTGTACTAAGAAACTCTTCCTTTAATATAAAACCATAAACAGGATGCTCAAACTCCTCATGCTTGATGGGTTTTGCCTCAGCCAAAGTCCAGTCGTTTACAAAAACAATTTCCGCAATAGGCAACTGTGCCTTGAAAAACCCATTTTTAAAAAGTAAGCAATCAATCTTATGATAACTGTGATCTTTGAAGTACTGCAATTTAACTTGTTTCAGTAAAACTTTTTGATACGCGCCAATTTCTCCATGCTTAAGCGTTTGATAATATTCTCCATCCTTAATGGAATACGAATACAACATGTTGAATGATGAAGCGTTGAAAAGATAAATTCGGTAATCACTTCGCAGTGAGGCAAGTTCATGATCAGGCTCCACTATAAAATACACCGCGTCTGTTAACTGCGCTTCAGGACTAAGTTCAATATTTTCAGTATCGCGGTCAATGATTAGTTCGGTATGAATAGGAACCAATTGCGAAGCCGGGTAAGGAATCTCAAAACCATCCTGCATCTCAACAAACACAGTAAATTTATCCTTTATCCGTGATACTTTCCCTTCCCCGGTTTCGTTAAGAAACCGTACTCTGTCCCCAATTCTTAATTTCATAACTTATTACGATTCCTTACAGATTTACAATATATGCACCCTCTTCCTCTGTACAATACAATGTGATTGCAAATTTACTACATAAATCAGCTAAATACTTTATGGTGTACCGATTATTTGTTCCATCCGCTACAATAATCTTTAACATTGGAAATTGCCCCAGATCGGTTTCTTTAAACTTAAAGTTACGGGATATTACAATTCCGGTTACAGCTTTATAGTCGGTTGCAGGCCAAAAATTCTTTTTATTTAAAACCAGGTAATTCCAACTGCCTGAGCTTACATAATTAAAATGAAGCGAATCTATTTGAGGGTAATTAAAACTGGCTATATGTGATTTTATGTGATAATTATAATTGTTTTTTGCCAGTGGATAAAAGATCGCCTGGTTTCCAGACTTAACTGAATAAGACGGCTCTTTGCGGATGCTGTATACTGTAAACAGATTTTCTTTTTTTGATTGATAAGATACAATTATGCCATTCAATTGCCAGAAAATAAGCAAAAGAAAAGCGTAGACAGTGTATTTGTACGAACGCGAATAAAAAGCAATGGAAAGAATAATTATCAAAAATGAAAGTATAAAAGCATCGATAAGACGAAAATCTACATTATCAATAAACCCTAAACCAGGTGTATTAAACAGACTAATAAACCAGATCAGAAATTTTACGCAGTAGTTAATAATAATAGTAAACGAATTGAATTTTAATACAACTAAAACAGCAAGCGACAAAATAAGAAAACTTGCAGGTACAACAATCAGGTTACATACGAAAAACCAAAGTGGAAACTGTTTGAAATAAAATAATGTAAATGGCAAAGTACTAAGAGTAGCGGCAAATGAAGCTGTAACATTTTCCCATAAATAACCGGAAATTTTATTTTCAGGCGCCCAAAGCTTTGCAAATACAGGTTGAAAGAAAAGTATACCGCCAAGGGCAAAATAACTGAGTAAAAATCCAATATCTTTGATGAAGAACGGATTGTAACAAAGTAAAATAAATGCCGATACCATCAGAATATTGATTTGATTTCTGTAATCGTTTCTGAAAAATATCCTGCCGAAGCCCAGTAAATTAAACATTACCACAGCACGTAGCACCGGAGCAGAAAAGCCAGTGATTAAAGCAAAGCACCAGAGACTTATTGTAATGAAAATTAATTTACTTCTCTTATATCTTTTATTTCTGTCAAAAAGATCGAACAAGAATGAAAGAATCAGGTAAATTAAACCGGTATGTAATCCCGAAACCGAGAGCACATGCAATGTACCTGAGTGCGAAAATGCCTCCATCACAGACTGGTCAATCTCGTGATCATATCCTGTTAGCAGAGCAGCGCAAATAGCGAAAGATTCTGCAGTTAAATTGCTTTGCTTTAATGAGGTAAGAATAAAATCCTTTGCTCTTAAACCGAAAATCCATAAAGCCGACAATTGTGACACGTCATTAATTATATAATAGTCGCTGCTTTCTACAAAGCAGGTATGATATATTTGTCGGTATTCCAGATAAGATTTATAATCAAATTCGTATGGATTTTTTGGGCTTTCAACCTCAACAAATTCGGTGTTTATTAATACTGTTTGCCCATATGAAGGAAATCGTTTCTCTGAGTTCTTCCTGAAGTATCCGATAACTTTGCCTGTAGCCCTTTTATATCCACTATCATTTTTAATTGCCAATACGCGCAATTCATATTTATAAAATTTATCTTTTTCTACCGGTAAATCTTCAATCACCGCGATTATCTTATTAAGCGAATCTGGTTTTATAAAGTTACCGTAATATGTTTCCTGTTGTCGTTCACTTGTTACATTAACCAGATTAACAGCAAGGAAAAAAAGAAACAGATCGGCAAAAAGCAGAAAAAATAATTTCGTGAATTTTGTCTGCTTGTTTAAGAAATTAAAACTCAGCGCTATTAGAAAAATTATTAGTAGTATAATTAATGGAGGCGCGCTCCACTTAAACTGTATAGCGCAAAGAATTCCCGCGATAAAGGGTAAACAAATTCTTAGAAAAGGAATATTTTTAAATAACATTACGTTTCAAAAAAAATCCCGTTTAACTGTTGTTAAACGGGATTTTCATAAAAATTTAGTGCTTATTCAATAATTAATTTTTTGCTCATTTTGGCACCATTCAGGCTAAGATTAACAAAGTAAATACCTTTACTCAGTTCTTTATTTTTATTAATGCTTAAAGTTTGTTCGCCTGCGCCGAAATTATTTTCAATGGCAGGTAAAACATTTCTTCCTAAAACATCAACTACATCAACTTTAATATTGGCCGCGTCGTGCAGGTTAAACTTAATGGTTGCTTCACCGTTTGCAGGGTTAGGATACAACATGAAACTAATGCTTTTAGTAAGTTCATTAATTCCTACTGCGCTTCCTGAGAATCCAATCGCGTCAAGATAAAAATTGTTGCCATAACCAGCAGCAGCTTCCGTGAAGGAGAAACGAACCAATACGCTTGGAGAGTTCATATAATTTGCCCATCCCGGATAGATGTTCAGGTTAACTTTTTTCCATTGTGATAATGTTGGAGTGAAAGGGTTTGTTGTTACTCCACCTGAACCACTTGCTAACGTTGAAGCAGCAGGATTAAACACAGTTCCCCAGGTACCACCGCAATCGCTTGACATTTCAACTTTGAAAACATCATTATGAGTTGAAGTCTGACGTGCATAAGCATACATAAAGGTTAAAGAGTCGTTTGGATTATTTTTGATGTCAATAACCGGCATTAATAATTGATCAACCTGATTACCTGGGTTACTTGTACCATCGATAAAATATGAATTTATACCATCATAAGCAGCGCCAGAAGTTTGAGCCCAGGTTATTGACCCTCCATTCAGATTATTAATTGACCAATTTGGAGGCAATCCACTTGCTTCAAAGCTCTCTGAATAAGGTAATGCTATACCCGCAACACCGTTAAGAACCGTTACCGTTTTAACCTTGGTGCTGCTGCCTGTTGAATTGCTTACAGTAAGTGTAACATCAGTTGTACCCTGAGTAGGGAAAGTAATTTGTGTTATAGAAGCTGTAGGAGAAGCGATATTTGCATTGCTCGTTGCCCATGAATAAGAAGTAATTGCTCCATTATAGGAGAAGTCCTTCATTGTTAATGTACCACCTGAACAAACAGTATAGCTACTATTCGTTGATAAAAATTCTGCAATTGGAGCGCAGGTTGAAGTTCCATCCACATCGGTTGCAACAAGGTTGCCAGCAGATGAAAGATTGTTACGTCCGCTTACAGAAGATGCAAGAGCATTGCGCATTACAGTGGTTTGACCCTGTGTAAAGTTTTTAGGGCATGAGGAATAATCCATAATGTTTTCAACGTTTTGTTGCCCGCTACCATCACAGGTGTTTCCTGTAAGACTACTAGGACAAGAACTGAAATTTCCTTTTGTTGGAGGTGTATCAGCAATACCATCGTCGCCACACGTTACCCCAGGATTATTTGTGTTTCCAAATGTGTGAGAAAGGTTAAACCAGTGTCCGCACTCATGCGTTAATGATCGTAAATTTGAAGTTCCGGTCAGGAATCCATAATTATAAACAACTGCGTCCTGTAACGCTCCTGTAGGCCAGGTTCCCGGCTTGTAAGTGTAACCCACAATAATTCCACCACCTGTAACAGTTCCGGTAGGAATAATTTGTTTTACGATAATAATATTTAGGTATTTTGTAGGATCCCATGTAATTCCCGTATAATTGGTTCCAACAGCCGACTGGCTCCAATTGGTTCTGCTATCATAATGATGTATGATACCAGAAGTACAGTTTCCACTTGGATCTTTTTTTGCCAGCATTAATTTAATATCGGAGTTGATATAAAGGTTAACAAACGGAGAAGCAACAGTGCCCGCATCCGCGCCTTGTTTAGCAAGGTCAGAATTAACCTGAGCCAAAGCATTTATACATGTTTGATCAGAAACGTTTTCTCCACCACCGAGGTGCAATACGTGAAATACTACAGGAACAGTGTATACTGTAGCTGCGGTTTTACCGGAAATATTTGCTTTCTCCAACTCTTCTTTTTTAAGCTGAGCCTGAGCAGCTTCATACTTAATTCTTGCCTCCGGGTTGGCAGCAAAATGTTCATCCATTGCCGCGTATGTGTTACATGGCTGAATGTGTTGGCTTTGCGAATAACCCAGGAAAGAGGCCATGAGGGCTAAACTAAGTGCAATTGTGGATATTTGTTTTTTCATTTTTATTTTGTGTTTGTTGTTTATTTATTATTTCGTTCGAGTTGATCAAGTGCCATCATTTGCTTCATATTGTTCTGCATACCTTCAATACTGCCATCTAAAAAGATAACATTACCCTTTCCCTCTTGCGCAAAATTCTTAACGGCTTCTGTCCACATACTAAATATAATAAGAGATGAATCGAGATTAGCCTCATGCATCTCTTTTGCCGCGCCAGCCATACCCTTAGCCACTTCCTGGCGAAATAAAGCTATTCCCTGACCTTTAAGTTGCGAAGCTTCCTTTTCTGCCTGTGCAGATATTTTTATAGCATTACCTTCTGCTTCCGCAGCTTTTGTTTTTGTAATTAAAAGGGCTTGTCCTTCATTTTCAGCGGCTGCCTTCAAATTATTACTTGCCACCACTTTAGCCATAGAACGCATTACCTCCTCATCAAAAGTAATATCGTTTAGCTGAAGGTCTATAAGATGGTAACCCCAATTCTCAAGAACCTGGTCAAGCTGATCTTTAACAGCATCAACTATATCCCGTCTCAATACCAGTACCTCAGATTGTCTTTTAGTAGCAACAAACGCCCTCACAGAACCTTCCACCGAACGAACCAGGGCCTGCATAAAATTGCGTTCATCCACAAATTTAAATGCCACGTTTTTTATTGTTTCCTCATCACTGTTAATAACAGAATACAAAAGCATGGCTGTAAAATTCACATTTGCCTGGTCAATAGTAACCGCCTGAAAACCTAATTCCGCGCTTCTGTTTTGAACTGAAATTTTTTTGAATACCCTTTCAATAAAAGGAATTTTAAAATTCAAGCCGGGCCTTAAAGTACGGTTAAATTTCCCGAAAATTGTTGTAACTCCTACAGTACCCTGTTGAATTGTAACAAAAGAGAGAAAAAGCGTTAATAAAATTAAAACCAATAAAACTATTGCGAAAGGACCAGGCATAAAAACTATATTTGTTATAAAGATAATAAATTAGAACTTTCCTTACAAACATTCTATAACATTGGCCAAAAACCTTCATAAGTGGTTAATTTTACTGTGTTTATTCAGTTTACCCGTTTTTCTTCAGGCCCAGGAAACACCTGAAACAGCACCTGTTGATACGGTTCCGGAATATCTTAAACTTTACAAAAAGGCCCTTACTTTTATTGATTCTGCCAGATACAAGGAAGCTATCCCTGTTTTAAAAAAAGTTTCAAAGGAAAACAAAGATTTTTTCATGGCTCACACTAAAACTGCGTATGCCTTTATGATGTTAAAAGAATATAAAGACGCGGAAAAAGCCATTCAAAAATCGGAAATGATAATGCCGCTTGATTTTGAAACTCAGAAATTAAAAGGAATAATTTTCTATCTCAGCGAAAAGTATAAAGAAAGTAAAATCACTCTTGATACGGCGCTGATGATTGCAAAAACTGATAAAATTGACGACGCTGAATTTTTTTACTACCGCGCTCTTCTTATGTATAAAGGCAAAAGTTATAAGCCGGCACTTGAGGCTTGTGAAAGCGCGCTGGATATTAAACCTAACTATCCTGAGGTTGCCATGCTTAAGGGCGAAATACGTTTTGCCATGAAGGATTATAACCATGCTATTAAAGAATTAAACGAGGCTATTAAAATTATGACCGCCGAAAAACCGAATTATGACGCTTACAAGTTAAGGGCAAAAAGTAAAGCAGAGATACAGGATTTCAGAGGGGCTGTTGTTGACTGGAATGTTTATATTGAAGCTTTTCCGGTAGAGGAAGAAGCTTTGATTTCAAGGGCAGCGGCGCTAATAAACATTAACGATAATACGAAGGCCATTGCTGATCTGGATGAAGCTATAAAAATAAACAAGAAAAACCCGGTGAGTTATTGTTACAGGGGAGTAGCGAAAGGGGGAAACAAAAGCTATACCGAAGCTCTTAAGGATCTTGATTACGCCATTAAACTTAAATTTGATTACGGTGCCGCATACGTGAACCGCGCCGCGATTAAAATGGCCTTAAAGCAAAAAGTGGAGGCTTGTAATGATCTTCAGAAAGCAGACAGCTTAGGCGATAATATGGCCTTTAAACTGATAGAACAGTATTGTAAAGGCCGTTAATTAATTAAGCTTAGCGGGTACAATCAGGTCAAACATGGGTATCTCAACTTCAAATTCTTCGGAATCTATAAGTCGTTGCATGACATAATAACCTTTCATGTAGCCTATTTCAGTGCAAAGATTACAACCACTGTTATATTCAAATCTTTCTCCAGGAGAAATTACAGGTGTTTCTCCAACAACACCTTCTCCATCAACAACTCTGACTTCCGATCCGCTGTCGAAAATATCCCAGTGGCGCTTTAATAACTGAACCGAGGTATCGCCTTTGTTTTCAATACTGATAAAATAAACAAAGAAGTAATGATTTTCTCTTGGTATACTTTGCTCTGGCCAGTACTTAACCTCAACGGAAATCTCAATATTATGGGTGGTTGTTTTTACCATTCAGTTGCAATATTATAAAATTCCCTTTCAAAAAAAAAGCCCCGCCAAAAGGTGGGACTTTTTAAATTATTTGATGATATAATTACTCAGCAACCACTTCAAAGTTAACGGTAGCAGCGATGTCTTTATATAAACGAACTTTTGCAGAGTATGTTCCAAGTTGTTTAATGCTCTCACCGTTTATTTCGATGTTCTTACGTTCAACGTTATAACCGGCTTTTTGTAAAGCTTCTGCAACCTGAATAGTTGTAACTGATCCGAAGATCTTGCCATTTTCACCTGCTTTAGCACCAACTTTAATTGATACATCAGAAAGCTTGGCGGCGTTAGCGGTAGCTTCGTTACGTAATTTCTCTTCTTTAAAAGCGCTTTGCTTCATTAACTCCGCATGCATTTTTTTAGCACTGTCAGTTGCTAATATTGCCATGCCTTTTGGTAATAAAAAGTTACGACCGTATCCGTTACGAACGGTTACCATGTCATTCTTGTAACCTAAACCTTTAATATCTTGTTTTAAAATAACTTCCATTTTACTTTCCTCCTAGATTATTTTAATAAATCGGCAACGTAAGGCATTAAAGCCAGGTGACGGGCGCGTTTTACAGCCTGTGCAACTTTACGCTGATATTTTAATGAAGTTCCTGTTAAACGGCGTGGTAACAGTTTACCCTGCTCGTTTACAAACTTTAATAAAAAGTCAGGATCCTTATAATCGATATACTTTATACCGCTTTTCTTAAAACGGCAGTATTTCTTTTTCTTAGCCTCAACGGTTGGAGGGTTTAAATATCTGATGTCGTTTTGTGTGCTCATTTTTTTTAACGTTTTACTCATTAGCCATTACGCGTTAGCGCTTTCTTTCTTTTTAGTTTTTGATTCAGCTACTTTTCCCTTGCGTTTTTCAGCATATGCTACAGCATGCTTGTCAAGAGAAACCGATAAGAAACGTAACACGCGCTCATCACGCTTATACGCAACCTCCAGCTTATTAATAATTTCCTGGCCTTCGCCGGCAAATTCAAATAAGTGGTAAAAACCGGTTGTTTTCTTTTGAATTGGGTAGGCTAATTTCTTTAAGCCCCAGTGCTCCTCGTTAACTACCTTACCACCTAAGTCGGTAATGGTTTTTTTGAATTTCTTCGCGGCCTCCTTTGCCTGATCATCAGACAAAACGGGAGTTAAAATGAAGACCGTCTCATAACGTTTTTCCATTGTTTAATTTTAAATTGGGCTGCAAAGATAGTAAAATATTACAGATTCCAGCAAAAAAGCGCGAATTTTATTGAATTTTCGCGCTTTACATAATTAGAATAAGTTAAAGGCTCTGAAGAAAGCAAAAACTATATAAGGGTCTTGGTTTCCTGTTCAAAAATACTCTCTGTAATTGGGGCACCATCCCTAAAACAAGCAATCCCTCCCCAGCTAAATATTTTTTTCTGGTATACCCAGGCCATTTCATCCTTTACCACTACCCTTTTGATAATAATAACACCTTTTCCTTCGATTATCTCTTCGGTTACCCCCGGCTTATATTTTAACAATAAGGCATAAACATATTCGCTGTATTTTTTCTGAACTTTCACAGCATCGGCAACAAGGGGTTTCTCTACTGTAACTTTAGCAGAAGACAACGCCTTTTGTTCATCTTCCATCTTTTTTAAAGCTTCGGCTTCATAAGCCGTGCGTTCTTCTTTCTGCTTAGCGGCCAGTTCGTTTCTTTTATTTTCTTCTGCTTTTAGGGCGGCTAATCTCAGATTTTTCTTTTCATTCTTTTTAAATTCTTCAACCAGGGCAAGCATGGTTTTTAAATAATCCTTGTCATACTCAAAATTGTCTTTTTTAGGATTATAGTAATACTTGTTCATTGGCTGTTCAAACAGAGAATAATCCAACCCTTCATAATAGTGCAGCAGATCAAGGTCGGCTGCAAGTACAGGGAAATTTTTCATGGAACTTTCGTACGGTACGCCGGTTGTGCTAACAGTATAAATCTTCTTTACGTACTCTTTTTTTGATACCGTTACCACATACTCAGATCCCAGCGGCAAATAAAGGTTATAAGCACCGTCGATATCTGTTACAAATGAAGTAAACGGTTTTCCGTCTTGCGTAACACTTACAACAGCTCCCTTCAAAGTACGGTTTTCGCACAGAATTGTTCCCTCAAGGTCAATGGAAACATTCTTCTGAGCGCTAAAAGAGGTTACCAGCAATAATAAAAAACCTATTATTTTTATTGTTTTCATTTTCCTAACAGGCTGCAAAAGTAGTTTTTTTATTCAGCCCGTTCAAATATATGTCTTAAAAAAATTGCCTCTTATTGTTAATGAATGTTAGTTTAACGAAAACTAAATCGTGTTAGGTCATTTTTTGGTCTACACAGAGGCGTTCATGTGTAATATCTTCCGCTTTGAGCAAATAAATACTCCTTTTACATTTAACTCTTATCAACATTTTATTCATTTTTGCTGCATAATATTCCCACTTATCAGTTATACGGTTGAATTAATTCCCCATTCATTTAAATTTTATTAAAAAAAGTGTGGAATCTTCAGTTCATTCTCTGTCGCATGCCATCACTGGTACAAAACAATTCTATATCTTTAATTTCTTATTATTATGAAACATTTATATTTTCTCCTATTACTATCTTTAACTGTTCTCTCTTCGGTTCTTTATTCCCAAAATGAATATATCGATTATCGCTCGGCCACCAATCCCCTCTATTGGAAAAACCGTAAACCCTTCGAAGGCTATTGGCAACAGGATGTTCACTATACCATTAAAGCAAGTATTAACGACAGTACCGATGTTGTTACTGGAAATGAAGAACTCATCTACTGGAACAACTCTCCTTACGATATATCACATGTATATTTTCATCTATACAGCAACGCGCAAACAAAAGATTCTTACCTCGCCGACCTGTATAAAAACAATGATTACAATTTAAAATTTGGAAAATACCGCTCTGAAAATTTAGGAACCAATGTTGAGAAAATTAGTTCAAACGGGCAGGAATTAAAAACTGAACTGGATAACACCATATTAAAAGTATATCTTCCTAAGCCAGTTAAATCAGGCGAATCGGTAACTTTTAACATCGACTTTAAAACCTATTTTGATAAAGAAGCAATCCGCAACCGGATGAAGATGTTTAATACCTTCGGTAACAAACATTATGATGTGGTGCATTGGTATCCGCGTATTTCAGTTATTGACAGAAAATTTGCATGGAATACCGACCAACACATGGATCATGAATTTTATGGTGATTTCGGTTCCTTTTATGTTGAAATGACCTTACCAAATAATTACGTTGCGGATGGAACCGGAATTCTGATCAACGAAAAAGAAGTCCTACCCGATACTCTCCGCAAAAAACTTGACATCAGTAATTTTTTAAAGAAACCTTTTAACTCTCCTCCGTCAACAATCATCAAAAAAGATGGCACAACAAAAACCTGGAAGTTCAGCGCTATCAACGTACACGACTTTGCTTTTACGGCAGACCCCACTTATCGCATAGGAGAATCAAACTGGAACGGAATACGCTGCATTGCCCTAGTGCAGGAACCTCATGCCGCTGGCTGGTATAATGCTTCTAAGTACATAGCTAAAGTGCTTGAAGTAAATTCATACAATATCGGTCCGTATTATTATCCAAAAATGATTTGCGCCGATGCCCAGGACGGAATGGAATATCCAATGCTAACACTGGATGGCGGTTGGGATCCAAATTACCGTACACTTTTTATTCATGAAATGACTCACAACTGGTTCTTTGGAATGATTGGGACAAATGAAACCTATCGCGCATTTATGGACGAAGGATTCACACAATTCTATACTGCCGATTCGTATCAATTTATTGATGGCGCTATTGAGTTGGAAGTTCCTCCAAAAAATAAATATGCCCAAAGGTTCACCGAAAGAAATCGTGTGCTTGATAACGAAATCTACAACAGTTATTACAACAACACTGTAGTAAAAAACGAGGAAGTAACACTCAACACGCACAGCGACGATTTTAACGGCGGCATTCGTCACGCCGGCGGTTACGGACAGGTTTACACTAAAACAGCCGCAATGCTAAAAAACCTTGAGTATGTATTAGGAAGAGCATTATTTGATAAAGCCATGCAGCATTATTTTTATCAATGGAAATTCTGCCATCCTTATCCTGAAGATTTTCGCAACTCTATTATTCAGTACACCGGCATCGACCTCAATTGGTTTTTCGATCAGTGGCTTGAAACCACAAAAACAATTGATTACTCTATCGGAAAAATCAAACGTAAAAAAAACAACGTTTATGAAATTACGTTCAAACGCAAGGGTAGCATGCAAATGCCAATTGATTTTGTGGTGATTGATAAGAATGATTCGGCCATGCATTACTATATTCCCAACACGTGGTTCGAAAAACCAACGCGCGCAACTACCTTGCCCCGATGGATTGGATGGGGACCAAAACTTAAAACAACTTACACGGCTACATTAAATATTGGCACTAAAATAAAAAATGTAATCATCGACCCTTCATATCGTTTAGCTGATGTTGACATGACCAACAATATCAAACACGGAAGAATTGACGTTAAATTCGATTCAAAGATTTACAATCCTGCAAACTGGAAACAATACGAAATGCGCATAAGGCCAAGCGTATGGTATAATGGTTACGATGGCGTAAAGTTCGGAGCCTTTGCCAGTGGCGATTATTTGAATACCAAACATGTGTTTGAACTTGGCGGCTGGTTTAGTACAGGCCTTGGGCAGGCCTATCTTGATTCTACAGTAGCAATAAACAGCTACAATATTTTTTCCTTTATATTCAACTACCGCACTTCGCTAAACAGGTTTGTAAAGAAATCTAATTTTTATGCTCAGGTAAAATCTCTTGACGGGTTGGACGGAGCAACTTTAGGTTTTGAAAAGAAAAGTAATAATGAGAAAACAAGAATTTACACGCATGTAAAAGCAATGCTTCGCGATCTTCCGCAGGATATGGTTTATCTCATTCATAATAAAGAATGGGGATATCAGAAATTAAATAGCGCTGTGCATGTTGGTCTTGAGCACAACTACCGTTATAAGCGTGGGACCGGAAATATTTTAATGAATATTAGATCTTCGGTTTTTACCAACGATTACGATTATTCTGCCGGAAGCATCACAGCGGTTAATAAAAACGATCTCGGGCCAATCAACATCAACACACGTTTATTTGGTCAGATAGGTTTTGGCACACGCCTCCCTTCAGAATCAATGCTCTTTGCTTCAGGCGCTAACAATGAAGACCTGATGGATAATAAATACACCCGTGCAATGGGCATATTCCCACCTGAGTGGGGTAATTACGGTAATGTTACCAATCACTTTACCGCGGGCGGCGGATTAAACCTTCGTGGTTATTCAGGTTATCTGTTACCTGAGAAAAATGAAGATGGCACTTACACCTATAACTATAAGGGTATAACAGGTGCCGCGTTTAATACAGAGATAGAATTTGGAGAACTATTTAAATTTTTTAACCCAAAATTTTTAAAGAACAGTATTAAGATACAACCTTACGCTTTTGCAGATGCGGGTATCATAAACACAAATGCGCCCGGCAAAGCCAATGTAATGAGCGATATAATGTTTGACGCTGGTGTTGGAACAACCTTGAGTATTGTACGATGGGGACCGTTATATAACATTAAGCCATTAACCATTCGTTTTGATGTGCCTTTCTTTATTAATCGTCTTCCTTTTGAAGAAAACGATTACGTTCAGTTCCGCTGGATGATTGGAATTAATAAAGCGTTTTAGATTTTTCTTATCCAAGTAAACCTGGTATAAGTTACTAACATTCCAGGGCGCTTAAATTTTATTGCTTTAAACCCATTATTTTATTAGGTTTGACGCTTAATTTATTCTCATGATAAAACTTAAAACCCTCATTCTTATCGCGCACACATTTTTATCATGCGCGGTAATTGCACAAACAACGGTTATGACTAACCATACCAACAATAATGGCAATGGTTCAATAACTTTCAACGTACAAAATACAAATACTTTCGCTATCACCATAACCGGTCTTAGTTGTCATTTAGGTACTTCTGCAAACAATAACCTGGAATTATTGTATAATACAACACCTGTTGTTGACCTGGCGACTCCCTGGAGTTTTGGTACTATTGGTGCCGGCCAGAATGGTTGGGTATCGGCCGGAACTGCTATTGTAAACTCAAATACATCAAATGGAGTTGTATCTGCGCTTTCTAATCTATGCCTCACAATTCCCGCAGGGGCAACATATCAGTTAGGATTTTCGGCAACCACTTTGCAATATATGACCTTGACAAACGGTGGAGGTGCTAACATTAACACCTTTAGCGGAGGTGGAGTAAATTTAATCACAGGAGATGGTATTGGATGGGGAGGGCCCGTTTATCCTTCTACGCCGGCTAATTATCCACGTGGATTCATTGGCGGAATTACTTTTGTTCCAACATCGCCGGGTATTGCCCCAAGTGTTCCGGGTTTATCTGTTGTAAACAACACAATCTGTAGCGGTAACAGCACTACGTTAAGTATTACAAGTGGTAGTTTGAACAGTGCGACAAACTGGCAATGGTATAGCACATCCTGCGGTATAGGCAGTGCAGGCACCGGAACCAGCATTGTTGTTTCGCCTGTAGCCACAACAACTTATTACGCTCGTGGCGAAGGAGGATGCGGTTATGTTCTGGGATCATGTGCAAATGTATCTGTAGTTGTAAATCCAAATCCTACTGTTTCAGTAAACAGTGGTTCAGTTTGCATGGGTAATTCGTTTACAATGACACCAAGCGGTGCCAGTACCTATACCTACAGTAATGGAAGTTCAGTAGATACTCCGACTGCAAACTCAAGTTACACTATAACAGGTGCAGATGCCAACGGATGCGTTAATACAGCTGTTAGCTCAGTCACTGTGAACGCCCTCCCTGTAATTTCAGTAAATAGCGGTTCTATTTGTATGGGCGGTTCGTTTACGATGGCACCAACAGGGGCAAGTACTTATACATACAGCAATGGAAGTTCAGTAGCTACTCCGACCGCAAACTCAAGCTACACGGTAACAGGAGAAGATGCCAACGGATGCGTTAACACGGCTGTAAGCTCGGTTACTGTAGACGCACCTGCTGTTTTGGTAAACAGCGGTTCTATTTGTATGGGCGGTTCGTTTACAATGGCACCAACAGGGGCAAGTACTTATACATTCAGCAATGGAGGTTCAGTAGCTACTCCGACCACAAACTCAAGTTACACAGTAACAGGAGAAGATGCCAACGGATGTACCGCCAGCGCAATAAGTAACGTAACAGTTAACGCTTTACCGGTATTGCTATTGACCACAAGTAATACTTTAATCTGTGCAGGGCAGGCTGCAACTCTATCCGCATCAGGTGCTGCAACTTACACCTGGAACACAAGCCAGACCAATACGTCAATTACCGTGACTCCTACCACATCTACTGCTTACAGCGTTAATGGAACCGACGCAAATGGTTGCTCAAATACTGCGACAATTACACAAAATGTAAGTGCATGCACATCTGTTGATCAAATAATGAAATCTAACGAAACCGTAACTGTTTATCCAAATCCGTTTAATAATAAATTAACTGTTTTGAATGCCGAGACAGGCAAAACAATACAGGTTTTCAACTGTTTGGGTGCATGCATCTATACTACACTAGTTGAAAGCGAAAAAACAGAAATTGATTTAAATAGTCAGCCGGTCGGTGTTTATTTTATCAAAACCGGTTTAAATACAATAAAAATAATTAAAGAATAAGGCCCTTAAAAAAATCCAACAAATTTTTAAAATCCGGAATCTGATAAATTCCGGATTTTTTATTGAGTCGGCCTGGTTAGCTGTACCTCATTTTACCGTAAATAGTTGCCCCCCGTAAAGCCTTAACCTCTTGCCACTATGTTCCTACAAAAAAGTATATGTTCCTGTCTGCCGGGAACCTCACATCTATTTTAAAATTCCGGAAGATTTTTACTCTACTTTTGGCGCGCAAAAAATTCAAAACGCTTCCATTCCTTTTGTATGCGATTCAAAATAAAGGAAAGGTGGAACCCGACAACTGTTGCATGCTAAGCGACTTTTTGGGGGCGACTATATATAAGTGAAATAAGTCACAATTATTCTTAATTATTTCGATTGTTTTCCCCTTCAATTTAAATTCAATTAATAGCCAAGCGCTGAAACATACAGCGTTAATCACTTTCATCAATCGCCGTTATACCAATTTCTATCGTCAACCTGTTTTTTAATGAGGGAACAATAGTGGAACGCTTTTTTTAAAAGAATTTTAAAGTTATCACAAGATAAATAACTTAAGATTTACTGAACTAACTAAAATTAAAATCATGAATAAAGCCATTTTAATAAGTTTATTACTTGTCTCACAAATTCTCAGTGCGCAATTACCAAAGCCAAATCACATTGTAATAGTTATGTTTCAAAATAAGGCTTATTCTCAAATAGTGGGTTCATCAAATGCGCCTTACATTAATTCTTTAATAGCGGATACTAATACGGCTTTATTCACCCAGTCTTACGCTTTAACTCATCCAAGTCAACCCAATTACCTCATGCTTTATTCCGGTTCCAATCAGGGTGTAACAAATGATAATGTTCCAACAAACACGCCATTTACAACCTGTAATTTAGGCGCTTCACTGTTAGCAAGCGCGTTTACGTTTACGGGCTATTCCGAAAGCATGCCCTCCCCAGGTTATCTGGGAAATTCTACTTCGCTTTATTTTCGAAAACACAATCCCTGGTCTGACTGGCAGGGTACAAAATCAAATAATGTTCCTGCAAGCGTTAACCAACCATTCACAAGTTTTCCTACAAATTATGATTTGCTGCCGGACGTTTGTTTTGTGATCCCAAATATTATCAACTGCATGCATGATGGAACCGTTCAGCAGGGTGATACCTGGCTTCATGATAATTTGAATGAATATATACAATGGGCAAAAACACATAATAGTTTGCTTATTTTAACCTTCGATGAGGATAATGGCAGTAGTAACAATCGTATTCTGACTTTTTTCCTTGGCCCAATGGTTAAATCCGGATCCTATAATACTCACATTACTCACTATAACGTTCTCAGAACGATTGAGGACATTTATCACCTTCCCGCCTGCGCCAACAGTGCAACAAATTCAGCCATTAATTTTGTTTGGAAAACCGTAACTGTAGGATTAAATGAAAATTTGCACTCAATTAAGAACATTACTATTTGGCCGGTGCCTTCAAAAGAACAATTCAAAATAAATATTAGTTCAGATGTGAGTCAGGAAGGTATAAATATTTCACTCATGGATTTATCCGGCAGAACGATAAAAAGGAAACAAATAAATTTAGAGGAAGGGGAAAACACACTCAACTTTTATACAAACGATTTAGAAGCCGGTGTTTATTTAATTAATGTTTCAGGAAGAGAAATTTATTTTAATAAAAAGATAACGATAGAATAAAAAATTAAGCCGCAGATTTCACGGATTACACAGATTAACTTTTTATCTGTCTGCGAAACCTGAGTAATCTGCGGCTAAACTTTGTATTTCTTAAGCGTTTTTTTTCAAAATTTATACCTCAAACTCACAATAAAATTTCTCCCAGGTGCATTAATGCCACTACCAAAAACCCTGTAACGATTATCGGTAATATTTTCACAAGCGGCATTTATCCGAAAGTTTTTTGTAAAGCTATAACCAGCACGTACATTTAAAGTAAACCACGCCGGCATCATTCCATTAATGGGATCAGCGCTATACTGTTTATTATCTTCTCCAGAAGAACTATAATCCACTGAATTCTTCCTGCCATTATATCTAACAAAAAACTCAGCGTCGGTATTCTTCGCTTTATAAATTAAACTGCTTTGCCCAAATACGGGTGGTATATGATCTAAAGGCACAACAGTATCCTGTTTCATGTCAATGTATCTGCCGTAAGTATAATTAATCATGCTCTTAAATGAAATGTGTTCCGAAAAATCTAACTGCACGCCCGCTGAAAAACCATATACATAAGCCTGATCCCTGTTCTGCGCAGCCTGTATTCTGTTTTTTGTTCCGTTAAACATAATGCTGTCCTGACCATTAAGCTTGTAATCACCCAGCACCAGCGCATCTTTCATTAGTGTATAAAAACCTGAAAAATCAAACTTGTACTTCTTCTCAAAAATCTTGCTTACTCCCAGTTCAAAATTAGTAGCATACTCGGGTCTTATCTCCGCGTTAGGAACAATCAATATTCCTCCCGCACTTTCAAATACCTTGCTCATGTCGTCAATATTCGGAGTTCTGAAACCAGTATTGGCAAGCAATGAAATCTTATAATCATTCTCACTTTTCCAGGTAAAACCCAGGTTGCCGGTAACCGCGCTATTGTTTTGCTTAGCAGCGGCAAAAGGGAACTTAAAAAAAGTTGTATCCTTAAATTTTGATTCAAGAGTATTAGCAGTAAACCGTATTCCATCAGTAATAACAAAATTTTCATTCACGTCCCAGGAGTGCGAAATGTAAATTCCGAAGGTGCTCATGGTGTTACCACCATCCGCATAGCGAGTAGCACCAGGACTTACAGAGCCTGTTACGATATTTAATTTATTTGCCGTAGATTTTACATCATTGGATGTTAATTCAATTCCGTAACGTAATTCATGTTTATTGATGCGTTTAAAAGCGTCAATATTTAATGATACCACTGTTACATCTTCGTTCTGCGTTTCACGATTATTGTTTTGAAACCTCCGTGAGATCCTATCCTGGTCAATCTTCTGATAAGCCGCAATTATTTTCACATCATCACTTATAATTGTTCTCCTGTTATGTGTAAAAGTATAGCCGGCAAATAATCGGGTCTGCGGACCGTAGTACCACTCCGCAAATTTTAATTTACTGCCCGAATATTCACTAAGCCGGTCGTAACGATTAATATTGCTTGAGGAAGTATACTGGAAGTTCAGGTTATGCAGCATAAAAGTTCCGGTTTTAATATTAAAGCGCTGCATGATGTTATATTGTGTATACCCACTACCTGCCTGAAGATTATTATCCTTGTTTTCTACCATGCTGTCGCGTTCTCCAAAACGTTTAGCATAGTAATTCCTGTCCCAGCGCTTTGAGCTTTCCGCCAGGCTAACAGTTCCGCTTCTCAAATCACCAAAATTTGAATATGTAATATTTGTTATGGAAGCAAAATTTTTCCAGCCTAAATTAAAGTCAAGATGACCAGTATACTCATTGTTAACCGAAGCGTAACGGACCATTGCATTGGCTTTCACCAGCATGGTATCTGAATTACTAAACATCGCGTTTTTTGTAAAAAAATGCATTACGCCGCCTAACGCGTCACTGCCATATATTGTGGAGGCTGGACCAAATATAACCTCCGTCCGTTCAAGCATATTGGCATCTAGCATTATAACGTCCTGCAGATGGCCACCCCTATAAATAGCGTTATTCATTCTTACCCCATCTACAACTATCAGAACCTTGTTAGCTTCAAAACCCCGTAATACGGGACTTCCTCCGCCTAACTGACTTTTCTGCACAAAAACTGAACCTGTGTTTTGAAGTACATCGGCACTTGTGGGCTGATTACCAAATTCAATATCCTTTTGTTTAATTACGTCGATGGAATATGGCACATCAATTTTTTTTTCTTCGTGCCTGTTTGCTGATAAAACAATTTCGTCAAGCTGTACCATTTTTGCAGTTAGAGCAACTTCCAGTTTTGCTTCCGATCCAGCCTCAATTAGTACAATATTATAGGAAGGATGATAAACGGTAATCTTTTCGCTCTTATCCAATGTAGAAATATCAGCCCTGCCTTTTTGATTGGTAGTAACTGTTTTGTTGTTTTTATCTGTTATAAGAACTTCCGCAATTCCTTCGCGGGTTGAGTTATCACGCACAAATATTGTTTGCGCGTTTAACAAGCTGCACATAGTGCATGCAGCAATAAATAATAAATGTTTCATTAAATTTTTTTGAAATTAATTAATAAGCTTTTTGATAAAGCGGTAACACTAAAAACGAAGGATCAGATGTAGCGGGGTGGTTTAATTAATTTAAAAAAATACTGGTGCGTAATAAAGCCCTTTTTATAAATGGGCTGCGGATTGGCAACTTCATTACCCTGAATAAAGTTGTATGATAAAACGCTGTTAATGGTTGCCCCCTGAATTAATTTTAAAATATTAAACAGAAGAACATTGTTTTCGGATTGATGGGAAAAGAATGAACTGAACATCCGGTTTTCCTGTTCATCTTTGGTTATACTTATAACAGCTTTGTTACCTGAAACAACAATACTTATCACCTCATAAAACTTACCATTTATTACTACTTCTTTGTTTTCATCCACCCATTCAACAGCATTCTTATCCCTGTATAAATCGCATTTATCCATTTCCACCTTTTCAAGTTTGCTTGAAAATGAAACCGCAATCTCTTTTCGGAAGTCGGATTTTTTCAGCTTTATATAAGCTCTGAAAAAACTGTAATTAAAAACAACAATGGCAAATACAGCAAGAAATATAACTGCAACTATTTGCCTGAATTTAATCATCGGATAAATGTAGCAATATTTTTAAAAAGCGAAATCCCTTCCGTTACACACACTACGAAAGGGATTTCTTTGGGCACTTAACAAAACAGAATGAATAAAAGCTAAGCTATTAACCTTTTTATACTGATACGGTTGCTTTTAAACTTAGGTTGGGTAAACGTAAAATAAAAAAGGCGGAAAATCCTTCCGCCTTTTTAAGTAACTAAAAATCAGTAATTTAAAGTTTATCTACTTCAATCACCGGATTGTTATTGATTTTAATATGATTTAATCCCGCTTTTTTAAACTGCTTAACAAACCATGTTTTATCCTTTGCAGATTTTAAATTAAGGGTAATTGCCTGATAGTCTCCGGTTAATACTCCTTCTGTAACACTTTCAACATTTGAATCAGATTTAAGGGCTTTAATTATTCCAGCAACTTCTTCTTTAGAACCTGCTTTATATACTTCAAACATCACGACAGTAGATTTTGCAAAGTATTTGTTCGCGTCAGCAGCTTCAGGATGTTTGATACAGATAGTTTTTTCAGGAGTCTGATTATAGACGATTGTATTAACTGCTGCTGCACTTACAGAAGCTGCGCCACTTAATAACACACCTGAAATTAAAAGAGTTTTAATGATTTTCATGGTTTTGGTTTTAATATATCAAAGTTATCCAAAAATAATGCCAAAAGCAATTATTTACGCTTTTTGGCAAAAAAACCTTTCATCAGCGCCTCACAATCAGCCGCCATCACGCCCCTGATAACCTCCGTTTTAGGATGCAATACATTTTTATCCAGTAATAAAAAACCTCTTTTATCATCGCGCGCCCCAAAAACTATCCTGCTTATCTGGCTCCAGGCAAGTGCTCCGGCACACATCACACAAGGCTCAATGGTAACATACAACGTGCAATCGAGCAGATACTTTCCACCTATTGCATTTGCGGCTGAGGTAATAGCCTGCATTTCCGCATGGGCCGTAACATCTGTTAGGCGTTCGGTAAGATTATGGGCACGGGCTATTATTTTATTATTTGCAACAACTATTGCACCAACAGGAACTTCATCTGCATCAAAGGCTTTCTGAGCTTCCTTCAACGCTTCTTTCATGAAATGTTCGTGTGTATATAAAGGGGCTATTGACAACTGCAGGTATTGGAGTTTACAATATTAATGTCATCAATTCTGGTGATGGTATCGCAATCGTACATCACAAGTTTATAATTGTACTGTGAACTGAACTCTTTTTTTGGTTCGATAAAATATTCGCCACATGGTTCTTTCCTCACAGTGCTCAGATCGTAATTTACCTCAAAATGACGCAATTCTATTTTAAGCAATTGTTCATTTTTCATAATGCACTTAAGTTTGCATTGCGCTTTGTTTGAAAGCTCGAAATGCTGAAAAACAAGCTCCTGCATTTTTTGTTCGTTCGGGCTCACGCACGAGCGTGTACCAAACATAGCGTAAACAATCAACAGCCCAATTCCAAAACCAAAACCGTAAAACTTTAACCTTTTTAAGAAATTCATGCGGCAAAAGTATTTATATTATTTCAATTCTTTAATGTTTAATCAGTTTAACTGTTTTTGAACCTGAAGCGCTGTTAACCTGCAAAAAATAAACGCCTTTGGCAACATTACCATATTCACTAAGTGTGATGAGTGATTCTGTCAAATCCTCCGTGTTTACTTTTCCAATCTCACGTAAACTCACATCAAATAATTTAACAGAAGTAATTTTATGAAGCCCCTTATTTTCTACTTGAATAACATCGTTAAAGGGATTAGGGTAAACTGCAACTTCTGGCAATTCATTGGTATTTTCATATACGCCAAGTACCAGACTTAAATTTATATCGTCAATAAAAACATTATTTCCCCCGGCAGGTGTAAACTCAAACTTAAAATGCACCACCGGATTTCCTGAAAACGAAACCACATTACAGGATTGTGAACTCCACTGCGATGGAGTTGGATTTAAAAACTGCTGCGTAACAACAGTTCCGGTTGTGTTAAGTTGGGCCCCTGCTTTAGAAAATAACTGCGACCAACTTGCTCCGCAATTGGTAGAAACAAAAACTTTTAACTGATCGTTATTGCTTGTGCTTTTTTGCGCGTAAGCATATTTAAAATCCAACAGGGCTGTAACCGCGTTTTGCAAATTAAAAGCGGGAGAATAAACAACTACCGGACCGTTAGGGTTATCAAAATAATTATTTACCCATATACAATTACTACCGGTTGCTGCAGCATTGCTGGTTTGAATAAACGGAGAACCATACTGCGGAGTAGTTGCCAGCCATTTCGAATCAGGAAAAGGCCCGTTTTCAAAACTTTCCATTACGTTAGCGATGCCGGAATTAGCACCAGCCATAACCATTACCGGAAGTTTTACCACTGAATCGCTACCACTTACATTCGATGCTATAAGTTTCACAGATGCTAATCCCGATCCTGTAAAAGTCAGAATTCCATTTTGAAGGGTTGAAGTGTTTGAAGCAAGTGTACTGCTCCAGAACCAGCTATTAACAGGGGCATTATAGCTGTAATCAATAAATGAAAGACTATTACCAACACAGGTAACAGAGGAATTTGCGACAAATTCTGCTTTTGGCGCACAGCCACTTATTGGATTAATTACACCCGTAGCAACCAGGTTATTAAAGTCCCAAAGGTTTATTCTGTTTCCAGCAGAACCGTTAAGTGCATTATGCATTCTTGTTTTTTGTCCCTGTGTAAACATCCGCGAACAAAAAGAATACTCCATGTAATTTTGCACATTTTCAGTTACTCCCGAAGTACAATTTCCGCTTCCACTGAGGTTGCAGGACGTATGACCTTTGGTAAGCGGCGTATCGCTAACACCATCATCACCACAAGCAACGCCAGGGTTATTGGTGTTTCCCCAAACGTGAGAAAGGTTAAACCAATGACCGACTTCATGGGTTAACGACCGGGAAGAGAATGAAGAAGCGGTTCCTATACTTCCAACATAATTATGAAGAATTACTATGGCATCCATGTTTGCCCCTACAGTTCCCGGAAGATAAGTGTATCCGGCCGTTCCACTTGGAAGTGTTTTAACAACATATATGTTCAGGTATTTGGAAGGATCCCAGGTATAAACATAATCTCCTGCGCTTATCGGCCAGTTAGTACGGCTATCGTAATGCCTTGTAATTCCATTGGTACAATAACCATTTTCGTCTAAGGTAGCCAGTGAAAACTGAATACTACAGTCAGCCGCAAGGTTTTTAAATTGTGTAACAATTTGTGAGGTATCGCTATTAAGTTTCTGAAAATCCCTGTTAAGAATAGCTACTGCGTCATACACTTGCGCGTCGCTTATATTTTCACTTCCGCCTTTATGCAAAATGTGAAAAACCACCGGAATTGTATAGGTAGCTGTTGCATTAATATTTTTTGCAAGTTTTCCGGCATCAGCGTTCATCTTCGTAATCGCTTCAAATCGCGCACGCGCCGAGGGATCCTGCTGAAAAAGTTTTTCATAAGCCTGATTAAATCCGCAATTAAAATACGATTGGGCAAATACCGGGCCGCACACAACAATTGACAGCACTTTTACTAAAAATTTCATAAATCTGATAAAAATTTAAAGGTATCAATTTTACTTTAATTATTTTTACGTACACAATATGAGCAAACCCGTACAACAACTGAATATTGGGATCCTTGGCGGAGGTCAGCTGGGTCGTATGCTCATTCAGAGCGCTATAAATCTAAACCTGAACGTTTCGGTTTTAGATCCGGATAAAAACGCTCCGTGCAAACACCTGGTTAAAAAATTTACCTGCGGCAGCCTAACCGACTATGAAACCGTTTATGATTTTGGTAAGGATAAAGACCTTATTACCATTGAAATTGAAAATGTAAACACAGAGGCCCTGAAAGCTCTTGAGAAAGAAGGCAAAAAAGTATGTCCACAACCACACATAATTGAACTTATTCAGGATAAGGGCCTACAGAAAATGTTTTATCAGAGAAACAATATTCCAAGTGCCGATTTTTTCCTGGTGGAAAGCAAAGATCAGATCGGTAAATACGCTGATTATTTTCCTTTTTACCAGAAACTCCGTAAAGGCGGATATGACGGAAAAGGCGTTAGCAAACTCGTTAATCCCCATCATCTCGATAAGGCTTTTGAAGCTCCGAGCGTGTTGGAGCGTCTTGTGGATTTTGATAAAGAACTTGCTGTTATTGTTGCACGCAATGCCAATGGTGAAACCAAATGTTTTCCTGTTGTTGAATGCGAATTTAATGCGGAAGCTAATCTTGTAGAATTTTTATTTTCCCCATCAAATATTAAAAAGAAGACTGAAAAGGAAGCTATTGAAATTGCTACGCTTGTGGCGGAAAAATTAGACATAGTGGGTCTTCTCGCGGTTGAATTTTTCTTAACCAAAGAAGGAAAAGTTCTTGTTAATGAAATTGCCCCACGGCCACATAATAGCGGCCACCATACAATAGAAGGCAACATAACTTCGCAGTTCGAACAACTCTGGCGTGCGGTATTAAATCTTCCGCTTGGCGATACTTCAATAGTTAAAGCCGCGGTAATGGTTAACCTTTTGGGTGATTTTGGTTATGAAGGCCTTGCAGTTTACCAGGGCCTTGAAGATGTTTTAAAATTCAGCGGTGTTCACATTCACCTTTACGGAAAATCGCATACCAAGCCATTTCGGAAGATGGGCCACACAACCATTGTTGATGACGATATCCTTAAAGCAAAGCAAAAAGCAAAAACAGTAAAGCACATGCTGAAGGTAATTTCTTAATAAAAAGAAATTCAATTTGTCGCTTATTTTATTATATTAGAGTATAGGTATTTTTATGATTTGTCGGAGAATAGTGTTAGCCCTTACTATCTTTTTATCTGTGTTCAACTCCGGCATGTCACAGGTAAGCCCCATTTTGTTTGAAAAAATTACTCTTTCTCTTAACGACAGCGATCTTGTTACCTTTAATAAAGGCAAAACAAAATTTCTGCAGGAGTCATATCTCGAAGCAATTCCTTTTTTTGAAAAGGTTATTTCAAATAACCCGAACCTGGTAGAAATAAATTATGTTGCCGGAATCTGTTATACTTACGATGTTAATAACAGCGCATTGGCCCTTTCTTATATTAATAAAGCAAGGCAAAAAGCAAATGAAATTGACGGGTATTTTTTTAACCTTGCTTATGCCCTTGAAAAAAACGACAGCATCATCCAGGCCATAGAAAATTATAAAACCGCATTATCACTCGAAAGCAAAAAATGGGGCAAAGCCTCGCCGCTTGCAAAAGAAATTAACTATAGAATTAATCGTTGCAAAAAAATACTTGAATATAAAAACAAACAAAACCTGGTAAAAATCAGCAATATTGGAAGGCCTGTAAATTCCGATGCTTCCGAATACTGTCCTTTAATTACTTCGAATGAGAATATAATGATTTTTACTTACCGGGGACCGAAATCAAAGGGTGGTAAGCAAAAACTAAAAGGATCACAAAACAATGAAGCAGAAAACATTGAGTTATTTTTTGAGGATATTTTTATTTCCCGAAAAATAAATGATTCGGCCTGGAGCCAGCCACAGCAGATTGACAACCTTAATACAATGCTCCACGACGCTGCAGTATGTTTAAGTTACGATGGCTCGCAATTATTTGTATACCGCAATATTGGTGCTGGTAAAGGAGATTTGTATCTCAGTAATCTTGTATATAATACCTATTCAAAACCTGTTTTTCAGGTGGGACTGAATAGCTCTGAATGGGAAGGCAGCGCGTGTTTTATACCCAACACCAATAAAATTATTTTTTCCAGTGAAAGAAAAGGAGGATATGGTGGTAAAGACCTTTATGTTGCTGAAAAAATAAAAGAAAATGTTTGGGGGAATGTGAAAAACCTTGGACCTGTAATTAACACCAAATACGATGAAGACGCGCCATTTGTAACTACTGATGGAAAGATTCTTTTTTTCTCTTCAAACAATAGCAATAGCCTGGGTGGTTACGACGTTTTTAGAAGCGATCTTAAAAATGAAACCTGGCAGGCTCCATATAATTTAGGCGCGCCAATTAATTCAAAAAACGACGATAAATTTTTTATTACCAGAGCCGATGGAAAAGTAGCTTATTATTCATCCTATAAACAAGGCGGCAAAGGGGAACAGGATATCTATAAAATAGAGCCTGGCATTCCGGGTGTACCAATAGAATTATTGGAAGTAAATGGCTTCGTTAGTGTTAATGATAATCCTGTTGGAGCAAATGTTGAGATTAGTTCTGTTACCAAAAACAAAAAGTTTACTACCGTTAAAGCAAAAAAACCTTCAGGACATTTTTTAACCAATCTCCCAGCCGGCGATATCTATGAAATAACCATCAAGGTTGATAATTTCCCACCACAAGTGATTGAACTGAACACTACCGGCATCGATTCGTTTATGGTAATAAATGTGTATGCCGACTTTACATCTCCTGAATACGATAAAAAACTGGCAGAACTTACTAAGTCAGTAAAGGATGTAGAAAAAAACAAAGATATTCCTGTAGATTTGGATGAGTTTGCCCGAAAGTACGGAGATTTTAAAAAAGATAGTCTTGCATTTAAGGTACAGATTGGAGCTTATAAGTTTATTGAAAATTTCAATTACAATAACATAATTGGTTTCCCTAAAATTATCAGGCAAACCGGCGATGATTACATTACCCGTTTTGTAATGGGACATTTTTCAACTTTTAACGAGGCAGAAAAATTGCTTAAAAAAATTCAGGCGGCAAATATATTAAAAGGTGCTTTTATTATTGCCGTGTACAAGGACCAAAAAAAATATCTGAAAGAACTGCTCGACGAAAAAATTGTTGATTAATAAACATGTTATCGAGACAAACAAATAGATTCTCTCTTACTTTAATTAACGGCAAATACTTTTTTGTTGAAGTGAAAAATGATGTAGAGTTTGAATTGGATGACCTCAAAGAATTAATTGAATTTCAAAAAGAACTGGGTGAGGGAAAGGCTCTTCCGGTTCTAATATATCCAAGCCCCAGCGCAACAACTAATAGCGACGTACTTAAATATATGGCCAAAAGTGAAAATGTTCCTTTTACAAAGTGCGATGCCTTTGTACTTCATTCTATTCCGCAAAAAATTCTGGCTAAATTCTATACCCGGTTACTATCTCCCGGAAGGCCAACGGAGTTCTTTACCCGTCAGGAAGAAGCTTTAAAATGGCTGCAAAATTTTTTTGAATAATTATCTCTTTCTGCTTTTCGGTTCGCAGTTTTTACAGGATGGAAACCACGTATCAATAACATCTGGAAGCTTTATTAAATGCCCGTTATCGTCCTCAACATTAATTTCGGTAAAAAATATTTTAACCGCTTTTTTTTGTTTATTTAATTCACTGATCATTTCACTGCTTAAAGCATTGTCAAACCCATTAAAACCTTTCACTTCCTTTCCTTTTATCCAGAGTTTAAAGGATTTTACTTTGTTTTCCCTGGGATTCCCAAAACGATCAATAGCCATTAGCTTTAATTCGGTATTATCAAAATAGGCCTTAACCAAGTCCTGCTCTTTCTTTATTTTAATGGTCTGAGGCTCCTGACTCAACAATGACAATGAAGAAAAACCAAATAAAAAGAAAATAAATATTTGAAAAGCGTTTTTCAATGCTTAATTATACAGTTTTTTACGTTGCTCCTTTATATTATCATTGGCAAGATACTCATCGTAAGTACAAGCTTTATCAACAATTCCTTTTGGCCCAATTTCAATGATTCTGTTGGCAACCGTTTGCACGAGTTCATGGTCATGACTGGTGAACAAAATAGTTCCCGGATAATCCTTTAAAGCATCGTTATACGCAATAATACTTTCCATATCAAGGTGATTGGTTGGTTCGTCCAGTATCAACAAATTAGGATTCAGCAACATCATTCGGCTTGTCATACAACGCACTTTTTCTCCACCGCTTAACACGTTACATTTCTTTAGCACTTCCTCCCCGCTAAACAACATTTTACCCAAAAATCCACGGATATAAGTCTCATCTTTATCTTTACTAAACTGCCTTAACCAATCAATCAGGTTAAGATCGCTTTTAAAGAATTCCGCGTTCTCATTCGGTAAATGCGCCTTATATATAGTTGTTCCAAATGTAAATTTCCCGTTATCCTGCTTATCTACATCAGCAAGAATGTTGAATAACGACGAAACAGCTAATTGGTTACGGCTGATAAAAGCAATTTTATCGCCTTTGCTCACATTAATATTTACGTTTGAAAACAGCAGGCCATCATTGTTTGATTTACTCAAATTCTCAACATGCAGGATCTGATCACCGGCATCGCGTTCCTGTTTAAAAATAATTCCGGGATATCTTCTTGTGCTGGCAGGAATTTCGTCAATAGTCAGTTTTTCCAATAACTTTTTACGGCTGGTTGCCTGACGGCTTTTACTTGCATTAGCGCTAAATCTTCTCACGAAATCCTGCAGTTCGGCGCGTTTATCTTCTATCTTTTTATTTTGATCGCTTCTTTGTTTTAATTGCAACTGGCTCATTTGATACCAGAAACTATAGTTACCGGTGTATGTGTTTAATTTTCCGTAATCGATATCGCAAATATTCGTACAAACCGCATCTAAAAAGTGACGGTCGTGACTGATAACGATTACAATGTTATTAAAATCAGCCAAAAAATTTTCAAGCCATGTGATTGTTTCCACATCCAGATCATTCGTTGGCTCATCCAGCAAAAGAAGGTCAGGATTGCCAAATAGAGCTTGGGCCAGCAAAGTTTTTACTTTCTCCTTTCCTGAAAGATCCTTAACCAGTTTGTGATGTGACGAAGGTTCGATACCCATGTTTGTAAGCATGGTGGCGGCATCGCTCTCAGCGTCCCAACCATTCATTTCCGCGAATTCTCCCTCAAGCTCACTGGCTCTGATTCCATCGGCATCGGTAAAATCCGCTTTAGCGTATATTGCGTCCTTTTCCTTCATTACCTGATAGAGTTTTTTGTTTCCCATTATCACTGTATCAAGCACCGTGTAATCATTATATTCAAAATGGTTCTGCTTAAGCACGCTCATCCTCTGGCCAGGCGTAATGCTTACCTGACCTTTGGTTGGATCAATCTCTCCGCTTAATATTTTCATGAAGGTGGATTTACCGGCCCCGTTGGCGCCAATAATACCATAACAGTTTCCGGGGGTGAATTTTACATTCACTTCATCAAATAAAACGCGTTTGCCATATTGCAAACTCACATTGGTAACAGTAATCATTATTACAAGAAAATTAAGGCTGCAAAAGTACGAAATTATCAGCGGCTTTGTTAGCTTTACACCGTGAAACTGAGCTTTTTATTCTTATTTATGATATCCTTTGGCCTGGCGCAAACCACTGTTCACGGCGTCATAAAGGATAGTCTTAGCGGCGAGCCTATACCATTTGCAAGCATTGGTATTTCGGGAAAACCCTTAGGTACCCTTAGTACCGATATAGGGAAGTTTGAGTTTACTTTTGATGATCGTCTTTCAAAGGACAGCATTAAAGTTGCGGCAATTGGATACAAACAACTTACCTTTTCGGTTAAGGAATTTTCGGGGATTAGGAATGGAACCATATATCTTAAGGCAACACCAATGGAACTGGAGGAGGTTACAGTAAAGGCAAAAAAAATAAAATACGATATTCTGGGTAGTAAAAACTTTACCAAAAATAACTGTAGCGGCTTTGTTAAGAATAGCGCTAACTGGAAAGGTTCAGAAGCCGCAATACTTGCAGGAAATAAAGAGGGAAGATTAGTTAGATTAGAATCATTTGGTTTTTATGTTATTCAAAACAAATACGCAGATTCGCTCATGTTCCGTTTGATGTTTTACGAAGCTTCGCCAAAAAAATACCCCAGATTAAAAACCATTTTAAAGAAACCGGTGATTTTTAAATTAGGAATTAAACAGGGTGAATTTGTGCTTGATCTGAAAGACTATAATATTATTACTTCAAAAGACTTTTTCATAAGCCTCGAATGCCTTATGGATGAAATGGATATCAGTAAATTCTGTTACGCTGGCTCCTATTCCACTCCATCGTTTGTTAAGTCATCTGCCTTCGACCGCTGGTATAAAATACGAGGGGGCGGTGGAGATTTTAACGTTAAAGTTTCGTATACCAGATAGATACCAGCAGGTGTATGCATTTTTGTTAATTTGCAATCTTAATCACAATTAACTTTTTAATATCCTCTAACTGTGAAGTGTCCGTTACACTAATTCTGATTCCGCGTCCTTCGGCATAAACTTTTGCAGCTTTAAATTCATTTTTTATACTGTTAGAAATATCGCTTGCCAATATTGAGTCTGTAGCTTTTTGTCCGAACACGAAAGCAATTTTAAAGAACTTATCACGGGGCAAAAAGTAAACGATTACTCTCTTTTTGTCGCTAACACGATAGCTCCAGCCATATTTTTCGCTGGTAAAATGCCACTTTTCAACCGCATCAGGATAAGTTTCCCTTGTAAAATTTACAAGCTTCTGCCAAACCCCGAAAGTATCTTTTAATGCTTTTTTAAGCGCTGCATTGTTAGGCTCTACTGTTTTGTCTATAAAAACGCTTTTCATTGTGACTTTGGTTAAATTGTTCACTAATGTTTCGCCTTATTCTTAAATATTTTTTCGAATTTTTCCACTTTTGGCTGTATAACATATTTGCAGTATGGCTCTGATGCGTTCTGATTAAAATAATTTTGGTGATAATCCTCAGCCGGGTAAAAATTGGTAAAGGCAGTGATTTCTGTAACTATAGGATTTGGATATGCCCCGCTTTTGTTGATCTCCTCTTTATATTTTTCAGCCAGACGTTTTTGTTCGTCATTATGATAAAATATTACCGATCGGTATTGAGTTCCAAAATCATTTCCCTGACGGTTCAGGGTTGTTGGATCATGCGTTTTCCAGAAAACTTCCAGCAATTCATCAAAACTTAGTTTTGTCTTATCGTAAGTGATCTGAACAGCTTCAGCATGCCCTGTTGTACCCTCGCATACTTCTTTGTAGGATGGATTTTTAACAAAGCCACCGCTGTACCCGCTTTTAACACTTAACACGCCGTTAAGCCTTTGAAACACCGCCTCAACGCACCAAAAACATCCGGCGCCAAAAGTAGCGGTATCAACATTGGTTGTATTTTCTAATTTTGTTTCGTTATTCATGGTTTGTTGGTTTGAATTGTTTTTTGCCTGTCCGCACGAAGCCATTAAAAAAATAGCGGAGAGCAGAGCTGAAATATTTTTAATCATTTTATTCATGGGTTAAACATCCTGTTTTTAATTAGACGACAATCATTAACCTACCTTACACTATATTTTTTGTTTAACATTATTTTAAATTAGGAGGAAATAAAAACCCCGAACTGAGCCGGGGTTAGTAATTATTCTTTTTTAGTTTCAGTGCCTTCTTTATTGGCTTCGTCTCCTTTTTTCTTCTTTTCTTTCTTGGGTTTCCCCCCTTTTTCACGGCCCACAAAATCAAAGTACTTTTTAAGTTTGTCGTTCTTTGTAATTTTTATAACACCTTCAATATCCCACTCTTCAACTTTAAATGTCATCATCAAAGTCTGATTTTTTTCATCGGTTGTTGAAGCTTCAATATCCAGTAATCTAACTTCAGTATCTGTTGAATCGGTATAGATAGAATCTTTATTGATGCGATATTTTATCCATTTGTATTGAAATTTATCAAATAAAAAATCACTGAATAATTTACCATCTTTAAATTCTATTGTTGAAGAGATGGATTTTTTTCCAGGCTGACCATCTTTAACTTCGGTAATTCCAATATTAAAAATACGTTTATGTAAGGGATCTTTTTCGCCTTTGAATGAAGCGTTAATAAAAACAAAGGCTATAAGAATCAAACAGGAAAAACCAATAACTTTCTTAATATTCATAGTAAATTTGTATTATCTTATTATCGTAAAAATAATAAATATTTATCCAACAATCAGTTAAATATAATTAACAATGCAACCACTAGCCGAACGAATGAGACCGAAAGTGCTGAATGATTATATCGGCCAGCAACACATAATTGGTCAGGGAAGCGCGCTAAGAAACGCGATTCAGCAGAACCTTTTACCATCTCTTATTTTCTGGGGCCCTCCGGGAGTTGGAAAAACCTCGCTTGCCCTTATCATAGCAAATGAACTTAAACGGCCTTTTTACATGTTAAGCGCTATTAACAGTGGCGTTAAAGATATCAGGGAGATTATAGAAAAAGCAAGCGACAACAATATTTTTAATCAAAACAAACCTGTCCTTTTTATCGACGAGATTCACAGATTTAGTAAATCACAACAAGATTCATTGCTTGGCGCTGTTGAAAAAGGAATTGTAACATTGATAGGCGCCACAACCGAAAACCCCTCATTCGAAGTAATCAGTGCTTTGCTATCGCGCTGTCAGGTTTACGTTTTAAAACACCTTGAAGAAAGCGAACTTGTAGAATTACTGAATAAAGCCATTCGTGAAGATGAAGTTTTAAAGCAAAAAAATATTATCCTGAAAGAACATGAAGCGCTTTTACGTGTTAGTGGCGGCGATGCCCGCAAACTATACAATGCACTTGAAATTGTTGTTAACAGTAAGACCGGTAATAGTATTGAAATAACCAATGAACTTGTTTTAAACACCATACAACAGAACCTTGCATTATACGATAAGAACGGAGAGCAGCATTACGACATCATTTCCGCGTTTATTAAATCCATCAGAGGAAGCGATCCTAATGCTGCGCTGTATTATCTTGCAAGAATGCTGAAAGGTGGTGAAGATCCTTTATTTGTTGCCAGACGATTACTTATACTGGCTAGCGAAGACATAGGCAACGCTAATCCAAATGCACTTCTGCTTGCCAATAATTGCTTCAACGCAGTTAACGTAATAGGGATGCCAGAGGCGCGGATTATACTGAGTCAGTGCGTTACTTATCTTGCCTGCAGCGCAAAAAGCAATGCCTCATATATGGGAATTAACGATGCAATGGCTCTTGTTGATAAAACCGGAAATCTTCCGGTCCCCCTCCATTTAAGGAATGCTCCAACAAAGCTGATGAAAAATCTTGATTACGGAAAAGATTACCAGTACGCACATTCTTTTGAAAATAATTTTATTGAACTGGAGTTTTTTCCGGATGAACTGTCAAACACTAGACTTTACGAGCCTGGTAATAACGCAAGGGAGAATGAATTACGTTTGTACCTCAAAAAATTGTGGAAAGAAAAGTACAGTTATTAACATTTCGCCCAATAAGGATTTAGATTTCCTGAAATACTATTTACTAACTCTACTATATGGTTATCTTTGTGCTAAGTAACCTTGTTTTAAAAGCGACGTATAAAACAGAAGAGTGAGATTAGCGGGTAAGGTTCCTAATTAATACACATTATTAATTTAATTACTATGAAAAAAGTTAGTTTAGTAGTAGTGGCTTTATTGCTCGCCACTTTTAATTTACCAGCGCAAAGTAAATCTTCTTCAGGCGGAAAATGTTTCGACGAGAATAGCCACGTTTTAAATCTGGGAATTGGTTTTGGAAGCCGCGCCTACTATAATTATGGGAGAGGCCTGGGCTGGTCGTACCGTGTTACGCCGGCACTTAGTCTTAGTTACGAACAGGCTTTAAAAAAACCATTAGGCCCTGGATTACTTGGACTTGGAGGTTACTTTGGGTTTCAACGCGCTACCTACAAGTATGATGATTATTATTATAATGGCACCAGATATTATTACTCACACAACTGGACTTATATGTTTCTAGCTGTTCGAGGAGCTTACCACGCCGACGCGCTTACTTTTGAAAAAGGTGAACTTTATTTCGGTGCATCGCTTGGATTAAGAATCCAAACATACAAATACGAAACTAATAGCCCTGATCCAAATAGAAACTATTACAGCTTAAGCGAGGGGAGCATTTATCCCGGTTATTCTCTTTTCGTAGGTGGTCGTTATTATTTTACCAACAGCATTGGCGTATTTGGTGAACTTGGATATGGTATTTCATATTTTACAGCCGGTTTAAGCTTTAAATTTTAACAACCATCATGTACTGTTCATGAAATCACTACTGCTGATATTATTATGTCCTCTGTTTAGTCTTTCGCAAACCGTAAAACAAAATTCGAAAAACGGTTTTGGGAATTACGTTTTTGGAACATCGCCTTCAGAGTATAAAAATCTCAGTCTTGAAATTGATGAAGAAAACACAAAGCTCTATTCCGGTCAAATAACCATAGAAGGTGTAGAATTTTCCGAGGTAAATGTCACATTTAATAAGAATAAATTATCAGTTATCTCAGTTAGAACAAAGAATTCAACAGGTAATAAATTTTTTCAAACACTTAAAGAAACATATGGCCAACCCCGCCCTTCAAGTAAAATTCCTGGCAATTTCGAATGGTCAAGTGAAAAGGTGTATGTGGTATATGAAAAAAATAAAAACGGAAACGACGCAATCGTTTCAATATACAGTAGGGAAGTAAAAGCCTCAAAATAATTTTTCTGCAACCATTACTTAATTATTACCAATTGCACTTTACGAAAAGTAGAAGTAATGAAAAACCTGTTCTCAACTGATATTAGCATTTACGCCTGTCGGAACTAAAAATATACAGCCCGTCTGAATCCTGTATGAAGAGATAAACCATTACCATAATTTGCACGAAAAAAAGTATCGTGCCTAAATTGTTTCATCCCCCGCAATTCAGTGTAAAAGAACACGTCCAAAAATCAACTGTTTTAGTAAAGCAATTAATCTTAGTATTGATAATTGCTTTTCTAACAGTTCCAGAATTAATAACAGCGCAATGCCTTACCGCGCCAGCAAGTCCTCCGTGCAATCCGGCCGGCTCCACAGCTCTTGTTAACAATGATATTGTTGCGGCAGGACAAATTAAAACAGTTAATGGTACAAGTGTATTTAGTGGTTTAACAGTTAGTGGAGGTACTTTAATTGTATGCGGATCGCTAACCATTAGTTCATTTGTTTTTAACTCGGGCGTAATCATTGTTAATCCCGGCGCTACCATGCAGATTAATCCAAGTATGGCAATTGTTTTTGGAAACAATTCTTCCATTTACAATTTCGGTAACTTTACCATAGCCGGAAGTATTGTTACGGGCCAGAATAATATTATTTATAATGTTTCCACAGGTTCCGTATTCACAGTAGCTTTTAATCAACTGGTTCTTCAGGGGCCAAACACCTATCTTATAAATAATGGAATTTTTAATAGTAGTTTTTTCATAGTTCAGGCAACAAATTCTCCAGGACCTGTTTGCTCTGGTATAGGATCAGCTATTCAAACCAATATAATGATCAATCAGTTTGCAAATGCGTTTACTTCTCCTAATGGTCCTTCATGCATCAATATTGTTCAATGGATTATTAATTCCCAACCCATGACATCAACCCCAAGTGTTGGTATTTGTTACCTGGCTTCTAATGTTAGTATAGTGGGATCTGCCAATTTTGGAAATGCAACTGTTAATAATAATTGCCCAAGTTGTGGTGTTCTCCTTCCGCTAAGAATAAAGAACTTTACAGGATTATGCGAGAATGGATTAGTATCGCTGAAGTGGTCATCTGAAACTACCGAGAATATTAAAAGATTCGAAATAGAGCAATCTGACAATGGAACAGATTTTACTGTGATTGGAAGCGTTCCAGTAGAGGGAGGTAATGAACCAGGTGCATTCACTTATAATTTTGTGTCTGATCGTCCTGAGTCATCTATTCTGTATTACAGGATACGGCAAATTGATAATAATAACAATGCATATTATTCAAATCTGGTTTCCACTTCCTGTGAGATAACAGATGCAGTAATTATTTCAGATTTGGTTAATGGTGTGATTAAAATCAGTACGCCAAAGAAAATTGAATCAATTAGTATTTATGACATGAGCGGAAAAACCATTAAAGAAGAAGTACTTAATAATGAAACGAATGTTCGGTTTAATCATGAACTCCTTGCCAGAGGATTTTATATTCTGAGATTAAAAACCGCAGATGGGGAGTTTATTAGCAAAAAATTTATTTTAAACTAGAATCAGTCCCTTTTTGTTCAAGGAAATATCTTTTGTAAGTTTTCCCCAATGGCAATTTAACACCAGCCACATCTACATATTCGTTACTAAATTCTCCAACTTTACTCATGTTTACAATATAAGATTTATGAATCCTCAAAAACTGTCCCTTCGGCAGAGTGCTCTCTGCTTCTTTGGTAGTTAGAAGAATAATGTAAGATCGTTGTAATAAAAAAACTTTGATGTAGTTACCGAGGCTCTGAAAATATAAGATATCGTTTACAGGTAATTTTTTCAATCCGCCATTTATCCTGAATTCTATAAAGTCCGGAACAGTTGTTTCAACATTCGAAAGAATTTGTTTCCTGGCTACACGAGCCTTTTCGCATGCTGCCATAAATCTTTCAAAACGAATGGGTTTAAGCAGATAATCTACAACGCTGTATTCATAACTTTCCAATGCGTATTCACTGTACGCCGTAGTAAGAATTACTGCTGGAGGTTCTTTTAATATCTTTAATAAATTGAGTCCGCTGATTTCAGGCATATTAATATCAAGAAAAATAAGATCTATTTTTTCTTTTTGCAGGATATTATACGCTTCAAGAGCGTTTCCGGCAGTGGCAACCAAACTTACACCTTCCAGCTTGCAAAGATAATTTTGCAATATCCTTACTGCGGGAGGTTCATCATCAACTATCAGGCAACGCAAAATCATTAATTCATTAATTTGAAATTAACCGAGTATTTTTCTCCGGTATTATTCACATTTAATTCATGTCTTTCAGGGTACAAAAGCTCAAGCCGTCGAACAGTATTTTGCATTCCAATTTTTGTAGATGTTGGTGTTGAAGTGTAAATTGGATTGGAAACACAAAGCTCAATGTACTTTTCATTAGAAATGATAGACAGCTCTATAGTTGAACGCTGTATGGAAAGTGTTCCGTGTTTAAAAGCATTCTCAATAAAACTAAATAAAATCAACGGGGCTATTCGCGCATTACCATCATGGAGCTGCGCATTATATATGATCTCGCAACGATCACCAAGCCTCTCCCTTTCAAACGCAATATAGTTTTCAATAAATTTTATCTCTTCCGACAAACCAACAAATTGTTTTTTATTGCTGTCCAAAATATACCGCATTAGCTCACTCAATTTTAATATCAACTCCTGACCATTTGCTGACCCTGTAACCAGGTGGCTATAAATATTATTAAGTGAATTAAATAGAAAATGTGGATTAAGCTGACCTTTCAGCAATTCCATTTCAAGGTCCTTTGCATCCATCGAAGCTTTATAAAACCGCTCCCGGTCGAGAATATATTTTACTATAAAATAAAGCCCAAGGCCTAATAACTTAATAGCAGATAAGCTCATGATAGCTGTTGGAATTGCTCCAACATTTGGATCGTATGAGGTGCTGTTAAAAAAAAGATACACAGGAAAATAAAGCGTGTAACTTATCGCCATTAAACCCAGGTATATCCTTACCTTCTTTTTAAGAAAAAATCTTTCAAAGAGAACTTTATTATGAACCAGTATCCAGACATAATCAACAAAATAAGAAAGATATATCTTAAACCGCGCAAATGTTACCCCCCCTCCACTACTTCTGTCGCTCGTTAACCAGGCCAGGTACATGATAAACAAAAAAAACAAAGAATTTCTAATCCAAAAATTTGAGAAAAGTTTTTTCATCAAATGCAAATATAAACAGTTGTGGCAATCTGCCTGTATAAATAATAGCTTGATAAACGGCTTTTGTCATATTTTAAAAAGGTTGAACAGTTTTAACCACACGATTTAAATAAAATGAACGTCCTTTATACCAAAATTAAGAGATATTATGTTTATGACAACTGACCTCCTGGACTCGCCAAAGACAACTCAAAGCCGGTTTCTGGTTTACGTTAAAAATTTCTTAAAATCAATCGAAGTAAAAAACATAGCTTATTTTTACTTTGAAAACAAGGTAACACATGTTGTTACAACCAGTAATGAAAAATATTTGCTTCACCGCACGCTTAATCAACTCGAAGAAAAACTAGACAGCCAGCAATTTTTCAGAGTTAATCGCATGTGTATCATTTCTTATGAAAGCATCAGCAAAATTGAACCTTACCTCGGCAATAGATTAGTGGTTTTTCTTAAAGGTGATCCTGAGTATAAAACACTTGTAAGCCGCGAAAAGGTGGCTGAGTTCAAACAGTGGCTTAATCACTAAGACAGGCGCTTTCAGGCTTTCCGATATTAACGGTATTTATGTAACTTTACTGTTTTACATAAATGCGCGTTTTACTAAGCACCCTTAATTCCAAATATATTCACGTTAACCTTGCAATAAGGCTTCTTTATGAACTTAACAAGGATAAAGAGCAGCTTGAATGGAAGGAATTTACAATAAAAGAGGATAAAAACGAGATTGCCAGGCACTGCGCACAATTTAACATTATTGCCTTCAGTTGCTATATCTGGAACATTACCCCTACTCTGGAAGTTTGTAAAAAAATTAAGCACCTGAACCCTGAAACAAAAATTCTGTTAGGAGGGCCGGAAGTTAGTTACGATTGGCAAAACATTATTGACCTCCCTGAAATCGACTTTATTATTACCGGTGAAGGGGAAATTCCTTTCGGTAAATTTCTGGATTCTTACCCTCACATTGATGAGGTCCCAAACCTCGTTCATAAGAAACAAAACAAGGCACTTTATTTTCAAAAAGCGGAAACGTTTGACCTAATGAACTACAGGGAAGTAATGCCTTATAAAAATGATGATCCCGCTACCTTAATGAATCGGGTTTTATATGTTGAAACCTCCCGAGGCTGTCCATATAAATGCGAGTTTTGCCTGGCGAGTCTTGACAATAAGGTTCGTTATCTTCCAAATGAAAGTATAAAAGCGAATCTATTATATTTAATGCAGAATGGACGCGTAATTAAATTTCTTGATAGAACCTTTAATATCAAAAGAGATTTTACTGTAGATATTTTCAAATTCATTTTAGAGAATCACCGTCCTGAAAATGTTTTTCAATTTGAAATTACCGCGGATATACTTCACCCGGATATTGTGAGTTTCATACATGACAACGTTCCAAAAGGTCTATTCAGATTTGAAATTGGTATTCAAACAGTAAATCAAAAAGCTAACCTTGAAGTAAGCCGAAAGCAGAATTTCGAAAAAACAAAAGGCATCATTAATTCACTTTCTCAAAAAGTTGAAATGCACCTTGACCTGATTGTTGGATTACCGCTTGATTATTGGGATGATATCAAATACAGCTTTGAAGAGGTTTTTAAATTATTTGCCCCTGAACTACAGCTTGGTTTTTTAAAATTTTTGAAAGGAACACCGATGCGGGATAAGGCCCAACACCAATTCGTATTTGATCCCAATCCGCCTTATCAGTTAATTGAAAGTAAATATTTATCAAAAGAAGAACTTGCACGAATTGTAAACCTTGAACACGCGCTTGAAATATACTGGAACAAAAAACGCGCAATAAACACACTTAAATATGTAACTGTAACTTACGGTAGTTTTGATTTCCTTCTTGGCCTTGGAGAATATTTCGGAACTATCCGAGACTATCATAAATTTTCATTAATGGATATTTATGAAATTCTATTGCAGTTCACCGAAAAGCATTATCCTGATGATATAGTATTGAGAGAACTTATTGCAATAGATTATTATCTTCAAAGTAAAGTGAAACCCAAAGAATTCGCGGTATGTGGTTTACAAAAGGCTGAATCGATTGATATAATAAGTACTCTGAAAAAAAACAATGAAAAATTCAGGTATCTGATTTTACCTCTGAGTTTTAATTATCATCTCTTTAAAGAAAACAATACAATTGTTAAACAAGCTTGCAAACTTATTTTTCAATACAGCGGAACTACAGATCCAATTATTCTAGAAAATCCAATAGCGAAACAGGAGTCTTTAGCCCAGTAATACTTCTCTGCTTTAAATTTTTAAAGTAACTTTGACAAAATTTATTTTATGAAACCAAAAACACCCTCGCAATCTCTTACAATAAATACTGAAGTTGTTTTACCTAACGACACCAATCACGTTGGTAATTTATTCGGAGGTAAGTTAATGCAATGGGTAGATATTACAGCCGCGATAGCCGCGCAGCGCCATTGTGGCCGCGTGGTTGTTACAGCCTCCATTAATCATGTAAGTTTTGATAATCCTATAAAACAAAACAGTATTGTAACTCTGGAAGCAAAAGTAAGCAGGGCCTTTACAACCAGTATGGAAATTTTTGTGGATGTATATGTTGAAAATCCGGTAACCGGACTAAAAACAAAATGTAATGAGGCTATCTTAACATTTGTAGCAATTGATCAGAATGGATCGCCATTACCTGTACCGGTTCTTATACCCGAAACAGACCTGGAAAAGAAACGTTTTGATGGTGCTTTAAGAAGAAGGCAACTTTCACTGATTATAGCGGGACGTATGAAGCCAGATGATGCAACAGAATTAAAAGCCTTATTTGTAAAGGACTAATTTTTTCTTTAAACAACTGCTGCTTTCTTTGCGTTCAATAATTCTTTTTTAAGAAATGGTGCGGTAAAACTTCTATTTTCCTTAACAAGATCTTCTGGAAGACCGGCGAATAATATTTCTCCTCCGCCTCGTCCTCCTTCAGGACCAAGATCTATAATATGATCGGCTACTTTAATAATATCAAGATTATGTTCGATTACAAGAACTGTGTTGCCATTTTCAACCAGCCTGTTAAGCACTTCCAATAAAATGCGGATATCTTCGAAATGCAATCCTGTTGTAGGTTCATCAAGGATATAAAAAGTATTTCCGGTATCTCTCTTGCTTAACTCTGTTGCCAGTTTAACGCGTTGTGCCTCTCCACCACTAAGGGTTGTAGCCTGCTGGCCCAGGGTTATATAACCCAAACCAACATCAAGCAACGTTTTTATCTGACGATAAATATTAGGAACATTTTCAAAAAATGTGCAGGCTTGCTCAATAGTCATATTCAATACATCGCTAATCGATTTCCCTTTATAACGAACTTCCAGCGTTTCGCGATTGTAACGTTTTCCATTGCAATCATCACACTGTACATAAACATCAGGAAGAAAATTCATTTCGATTGTTTTTAAACCAGCGCCACCACAGGTTTCGCAGCGGCCACCTTTTACGTTGAAAGAAAACCGCCCGGGTTTATAACCGCGTATCTTTGCCTCAGGAATTTCAGCAAACAGATTACGGATATCTGTAAATACGTTTGTATAAGTAGCGGGATTGCTTCGCGGTGTACGTCCAATAGGCGACTGATCGATCTCGATAACCTTATCTATATGTTCAAGCCCTGTTATTGATTTATATGGAAGGGGCTTCTTTTCGGAATTATAAAAGTATTCTGAAAGAACAGGATACAGTGTTTCATTAATCAAACTACTCTTCCCGCTTCCGCTCACCCCGGTAACACATATGAACTTTCCAAGAGGAAATTCAACATTCACATTTTTAAGATTATGTCCGGTACATCCCTTCAACGTAATTTTTTTACCATTGCCTGTTCTTCTTTGTTTAGGAACGGCGATATTTATTTTACCTGTGATATAATTTGAAGTCATTGTATCAAACTTCAGCATCTCTTCAGGTGAAGCGCTTGCAACCACACGGCCGCCATGAACACCGGCGCCAGGACCAATATCGATCACATAATCACTTTCAACGATCATGTCTTTATCATGCTCCACAACAAGAATACTGTTTCCAACATCACGAAGGTTTTTTAAAGCTTCAATTAGTCGTGTATTGTCACGCTGATGCAATCCAATACTTGGCTCGTCAAGAATGTAAAGTACGCCCACCAATTGTGATCCAATTTGCGTAGCAAGTCTTATACGTTGCGCCTCGCCTCCGCTTAATGATCTTGAAGAACGATTTAGTGTAACATAATCCAGGCCCACTTCCATCAGAAACTGAATGCGCGCGCGAATTTCCTTCAATACCTCTTTTGCGATAATATTCTGCTGCTTGTTTAACTTTTTCTCAACATCATTAAACCACTTTTGCAATAAGGCAATATCAAGCTCAGCAAGTTCAGAAATATTTTTGCCGGCAATTTTAAAATATAAAGCTTCTTTCTTTAAACGGGTTCCGTTGCAGGTAGGACAATTCTTTTTATTGGTAAAACCCTGTGCCCAGCGAAGCATTCCCGGACTCGGCTCCTCTTCTGCCTGACGCGAAATAAAAGTAGCAATGCCTTCAAAAGCTGAATTATAATTTCCTGATTCGGTAGAAACCTTAAATAATTCATCGCTGCCAAATAATAATACATTAACAGCCTCCTCACTTATATCTTCAAACTTTGTATCCAGGGTAAAACCGTAAACTTTCCCAATGGCTTCCATTTGCTTAAATATCCACGTTCCCTTTGAGTTTCCTATGGGTGCAATACCGCCTTTTGCAATGGATAATTTTTTATCGGGGATAATTTTATTTACATCAATTTCTGAAATTTCGCCCAAACCATTACATTGCGGACAAGCGCCATAAGGAGAGTTGAAAGAAAATAAATTTGGCGCCGGCTCATCATAGCTTATTCCGCTTGTTGGGCACATCAGGGCCCTGCTGTAAAACTCCGCTTTACCTGCTGAAGCATTTTTCTTTTTTGATTTGCCGCTTTCTTCCTCATGCTCCTGAATCATAATGGTTCCTTTGCCTTGCTTCATAGCGGTTTGCAAGGACTGATTCACACGGGTTTTAATATTTCCGGAAATTTCAAGACGATCAATTACAATTTCAATATCATGAATCTTATAACGATCTACCTGCATTTTTGGAGTAATATCAAGAATCTGTCCATCCACGCGAACCTTATTATATCCGCGCTTACGAATATCTTCAAACAGTTCGCGATAGTGGCCTTTTCGTCCTTTTACAACCGGCGCGAGCAAATTAATACGTTTACCTTTATATTTTTCAAGGATCAATTCAACAATCTGATCGTCACTGTAACGAACCATTTTTTCGCCGGTAACGTAAGAGAAAGCTTCCCCTGCCCTTGCGAACAATAAGCGCATGAAATCATATATCTCGGTAATTGTTCCAACCGTTGAACGTGGATTTTTATTTACCGTTTTCTGTTCAATAGAAATAACCGGGCTAAGGCCTGAGATCTTATCTACATCCGGCCGTTCAAGGTTACCAAGAAATTGTCTGGCGTAAGAAGAAAAACTTTCAATATAACGACGCTGACCTTCGGCATAAATAGTATCAAAGGCAAGGGAAGATTTTCCGCTGCCGCTCAGGCCGGTAATTACAACTAATTTGTTTCTTGGAATAGTAAGTGAAATATCTTTTAAATTATGCGACCTTGCGCCTATTATTTCAATATTATCATCTTCAATAAATTCAGGTTTCATTATAAACTCCCGCAATAAGATTATTGCTTTTACTAAAATTAATGATGAGAAATGAATTTCAGGATAAAGTTTACAAGCATAACTGCTACTGTAATACTAAAGAACCAGACAATATTTCTGGCGCCATTCCTGAAATTAAATACCAGGTGCAAAGTTACGTATAAAACAGTTAGCAGAAAGGGTATGAGCGATGGATTTAGCTGCACGCTTAACAAAAATTCACCTCTTAGCAGTGAAATGAAGGCGCGCTGCATTCCGCATCCCGGGCAATCGTAACCCGTCATGCTTTTTACCGAACATTCCAACAAATGACTTTCAAGAAATTTCGCGAAACTTTCCAAAATTAAAACCTGCCAAAACCATTTAAAGCGGCGACACCGTTTATTATAACAGCAATAACAAAAATAATTATTACAATTCCCCCAAGCGATAATCCAATAATCGCGCACACTCTTCCTGCTTTAAGATTATTATATGAAGAAACGGTATAAGCCTGCGGATTTGCGATATAAGCTTTTTCTCCCTGCGATGCCAGTACAATCGCGATAATTCCCAGGATAACAGCTAAAAGGCCATAACACCAACAAAAAACGATTGAGAGTATTCCAAGCACCAACGCTCCTACACTGTTAGGGACAGCCTGTGGCCCTCCAAATGTGTTGAAATTATTATATGGATTATTTTGCTGAGGGTTTGAATTATCTAATTCAGGAGGATTCATAGTTGAAATTATAGATTTTAAAATTATCAATTATTTCGATTGTAATTTTTTAAGTTGATAAATAGGATTAGAACCTAAATAAAGATTTAAATGATTAGTTAACAGCACTTTATAGAAATCTCAAACAAAATCCTAAAACGATTTAAATAAAAACTTATTTTTACGGAAAAGTTAAATTCATGTTATTTAAATTTTCGATTTTTAAAAAGCTATTACTACTTACAGTATTATTTGAGTTAATAGGCGCTTCCGCTAAAGCAAATCCCGGAGATACCACCTGGGTTACAATTTATAATTTGCGCAAGCTCACTTATTATGGGGATTACGACACAACAGCCACACTTCCTTCCGGAAAAAGATATCGCAAAATAAGGTTGCATTATATTCTTGGAAGATACGCTTGTCCCTCAGGTTCCCAATATTGCGGTTCGTGGGATTATACTACGCAAGTATTTGCAAAACCTCAGAACAACGATACAGTTGAAATAGCCCGTGTTATTACACCATACGCCACAGACTGGCTGCAAACAAATCGTAAACACGATTACGTAATGGATGTAACAGACTATGCACCCGTGCTTGAAGGAAACATGGGCTTTAAATTCAGATATGAAGGTTATTCCTTTGGTTTTACAATTACTCTCAAACTCGAATTGATTGAAGGTGTTCCTCCAATGGATGCGATAAAGATTAAAAATATTTATAATGGATATTACGCGTATGGTAAAACATCTGATTCCATTGAAAAAAAATTAATACCAAAGACATTAAATTATGCTTCACCGGCAGCTTACGCTGTTGTTAAAAATACAGTTAGCGGACATGGAGCCGATGACGCTAACTGCGCCGAATTTTGTAGTAAATATTATCAGTTAAAACTTAACGCTTCGCAGATGGCCCAATATCAAATCTGGAGAAATAATTGCGGTGTTAATGATGTGTATCCTCAAACCGGAACGTGGTTATACGAACGTGCAAACTGGTGCCCGGGAGCCGTTGTGTGGCCGGTTTATCATAACATTACTTTTTTAACCAGTGCCAACACAAGTTTTAGTGTTGATATCGATATGCAGCCGTATACAGCGCCAAATCAGTCGAACGCAACAGCAGGATATAATTTTGTTTCGCAGCTTGTTAGCTACAGCGCGCCCAATCATTCGCTTGACGTTTCAATTGAAGATATTATTTCACCAACAAAAAACGAAAATTATTTCAGGAGCAACCCGGCTTGTAATAATCCCGTTATCACGATAAAAAATGTTGGAACTGATACTATAACATCCGTGGTGTTTAATTACGGATTAAAAAACACAACACCATTAACTTATACTTGGACCGGTAGCCTTAACTATCTCGACCAAACCAATGTAACATTTCCTCCTTCACTTTCAATATATACCAATAATATTGCAACCGATTTCGAAGTGTCCATTACATCCGTTAACGGAAATTCTGGCGATAATAACAGTTTTAACAACACCTACATATCTAAAACCGCCCCTGTACAGGTGTTTCCAAAAGATTTCTGGATAATAACCAACACTAATAAATCCACAGACCCAATCACACAAAAGAATGAAACAACATGGACGATTTCAGATGAAAATGGAAATGTTATCGTCTCAAAAAACAACATGAACAATTTTTCGATGTACACCGATACCATACAGTTGTTACCTGGTTGTTATAAATTTAAAGTGGAAGATTCTGGTTGCGATGGTTTTAGCTGGTGGGCTTACCAGTATTATACACCAAATCCGGGAAACGGAATGTTGAGATTTAATTATCCTAATTCAAACAGTACTTTCTTTTCCGTGAATGGTGATTTTGGCTGTAATGTGATTAAATATTTCAGGGTAGCAAATACAACAAGCATTGGAGAACTTGTAAAAAATGAAAACCTGATTGAAATGTATCCTAATCCTGTTGTCAATGAATTATTGATAAGATTTAATCTTGATAAACTGCAAAGTATTCATTATAAAATTATAGATATTGAAGGTAAAATAGTACAGGAGGATAATCGGAATAAAGTTATGCTGTCGCTGGAAAAAATTGATGTAACCAAATTGATAAATGGCGTTTATATTGTTAGTGTTCAATTAAACGACGGGACTTCTGTAAACAAAAAATTAGTTATCCAGAAGTAGTCTGTTTGGTTTATTATTCGGAAACGCTCTTTTGACCGGGAGCGTTTTTGCTTTATATAACTTTTTGTTTCACAAACGGATACCACTTCAAAAATGTTAGTGAACGCCAAAGCCATTCGAGGGGTCCGTAACTGAAATACTTTAGCCAAAGAGTACTGAAAGTAATATGAAATACCCACATCAGGATACAAATGCCATATAAATCAAGCCTTGAAAAAGATCCGAACAATGCAAAGCCACAACCATAAAATAAAATCATGTAAAAAACACTCTGTAATATATAATTGCTGAAAGCCATCCTGCCAACCGCCGCCAGTACCGTTATCAGGCGTTTCATTTTACCCGACATACATAACAACATAAGAGCACTTGCATAAGCTATTGCAATCAAAAATCTGGGAATTTGCTCATAGCAGGTCAAATCAAAAGGATTATGAGTCAGATAATAAGTATAATATCTTGCTGCAAATGAATATGGACGAGACACTATAAGGTAACTTAAAGGCAAACCAATAAGCATGCATATTGCAAGAATTTGTAAATACTTTTTCTTCGCAAACCCACCAGTAAAAAAACCAATTTTTAAAAGTGCCATGCCCATAAACATTGAACTCAGCGTTTCCCAGAAAGTTTGATAAAACAGAATTGAATGAATGTATACAACCTCTTTCTTCCGTTGTTTAAACATTTTGGAGTAGCCCTGCTGCTTGTTATTTATATTTAATTCTATGGAGTTCCGGTATCTTTCTATTATATTATCGTTAAAAGGATAAAAGTTTTTTTGCCTTTCGCTCCATGTCATGACATCCTGCCTTTGCTCATTACTAAGAGGTTTGTTTTCAAGAAGAATCTTTACCGCTAAATCATATTTATTAATTAGCCTTTTATCTGCAGCAAAACTTTCATTCGATTTCCAGCCTAAATAAACTATACAACATAATGCAAGAATGGTCAAATGTTTCGCTGGTAAATTTCTGAAAACATAGATCAGCATTCCGCATAAAGCATACTGATAAAGTATATCTCCCATCCATAACAACAACAGGGAATCTGCAAGGCCAAACGCAAGCAGCCACATCATGCGCCTGAAATAAGCATCGGCAGTGTTAACAGGCTGAAGGGTCTTGGATGTGAATAAAACAATTCCTGCGCCAAACAACATGCTGAAAAGACAACGCATTTTTCCCTCGAAAAAAACATAAACAATAAACCATGCGTAAAAATCCTTGGGATTGGATTCTTTAAAGTGAATCGCGTCAACATCAAATACCCTGATTAGGCCGGCAAAACAAATATTAATAAGCAGAATGCCACACAAAGCGAAACCCCGTATCACATCAAGGCTTACAATTCTTTCATTGGATTTAAATTTTAAGGTAGCGTCGCTTCGCATATTCCCAACAGTAACACTAAAGGAATATGCCAAAAAAAAAGCCCTTCACTATAGTGAAGGGCTTCATGTGAATTTTATTTTTTATAAATGGATAACTTCTCCGTAAGCAGCGGCGGCAGCTTCCATAATAGCTTCGCTCATTGTAGGATGAGGATGAACGGTTTTGATCAATTCGTGACCTGTAGTTTCAAGTTTCCTTAGGGCTACAATTTCAGCGATCATTTCTGTTACGTTAGCGCCAATCATATGTGCACCAAGTAACTCACCGTATTTCGCATCAAAAATCAGCTTAATAAATCCATCACTCGCACCGGCAGCTTTTGCTTTTCCGGAAGCTGTGAATGGGAATTTACCAACCTTAACCTGGTATCCGGCTTCTTTCGCCTTCTTCTCGGTATAACCAACCGAAGCAATTTCCGGCTGACAATAAGTACAACCCGGAATGTTGTTGTAATCCAAAGGTTCGGCATGAAGTCCCTTAATCTTTTCAACACAGGTAATTCCTTCAGCGCTGGCAACGTGTGCAAGAGCCTGCCCCGGAACGCAATCTCCGATAGCATAATACCCTGCAACATTAGTAGCATAATATTTATCGACAACAACTTTTCCTTTGTCTGTTTTAATACCAACTTCTTCCAGGCCTATGCCCTGAATATTTGCCTCAATTCCAACTGCAGAAAGTACGATATCAGCGTCGAGTGTTACATTTCCTGATTTTGTTTTTACATTCACTTTACATCCTTCACCTTTGGTATCAACGCTTTCAACCGATGCTTCGGTCATTACTTCTATACCAACTTTCTTAAACGATTTTTCAAGCTGCTTGCTTACTTCTTCATCCTCAACCGGAACTATATTTGGAAGGAACTCTACGATTGTAACTTTAGTACCCATTGTTGCATAAAAATAAGCAAACTCAACCCCAATAGCCCCGCTACCAACAACCACAAGCGATTTTGGCTGCTTAGGCAATACCATTGCTTCGCGGTAACCAATTATCTTTTTACCATCCTGTGGCAAATTTGGTAGCTGGCGTGAACGGGCACCTGTTGCAATTATAATGTGACTTCCGTTGTAAGTGGTAACTTTTCCGTCTGCTCCGGTAACATCAACTTTTTTACCTGCTTTTACTTTTGCAGTTCCAACTATCACATCAATCTTGTTTTTCTTCATCAGAAACTGCACGCCTTTGCTCATTCCTTCTGCAACGTCGCGGCTGCGTTTTACTACTGCGCTGAAATCAGCCTTTACATTGTCAGCCGAAATCCCATAGTCCTTCGCGTGATTCAAATATTCATAAACCTGTGCGCTTTTTAAAAGTGCTTTTGTTGGAATACATCCCCAGTTCAAACAAATACCGCCAAGGTTTTCCTTTTCGATAACCGCTGTTTTAAATCCTAACTGAGAGGCGCGGATAGCTGTAACATAACCACCAGGACCACTTCCAATAACTATAATGTCGTAATTCATAATTCTTTTTTTGTTAATGCGCCTAAATTTACTATCAATTTATTTGCTAAAGAAATTTCTTTTTTAATTCACGGGGTTACCGTTGGCATCAATTTCGGCAACATCAAAGCCTAACTTCTTCACTTTATCAAGGTTAGTTGCTTTATCTCCTACAACTACAATAACCATGTTATTATAAGGAAGATATTTTTTTGCATGCTGGTTAATCTTATCCTTTTGAATTTCACTCAGTATTTTAGTCTGAGTTGCAACGTAATCCTTTGGTAAATCATAATCCAGTAATCGTTTAATGAAAAACAACTTCTGCATAGCGGACTCGTATTTTAACGCGTCACTTTGTGCAATGGCATTTTTAGTAAAAGTTAGCTCCTCATCAGTGATACCATCATTGGTGTATTTCTTTAATTCCTTGAATAGTTCAACTAATGTACTATCTGTAGTATTTGCCTTAAAGCCCCCGCTAATGGTAAATGGTCCTGCGAATTTAGTGCCGGCGAAACCGCTGCGCGTTCCGTAAGTCCATCCTTTTGATTCTCGAAGCAAAGTATTGATGCGGCTGTTAAATGCTCCGCCAAAGCTATAGTTCATGATATTGTTTGTATAATAGTCTCCCTGGTAATCATATGGTAAAGCCAGGTAACCAATACGGATTTCGCTTTGCGCGGCGTTCTTTTTGTCAACAAAAAATATCTTTGTCTTTTCAATTTTTGGAGCATCCGAAGATGCTGCCATTAAAATGCTGCCCGATTTTAAACGGGAAAGGAAAGAAAGTTCCTGTTCAATTTCTTCTTTTGAAACATCGCCGGTAACTGCAAGACTTAACATTGAAGAGTTCAAGCTGTTGTAAAAATTCTTTACATCATCAATAGTTAATGAATTTACGGTTTCTGTAGTTCCATGTGCCGGATACCCCATTACATTATTAGAACCGTATATCAAACGACGATAAGCGTTATCTGCCAGAACAGAAGCATTGGTAAGGCCTTGTGTAATTCCATCCAACTGACTTTTTTTCTCAAGATCAAATTCATTTTGATCAAACTTAGGTTCAAAGATACTTTCTTCTACGATTTTTAATGTTGCTTTTAAATTTTCTCTAGAAGCCTGAATGCTAATTGTAATATCTTCATCGCCTGAAGAAACATTTACAGAAGACCCCAGACGATCCAGTTTGTTTTCAATTTCCTCTGCGCTGGTTTTCAATGAGCTTTGCTGAAGCATGGCAGCAGTAAGCGCTGCTACACCAGATTTTTCCTTTGCTTCGTAGCGATGACCCGCTTTAAAACTCATTAAAATATTAACCTTTGGAATCTCAGTTTCTTTAACACCAATTAATGGAATTGTGTTATTAATTTTTGAAGTGTAAAAATCAGGAACCGGTATCAATGCGGCAGGTCCTGCGTTTGGAATCATAGCACGGTTAAAATCATCTTTAGGTTCGGTGTACTTCAGATTCTTGTATTCTGCACTTTCAGCTTCAACGCTGCGCTCATACATTTTCCAGTTATCGGCCTGAGCACGAAGATCGCCTTTGCCTTTTGGTAGGCAGCTTAAAACAACGGCAGACTTATTCTTAATATAGGTATTATAAACACGCATTACATCTTCTTTTGTAACCTTCATGTAACGGTCAATCTCCTTTGTAATAAAATTAGCGTTACCGGTAAATGTGTAATATGCCGCCAGCGTTGCGCCTTTTCCCTGCACAGTACTTAAACGATTGTATAAACTGCTCTTAAATTGAGCTTTATATTTCTGAACATCATCATCTGTTGCTCCTTTCTTTTCCCATTCGGCCAGAACTGTTTTAATTTCTTTTTCTGTTTCCGCAAGAGAAGTGCCTGGGTTAGTACGGATCATAATCTGAAATTGCCCAGCCAGTTCACGTGAAAATTGAAACACGTTTGCACTGGTTGCTTTTTTACTTTCGATAAACGCCTTATACAGCGGTGAACCCTGTGTGCCAGCTAAAATAGTAGCTAGTACATCAAGAGCTGCATCATCCTTGTCGTTCATTTTTACAGTTGGAAATACCATATTTATCATCGGAAACTTTACATTGTCCTCGTATGATATATACCTGTTCGCGCTAAGTTTCACAGGAGCTACAACTTGTGGTTTAACTGAAGGGCCAACCTGTATGCTTCCAAAATATTTTTCTACAAGATGAAGAACCTGATCAGTATTAACATCACCTGAAATTGTTAGCACAGCGTTATTAGGGCCATACCAGCGCATGTAAAACCGCTTCAAGTCGTTTACATCTACACGGTTCAAATCTTCAATATAGCCAATGGTTGTCCAGCTATAAGGATGCCCCTGCGGATATAAAGCTTCTCCAATTTTTTCGCCAACAACCCCATAAGGCGCGTTATCGTAACGCTGACCTCTTTCATTTTTTACAGTGGCACGCTGCACCTCAAACTTTTTCTGAGTAACGGAATCAAGCAAAAAACCCATTCTGTCTGCTTCCAGCCACAGCATCTTTTCAAGCTGGTTACTGGGTACGGTTTCAAAATAATTAGTGCGGTCGGTATTAGTAGTTCCATTTAGTGTTCCACCCGCTTCAGTAATTATTTTAAAATGCTGCTCATCGGCTACGTTCTTTGATCCCTGAAACATCATGTGTTCAAAAAAGTGGGCAAAACCACTCCTTCCCTGTTGTTCGCGCGCGCTGCCTACGTGATAGGTAACATCCACATAAACGATAGGATCGCTATGATCTTCGTGAATAATAAGAGTAAGGCCATTAGTTAGCTTATACCTTTTATAGGGAACAACTATTTCATTCCCGGTTTTCTTAACCTCTTCAACAAATACTGGCAGCGGATAAGTGCTCTTAGGTAAAGGATTTACATTTTTGACTTTTTGGGCGCTTACTATTCCTGATAGTAAAACCGCACCGATTACAATTAGTTTTTGCATGATTTTAAGCTGAACAAATATAACAGAATAGATAGTGAATTTACTAATTTTAGTATAAGCGGAAAAAATTACAAGAATTTAACACGCTTCGCGGATAAACCTTATTTTTGTGCTGTAAATTTGCATTATAACTAAAACTATACTATGTATCCTGAAGCGATTGTTAAACCTATGAAAACCGAATTAACTTCGGTTGGCTTTGAAGAATTACTTACTCCTGAAGATGTTGATAAAGCTGTAAAAAGTGAAGGCACTGTACTTGTTGTTGTAAACTCCGTTTGCGGATGCGCAGCAGGTGCATGCAGACCGGGAGTTAAGAAAAGCCTTGAAAACGCTAAAAAACCATCAAAACTTACCACTGTATTTGCCGGTTTTGATACCGAAGCTGTTGTACAGGCCAGAAAGCATTTTGCACCGTACCCTCCAAGCAGTCCTTCAATCGCCCTGTTTAAAAATGGAGAACTTGTTCATTTTGTTGAACGTCATAATATTGAAGGACACTCCGCCGCGGCTATTTCAGAACACCTGAAAGCTGTTTACGACGAGTTTTGTTAAAAAAATCTACAGATTGTCAAAAAGGCGCAAAAATTTGCGCCTTTTTTATTTTTATTTAGGTTACTTTTGTAGCCCAAATGAATAAATAAAAAACATCTTTTGAAGGTGGGTTTTATAATTAAATAATAAAAACATATATGAGAATTGTCAAAATTTTAGCAGCGGTATTTTTATTAAGCACAGCAAGTTTAAACTTCACTTCCTGCGGTGATAAAGAAAAGGAAGTAAATCCACTTGCTGACAGTTTAAAAAGTGTAAACAGTGAACTTGGCGGAAAATTGAATGAAAAAGAAGCCGCTTTACAGGAATTTATTGGTGCATTTAACGAGATCCAGGGAAACCTGAATGAGATTAAGGAGAAAGAAAAGATTGTAACAAGCGCCAGTTCTACAGGTGATGTAAAAAGCAAAGAAGATCAGATAAAAGAAGATATTCAATCGATCTACGATTTGATGCAAAAGAATAAAAGCAGAATCAATACGCTCTCCAGGAAGTTGAAGGACAGTAACCTTAAATTGCAGGGATTGGAAAAGATGATTGAAAACCTTCAGAATAGCCTTAACCAGAAAGACACGGAAATTTCCGAACTTAAATCAAAAATTGAGAGCCTGAATATTGAACTTACAAATTTGAACACAAATTACCAGGCCGTTGAAACGGAAAGTGCTCAGAAGACTGAAGAGTTAAATACAGCATTCTACGCAATTGGTACTTCCAAAGAATTGATAGAAAAAAACGTTCTTACCCGTGAAGGTGGCTTTATTGGCATTGGAAAAACAACAAAAGTGAAAGATGACTTTAACAGGGATTATTTTACAAAAGTTAATGTTCAACAAATAAACTCAATTAACATCGGGGCTAAAAAAGCAAAACTTGTTACAACACATCCACAATCATCCTATAAAATTGTTGGAGATAAAAAGAGCGTTGAAAAAATTGAAATCACAAATTCTAAAGATTTCTGGAGCGCTTCCAAATATCTCGTAATTGTTATCGAGTAAGATTTTAATTTTTAAAATTTTAAAGTCCGCCTTTTTTGGGCGGACTTTTTTATTTGCATGAAGTTTTATGGAAAAATGAAAATTCCGGCATCCTAATAAAAAACTTTATCACATGAAATATCTGATTACATTAGCCGGCATTTTCTTCATTCAGTTTTTTTCCGGACAAACCATTTTAAATGGAAATTTTGAAAATAATACAGCCGGAAATGATCAGATTAACCTGTCAAATTCGGATTGTAATTTAAAGCTTAAGGATGTAAATTCTTTTGGAAGCTACGGAGATGTTGATATTATAACATCTTCAACTTATGGAGGCAGCGGCGCTCAAAATGGCTTATGGTACGTGGCCCTTACAGGTGGCGGAACAGATATTATCGCCCTTAAACTTTCATCACCAATAAAGGAAGGCCAGTCCTACACACTTTCTTTTTATGACAGGAAAACATCCGGATATCAAGCTTATCCTGTTCAAATAGGACTTTCAACAACTAATAACAGCTTTGGAACCAGCATTCACTCCGGATCAGAAATATCACAAACAAATGTTTGGACGCAACGCTCTTTTAGCTTTAATGCTCCACATAATGGCGAATATCTAACGGTTCAAATGGCAGGGACTTTAAATGATTGGGTAAATATTGACAATTTTATACTTACTCCGCATAAATGCTCCAACTCGCTTAAAATTATGTGTTCGTCAACTACTGTCACTGCCGGAAGCAGCGTCACCCTTACCGCTATAGGAGGCTCAACATATACATGGGCTCCGGTTGAATCTTTAATCTCAAAAGAAGGAGATAAAGCAATTGCTAACCCGCAAACAAATACTACTTACGAGGTTAGCAGCAAACAAAGAGATTGCCCGCTTTTAACAACACGCATTTCAGTACAAGTTGTTTTACCGGAAATACCAAAGCATAATGATTCATCCATCGTTACAAAAAAAACAGACACCTTAGAAAATTCCCCACCTGTTTCAATAATACAAAAGAAAAACAAAAAACGATTTAATTCCCACCGTGTAAACGGTAGGAGATTTATCATCCAGGAATCACTAACAGTTTCAACACCTTCAGTAAAAATTCTTGTGTGGGATAAAAACAGGGTTGACGGAGATCAGGTTTCACTATACTTAAACGGAGAACCTATAGCCGAAAACTTTACAGTATCAAAAACTAAAAAAGAAATAACACTTAATCTGGAACCAGGAAAAAATATCATTGTTATGTACGCCCTCAATTTGGGTTTGGTTCCTCCTAACACATCAGCACTGAGCATCAATGATGGCTCTAAAAACAAACAAATTACTCTTGTTTCTGACCTTAAAAAAAGTGGTGCCCTGGAAGTTATTTATGACCCGCTGGCTTTAACACATAAATAGTTTTTTTTATTAAAAAAACCTATATTTGATTAAACTTTAGGGGTGTCACCCGATGACTGAGATAATACCCTTAGTACCTGAAGCAGGTAATGCTGCCGGAGGGAAAAGTTAATTGCACCATTCGAGTGCCATTTCTAAAGTCTGTTATTCTTTTTTAGAGATGGAAATTACAGTAAACAACGAAGTAAAAACAGTAAAGGATGGTTCACTCCTTGCCTTAATTAATGAACTTATTGGTGATAAAACCAAAGGCATAGCCATTGCTGTAAATCAAACTATTATTCCCCGAACTGAATGGATAAACACTCCCCTAAAAGAAAATGACAATGTACTTATAATAAAAGCTACACAGGGCGGGTAACAGTTCAGAGTTTGGATTTCAGAGAAATTTCAGAATTAAGAATTTTATAAAACATAATATGAGCAAACAGGATAAAATGCCAGGGCAAAATGTAATAAGCCGCGATCCGATTACCGGTTCGAAAAAAATATATGTGAAGGGACACATTCACGACATTAATGTTGCCATGCGTGAGATAACACTATCTCCTACAAAACATGCAAACGGAAAGACAGAGGAAAATCATCCTGTAACCGTTTATGATGCCAGCGGTCCGTACACCGATCCGAATATCCAAATCGATATTAAAAAAGGTTTGCCCCGTATTCGCGAAAAATGGATTCTTGATCGCAATGATGTGGAAGAATTGAACGATGTTTCTTCGGCATATGGCCACGAAAGAAAAAATGACAAATCGCTCGATCATTTGCGTTTTGAACATATTAAAAAACCCTTGCGCGCGAAAAAGAGTGCTAATGTTAGCCAGATGTATTATGCCAAGAAAGGAATCATTACTCCTGAAATGGAATACATTGCCATTCGCGAAAATCAAAAAATTGATGCTCTTAAAAATCAACTGAACGGACAATACGAATCACTTTCTCAGCAACACGCTGGTGAAAGTTTTGGAGCTAATACTCCAAAAGGTTTGATAACACCAGAATTTGTAAGGCAGGAAGTTGCATCAGGAAGGGCAATCATTCCAAACAATATCAACCATCCTGAAAGTGAACCAATGATCATTGGAAGAAACTTTCTGGTTAAAATCAACGCCAATATCGGTAACAGCGCTGTAACTTCATCTATTGAAGAAGAAGTTGAGAAAGCTGTATGGGCCTGCCGTTGGGGTGCAGATACTATTATGGATCTTTCAACCGGAAAAAATATTCACGAAACACGCGAGTGGATCTTACGAAATTCTCCCGTTCCAATCGGCACGGTTCCAATTTATCAGGCTCTTGAAAAAGTAAATGGCAAAGCCGAAGACCTTACGTGGGAAATTTTCCGCGATACGTTAATAGAACAGGCTGAACAAGGCGTTGATTATTTTACAATCCATGCCGGCGTTCGCTTACGGTACATTCCGCTAACAGCAAAACGCATTACAGGAATAGTTTCACGCGGTGGATCAATTATGGCTAAGTGGTGTCTCGCGCATCATAAGGAAAATTTCCTTTACACGCATTTTGAAGAAATCTGTGAAATCATGAAAGCTTATGACGTTGCTTTCTCTTTGGGAGATGGCCTTCGTCCGGGTTGTATCGCTGATGCAAATGATGCGGCTCAATTCGGCGAATTGGAAACTTTGGGCGAGCTGACCAAAATAGCATGGAAACACGATGTACAAACTATGATCGAAGGTCCCGGCCATGTACCCATGCATCTCATAAAAGAAAATATGGAAAAACAATTGCAATGTTGCAGCGAAGCTCCTTTTTATACGCTTGGACCTCTTACAACCGACATTGCTCCGGGTTACGATCATATCACGTCCGCAATTGGCGCGGCCATGATCGGTTGGTTTGGTACTGCCATGTTATGCTACGTTACCCCTAAAGAACATCTTGGATTACCAAATAAGAAAGATGTAAAAGATGGTGTAATAACTTACAAATTAGCTGCTCATGCGGCCGACCTTGCAAAAGGCCATCCTGGCGCGCAATACAGGGATAACGCTTTAAGCAAAGCTCGTTTTGAATTCAGATGGGAAGATCAGTTCAATCTGTCGCTTGATCCCGATACCGCGCGTGAATTCCATGACGAAACACTTCCGGCAGACGGAGCTAAAGTTGCACACTTCTGCTCTATGTGCGGACCAAAATTCTGTTCGATGAAAATCACACAGGAAGTACGCGATTACGCCGAGAAAGGTATGTTTGACATGAGCGAAGAATTTAAAAATAAAGGCGCGCAATTGTATAGCTAATGACAAGGTTGATTGTAATAAGTAATGAAACTGATTTTCCGGGAGAAGTAACTCTCATTAATGAGTTGTTTCGTTCAGAAATGCGTTTATTCCATCTGCGAAAACCTTCCTGGAGCATTGATGACCAGAGATCATTTCTGAGTAAAATTGAAAAACAATTTCTAAGCAGGATTTCTGTTCATCAGCACCATTCAACAATACAAGAATTTGATCTGAAATATTATCACGTAAAAGAATCTGATCGAAAAAAAAATCCGGAATTGATCAGAGATAAAAATTTAAAATACAGTACTTCTTTTCATAAGTACAGTGATCTGCAGTTTGAAAGTAACAACTGGGATTACTGCTTCCTGAGTCCTGTTTTTGATAGCATCTCCAAGCAAGGGTACAAAAGTTTATTAGCTGATAACTTTAGTATAACGGGAGATTTTCATAAAAAAGTTTTTGCTTTAGGTGGAGTTTCTTCAGAAAACATTGAAGAAATTTTTAATAAAGATTTTTTTGGCGCTGCAGTACTTGGCTCTGTTTGGAGTGACACGAATAACGCTGTAAATAATTTTGTACAATTAAACAGAAAATGCAATCAAACCGTCCATACGTTTTAACAATAGCGGGATTTGATCCAAGCTCCGGTGCCGGCTTAACTGCCGACATCAAGACCTTTGAACAATTAAAAGTATATGGACTGGCCGTTTGTACTGGAATAACATTGCAAAGCGAAGACGAGTTTGTTTCGGTAACATGGCGGCCTTTGGAAGAAGTAAAAAAAGAAGTAGAATTCCTTCTTCAGAAATATCAGGTAAACGCTGTGAAATTCGGAATTGTTCCTTCGCTTAAATGGCTTGAAGTATTAACGGAAGTAATTAAGAATCAAAACAAATTAATACCGATAATCGTTGATCCAATTTGGAAATCAAGTACCGGCTTTGAATTTGCTGATTTTAGAAATATGGATAAACTTAAAAGCTTATTGTCCAATATTACTTTGCTCACACCCAACAAAGACGAATTAAAACTGATAGCGGGAGAACAGGACACATCAAGCTTTGCGCAAACACTTTCGGCTTATGTAAATGTGCTTGTAAAAGGTGGGCATGATTCACTTAATCCGGGCAGAGATTTGTTCTATGATTCGGAAAAATACACAGAATTGCATTCAGGGGTGAGGTCAGTAAATCCCAAACACGGCTCAGGCTGTGTGCTTTCCGCTGCAATAGCAGCCTTTATTGCAAAAGATAATTGCGATGCGTTACAAGCCTGCACTAACGCAAAAAAATACGTTGAAAATTTTTTAATGAGTAATAAAAGCTTACTAGGTTACCATGCTTCATAAATTGCAATACATATCACAGGGTAAAAATCCAAAAGAGCATCACGAAAACATTTATTCCGTACTTGATTCTGGCGCAACACTTGTTCAGTTACGTTTAAAAAATGTTTCTGACGAAGAGTATACTGATTACGCTTACAAAACAAAAGAACTTTGTTCAAAATATAATTCAATACTCATAATAAACGACAATCCAAAAGTAGCACGTGAAGTAAATGCTGAAGCTGTTCATTTGGGGCTGGATGATATGAAAATTGAGGAGGCAAAAAAAGTGGCTCCCGGTAAAATTTTTGGTGGAACAGCAAATACATTCGAACATATAAAGCAACGTTTTATCGAGCAAGTAAATTACGTGGGCCTGGGCCCATTCAGGTTTACAACCACAAAAGAAAAACTCAGTCCCATTTTAGGAACAAAAGGATATGCTGATATTCTTAAAATAATGGAATCTGAAGGAATTAATCTGCCGGTATATGCAATAGGAGGAATAGAGTTAAATGATTTACATTCTATAATGAGTACAGGTGTTTATGGCGTTGCTGTTTCGGGATTGCTTACAAGTGCGGCAAATAAAGAAAAACTGATTAAAGAAATAAATAAATATTTATACCATGCTTAAAATAGCAGACAAAGAATTTTCATCACGGCTTTTTCTTGGTACAGGGAAATATGCTTCAAGCGAAGAAATGTATGAATCGATTATTGCATCAGGTGCAGAAATGGTTACGGTGGCGTTAAAACGAATTGACACGAATGCGCCCTCTGATTCAATGTTAGAAGCTCTGAAAAAGGCCAATGTATTTTTATGGCCAAATACTTCAGGTGCAAGAAATGCAAAGGAAGCTGTGTTCGCGGCACAAATGGCACGAGAAGCATTGGAAACAAACTGGGTTAAACTTGAAATTCATCCTGATCCCCGTTACTTAATGCCTGACCCTATTGAAACACTGAAAGCAACAGAAGAACTGGCTAAACTGGGTTTTGTGGTACTGCCATACATTCATGCTGATCCTGTTTTATGCAAGCATCTTGAAGACGCCGGTACCGCAGCTGTAATGCCCTTGGGCTCTCCTATTGGAAGTAATAAAGGATTAAAGACACTTGACTTTTTAGAAATAATAATTGAGCAAAGTAATGTGCCTGTGATTGTGGATGCTGGAATAGGATTACCTTCTCATGCAGCATTTGCAATGGAACTGGGAGCAGATGCTGTTCTTGTAAACACAGCAATTGCCACAGCCGCGGATACTATTAAAATGGCACAAGCTTTTAAAAATGCTGTTATTGCCGGAAGAAACGCGTTTGAAGCGGGAATCCCATCGCAAAATAAAATGGCGGTGGCCAGTAGTCCTTTAACGGAGTTTCTGGGGTAACTTTTCTCGCGTAGAAACGCGGATAAAATTTATTATGGACGATCAAATAAATGACATTTAAAGAAAAATACTTAGAACATAGCCGGGATGGAATCACAAAAACGATTTTTTCCAAAACATCCAACGATGTGGAACGCGCCTTATCGAAATCAAAACTTACGGATGATGATTTCGCTGCGTTGATCTCTCCGGCTGCTTTACCATTTATTGAAAAATTGGCCCTTAAAAGTCAGGCGCTCACAAGGCAGCGGTTTGGCAAAACCATTCAGCTATACGCACCAATGTACCTCAGCAATGAATGCAACAATATTTGCACTTATTGCGGCTATAGTTTCGATAATAAAATAAAACGCAAAACCCTTACTGACTCTGAAATTTTAAAGGAAGCCGAAGCAATTAAAAAACTAGGCTTTGATCATATTTTACTTGTTACCGGAGAGGCAAACGCAACCGTTCACGTTTCTTATTTTTTGAACGCGATTAAACTTTTGAAACCAATGTTCTCAAACATTTCTATAGAAGTTCAACCGCTTGATCAGGAAGAATATGAACTGCTGCATGAGGCCGGAGTTTACTCAGTTCTCGTTTACCAGGAAACATACAATGAACAGGCATACAAAGTTCATCATCCGAAAGGAAAAAAATCGAACTTCTTTTATCGCCTTGAAACTCCCGACAGAATTGGCAAAAGTAAAATTCACAAAATTGGAATTGGAGTTTTATTAGGGCTTGACGACTGGAGAACGGATTCTTTTTTCTGCGCTTTGCATTTGGATTATCTGCAAAAAAAATACTGGCAAACCAAATATTCCATTTCATTTCCCCGCATTCGTCCAGCTGAAGGAGTTCAATTAAGTGAACATCCAATTTCTGATAAAGAATTGCTGCAACTGATTTGCGCTTATCGTCTTTTTAATCCGGATGTTGAACTTTCCATTTCTACCCGCGAAACTCGGCACTTCAGGGATAATATCATTAAACTGGGCGCTACATCGGTAAGCGCAGGATCTAAAACAAATCCCGGTGGTTACGCAGTTGATCCTGAATCACTCGAACAATTTGAAATTGATGATACCCGTTCTCCGGAAGAATTCATTAAAGTAATCTCTCAACAAGGCTATGAGCCTGTTTTTAAAGATTGGGATAAAGCATTTTCCAGTTAGTTATGTTAAGCGCAGACGAAAAAAGAAAATACATTAAGCAGATCATGATGCCTGAGATAGGCATTGACGGACAGGAAAAAATAAAAAACGCGAAAGTGGCCATTGTAGGCTGTGGCGGATTGGGCTGCCCAACCCTGCTCTATTTGGCTGCGGCGGGAGTGGGGACAATTGGAATTATAGATTTTGACACAGTAAGCATAACAAATCTTCACCGGCAAATTTTATTTGGTAATAATGATGTTGGCAAGAAAAAAATTGAAGTAGCAGCAAACAAAATCGGACAGATGCATCCGGAAGTTAAAATAATTGAACACGACATTTTACTGGATCAGCAAAACGCTGAACTGGTGTTAAGTTCGTATGATATCGTAGTTGATGGCTGCGATAATTTCCTGACTCGTTACATTGTAAATGACACCTGCGTTAATCTCGGAATTCCTCTCGTATATGGCAGTATTCTTGGATTTGAAGGACAGGTAGCGGTTTTTAATTTTAATAACAGTAAACATTTACGTGATCTTTTTCCTGAACCTCCCAACCCCGAAGATGTGCCAGACTGTTCTGAGAATGGTGTTATGGCCACAGTTCCAGGAATTGTTGGCACCATGCTTGCAAATGAATGCCTCAAAGTAATTCTTGACAAAGAAGTTTTACAAAACAGGTTCCTTATATACAATTGCCTTCACGCGCAACTGGAGGTTCTCGAATTCTAAAAATCAATAAATGTGTAAAAGATAATTTTTACAGGTAAAAAAATATACTGAGGTTTGCGGTATATGTTCGCGCCGTTAATAAACCACGGCACTATCAAATGAAAAAAAAGAAAAACATAGCTGTTCTCGGAAGTACCGGCAGCATTGGAACTCAGGCCCTGGAAGTTATTAAAGCTAATCCCGATTTTTTTTGCGCGGAGGTTCTTGTTGCAAATTCAAATGCAGAATTATTGATTAAGCAGTCCCTGGAATTTAATCCTAACGCTGTTGTTATTGCGGATGAAACAAAATATAAAGAAGTAAAATCCGCTCTGTCTTCTACCGATATTAAAGTTTACGCGGGAGCCAAAGCCATTGAACAGATAGTGGAAATGGAAACCATTGATATGGTGCTTGCCAGTATTGTTGGCTATGCTGGACTTGCCAGCACCATCAACGCTATTAAACATAAAAAGCAAATAGCTCTGGCAAATAAAGAAACTCTTGTAGTTGCCGGAGACCTTGTAACCAAACTTGCTCAGGAAAACGCTGTGAATATTTACCCGGTGGATAGCGAACACTCCGCCATTTTTCAATGCCTTGCAGGGGAATGGGACAATCCACTCGAAAAAATTTACCTCACTGCCAGCGGCGGGCCTTTCAGAGGAAAAAAAAGAGAAGATCTCGCAAATATTACAAAGGCACAAGCCCTTAAACATCCCAACTGGAGCATGGGCGCAAAAATCACCATAGATTCCGCCTCTCTGATGAATAAAGGGCTGGAAGTGATTGAAGCAAAATGGTTGTTTAATCTCAAACCTGAGCAAATTGATGTGATCGTTCACCCACAAAGTATTATTCACAGCATTGTTCAGTTTGAAGACGGCAGCATGAAAGCCCAAATGGGTTTGCCGGACATGAAATTACCAATTCAATACGCCCTTGCCTACCCTCAGCGAATTAAGAACAATTTTCCGCGCTTTGATTTTTTAAATTACCCGAATCTGACTTTTGAAAAACCGGATCTTGATACATTTACAAACCTAAAACTTGCTTTCTATTCCATGAATAAAGGCGGTAACATGCCTTGCGTGTTGAACGCGGCAAACGAGGTTGCAGTGCAGGCCTTTCTGGAAGATAAAATAGGATTTCTTCAGATGAGCGATGTGGTAGGAAACACCCTTGAGAAAGTCAAATACATTCCATCGCCCGACTATACCCAATATGTTGAGTGCGACAGGGAAGCGCGCTCAATAGCCCTTAAACAAATCTAAGTCCTTAATAAACCTTAAAACGTTCCCGATTGCTTTAAAATCAGCCAAATAAATGTAACTTTACCCCTGTCTTTTTGTTATGCTTTTACTATTGGTATTGCAATAAGACTCTAATAAAAAAACTATGTTTATAAAAATTGCCCAACTTTTTCTTAGTCTTACTATCCTTGTTACTTTACACGAATTCGGCCACTTTTGGTTTGCCAAAAGATTTAAATGCCGTGTAGATAAATTTTATCTTTTCTTTGACTTCCTTTTTCCGTTCGCGAACATGCTTAATTTTTCTTTATTCAAAAAGAAAATAGGCGATACTGAATACGGAATTGGCTGGTTCCCTTTTGGAGGCTACGTTCAGATTGCCGGTATGGTTGATGAGCAAATGGATAAATCATTGATTAATTCCGAACCTCAGCCATGGGAGCTACGCAGCAAACCGGCCTGGCAGCGTTTATTGGTAATGATGGGAGGGATACTTGTAAACTTCTTTCTTGGAATTCTTATTTTCTGGATGGTATTATTTGTTTGGGGAAAAAAATCTTTACCTGTAACCAATCTGAAACACGGATTAATGATTGACAGTACCGCTTATGAAATGGGTCTCAGGAATGGAGACTTCATTACAGCTCTCGACGGAAAATCTGTTCGTTCGGTTAACCGTATTCCTGTTGAGATAATCATGAACGGAGTAAAAACCATTGAAGGGGTTCATGCTACCGGAGAAAAATTTTCCGTTCCCGTTTCTGATGAGAACCGCGCAAAAATATTACGCCGCATTAAAAAATCTCAGTTCGTTGCACCCAGATTTATTGCCAAGGTTGAAACGGTTGATTCCACAAGCTTTGCAGCAAATGCCGATATTAAAAAAGGCGATATATTTATTGCTGTGAATGATAATAAGGTAAACTATTTTGATGAGTTTAAGTCGGAACTGGTTAAAAACACCGGCAAAATGACCGCTTTTACCATTTTAAGAGGTAAAGACACTGTACACACAAAATGCCAGGTGAGCGAAACCGGAACCATTGGCTTTATTCCCGAAGCTACAGAAGAACTTAAGGTAATTGAGCATAAATACAATTTCATCCAGGCTTTAACCCAGGGTGTAAAAGATGGCATGGAGCAAATAGTTATGCAGGCTAAACAGTTTGTGGTGATCTTTACAGTTAAAGATGCTCACAAGCAGGTTGGCGGCTTTTATACCATGGTTCAGCAAATGAACGCTGAGTGGGATTGGGAATCTTTTTGGATGTTTACAGGCTTTCTTTCATTAGCGCTTGCATTCATGAACTTTTTGCCAATTCCAATGCTTGACGGAGGTTATATTATGTTTATCCTCTGGGAAATGATTACCGGCAAAAAAGTAAGCGATAAAGTAATTTATTATGCCAATAACGTTGGTTTATTTATTGTACTGGGCTTAATGCTTTACGCGAATACCGACTGGTTAAGGAACTAATTCATTATTTCAAATACAGCATGATAAGAATAAAAATAGTTGCCTCTGTGTTTTTGAGCGTATGTTATTTATATTCATTTTCGCAAAACACAACCATTAATAAAAATAAGGTTGAGAGGGAGGTTGCTACAACGCATAAAGTAATGCTGATACCTTTTGAGCCGCGTCTTTACCTGAGCGAAATTGATCACAACATCAATTCCGAAACAAAACTTACCGCTAAAGAAATTAAATTTAAATTTCGTGATGGCCTGAACGATCAGTTATACAAGGCTTTCAAAACTTCTAAATTCGGAGTTGTAGATTTGATGGAAGATACTTCAAAATATAAAAAGGAAATTGAAAGTATTTACCAGCACCTTACTTACGATTATCAAAAAGTTCCTGATCAAAACAACTATCAGCCACCGAAAAAAGAAAAAGAGCAAAAGAAAATTGAAAAAGGACAATTAAACGTTGAATCAAATACCGATGCGCGTTTTATGAACGCAAAAATGGACAACGCAAAGGTTGTTCCGTTATTATATGGTAAATACAAGACCGATGTTTTTGTTTTCATTAATCAGCTTGAAATAAGGGCAATGGGAAGTAAAGGTCCTGCAGAACTTGGAGACGGGAATGGCAACAGAAGAATTGTTGTACATTACACTGTTTATACCTACGACGCAAAGGAAATAAATTCGGGAATTGCCGAAGAAGAATTTGCAGCGGACCTGAATAACCCTAAAAAAATTATTGATAAGCACTTCGCTAAAATTGCCGCACTAATTGTTCAACGGACAAATAAAGGATTAAGTTTAACTAAATAAAAAAAGCGGGCTGTTCCCGCTTTTTTAATGTCTTTAAATTTCGATTAGTATTTAGCTATTAATCCGCGTAAGCCCATATCCACAACGGTTTCGCCGATAGATGGTTCAAACAATCCGTCATTTGTTAATTCCTTCCATTCAAAGCTTTTATTTGTAGAAAGTGAAATTGTAATTATGATGTCTGAAGTTTCGCTTCCTGTAATCACCAGTGGAGCACCTACACCCGGAGCTGCATTTTGTTCAAATGCACCTGTAACAAGGCAGCTTCCTGCTGGAATTGGCGAACTCGGATTTGGATTAACAACAGTTGTTTTTTCTGACTGACCATCCGCTGTATAAGTATAACCCATTACGCTGGCCATAAATCCCCAATAACCCTGAAGATGATTTCCAGGCCCCCCACCCGCTGTTGGGGTCATAACTGCGCTTTTCATTTTATATTTGGTTACATAGGTATTAAAACCAACAAATGAAGCAATGGTTCCATCAATATTCTGTCCGTTTGTCCTTACTTTAATATCGTAATTCTGATAGGCAAGAGAAACACGAAGCCATTTGTAAGTTCCAGGAGTTACTGACGCAATAGGAATAGAATAACAAACATCACCTTCTTTACAAACCACCGATTTGCAAAAGGTAATTGCCTTAGTGCCGGCGCACATTGTTTCTTCAGCCTTATATAAAACCGAACCCTTTCCTACTTTCGTTGTATCATCAGCTGTTAACTCAATATAATGCGCGCTCATTCCATTAAACTTTGGCGATTGCCCTGCGTTTCCTGCAGCAACAACAGTTGGTTGTCCTAAGTTATTTAAACGCACCTGTGTACTGTCGAATTTAAATTTAAAAATAAGCTTAGGGCCTGAAGCGGAACTTATGAATACTGTATCCGGGAAATCGCAGGTAGGACAACTATTTGTGGGGGTTCCGGTGGTTGAAGCAGCCTCCTCCGCAGGCGTTTCCGTTTTTTTCTTACACGCTATTAAAGCTGACACAATAAACAAGGCAAGCAATAAATTCTTCATTTTATTTTATTTTTACCAAATATATAAAAATATGCGATTAATTATTCAGAGAGTAAGCAGTGCAAAAGTTGAAATCGACAATGCCCTGTTCTCTTCGATAGATAAAGGCTTTCTAATTTTTATCGGAATTGAAGAGGACGATAACATGGAAGATGTTTCTTGGCTGGCAACTAAAGTGATTAACATGAGGTTGTTTGCAGACAATGATGGTAAAATGAATTTGGACATTCAACAGCTAAATGGCGAGCTTTTAGTGGTAAGCCAGTTCACACTTCATGCTTCCACAAAAAAAGGCAATCGCCCTTCCTTTATAAAAGCAGCGCGACCCGAAAAAGCAATTCCTCTTTATGAAGCCTTCATAAAAGAATTATTAAAATTATCAGGTAAAGAAATAAAAACCGGAAGATTTGGCGCCGACATGCAGGTTTCATTAATTAACGACGGTCCTGTAACTATTTTCATGGACAGCAAATCACGTGAATAATTAAGATTGCGTTCCTTTTATTATTATTTTAAATTAGTACTATGAAATGCCTTAAATCACTTTTGTTATTTCTTATTGTTTTTACCACCCCTGTTTTTGCTGAAAAAGAAACAAAAACTTTTCTTTTAGGCAAGAACGAATACAAATATCTTGAGGATAACAACCTTTTAATTTCAAAAGCAATTCAAAACGCTTTCGGTTTACCGGAAAAACAAAACTTTTATAAGCTGGATATACAACAGGTAGATGCATGGACCTCTAACATTCCTGAACTGAAATATTATCCCGGAAGCGCGAAAGAAGGAAAAAAACCATTTCTCAGATCATCAGTTCTTAACAGTAAGGAAAACATTATAATAAAGTACAGGGTAACTTTAGACAAAGGCAAATCTACGATCAATAATTCCATTGCCGATTACCTGAGCGATAAAGACGCCTTTACTCTAACCGTGGTTGTACTGGCTAATCAAAAAGTTTTAATAACCGAGCCTTCCGATAAGAAAGCGTTTTTGAATATAATTGATGAAAGAAGTTTTGCTGAGAAAGCCTTTACCAACTTCTTTGGAGAAAATCCAAAAAAAATAAACTATAATATCGCCTTCGATAAAACACAAGCGTGTCTTGTAAAAAATATTATTACCGAAGTTTGCGAAGAAACGTTTGACGGACAGTCCTATGATAAATTTACTGAAAGGGTAACTTCACCTGACTATAGTTCGGCTTATGTTTTAATGGATCTTCATATACTCCGTGACCGTTCGAAATTAAACTCAGCCATAGAAGAAGTAATTATTAAAGAAACCGATGGCTCTGAGCACTTAAAATTTTATTTCTGCATTCCGGCTGATAATACCCGCGGCGCCAAAACGTCTACAACTTCCCCGTCAACAGAATCATTTGTTTCTATTAAAGGACGCATGTTATCCGTTACAGATAAAACACGGCCAATTTCAAACCAGGTGATTGAATTAAAGAATAACGGAAACCAGGTTATAAGCTCACAAAAAACCGATAATCAGGGAAATTTTCAATTTGAAAACATTGATCCCAAAGCCAACTACTCAGTGGAACTACCTAATTATACTTCGATAGCCAAGAATGAAAAAGTTTACCTTGCCAACTCTAAGAACGAATTTGTAAAAGAATTTAAAAAGGATAAGAATAATAAATTTTCATACAAAATTTTGCCTGCCGATATGCATTTATTGTCGTCTTTAAATGAAGAAGATATAGAAATGACCTTTGCCAAACAAAAGAACCTAAACACCAACGAAATCATTATTCATGACTTCATTTATTTTAATGTGAATTCATCGCAGTTGTCAAATCAATCAAAACCTACATTAGATAAAATTGCAAGCCTTATTAATGAAAATATGGCATATAAAGTGGAGATCGTATCGCATACCGACTGCCGCGGAGAAAGCTCTGATAACCAGAAATTATCAGAAAAAAGAAGCATATCGGTAATGGCTTACCTGGTATCAAAAAACATTGATGCAAAACGATTAAAGCCTCTTGGAATGGGCGAATCAAAGCCTCTGAATAACTGCATTGATGGAACAAACTGCCTTGAGGAAGAATACAAAATGAACCGCCGTACGGAATTCAGGTTTTATAAATAAATACATCCCGGTATTAACTTATTAAAATTCCGATTCACAAAAAAATGTACCTTTAACACACTAAAGTAAAATCGTGAAGCCAAAAATTTTATTAGAAAAAGATCAGTTTGACGTAACCATAAAACGTCTTTGCCACCAGCTTATTGAAGTTCACAACGATTTTAAAAACACCGCTATTATTGGTTTACAGCCAAGAGGAGTTTTTCTCGCAAACAGAATAAAAAAGGAACTGGAAAAAACCCTTAAAAACAAAAAGATAAACTGCGGAGAGCTGGACATAACCTTTTTCAGAGACGATTTTAGAAAAAAAGAACTGATTCCAAATAAAACAAACATTGATTTTATAATTGAAGACAAGAATGTGGTGTTAATTGATGACGTTTTATTTACAGGTAGAACAATCCGTGCGGGTCTTGATGCAATGCTGGCTTTTGGCCGACCTAATGATGTGGAATTACTTGTGCTGGTTGACAGAAGGTTTGCAAGACATGTGCCAATTCAGGCAAAATACGTTGGTATTACTATTGATTCAATAGAAAGCCAGAACGTACAAGTGGAGTGGAAAGAAACGGATGGTAAAGATAAAGTTACGTTACTGGATAAATAATTAATAATAGAAAAGGAATGAGACCGGATAAAAAAACTTACCCTGAATATTACGAAAATTATATTCCGCTTGTTAAAGAAGATAATATTTTAGATGCTTTATTGGCCGGTAAAGAGGAAACAATTTCCTTTTTTAAAAGTATTCCGGCAGACCTTGAGGTGTATGCCTACGAACCTGGTAAATGGAGTATTGAGGAAGTATTAAATCATTGCATAGACACGGAAAGGATTTTTTGCTATCGGGCCCTCCGCTTTGCCAGAAACGATTTTCAGCAGCCTTTACCTTTTGATCAGGATGCTTACGTAATGAATGCAGAACTTGCGCACAGGACCCTGGCTGATCAGATAGAAGAATTTGAAACGGTACGTAACGCTACAATATCGCTTTACAAAAGTTTTAGTAATGACGTTCTGCTAAGAACAGGGCAAACTGCCGCGGGTAAGGCAAGCGTTCTGGCTTTGGGCTTTGCCATGTGCGGACATACTATTCATCACATTAAAGTGATAAAAGAAAAATATCTTTCAAAGCACTAACCTTCACAGTTGAAAAATCTCTTAGAAAAAGATTCATTTTTCATTTCATTGCTGTTATTCTTATGGCTTTTGGTTATTCTGATAGTTAATCCTGTTGGAGAGTTTGCTATTAACGACGATTGGGCTTATTCCAAAAATGTAAAAAGTCTGGTTGTTGATCACCAGTTTGTTGTTGATTCATGGCCGGCAATGAATCTGGTTTCACAAACCGCATACGGCAGCCTGTTTGCTTTTGTTTTCGGTTTTTCTTTTACAATCCTAAGGCTATCAATGCTTTTCTTGTCAATCTTATGCTCCGTCACTTTATACAATCTCCTCCGAAAGTTCAACGAACAAAAAATTCTTTGTTTCTTACTGGTATGTTCAGTTATATTCAATCCGCTTTTTTTGTCGCTTTCTTTTACGTTTATGACGGACATTTTCTTTTTAAGTTTTATTGTATTCACCATAAATTCCCTTGTTAATTTTTTACGCAATCAAAAAACAAGAGATTATATTCTCTTTTGCTTTTTTTGCCTCATTGCTGTTATGTGCCGGCAGCAGGGACTTTTGCTTCCAATTATTCTTGCACTGCCGTTAATCCGTTTAAGGATGCCCCTTTTCCGAAAAATAATAATAATGGCATTCCCGTTTTTATTATCAATCAGTGCACATCTGGGATACAGAAAAATACTCGACATCTATTGGATCTATTTTACATCTAATGATTTGTCAATGCTTTTAAACTATTTTAAATCACGCGATCTGCAATCCATTGTTCATCAAACCGGAACAATCTTGCTAACCATGGGTTTGATTTTATTACCTCTCATTCCGGTTTTATTAGGCAGACTTCCAAAACCTAAATCCTTTCATCTGCTTATTTTCATTCCATCTGCCTGTATAGTTATTTGGCTGGCTGTTCAAAGCTGGAATAATTTTCCTGCCGGTAATATTTTTAATTTCAATGGCATTGGCGCTAAAATATTAAAAGATCAAACTGTTAACACTAAATTAATGCCATCACCATGGATCGTTACAGCTATAAAAACCTTGTCCCTCGCAAGCATTCTAACTTATCTTTATTTCTTTTTCTCTAAAATTTCTCATTTAACAAAGATTCAGTCTGTAACTTCCTCTGTTACTATTTTCGCCATCATGTACTTTTTTTTCCTTTTCGTTAATAGTTTCTTTTTTGACCGGCATTCATTACCCATTTTAGGTATTACACTATTTTTAGTTGGTGCGTCTATACATAGTGTATCAAGGACAAAACTATATTTGTTAGCTTCGGTTGTAGTACTTTTAGTGATCTTCTCAACCCTGTCGGTAAAAGATTACATGAACTGGCAGCGAACAAGATATGCAGCAATTGCAAGCCTAAATAAGAAAGGAATAGATGCTCATTATATTGACGGAGGGTTTGAATATAACGGCTGGCATAAACCCGGCGAGGGATATGCCACCGATGGCCGTAGCTGGTGGTGGGTGGACAGGGATGACTATCTCATTTCGGGAGGAAACTATCCCGGTTATACGATCCATAGTTCTTTCACCTACAGGCACTATTTGCCCTTACGAACCGATACAGTATATGTACTGAAAAAACAGCAACCTTAATTACTGTTTAAAAATTAATTTCCCCATTTGAATATTAAAGCTAACTTTGACTTTTGAAGTTTAAGATTTCAAAAAATAATGAGCCATCTAAGCGTTAACCACCTCCTCGGAATAAAATACATTACCAAAAACGATATTGAACTCATTTTAAGTACCGCTCAGAATTTCAAAGAAGTAATTAACCGCCCTATTAAAAAAGTTCCTTCTCTGCGCGATATTACGGTTGCCAACTTATTTTTTGAAAACTCTACCCGCACCAGGCTTTCGTTTGAACTTGCACAACGGCGTCTCAGCGCTGACGTGGTTAATTTTGCCGCGTCCAGTTCTTCCGTAAAAAAAGGAGAAACGCTTGTTGATACAGTAAACAATATCCTGGCCATGAAGGTTGACATGATTGTGATGCGTCATGCAAGTCCGGGAGCGGCTGTATTCCTTTCAAAGAAAGTTAACTCTAAAATAATTAACGCCGGCGATGGAGCCCATGAACATCCTACGCAAGCCCTTTTGGATGCCTTTTCGATACAGGAAAAGCTTGGAAGCGTAAAAGGGAAAAAGATCGTAATTGTTGGGGATATTCTCCACTCACGTGTGGCCTTATCAAATATATTTTGCCTGCAAAAGTTAGGCGCAACTGTAAAAGTGTGCGGCCCGGCAACACTTATTCCAAAATTTATCACCTCCCTTGGAGTAGAAGTGGAAACTGATCTGAGAAAAGCTTTAGAATGGTGCGATGTTGCCAACATGCTTCGCATCCAGCTGGAGAGGCAGGATATTAAATACTTCCCTTCATTACGTGAATACTCGATGATGTATGGGTTGGATAAAGAAATGCTCGATAGTCTTTCTAAAAAGATCATTATCATGCACCCCGGACCAATTAACCGCGGGGTTGAAATTACCAGCGATGTTGCCGACAGTAAACAATCCATTATTCTTGACCAGGTTGAAAACGGTGTGGCTGTGAGAATGGCCGTGATGTTTTTACTGGCGGGAAGACAGGGTGCTTAATTACTCCGCACTCACTAATTTAAAAATTTAATCGCCAATCTTTTTCGAATCATGATGGGCAAAGTATCTTCCAGTTTTGCTTTAACCTGTCCTTCTCGGCTACGCAGAATTTGCAATCTTCAGATCGGAATGTTATGAACGCCTCCTCAACAATTGTTACGCCTTATATAACACTTCATCTTTAAAAAAGCACAACCTGGTATTTGTAAACGTATGAATTAATAATTCTTTGATAACCGACCTTTCAAAAACACAATAACAATTATTCAAAAGCCTTACTTTTATTCCTTCAAAATATTATTATGCAAATTTCAAAACATCTACTTTTCAACCTCGCAATAATAGTAAGCACCTCTGCGTTATTATTTCTAAGTTCCTGTGGATCATCAGAACAAAAAACCACCGAACCTTCCATTGAACAGGTAGGCTCAAAATTACCAGCCGTTATAAAGGTGTCCGGCACGCAAAGTAGCATTTTTTTCGTAGACGAAAATAATCAGCCTCTTTTCGGAAAGGCAACTTTTTACAATGCCCACGATTTTTATAAAGGTTATTGTGTTGTATCAAAAATGATTGACAATAAAGAACTTCGTGGTATAATTGATTCTACAGGCAAAGAAGTAATCCCATGCACTCACGAAGAATTTCTTGACGACGTGGACCAGGGAATGATAAAATTGAGTATAAACGGACATTACGGTTACATGGATATTACCGGCAAAACCATTATTCCCTGTATTTATACCAACACCAAGGGCTTTAGCAATGGCATGGTAAAGCTTGAAAAAGATTACAAGAAATGGGGCATACTTGATAAAACCGGTAAAGAAATTATTCCGTTCAATTACGAAAAAATGGGACCATGGGGTAACGACATGGCTTCGGTTAAACTAAAAGGCAAATGGGGATTTATAAATAAAACTGGAGAACTGGTAATTCCTGCCGAGTATGATTTTGCATGGGGATTTGAGCAGGGCGTATCGCTTGTTGGCAAAGGAAAGAAATACGGGTTGATTAACACCAAAAACGAAAAACTTGCTGATTTGGTGTACGATAATTTTAAATCGATTGTAGACGTTTCAAAAAACGAATTTTCAACTACGGGTTATTCAGAATCTAACGAGCGGGTGGTGATGGAAGAAGGATTAATCATTTTCAGCAAAGATAAACTTTGGGGATTAATGGATACAAAAGGAGAAGTTGTTTTACCTTATGAACACACATATATTGGCGTGCCTGATGCTAACGGAATCGTAAATATTGAAAAGGACGGCAAACGTGGGACTTTTAACTTGAAAACTAAAGCAGTAAAATGGTATTAGATTATTGTTAATACATCTTTCCCGTTTAGTTTGTGATCTACCAATAATGATAAAGGTCATAATAAATCCTCCCTGCCTTAAGTAACAACTTTTTACCTTTGTGACAGGAAATAGTAGTGTTACTAAAATGAACAAGGAAACTACCAAAAAAATTGTCAGGCTATTTTCATATTGCGAAACATACGTCCCTAATCCCATTAGATTGACTTTTTCTGAAATTAGCCGATTACTTAATTTTCAAATTACAGAAAAAGAATACGAAACTGCCGTTGAATTTGTTCGTAATGCCGAAGAAAATTTACTTTCAGAAGAGCAAAATCAACCTTTTGAGATTTCGTTTATTATTGAAAAAATTGCTTTCGATCTGAAAAATCAATTTGATCCGTATCAAAAATTAACCCTTATTGTAACTCTTACACAATTTTATAAAATCAATAATCAGGAAATTAATCCCATTTTAGACGACCTGCTTTACAGAGTTGCAAACATATTTTCCTATAACACAGAAGAAGTTAATTCAATTAAAAAAATAAGCTACTCTAACAAATTATCGGAAAATGATTATTCAGACTCATTGCTTTTAACCAATGAAACACCCAATTATATAGAGCTTATTAATGGATTAAAGGTTATTTATAATCCGGCATTTAAATTTATTATATGGATTAAAAATATCAGATCGGTTAATCTAATGTTATTTAAATTCATCGAAATTAATAACGCTTATTACCCTTCATTCATTAAAACAGGGGACTTGTTTGTTTATAACAGAAATATTCAATCTCTTTTAAACACTTATAATATTTCGTTAAGTGATCTTTCTTTAAAAATAATTTCAAACTCTGTACCTCCATCAATAGTTCAAATTGAAGCAACAGACAGAAGTCCAAATGTGGTGCTAAACGCTAAAGAAAATAAAATTGAAATTGAAGGTGGATCGATAATGGTACAGCCTAACAGCTTTTTTGAACCGGTTTTTTATTGGCTTGAAAAAATAAAACATAAAAATCCGGATACTTTTGAGATACACATGAATTTATCTTTTTTTAATACCTCCACATCTAAAGTTATTTTAAAAATATTCCATAAGATTTTGGAGCTGGAAAAAACAGGTTTTACCGCAAAATTCTTTTGGTATAGTGATATTAATGACAAAGAAATGAAAGAAGCCGGAGAACTTTATTCATCTATAATTGATAAAGAGTTTACATTTATCAGCACTTCCAAAAACAAGTTGATTTCTGCTTAAAGTAATTGTTTTCTGGTAATATGGATTGAGTTTTCTTGAGTCCTGCTGAACTCGATTCAGCATCTCGGTTCTAAAACATATCATAGTGCTGAGACCCTGAAACTAGTTCATAGTGACAGTTGAATGAGAGATGTCCTCCCCGCATGTCTTACTTCACACTCACAAATTCAAAAATTTTATCACTTACCTTTTTAGAAACATGATTTGGGACTAAAGCATCTTCAGGCCTGGCTTTGCCGGTTCCTTCAAAAAATAAATGATCGAGTTCTTCTATCCAAACTGATTTAAAATTTGGCTTTCCCTTCATTGCATCAACCCACAGATCATAATCTTTTTTTGTAACGTTATAATCCCTTCCTCCCTGTACCAACATAATTGGCAGTGATAATTTTTTTGCTTCCTCCAATACTTTATAGTTTCTGTCCATCAACCAGTATTTTGGCTTCGCTCCAAAAGGAAGAACAACTTTACTTTTTAAATTCAGATCAGGCTTTAAGGCATTACTCACCTGCCATTTAATAGCGTTACTCATTTTTTCAGCTTCTTCTTTGTTTTTTGTTTGAAGAGAAGTAACATAATCCAATTGCTCCGGAATGATTTCCAGCAAACTTCTTCCTGGCGCCGCAAGCAATATCAATCCTCTTAATCCCTTACATTGTTTTGCAACCAGAGGTCCGCACATAGCGCCAAGGCTGTGGCCTGCAACGTAAATTCTGTTAGTATCAATCTCCTTAAATTTTTTTGCAACATTAAACGCGGCTACTGCGTCATCAATAACTTCCGAGTTATAATCCATACTATCCATTGGAAAAGGATCGCGGTACTGATAAACATAAGTGCGTTTATCATAAATTAAAACTGAAATTCCTTTTTGCACAAGATCATGCGCCATATCCAAAAATATTTTATTGCGGTTCATTGTGCAGTTACGGTCATGAGGACCACTACCGTGCACAAGAATTACAAGAGGACTTTTTTTATTTCCTGAAGGAACATAAAGATATCCAGGCAGTTTGATAAACGCGTTGGTTTCAATAAGAATATCCTTTCTTGAAAAATTATTGTTCGCTAAGGGCTGCGGGGCATAAAACCATTGCGTACTAAAAGTATCTATATGAAAACGCTGAATGTATTGTCCCTGATCATAACCATGATACCAAAGGAATTTCCCTTTTGCCGTTTTGATAGCTGTTGCGGTTGCCATTTTACAACCCTGCGTATCCGCCAGTGTTTTTTCAATGGCAACTATTGGCCCATTATCCCGAATAAACTCATCCACTGTTTTTTGTGTTTGCGCTGAGATGGTTTTTCCATAAAAACTGGAATCGAAAAAATTATAGTTTTTATGGTATTCGTTCCTTTTAACTGCCCCAATAAAGGATTTACTAAGCTTAATGTATGGATTAGGCTGATTTTCCTGAGATTTAACAGCAAAACTGATTAAAACGAAGAAAAAAATGTGCGAAGAATAGCGTAACTTTATCACCCTGAATATTTTTATATTTAGTCCTAAATTAAGCATTTTTGATACCTAAAGAAACAGTAGATAAGATTATTGAAGCCGCAAGGGTTGAAGAAGTCCTTGGTGAGTTTATTACGCTCAAAAAGCGCGGCGCTAACCTATTGGGACTTTGTCCTTTTCATGGTGAAAAAACTCCTTCATTTACCGTATCGCCGGTTAAAGGAATATACAAATGCTTTGGCTGTGGAAAAGCTGGTAACTCCGTAAATTTTATAATGGAGCACTTACAGCTTTCGTATCCTGAAGCGTTAAAATGGCTGGCAAAAAAATACTCTATTGAAATTATTGAACGTGAAATAACGCCCGAAGAAAAAGAACGGCAAACCGAGCGTGACAGTTTACTGATTGTGATGCAGTACGCGCAACGGTATTTTACCAGCAATATGCTAACTACCGATGAAGGAAAATCCATTGGCCTTGGTTATTTTTTAGAGCGCGGATTAAGGGACGACATCATCGAAAAATTTCAGCTCGGCTATAGTTTGGAAGAACGCCGGGCTTTTAGCGAAGATGCTGTAAAAGCGGGTTATCAGTCGAAGTACCTGGTAAATACCGGCATGAGTATTTTAAGCAATAATCATGCAACCGGAACAGAGATTACAGTAAAAGATATTTTTGACCGTTATGCAGGCCGCGTGATGTTTCCTATTCACGATGATGGCGGACGCGTTGTTGCGTTTGGAGGAAGAACTTTAAGCAACGATAAAAAAACCGCGAAGTACATTAACAGTCCTGAAACAGACATATACAACAAGAGTAAGATTCTATACGGTTTATGGCTGGGCAAAAAGGAAATTCAAAAAAATGATGTCTGTTATCTTGTTGAAGGATATATGGACGTTATTGCCATGCATCAGGCAGGTATTGAAAATGTTGTTGCTTCCAGCGGAACATCGTTAACTGTTGAGCAAATAAAATCCATTCATCGCTTCACTAACAATGTAGTTGTTTTATACGATGGAGATGAAGCAGGACAAAAAGCCAGCAACCGCGCCATTCCTTTATTACTGGAAGAAGGAATAAATGTTAAGCTCCTGATGTTTCCGGATAATGATGATCCTGATTCGTTCAGCAGAAAAGTTACCGCTGAAGAATTTAAAAATTATCTGAAAGAAAATGCTCAGGACTTTTTAATTTTTAAAGCAAAAAAGCTTACCGCGGAAACCAAGAATGATCCAATAAAAAGAGCAAGTGTAATAAAAGATATTGTTGAGAGTATCGCGTTAATTCCTGACAACATCATTCGCAGCGTTTATATTAAAGACTGTTCGAATGTAATGGAGATTGAAGAGTCCATTCTTCAACTCGAGGTGAATAAGATCAGAAGGAAAACTGCGGGAAAATCAAAACCAAATGAAGCTCCTGTTGAAAATGTAACGGCAACCGAGCCTGAAATTGTAATTCCTGAAAAAAACGAAAAGGAAAATTTCAGTTTTGATGCGGAAGAAAAGGAATTATTAAGAATCATGTTAACGCATGGTAATATTCTTATTACAATTGATGCGGAGGATGAGAACCAGGATAAACATGATCTGGAAATAACGCTGGCTGAATTTATTTTGTTTGAATTATGGAGGGACGAAATCACATTCGAAAATCCAATCCATCAAACCGTTCTTGATGAATATATTAACGAACTATCCAATCAGCGCCTTCCTTCATTACAGCATTTTTCAATGTCACAGGATCCAATCATAAGCAGTTTTGTGATTAACCACGTGATAAACAACTACGAACTCAGTAACAAATGGCAGAATTTTGGAGTGTATGTTTCGCCGGAAATTGCCAATATTAAAAAAGCCTCCCAACACCTTCTTTTTAGTTTAAAAGAAAAGAAGCTTAACCATTATATTTCCGAAAAACAGGAATTACTAAAGACGGCGACTAACGAGCAGGTCGATTCCATTTTAAAGGATATTTTACACCTGTCGTCACTCAAAAGCCGGGTAAACAAACTTTTAGGGCGTATAGTAGTAAAATAAACAACTGTAAATCAGATACTTGTTTAAAAAATCACCCTTTTCCGGCAAAAAATAGTACTTTTGCCACCCTAACTAACTCACTGTATAATGACTTATTTGGATTTTGAAAAACCAATTCAAGATTTAGAAACCGAATTAACCAAGCTTAAAGAAGTATCTGAAAAAAGCAAAGTTGATCTGGCCGATAAGATTAAAGAACTGGAAAGTCATATTCTTGAAAAAACTAAAGAACTCTATTCCAACCTAACTCCATGGCAACGGGTACAGGTGAGCCGCCACCCGGAAAGGCCTTATACGCTCGCTTATATTGAGCATATCAGCAATAAAACATTTATAGAGCTTCACGGTGACCGTACCGTATCTGATGACAAAGCCATGGTAGGCGGTTTTGGTGAGATTGATGGCCAGACAGTGATGTTTATTGGCCAACAAAAAGGAATCAACACCAAAATGCGTCAGATCCGACGCTTTGGTATGGCTAACCCCGAAGGTTACCGTAAAGCATTGCGCTTAATGAAACTGGCCGAAAAATTCAATAAACCTATTGTTACATTTATTGATACGCCGGGTGCTTATCCGGGGCTTGAAGCCGAAGAACGCGGACAGGGAGAAGCTATTGCCAGAAACTTACTGGAAATGGCGCAGCTAAAAGTTCCGGTAATTTGTATCATTATTGGCGAAGGAGCTAGTGGCGGTGCATTGGGAATTGGAATAGGTGATAAAGTATTAATGCTCGAAAATACCTGGTACTCGGTTATTTCGCCTGAAAGCTGTTCATCCATTTTATGGAGAAGCTGGAGCTTTAAGGAAAAAGCCGCAGAAGCATTGAAGCTTACTGCCGAAGACATGAGTAAAAACGGATTAATTGATGGTGTGATAAAAGAACCTATCGGAGGCGCTCACCGTAATCATGAAGAGATATTTGAGACAGTCAAAAAAGAAATTATTAATCACCTGAAGTCTCTTGGAAAAATAAAACCTCAGGAAAGGATAAACCAGCGAATTGAAAAATTTGCTTCTATGGGTGTGGTACACGATATGGAGGCTTAAAAAGCATATATTTGCAACGCAAAAAATAAAATAATAATCTTCAAAATTTAAAACATGGCAGACACAGGCGACATCGGAGTTGGTTCAGTTATAAGATTTAACGGAGAACTTGTACAGATTATGGAATACCAGCATCGTACTCCGGGAAACTTACGCGCGTTTTACCAGGCCAAAATGCGTAATTTAAAAACAGGTAAACAAACTGAGAATCGTTTCAGAAGCGGTGAGCTTGTAGAAATTGTTCGTGTTGAATATAGAATGATGCAATACATTTACCCTGAAGGAGATTTCGCAGTGGTGATGGATAATGATAATTTCGAACAGGTACATATTCCAATGGCTATGTTTGGCGACAGTGCTAAATTCCTAAAAGAAGGCATGGAAGTAAAAGTAAGTTTCGAAGAAGGAGAAACTCCGATTCTTGCCGAAGCTCCAACCTTTATTGAAGCACAGATTGCTTATACTGAGCCCGGAGTAAGAGGTGATACAGCAACAAACGTTACAAAACCTGCAAAACTGGATACAGGCGCTGAAGTATCGGTTCCTTTATTTATAAATGAAGGTGACTGGGTTAAAATTGACACCAGAACAGGATCATACGTTGAACGTATTAAGAAATAAAATTTAGTTTTACTTATTAAAAAGGGCTGCCATCTGGCAGCCTTTTTTATTATCTGATAAGTGATACGTGCCCGGTTTTTTCATATACCGGTTTTATTCCAGTGATTATACCTCCGCGTTCTGCCCTTATTAAATAAACATAAATATCCTGTTGACAGAGCTTTCCTTTATAATAACCATTCCACGGTTGGGTAATGTCATTAGATGAAAATATTTCTTCGCCCCATTTATCAAAAATGTACATTTTAAATTCTTTAAACTTACATTCTGATTTTGCACTAAACCCTTCATTCACCCCATCTCCGTTAGGAGTAAAAGAATTCGGAATATAAATATCGCAGCACTTCGGAGAATTACCTAACCGGACAGAATCCACATTACTGCATCCGGTTTGTGTATCTGTTCCAATAAGAAGGAATAACTGATTTTCGTTTACAACAGTAGTTAATGTTGGATTAGTAATGCCATTACTCCATTGGTATTGATTTGCCCCGCTTGCTTTAAGTACAACCTTTTCTCCATCACAAAGCGCTGTATCACCTGTAATATTAACCTTAGGAAGATCGTTAACCGTTACCTGTACAGTTTTACTGCTGATGCAACCAGTTGCTTTTTCAACTGATGTTACGGAATAAATTGTAGTTACAACCGGAGATACATTTATTGAACTGGCAGTATCACCAGTACTCCAGTAATAACTATTAAATCCGGATACTACTAATTGAGCTGATTGCCCTCTGCAAATTGGAGGTGAATTATTTATGGTTAACTGGGGAGCGGTGAGAATTAACACCGGAACTGTTTGCGAAACACTACACAAAGTTGAAGTACCAAATGCGGTTACGGTATAAGTTGTATTAGAAACAGGAGAAACTACAATTGTATTTGATTGTGTGCCGGTACTCCACGCATAAGAATTACCACCAGAGGCGGACAAAGTAATTGAATGTCCTGCACAAGCCGTTCCACCATTAACAGAAAGCTGAGGCATTGGACTTACCGTTACAGTTGTGTTTGCATTATTCGTGCATCCGCTAACCGCATCAGCTCCGGTTACAGAATAAGAAGTTGTTGCAGCGGGGTTTACATTTATTAACGACCCTACTGCCCCTGTGCTCCATGAATAACTGTTTGCACCGGCAGCCTGGAGATTTACAGTGCCCTGGCCACAGATTAGTAAATTGCCAGATATTGCCACAGAAGGCGTCTGATACACCAGTACAGAAAATGTTTCTGTATTAACGCAGGTGTTTGAAAGATTACTTCCTGTTACTGTATAAACAGTACTTACCAAAGGTGTGATGTTCAGAACAGGGCTAACTACCCCTGTATTCCATGTGTAGGTAGTAGCTCCCTGTGCTGTTAAAGTTACAGCGGCTCCCAAACAAATTGTATTACTGCCTGATATACCCAGAGTGGGAGTTGTACCAATACTTACACTTACAGTCTGAGTTTGACTACAGCCATTTACTGTTCCTGTTACCGAATATACACCACTGCTATTAACCGTAATTGATGATGCCGTGGAACCCGTGCTCCATTGATATGAGTTGGCGCCACTAACCGTTAATGTAATTGAAGATCCATTACATATACTGGTGTTTGACGATACGCTAAGAATTACTGGTGGCGGTTGTGTGATATTTACTGTATTGGTTACAACGCAGTAAGTTCCGGAAGAAACTGCAACTGTATAAATGCCCGAGGGCAAATTGCTTGCGAGAGAAGAGTTACCACCGGTTGGCAGCCAGGTATAACTATATGTGCCATTTCCTCCGCTCGCTGTTACACTTGCTGTACCATTATTTCCCCCATTACAAAGAACATTGGTTGATGTTACGTTAGCCGAAACAGGATTATTAAATGTAGGATTTAAAGTTTGATTAACCTGTGCAAGAAATCCGGCGTAGCCCGGAAAAGAAGGCGCACCTGATTTAACATGTACAATCACGGTATTACTTCCAACCTGCCAATTATTACAGAGCGATACAGACATTCCATTGTTTTGAAGAAAACCCCATGAATTATACGGATTGCCAGTTGGATTAAAAAAATTGGACACTCCATTAACAAACACTTCATTTATCCAGTTGTCTGCAAAAAAGTCTAATGAAAGACAGTAAGCGCTGGGTGTTGATACAGATTGCCCACAAGAAGTAGCAGGCAGATTAACAATAAGTCTGTAAAATTCATCTATGCTTCCTAAACAGGAATGTTCTGCAACATTTGAAGAACATGTATGCGGATATGTGATCCAGTTGGCATTAGGAAAAGGTGAAGTAGCCCAATTGCCAGGTGCAATATTTCCACAACTTACTGCTGGAACATAAGGACCGAGACTATTGGTTAAAGCAGCTGTCCAGTTAAGATCATTTGTTCCAACAGGTATAGTTCCGGTTGCTGTTGCATTGGTGGCGGTATTAAAAAAAACCGGATTTGGAAATTGAGCTTTAATTTTACAAATAGAAATAAGAAGAAAAACAAAACAAATGTATTTCAAGCTCGGGGGGTTCATGAAAAAATATTTTACGGCACTCTTATTATACAATGCGTCTCAAAATTACACATTTTCTTTTACCTGAATCATATAATAAAAAAGGCTGCCAGATGGCAGCCTTTTTGCTGTGCAGTAAACCAAGCATAGCTCAAGTGCGGTAAAAAAACAAACAATTTTAAAAAATCAATCCCTAAAACAAATTACCACACGATTTACATTTACAGTTCGAATCCATAATAAGCGCGGGCCCCATTTGGATAATATCCTTCCAATAAAACAGCTCCACTCTTATTTGATAAAAGATTTTTTATATCGTCAACCTTGCTTACTTTTTTCTTGTCGATGCTGGTAATAATAAAACCTTCTTTAATCCCCACCTGGGCCAACTTTCCATTTGAAAGCTTGGTGATACGAACGCCGTTCTCCAATCGTAATTTAGCCAATTCGCTAATATCCAATTCGCTGAATTCAGCGCCCAAAGCGGTAATGGACTTATTTATAATTTCGCTTTTCTTCACAAGCCTTGTAGTATTATCTAAACTTTTAAGTACAACGGCAAGATTAACTTCTTTATTGTTCCTTAATACTGTAGTATTAATTTTATCGCCCGGACGGTATTTACTAATTTGTTCCTGCAATTCGCTTACGCTTTTTACGTTTACATCCTGGATACGCACAATCACGTCACCTTCTTCAATTCCTGCATCCTGAGCGCTTCCACCCTCGGTTAAGGCATTCACATAAATTCCATTCAGCTGCTTAATATTTTTTTCCTGCGCCAGCTTCGAATCAATATCCCTGATACTCACTCCAAGGTAAGCGCGCTGTACGGTTCCAAATTCTACAATGTCACTCACAACTTTTTTCACAATATTCACCGGCACCGCGAAAGAATATCCCTGGTAAGCGCCATTGTTGGAAGCTATGGCGGTATTAATACCTATGAGTTCGCCATTTGTGTTAACCAGCGCTCCACCGCTGTTTCCGGGGTTAACTGCCGCGTCCGTCTGAATAAATGATTCTATCGGACGTTTGTTGTTATCCAGGATATTATTACGTCCTTTTGCACTGATAATACCCGCGGTAACAGTACTTTCAAGATTAAATGGGTTACCAACTGCAAGAGCCCACTCCCCTACTTTAACCTGATCGCTGTTTCCGTAGGATAAGAAAGGAAGGCCTTTTTCCTTAATTTTAATTAATGCAACATCAGTACTGGCATCAGTTCCAATGATCTCACCTGAATAAGTTCTGCGGTCGTTAAGGATCACTTCAATTTTGTCTGCTCCGTTAACAACGTGATTATTCGTAACAATATAACCATCTTCACTAATAATTACACCACTTCCGCTTCCCTGCTGAATAAAATTCTGCTGACGTTTCTGCGGGCCAAAAAACCATTCGGCAAACGGATCATAATTTAAATTATTAACCTGTTCGCTTGTTGTTTTAATGTGAACCACAGCGTTAACCGATTTTTCGGCTGCCATTGTAAAGTCAGCGTTTAAACCAGATGCTGAGGATCCTCCGCCAGTTAATACATAACTTGCTTCCTTGTTTGGGTGAAAAACCTGACTAACACCATTTGTGCCATTATCACTAATAAAATGACTGCCTGTTAATGCGGCTACCCCGCCAATGCAGGCAATTGCCAATGTTGAAACAAATTTTTTCATATTATTTCTCCTTTAATTTGATATCAAATACAAAATTAATATGAAAGATACCGGGTACGTTTCTTTTTAACAAACCTTAACCGGCACTGTAAAATTTTTGCTAAATTTACGTGGCTTTTCATGCGGATAAAAAGAAAAATACCCACTTTTATTTTTGGAGTTTCTATTGGATTGGTGCTTGGTGTAGGCTTTTTTATTTTTAAAATAAATGATATTTTCAATAAGCTGAAAGATTCAACCAAAGAACAGATTACCGTTATTGAACAACCAGTAAAAAACGTTAAGGAAACTGATGCTGAAAAAAAGAAGAACAAGGAACGATTCAAAATAAATTTAGGAAGTACAACAAAGGTTAATTATCATGAAGTGGATAGCTTAATTAAAGAAGATACTGAATTGAATGTTGCTACCGATGAATTGCTGACGGTTAAAAATGTGAAGATTATTAAAATTAACGGTAATGTTTCGCAGGATACAAGCGCGGCAAAAGCCGCAGGAATTGAAACCAGTAATTCCGATTTATATTTTGTAGAATTCTGGCGTACACCACTTAATTCAAAAGGCTACAGGTTTTCTAAAAATAAAATAATGCTTTACGGCTTTGTTGATTTTAGTAACGTTCAGCTATACGAACTGGATGAAGATTTTTATATTAAATGTTCTGGCCAGGTTTACAAATTAATGTTTGGCGGAGAGTTTAAACAACTTGAGCGGGTTATTGATTCGGAACTGCTCGCTAAAATAAATTAATCATTCACGCATCATGCAATTGAATTTTTATAAATACCAGGGAACGGGTAACGATTTTATTTTGATCGATAACCGTAAGCTTGAAATAACACTTACCTCCGAACAAGTGAAATTTCTTTGCCACAGGCGTTTTGGAATAGGCGCGGATGGCCTTATGCTTTTAGAACTGGAACCTGGTTTTGATTTTAAAATGATATATTTCAACAGCGATGGTAATGAAAGCAGTATGTGTGGAAACGGAGGCAGATGCATTACAGCCTTTGCGAATCATCTGGGGTTAATTTCAAACAGGTGCAGATTTTTAGCCGTTGATGGGCCTCATGAAGCATTAATATCTGAAAACGATCTAGTTTCTTTAAAAATGCAGGATGTTAAAGATGTTGAAATACATGAAGATTATTGTTTTTTAAACACGGGTTCTCCTCATTATGTAACCACAGTAAAAGACATAGAAAAATTTGATGTGGTGAGCGAAGGAAAGAAAATCAGATATAACGATCGCTTTAAAGCAGAGGGCACAAATGTGAATTTTATAGAAAAAAAAGACGATAGTATTTTTGTGAGAACTTACGAGCGGGGCGTTGAAGATGAAACTTATTCATGCGGAACCGGTGTTACCGCGGCCGCTCTTGTTGCGGGATTACAAGGGTTACTCGAAACCCGTAATACCTGTCACATTAAAACACTTGGAGGCGAGCTTAATGTGAAATTCGAAAAGGTGCTTGAAAAAAATTTCTACAACATCTGGTTGCAGGGGCCTGCCAAGCTTGTCTTTAAAGGACAAATTGATATAGACAATTGATCAGCGAAAGTGTGAATATTCATTTAGCGGTTGCGCCATATTCTGTTGAAGCTTTAAACAAAGGCTTGTGGCTTGTTATTTTACACGCTGAAAGAATACCACCACATATCGGCATTATGTTTGCCGGTAATTACAACTCGCTAACAATAAAAACACGTGAAACTAATATTAACTCTGAACTTTTAATTAAAACAATTAATCAAAAAAAAATTAAAACCATTTTTCTGCAAATAGCTGAACATCCCGTATTCAGCCTGCAACATCAGCTGGATATTTTTCAGGAACATCTAGCGGGTTTTAATGTGGTTAAACAGTATGAAGCAACCTGTCTTTCACCAATTAAATTATTTTTCCAGGAGTTTTACGCTATTCCATTAAAAGAAAATGACCTGCTATTAAATTTTGTGCAAAAACTTCACGATAATCAATTTATTGTTTCAGCTTCCTCACTAAATTTTGAACTGAACAATGGCATTTCACTACCCTACTATACAATAACCGAACTGAACGATAAAATAAAAAGCGAACGACAAAATTTATACAACGACTAATGTTTTTAAGAGGAGAAAATATTTTTTTAAGAGCAGTTGAGCCGGAAGACGCTCAATTACTTTATGAATGGGAAAACGATCGCAGCATATGGGCAGTAAGCCATACTCAAATACCCTTCAGCAAGTTTGTACTTGAGGAGTTTGCAAATTCTGCTCATCAGGACATTTATACAAACAAACAATTGCGACTGATGATATCCGAAATTTCCAGCAATAAAACCGTTGGCTGCATCGACCTTTTCGAATTTGATCCCCAACATGCCCGTGCAGGTGTGGGTATTTATATTAATGAACAGTTTCGTGAAAAAGGGTATGCAAGCCAATGTCTTAAACTGGTGATAGATTACGCGTTTAAAACGCTTCATTTAAAACAATTATATTCTCTGATAAATGCCAGTAATGCGGCAAGCATTAATCTTTTCCTGAAATCAGGATTCGAAAAAACCGCTCTTAAAAAAGCCTGGCACAAAACCGCTATCAATTCCTTTGAAGATGTTTGGTTTTTGCAACTTCTAAACAATGATAATTAAGGTCAGATATACTTTTATCCCCTTCGCCCTTTTGTTGGTCCTTATATTTTCACTTTGTGATCCCAAAGAAAAAATAGAGGAGAAAGAACAAAATAATCAAACTGAATTTTCTCCATACCTGAATCATTCCGACTCGGTAAAATATGTCGGCATGAATACCTGTAAACAATGCCATCAAAATATTTATAACACGTTTATTGAAACCGGAATGGGTAAATCCTTTGACCTTGCTACCCGCGAAAAATCATCCGGTGATTTTAAAAACGCGCGCGTATCAGATAAGGCAGGAGATTTCCAATATCTGGCTTATTGGGATAAAGACAGTCTTTTCTTTAAAGAATTTCGTCTTGATAAAAAAGACACTGTTTATGAGCGAACCGAACAGGTAAATTTTATTATTGGATCCGGCCAGCACACAAACTCACATATCCAAAACGTAAATGGTTATTTCAATCAAATGCCAATGACCTTTTACGCGCAAAAAAAGCACTGGGATCTGCCACCCGGTTTTGAGAACGGTAATAACACCCACTTCACCAGAAAAATTGGTTTAGAGTGCATGAGTTGCCATAATGGCTATCCTGACTTTGTTACAGGTTCAGAAAATAAATTTCGCAGCGTGCCCCGCGGAATAGATTGCGAACGTTGTCATGGCCCGGGAAGCATTCATGTTGCATTAAGGCAAACTCAGGAAAGAATAGACACTTCCAAATATATCGACTATTCAATAGTAAATCCGGCAAAACTTCCGGTAGACCTTCAGTTTGATATTTGTCAGCGCTGCCATCTGCAGGGGAATGCGGTACTGAAAGAGGAAAAATCTTTTTATGATTTTAAGCCGGGAAAAAAATTAAGCGATTATATATCTGTATTTCTTCCCAAATATAAAAACGCGGATGACGAATTTATTATGGCTTCGCATGCCGATCGCTTAAAACAAAGTCCTTGCTTTATTAAATCTGTTGAAAAGACAGAGAAAACAAATTCATTAAAGCCATATAAAGACGCAATGACTTGTGTTACCTGCCACAACCCACATGTAAGCGTTCAGAAAACAAATAAAAATATTTTTAACGACGCGTGTAATAATTGTCATAAACCAAATGGTAAATCTGAATTGCAGTGCAGCGATAAAAATGTGATTGCGGCAAAAAATACTCCACCCGGCCATGCCCCGGCTAAGTTTAAAGATTGCGTAAGCTGCCACATGCCAGCATCGGGGTCTACTGATATTCCACATGTTTCAGTGCATGATCATTACATCCGAAAGCCAATTACAAAAAATGAGAAAGAAAAAATAAAAACTTTTCTTGGTTTGTTTTCAGTTAATGAAAAAAATCCATCCTACCTGACCCGCGCTAAAGCGTATATTAATCAGTACGATAAATTCGAGCAAAAAAAAGAATATCTCGACTCAGCGGCATTCTTATTGAAAGATGATAACCTTAACATACTTACGAAGAACATTTACTGTTTAATTCAATTGCATTTCACAAGTCAGAATTTCTCAAAAATATTGTCTTATGTTAATACTATAGGAGAAGATAAATGCTATAATTCACTTTTCGTAAAAACCTCCTTTGAAAACAATGATGCGTGGGCATGTTACCGAATTGCGGAATCCTTTTACTATACCGGAAATATCCCAAATTCCATTAAATGGTTAAAAAGAGCCTGTACACTCGCCCCATACAACCTTGACTTCAGAAACAAACTTGGTACTGCTTTAGGCGCAAATAATGACTTAAAATCGGCATCTGAAGAGTTTGATTTTATATTAAAAGAAAATCCAAAACATGTTTCAGCATATACTAACCTTGGCTTCATTAAACTAAGGCAAGGTTTTGATGCCGACGCAATCAGATTGTATCTTACCGGATTAAAATATGATCCGGATTATGAACCGTTATTATTAAATTTGGCAGGCTATTACGCGTTAAAAAAAGATAAACAACAGGCAATAAGTTACCTTCAGCGAATCTTAAAAAAGAATCCTGGTAACCAAAAAGCAAAATTGGCATTACAACAAATCAACTCCATGTTATGAGCAGAAAAAAAACAAAAGGCTGGTTTATATTGATTCTGTTAGTCTTAACAGGAATTGCAGCATTTTTTGTGTATACAAAGTTTTTTGGTCCTTCTGTAAAACTCGGTAAAAACTACACGTATGTTTACATTGAAACAGGCGACAAATTTGATGATGTTATTGATCATTTAAAAGAAGAGAATGTTATTAAAGATGAACAATCCTTTTCATGGCTTGCTCACAAGATGGATCTGGAAAACAGCATTAATCCCGGAAAATACAGGATTACAAATGGCATGAGCCTGCGCCAGATCATCAACCTGATTAAATACAACAAACAGGAAAAAATAAAACTCTCATTTAATACACAGATAAGGACTTTAGATGAGTTTGTGAATTATACGGCAGAAAAACTGGAGATGAACGAATCTGAAATTGAAGAATATCTTTCAGATGACAAAAAACTGGAAGAGAACTTTAGTTTAGATCCTGAAAATTGCTTTGGTCTTATTGTTCCCGGCGTTTATGAAGTAAGCTGGGCTATTAAAACTGATGAACTTTTTGATTTACTTAAACTTTCCTACAAAAATATATGGAACGAAGAACGTTTGTCAAAAGCAAAAAAAATAGGTTTTTCGCCGGCAGAAGTAATTACTATTGCTTCGATAGTTCAAAGTGAAAGCGGCATCCGGAGCGAACAGGAGAAGATTGCCGGAGTTTATATCAATCGTCTGAATAAGGGAATGCTTCTTCAGGCAGACCCTACTCTAAAGTTTGCCAATAAAAATTTTGATGCTCAACGCGTTTATGATGCGGATAAAGAAACCAATTCTCCGTACAACACATACAAATTTAAGGGCTTGCCACCAGGACCAATTTGTCTTGTTGGTAAGCAGGCAATTGACGCAACTTTGAACTATACGCGCCATAAATATCTTTTCTTTTGTGCCAATTGCAAACTCAACGGATATTCGGAATTTTCAGTTACCTACGAACAGCATAAAAAATTCGCCGATGCCTATCAGAATGCAATGGATAAAAAAGGTATCAAGTAGATAAAAATTAGTAATTTTAATGCAATGGAAAAAGAAATCGTTGAAAAGATAAAATTACTTGAAGAAAAGTATGCCCAAATGGGTCAGGACCTTAACAGTTATCTTGATGGCCTGTTATTATCCAACTATCTTACTTACTGGGATTACACAAGAGTTGACACCTTGCTTACTCTTCAAAATCCGAAAACAGATTATCCGGACGAGGTGATTTTTATCATCTATCATCAGATTACCGAACTTTATTTCAGACTTTCTCTTCACGAACTTGAGCAGATTGCAAATAACGGCCGCAATATCCTTCCTAACGGAAAGGATAATGGATGGAAAGAAAAATTAGACGTTAATTTTTTCATTGACAGGCTCACACGTGTGAATCGTTATTTTGATTCACTGACCAAGTCCTTTGAAATAATGGTTGATGGTATGGATAAAGAACAATTTCTTAGATACAGAATGGCCTTATTACCCGCCAGTGGGTTTCAGAGTGCACAGTATCGTTTAATAGAAATTAGCTGCACCGATTTCATAAACCTTGTAGATAAGGAAGTCCGTCCGAAATATCAGGAAAAGCCAGCATCTATTGAGGAAATGTTCGCAAACATTTATTGGAATAAAGGCGCTACCGAATTATCAACCGGTAAAAAAACACTTACCCTGGAACAATTCGAGAAAAAATATTCAAAACAATTTATTGCCCATGCAGAAGAAAACAAACTTAAAAATGTATGGCAAAAATATTTGACTTTATCTGAGGAGGATAAACAAAATCCAAAACTGATAAATGCAATGAAGCAACTGGATGTGAATGTTAACATTAACTGGCCTTTAGTGCATTATAAAAGCGCAGTAAGATATTTACAACAAAACATGGGTGATATTGCGGCAACCGGCGGAACCAATTGGCAGAAATATCTTCCTCCACGTTTTCAGAAGCGGATTTTTTACCCACAAATATGGAGTGCTGAAGAAATTGAAGACTGGGGAAAAGGATGGGTAGAAACCAATGTTTTTAAAATGTAATAGATTCCTCTAAGTAATGTCGATACAGGTAAATAATATTTCTAAAACCTACGGTACTCAAAAGGCGCTTAATAATGTTTCATTTGAAGTAGGCAGCAATGAAATTGTTGGCTTGCTTGGCCCAAATGGCGCCGGAAAAAGCACGATGATGAAAATTCTTACCTGCTACATTCCTCCAACAAATGGAAATGCAAAGGTGTGCGGATTTGATATTCTTGAGCAAACAATTGAAGTAAGAAAACAGATCGGTTACCTGCCTGAACACAATCCTTTGTATCTTGACATGTATGTTAAGGAATTTCTGGAATTTGTTGGCGGCATTTATAAAATAAAAAACATTAACAACCGTGTTAAGGAAATGATCAACCTCACGGGCCTGCAGATTGAACAAAACAAAAAGATAGGCGCTTTGAGCAAAGGATACCGACAGCGTGTAGGCCTTGCTCAGGCTATGATTCACGACCCTAAAGTACTCATTATGGACGAGCCAACAACCGGGCTTGATCCTAACCAACTCGAAGAAATCCGCGCCCTTATCAAAGATCTTGGAAAACAAAAAACGGTGATGCTAAGTACGCATATTATGCAGGAAGTTGAAGCTGTATGTAACCGCGTTATCATTATTAACAAAGGAGAAATTGTAGCCAACGATGAAACCATAAACCTCCGAAGAAGTTCCGCTCGTCAGATAGTAACTGTAGAATTTGATAAAGGGGTTGGCGTTGAAAAATTAAAGTCGATCAGCAATATTAAAGAAGTAAAAAATATTAGCGGAAATACCTGGCAACTCATTTCAGACTCAACTGTTGATATCCGCAAAGAAATATTTGACTTTGCCGTTGCCAACAATCTTGGGGTATTAACCCTTAATAAAGAAGAGCAACGCATGGAAGATGTTTTCAAGGAATTAACCAGAAAAACCGATTAGTTTTTGTTTCTAAACTTTCGGTTCTCCGACCTCCTTTTTTCATAACTTATTAAGCCCGATTTCTGCAAAAAGGCTATCTTTATTCTCTGAAAAAAAACCGGTTAAAAGCTTTATTAACCGGCATTAATACTATCGTATGAAAATTTCTTATAATTGGTTAAAGACCCTTCTTAATGTTACAATTCCTGCCGAAGAAGCAGCTTCCATATTAACCTTTTCCGGTCTTGAAGTTGAAAGTGTTGAATCATTCGAATCGTTGAAAGGAGGGTTGAAAGGCCTTGTAGTAGGACATGTTCTTGAATGCACAAAACATCCCGACGCAGACAGATTAAGTATAACAAAAGTAGACATTGGCAGTGGAGAGCCGCTTTCGATAGTTTGCGGGGCACCTAATGTTGCTGCTGGTCAAAAAGTAATTGTTGCAACAGTTGGAACTAAATTATATCCTACTGAAGGAGAACCTTTCGAAATAAAAAAATCAAAGATCCGTGGAGCAGTTAGTGAAGGTATGATATGCGCCGAGGATGAAATAGGCCTGGGTAAAAGCCATGCAGGAATAATGGTGTTGCCAGATGTGACAAAAACAGGCTTACCAGCTGCTGAGTACTTTAAAATTGAAAATGATTCAATACTGGAAATAGGATTAACCCCTAACAGAAGCGATGCGGCGTCACACCTGGGAGTAGCGCGCGATCTTGCCGCTATTATCAATTCCCAAAACAATACTAACGATTTACAGGTTGACGTAAAAGGTCTTAACCAATTACCAGAAGCTTCGGGAATTAATAAAGTAATGATTACAATAGATAATACTGAAGGGTGTAAACGTTATTCAGGAATGGTGATAAGCGGGGTTACAGTAAAGGAAAGTCCTGACTGGTTACAAAACCGACTTAAATCGATTGGGGTGAGACCAATCAATAACATTGTTGATGTAACTAATTTTGTTTTACATGAATTAGGCCAACCGCTTCACGCTTTTGATCTTGAAAAAATAAACGGTAAAAAAGTAATTGTAAGAAATGCAAAAAAAGGAGAGAAATTTATCACTCTTGATGGCATTGAACGCGAATTAAAAGAAACAGACCTCATGATCTGTAACGAAAAAAAAGCAATGTGCATTGCCGGAGTATTTGGTGGAGCTGAGAGCGGAGTTACAGATTCAACCACATCTGTTTTTCTTGAAAGCGCATATTTTGATCCGGCACATATAAGAAAATCATCAAAAAATCATGGTTTAAAAACCGACGCTTCATTCAGATTTGAAAGAGGAACAGATCCTGAGATGACCACTACAGGATTAATCCGTGCAGCCAATTTGATACTAGAATTAGCAGGGGGCATAATAAGCATGGACATAACCGACATTTACCCAGAGAAACTTGAACCCTATAAGGTTGCATTTTCCTATTCAAATTGCGATGCACTAATTGGGAAACAAATTGAAAGAAGTATAGCAAAAAACATTCTTATCAATCTTGGTATAAGTATTGAATCGGAAGGCTCAGATGGCTTATTGCTTAATGTTCCGCGTTATAAAACAGATGTGACGCGCGAAGCTGATGTAATTGAAGAAGTGTTACGTATCTATGGTTACAATAATGTGGAAGTTAGCAAGTCTATAAGCTACACTGCTTTCAATGAACCTAAAAATTATGATATTCTTCTTGAAAATAAAATATCGACTCTTTTGGAGGGGTTTGGTTTTAATGAAATAATGAATCTTTCTCTGAGCGCAGAAGCTCTGTATCCTGAGAGGAATGACATTGTTAAGGTTGTTAACCCGCTAAGCCATGAATTGAATGTATTACGTGCGGACATGATATATAGCGGCCTTGAAGCTATTGTTTACAACATTAACCGAAAAAATTCCGATTTAAAATTCTTTGAGATCGGGAGAACCTACTCATTGAATAACGAAGCGGAATTTAAATATCAGGAACAAAAACAATTAACACTTTTCGTTACCGGTAAAATATTTCATGAAAATCCATACGGATTAAAACAGGAAGCTGACTTTTCTTTTTTGAAAGCGGCTCTAATTAATCTTTTACAAAAGTGTGGAGTTGTTAATTATAAAATGGCTGAAAGTACCCTGTCTACTATTGATTCCGGCTTAAGCATTACTTTAAATAATAAACCTCTGGCTGAATTAGGAAACGTGAACAAAACGCTTCTTAAAAAATTTGACATATCGCAACCAGTATTTTATGCCAACATTAACTGGACTAACCTGCTTAAAGCTTTTTCAAAACAAAAAACAGAGTTTGAAGAAATCAGTAAATTCCCGGCGGTGCGCAGGGATCTTGCCCTATTGATTGATAAATCTGTGAAATATCAGCAAATTGAAGAGCTGGCATACGCTACTGAAAAAAAATATCTAAAGGATGTAAACTTGTTTGATATTTATGAAGGTGAAAAATTAGGCAACAAAAAATCATACGCTGTTAGTTTTACCTTAATGGACAAAGAAGCCACCTTAACAGACAAACAAATAGACAGCGTGATGGAAAAACTTATTACCAACTACAAGCAAAAGCTTGGCGCTGAATTAAGATAGAATATCAGATTGTTCTCATTCAAAATAAAGTAACTTGCGAAAAAACGAAAGCACGCATACTATTTTTAAAGATTTGAAAGTAATAGAACTGGCGGGCGTTTTGGCAGGTCCCTCAGTAGGTCATTTTTTTGCTGAGCTTGGAGCAGAAGTGATTAAGGTTGAGAATCCTAAAACTAACGGAGACGTTACCAGAAGCTGGAAACTGAAAAGCGAAGATCCAAAAATTAATGCCAGTGCATATTTCTGGAGTGTAAATACTCTTAAAAAGTTTATTCAGCTTGACATTACCGTTCAAAGCCAGTTGCAAAAACTTTATGATCTTGTAAAAGATGCCGACATTGTAATTACAAACTATAAGGCCGGCGATGAGGAAAAATTAAAAGTTGACTATCCTACACTCCGAAAGATTAACACAAAATTAATTTACGCTTCCATTAATGGCTTTGGAGTGGATTCACCGCGCACCGCGTACGATTTGATTTTACAGGCGGAGAGCGGATTCATGTATATGAACGGCGAGCCAAATAGCAAGCCAGTTAAAATGCCCGTAGCTCTCATTGATATCTTAGCTGGCCATCAGCTTAAAGAAGCAATATTAATAGCCTTACTTAATCGCTACAAAACGGGAAAAGGAAATCATGTTTCAGTCTCATTGTTTGATAGCGCTATAGCTTCACTTGCCAATCAGGCAACAAACTGGCTTATTGGCTCTCATCTTCCGAAAGCATCGGGAAGCTTGCATCCAAACATTGCGCCTTATGGCGAGCTTTTTGAAACAAAAGATGGGCAAATGGTGACTTTCGCGATTGGAAGCAACAAACAATTTAAGCAGCTTTGTGACCTTATTCAATATTCGGCTTTGGCAAACGATCCTAAATATGCTACTAATCAATTAAGAGTAACTAACCGGAGCCAACTGTATCATATAATCTTTAATTATATAAAGCAGTTTAATTTTAAAGACTTGTATAATTTGTGTCTTGAAAAAGATATTCCTGTAGGTAAAATCAGAAATCTGAAAGAAGTTTTTGAACTTCCTGAAGCTAAAGCCATGTTACATAATTTCACTCATGAAGCGAAGGATATTCCTATGGTTTCCGGTATTGCTTTTAAATTTCATGATCATGTTTAAAGTTAAAGAGGCAACTTCTAAAAAAGATTTTGAAGCAATTCTGCAATTGCGTTACGAAGTACTTCGTGCGCCGTGGAATCAAACACGCGAAAGTGCAACCGATGACCTTGAAGAAACAAGTGTAAACGCTTTTATTGAGGATGAAAATGGAAAAGTTATTGCCTGCGGCCGTTTGCAGGAAAATGAAAATAAAACCGGACAAATTCGGTATATGGCGGTAAGCAAAGATTATCAGGGAAAAGGCCTCGGCAGATTAGTGGTTAAATTTCTTGAAGAAAAAGGTCTTAAGCTCCAACTTGAATCAATTCAGCTACAGGCAAGAGAAAACGCTGTAAAATTTTATGAAAGCTGCGGTTATTCTATAAAAGAAAAATCATTTTTGCTTTGGGAACAAATACAACATTTTTTAATGGAGAAAAGGCTTAGAAGTTAAGATAGTAATCCTTTGTAAGATCTTTATATTCCTGTGAATATTTCATATTTCGATCACTTTCTATTACCAATGTAGATTCAGAGAATTCCGTTTCCTTAAATTCAAACTGCATTAAATGTCTCTTCTCCGTATCCTTATCTGAACGAGTTCTCACACGTAATAATTTGGAAAGATATAATCCTTTTTGTTTTGCCATTTCCCGAAACATTTCCGCCTCGTTTTTAGGAAGTATCAAACAAAATTTACCTTTCTCGTCAAGCAGTTTTTTAACTCCATTTATAAGATCTTCAAACGGAAGCAAGTCTGCATGACGTGCAATGGTTCTGTTTTCTTTGTTACTTTTTAAAGAATCGATAAAATAAGGAGGATTGGTAACAATAAGATTGAATTTTTGATTTGAATTTTTAACAAGATCCTGAAAAGAAACATTTAAAACGTCGATATTTTTAAAAACACTTTCAGCTACATTAAGCCTTGCCTGCTCCGTGCTTTCTTTATCTATATCAATTGCAACAATACTGGCGCTGGTTTTTTGGGCAAGCATTAAAGCAATAATACCCGTGCCTGTTCCAATATCTAAAATGTTTTTGCTACCGTTTGGGGTTATCCATGCGCCAAGAAGCACAGCATCTGTGCCCACTTTCATGGCACATCTATCCTGTTTTATGGTAAATTGCTTGAACGCAAAACTTGGATTGGACATAAACCATTTTAATTTCCTTAAACACTAAGTTACTAAACAAATAAGGATATGTCAAGGAATTGATCGAAAATAAAAAAGCGTTAGAATATCCAACGCTTTTTTATTTTAGTAGGAAGCCTTCTGATCGCCCCTGCCAAGATTTTTTCCATAGCCCGGGGACATATTATATCTTAACATAACTTCTATTGCGCCATTCCGTTTGGAAGCAGGAGTTAAGGCCGACACGTTAATATCATAAGCAACTCCAATTGCATATTTATCATATTGATAAAGAATGCATGGAATTATAGCATCCTTGTAACGATACTGTAATCCAATGGAAAACGCAGATGGTTTTACTATCGATGTATACATTGACTGATCGACAAGAATAAATTTGTATAAAGCACCAATAACAAACTCAGTGCTGGTTCCTTGCTTCATATATATAAAGCTTGGCATAATTGCACTTTTTGTACCCGGAAGATTAAAGTCTCCGTTAAAATACGCGCAATAACGGGTATATAATTTTTCGGATGTTGTAAAAAAGGAATTTTTAGGGATTTCATAATGAAAAGCTGATACCCCAACATTAAATTTATTTCCATCTTTCGAACTGATAAACTTTTCACTTTGAGCATAGCTAAAATTCACCCCTCCCCCTAAATCATATGAGGTAATGGAACTTCTTGGAACAGCTTCTCCGGTGGGCAGTGTAGGATCATACTCGTACCCATTGAACTGTTTGTCCCACCTTAACTTATTAACGTCAATAGTACGATAAACAAAACCTCCCTGGATACCTCCTGAGGCTTTCATTTGTTTATTAATCTTAGTCACTAATGAAACGCCGAGATTTGGATTCAGCATTCCCATTTTGGCATCGCCTGCCATATCACGTAGTATGTTCGCTGAAATCACAAAATAATTGCCTTTTAGTTTTTTGTGCTTTAAAGCTTGTTCAAATGAGATACCGTATGTTTGATACGCCTGTGCTACACTTCCCCACTGGGTACGGTACTGTCCGATAACTCGTGTATCATAACTAACCCCGGCTAATGCTGGATTAATTACGCTTGGCACTTCGTTATACTGGGAAAAGTGAATATCCTGAGCTTTAAGGCTGGTAAAAAACAAAGCGCATACAAAGCTGGTTAATATATATTTATTATTCGTCATAATTCCTCCTTACCTGACTAATGTAACATTACCCTTCATGCTATAGGCTTTACCATCATATGTTTTTCCTTCAACGCGGAAAACAAAAACACCGGTATTCATCAGCTCTCCTTTATAAGTTCCATCCCATCCAACTTTTTGATCGTTACTTTCAAAAACTTTTTCACCCCATCGGTTAAATACCATGAAAGTGAGGGTTTCAAGACACTGACCCCGCACATAAAGTATATCATTAGAGCCATCATTGTTAGGTGAGAAGGCATTAGGTACATACATTTCACCGCAATCCTCAACAACAATTACGTTAATTGTGTCATTTTGCGCGCATCCTTTACTATTGTATCCAGTTACTATATACTCCGTTGTTTGAAGTGGCCCAACGGTAACAACAGGACCGGTTAAACCTGAAATTTTATAATTCGGTCGCCACACGTAACTTAACGCATTGGTAGCGGTTAGCACAATTGAAGAACCAAATCTTATAATTGTGTCTTTGTACGAATTAGGGAAATTAATCTGTGGTAATATCCTCGTATTTGGTATATCGACGACTTTGACATACTGGAAATATCCTTTCGTGAGAGCGCTACCGGTAGGAGTAATATGTTTTGGGTAAGGATTGGCTACCCGTAAAGTAACATTGTATGTACCTGGAATATTATAACAAACAGTAGGATTTTTAAGATTAGAATTCATAGGATTACCACCCTGAAAAGTCCATGTGTAAGTTTGCGGTCCGCCGTAAAGAGTGTCTGTTTCCGCATTATATGTAATACATTGCCTGGTACATATAGTATCATTAGGTGAAGATGAAATCGCAATAGTATCCACAAACCTGCAATCGATAACACGAATTGTAACTGTATCTTCCCGCCTGCACCCTGGTATTCCGTTAAAGCCTGAAATAACAGTGTAGGTCATTAATTCCGGGGTTCGTTTTGGCGCAGAAACTATTACTGTAGAAGTAGGCCCGTTTGTAGGATTTGGTGTTAGAATTGGTCCTGCAGGAGTCGTATAGGTAGGAACCCAAGTGTAAGTAGGATCAAACTGAGGTGGCAATCCATTATTATTACTTGCGGTTAATGTTAGAGTTACATCCGGAACCCCAGTTGTATTCTTCACAAAACAAATTGTATTTGTTGGAACCCCGTTTATTGAAGGGGTTGTAACAGTAGTTAAAGGTCTTGGTATTACAGTTACCGTAACCAATTTAGGAACTGAAACACAACCTCGTGCGTCAAAAACTTCCGTTGTATAAGTTAATCCGGTTGATATAGTGTTACTTGGAAAAGCTCTCACGCATGGAGCGTATGGATTATCAAGCGTTGGAGGAGGTGCATTTGCAGGTTCTGTCCAAACATATGAATATGGTGAAACAGAAACTGAACCAATATTTGCTACACAAAGTTTTAATGAATCTTCTACGCACATAATAGGAAGCGGAGGTGTAACAGAAACAGTATATTGAGGTACCACTGTAACACAAACCACTGCCGATCCGCTACACACCGAGGTATTGCCTGTAACAGTGTAACAGGTAGATGTAGGTGGACGTACGTTAACTACGGGACCAATACAAATAGAAATATATTGATTGCACGGAAACCAATTGTAGGTTGAAGCGCCGCTTGCTGTTAACGTAACGGGTTTTGAGAATTTAGGAGAATTATACGCTATACAGGTTGTTGTGGTATTTTGAGAAACCATTACGTTTAAAGGGGGTGATGAAGCCACTGTAACAACAGTTTGTCCGGAACAGGCTGCCCCAGTTGACCCCATTAATGTATAAGTTCCTGGTCCAACCGCTATTGAAGATTGATTAATTGCTACAGTAAGAGTGGTTCCTGTCCAGGTATACGAACTTGCACCTGATGCGGTAAGTGTAGAAGAATAACCTGCACATACCGCAGAAGCTGTAGAGGCCACAGCAAGTGCGGGCGCCCCACCAATGTATATGGTTATATTACCTGACCCGCTGCAACCAGCGCCATCATTACCAATAACGGAATAAGTAGTTTGCACCAAGGGAGCTGCAGTTGTAGCCGAACCCGATGTTGTGCTTAAGCTGCCGCCAGGTGACCATGTGTAATTAACCCCACCAGTAGCCGTTAAGCCAACAGTTTGACCAGGACAAACGGTTGCCGCAGTGGCTGCGAGCGTATAGGTAACATTACTGGTAGTGGCAATTGAAATTGTTTGTGTTCCTGTACAGCCGCTATTTTCACCGGTTACAGTGTATGTTGTGTTTACGGTTGGATTAACCACTACCGATGCAGTTGTTCCAATATTGGTGTTTGAGGGAGAAGCCCATGTATAGGAAGTTGCGCCAGTTGCGGAAAGCGTAGCGGATGCACCTGTACACACCTGTGTTGCTGATGAGGAAGCGTTAATTGATAAACTAGAACCAATAAAGACAGTGGATGTAGCAAAAGCGGTACAACTGTTAACAGTTACAAGAACCGAATAAGAAGTAGTTACTGCAGGATTTACAGTTTGAGTTGAGTTCGTTCCAAGGAGTGTTATTCCCGGAAAAGTACCGGTTGCCCATTGATAAGTTGCTCCTGAGGTAGCATTGGCGGTTAACGTTGCTGTGTTACCTGCACAAATTGTTTGTGAAGAAGGGGTAACAGTTACGGTTGGTTGAGTAACACTAATTGTTTGAGTAACGGTACCAAGAATGGTTGCTCCGTTAAGTGCTGAAAGCGTTATGGTATAAGTTCCGCCCGAAGGAAATGTAACAGCAGGAGCACTGCTGGTTGCCGGTGCGAAAACTGCGCCGGCCGGGGTTGATGTCCATGAATAAGAAGTTGTGGAAGCAACTGTTCCTGTTACCGTAGCTTGTACAGATTGGTTGGCACAGGCTGTTGCAGGTACAGTAAAATTAAGGGCAACGGTAGCTAATTCAATATCGTCAACCGCAATTGATGGATCAGCTCCTGTAGGATCGCTACTCTCCCATCTAACACCTATTTTAACTGTTGCATTATTGTTCGCAGAAGCAGGTAAAGCAGTAGAAAACGCTGTCCATAAACCTTGTCCAAGACAACCTCCATTTGCTGTTGTGGGTAATGGGGCTAAAACCGCCCATGTTCCACCATTATTGGCAGAATAAACAAGTTCCGCGTAATCAACTCCCGCTACACCTTCTACAAGGTATTTTAAAGAAAGTGTAATGTTAGAAAAGCCAGTACAATTAATCGTTGGTGATTCTGCCCGCTTATTAGTGTTAAAATTTGGGGCGCCAGCTAAATAAGCCGCACCCAAATCTACAAAACCAGCAAGATTAGAACCAATATGCAATGTCCTGTTGGTTAAGGTTGCATTATTGAGGCATCCATCGCCACAATTACCAGTTCCCATTCCAGCTTCCGTAGAACTTATGAACCACTCGTTCGGATTTGAACCATTAGCTAATCCCGCACCGTTTGCAACGGTCCAAGCCCCATTGGACGCAGTTGGCGCCGAACCTGCCGCCAGATTACCCTGTGTACATCCTACCCCAAAGGTCTCAGTCCAGAATACCTGTGCTTTAACATCTTTAAAAAAAATGGAAAACAGGAAAAGAAGAAAACAAGAAAGTGTTTGTTTCATAATCAGGCAAAATTTTAATAGCTAATATACAAAATAAATGGCTATTTATATAAATTTAACGGTTAAATACTAAAGTTACTAACTCGTAAATGTAAGTAAAATAGTTTTACCGGCAAATGGATGAATTTTCAGATAAAAACCCGAAAAACTACCCGGAATCCTCTGAAATTTACTTCGAACATTAGCCCTCAACAACAAACTGATTCTTTCGCATTGATGAAATGTAAATCGAAAGATGGACTCTCTAAAAAACAGGATAATAATTAAATCAGGGGGAAAATTTTCCCGCTTTTTAAAAATAAAGCGGGAATAAAAATTTCACTAAGGGTAACAAATACTTTAGAATGAAAGCCTTTAACATTTTCTTTATTTTACTTTTTTTATTTTCAGCAATCGTTCAGTACAATGATCCCGATCCATTTGTGTGGATACCGATATACTTGTACGGATGTGTGATTTGTTATCTATCAATTAAAAAGTACTTCAACCCCTGGTTATTTGTTACAGGGTTAAGTATCTATCTTAGCTATGCCGCCTTCCTATTTTTTGATTCAAACGGCGTTTTAAGCTGGGCAACTGAACACGAGTCGGAAAACATTGCACAAAGCATGAAGGCCACCAAGCCATGGATTGAAGAAACAAGGGAATTTTTTGGTTTACTGCTGCTTGTTTTTGCTTTAAGCGTGAACATGATATGGCTTGTTAGTTTAAAGCGAATGCAAAGGATAAACGCTATTCATACTGAGACTGAAAATAATAGTAACCCGGAGTTAGTGGTTGAAAACCGCAATAATGGTAACTGAAAAAGTAAATAAAATCTTTAAGATTAAAAGGTAAATTAGTACTAGAATTCTTTCATCATCAAAACCCAGTATTGATAGTATCTTTCCGCGAACATATCTGCCTGATCAGGCGTAAAACTCCGATCTGGATTTGAATCAAAAGCACAACAAAGCCCAAGCTTTTCATCATAATAAATTCTTACATCAAGATATTCGAGCTTTTCACGGATTTTTCTATCAACAATTAATTCATCAGCAACAATTCTGAAGGATTTTATTATTCCCGTTTTTGAAACCGGGTTAACTTTGGATTTTAGAAAAAAATTATAATCAAAAACATTTATTTTCACACTTGAAAGGATTGTATGTTCTTCACTTTTACTACCGGTTAACTTACAATAAACAGCAATTAAAAGTTCAACCCTGAACTTATCCATTTCGATATACGTATCCTGAAATTCAAGCATTTTACACTTCTCAGGATTTTAGTTGAAAAGATTATGCCATTAGCCCGAAAAAAGAGATTCTAATCAAATAAAAATCATTGTAGACAGAGTTTTATTTTTCTTGCGGTAGCGAAGCGATTCAAAACTCCTGACATGAAAAAATGCAGATTTTAATCCTAGTCACTTTCCAATTTTAATAATCTCGGGATCATTTAATACATAGTCCGGTAAACCAGACCGGAATGCAATAATTTTATAATTGCTCTTTTTTAGTTTATCAATAATATCTTTTGTTAAAACCATATCTGTAGCGTCACAATCTGCATAAAACATAACTTTAACCGCTAAACCGCCACAATTCATTAAAACTGCGTTCTTGCCAGTTACTATCTCTTTTACACCATTCACAAGCATTTTGTCATGCAGGTTTTTATACATTTTATGCTCTTCCGGCCTGAAAGTAAGCGTATGACGTTTTAAAAAATAACTTGGATTCATAAAGTAAGATGAAAGAACAACAGTAACAATAATATAAATAAACGACTTTGCTTTATTACCTGATATCTTATCACTGATATCTACCACTGCGCTCATTATAATGATAATAATAAGTGGAATACAAATAGAACAGAATGCCGGCATTTTAGTTTGTGCAAAGGAAAAAAAAGTATAAACGACTATTATTGAGACCAGAATAACATATTTATTTTTAAACGATGCCTTGCTTTTTAAAGCAAACCATAAAATGCTACCAAACAGCAAAACGTATATCAGATAATCATCTGCATAAAGATTTTGCAATTGAATAAAATGATAGTACCAGGGTCCTTCATGTCCCTCCAGAGCTTTAGTTACATGCTCTGCGTTAAATGTCATTTCCCTCAAAAATTGTGTTGGATATTTTAAATAACAATAAAGTTGCCAGGGAAATGAAATAATAATTGCCACTACCAGAGCAATAGTTGCTTTATTAATACTTTTCCTTTCGAATAAAAATAGGTAAGTATACCATACTCCTATTACTAAAAAACCTGTAAGCCATTTAACTAATACAGCAAATCCAGTAAAAACTCCAAGTAGTATAAGAAACTTAATTTGAGAAGTACTTTCATATTTAAAATAAGCCCAAAAGGAAGCTGTCACATAAAATAAAAACATATAATCATTATGATCTGTAGCTTCAATCCCGGCCGCATAAATTAAAGGAAACCTCATATAAGCAAACACAATCGCGGCTAAAAAGCCTGTCAATTTGTTTTTAATCATATATCCTAAATCATAAATCATAAGCAATAATAATCCGTGAGCTATTATGTCAGGAATTCGTATTGCCATCTCGCTTGCGCCAAAAATCTTTACAAAGAATGCCATTTGCCACAGGAACAACGGCTGTTTATGTAACCAAATGTGGGACGACGACCAGCTTTCATTTAACGGTACTAACATTTGATTTTTATACAACATTGGATTAAATTAATCCGTAGCCATATTTTTCGCAACCAGGGCATGATATTGTTCGTCCCAATCATGCAAAAACCTGTCTAAAGAACATGAAAAATATGCGATTGATACGCCGCCAAGAAATAAAGATATTTTGAAAAGAAAACTGTTCTTATTAAAAAAAAATGCAGAAGCTAAGAAAAATAAAATGGACAACGTTAATGACAATAAACTGTCAGAATTAAAATGAGAGGGATAAAAATAAAAGTAATTCACAGTAACTGTTAATCTTAACGTAAATTGAAATAGATATTATTTAAATTTTAAAAAATAGGCATAAAAATAACTGAAAAAAACTTTAATATGGATGCTAATTCTACCCACTCATTAAAAGTATTCATGCGAAAAGTTAATGCTCGCTATGGCAGAAAAGGTGCATTTTTGCACTAAAAGAAAAAGAACTCAGCAATTGGAAATACCATCTCCACAAGCGGGAAAGGCCAGCCAAAAACCTCATGTTTTTATTTCAACTTCATATGTAAGCTCCCCCAAATTGGACTACTCAAAAGTAGAATTTTCAATTAAAATTTCATCATTATTATTTGTAAGTGAATGTTGACTTGTTGGAAACTCTGAAAGAGTTTTCAATAAATCAATATTCTTT